>FWWM01000083.1_pt1:0-247500 | contig 295857 bp, 301 predicted proteins | sample 2228351 | NCBI WGS metagenome assembly FWWM01 (sample SAMEA103939774, study PRJEB20133) | metagenome
AAGAAAACGTTTTTTGCTTTGAGCACCGAAGTGCTGTCCGCATATTTCGTTGACGTTTTGCTGTTCAGTTTTCAAGGTTCAATTGTTAGCCGCTTGTTTTGGCGACTTATCTAATTTAGCATCGCAGAGTATGTGAGTCAAGTACTTTTTAAATCTAATTTTCTTTGAATCTCTCTTAGCGACGTTTTCTATTATAGCTCTTTCAATATAATAAAGTCAACATAAAAATCAGACGCTTTTTTTGCGTCTGATTTTGGATTATTGATTATCCTCTAAAGGGCTAGCTTGATAGTATCTGTGGTAGATTTTGTTGCTCTTTGCGTCAATGCGCTTAATGTTTATTATTCCTTTATCAACAAGAAATTCTATGAAAACTTCTAAATCTACTGAGTAGTTTTTCAGTTCCTCTTGTTCATGTAGCTCTTGAATTGCCCAGTGCTCTTTTTGACTCATAACTTCTAATATATGACGTGAGCCATCATTCGTTCTCGAATGAATAAAGAACTCACTTGCTAAAAATAACAATTCCAATCGTTTATCTATAGGTTCTTCACTAGATAGTAACTCTTCATACAATTTATATATCGCTGGCTCAATCATTTTCACTTGAGACCATACTGTAACTTCTGGGTGCATGCCATTTTCAAAGACCGCTAATCGTGCTAAATGGTGAAGTGAATCTACAATATGATTATAGGCATCCATATAGTTCTTTTGTTCAAAGAAACTTTTACCTTCTAAATATCTTCTAATTAGTTTGGCAAATTCAATGCCCATCTTTATTTTACGACCATAAAACGGAAAGTCTTTTAACTCAATTTTTAATTCCTCTAAAAATTCATTGCGATCAAACATGACTCTTCCGTAGATTAGCCAATCCACAATTTTTCGATTTGTTCCTAGCAATAACCATTTACGTAACTGTTTCTCCGTAATGATATGCATCGCTGCTTTTTTATCTTCAAAAGTATAATGTTTGGTGAAAACGGGTTGTTCTGAGTCTTTCGCAATAATTAGCAATATCGTATCAAAGGTATCGGTAATCTGGCTTACCTTTTCTCTCTTTTCAACGAGAATTACACCTAATGTATTTTGTTGACTTGCTCGCTCTTGATAGATGGGACGTAATATTTGCTCCAACTTTGTTCCCCCTAAATAATTAAGATCTATGTATAGATATTTTCGACATTATTTTGTAGAATCCTTCATGCGATTTTAACTTTGAATTATGATATAGTAAACATGATTGAGGAGGAAAGCAACTTGAAACCTTATAAAAACAAAATAAATCGAATTCGTTCGTTTGCATTATCTCTTATTTTCATTGGATTTGTCATCATGTACATTGGTATTTTCTTTAGAGAAAATCAAATTATCATGACCATCTTCATGTTTATCGGATTACTAGCTATTTTAGGAAGCACTGGAGTATATGCTTGGATTGGTTTACTTTCTACAAAAGCTGTTCAAGTCGTTTGTCCAAATTGTGGTAAACATACAAAAGTTCTTGGTAGAGTCGATATGTGCATGTATTGTCGTGAACCATTAACATTAGATCCTTCTTTAGAAGGCCAAGAATTTGATGTTGAATTAAACCGAAAAAAATAACAAAAGAAAAACAGCTTACATGTTCGAACATGTAAGCTGTTTTTTATTATATGAGGTCATAGATTACGAGAAGAAGGATTCATTACATTTACTTCTCATTTCTCTCCATCAAAGAAGCCATCAATTCTTTTATGAATTGATGGCTTCTTTCAAGTGCATTATTGAACTTTAGTAGCTTGCGTAATACATGTTGGACATGTACCGTAGATTTCCATCCGGTGGGTGTTCACTTTGAACCCTGTTACATGTGAAGCTAAATGTTCCACTTCGTCTAGTCCAGGATAATGAAAATCAACTATTTTTCCGCATGCGTCGCAAATGATATGGTAATGATCGTTCGTTACAAAATCAAACCGGCTTGAAGAATCGCCATATGTTAATTCTTTTACAAGACCCGCTTCACGGAAAACACGTAGATTATTATATACAGTTGCTACACTCATATTAGGAAATTTATTTTCTAATGCTTTATATATATCGTCTGCTGTTGGATGAATCATGGATTGAATGAGAAATTCTAATATCGCATGACGCTGTGGTGTAATTCGAACTCCTGTAGACTTCAAAGTATCCAACGCGTCGCGTAAATGCACTTCAGTCATCGCCATGCACCTCACTTCATAAGGATTCTTATTTTATAATCGTTATAATTAGTATAAGGAACAGGCTATCAAGATGTCAATTAAATACACATTCCAATAGGTTATAGCTCTTCATGAAGTCCTTTTTCTTTTTGACCAAGACGAAGATTAATAAATCTAGCTGCAACAAACAAGAAATCAGATAAACGATTCAAATAAGCTAATACATTAGGAGATACATCTTCTCCTATTTCTACCGCCGAACGCTCCGCACGCCTTACCGTCGTACGAGCAACATGCAAAGCTGCTCCAGCAGGATGGCCACCAGGTAAAATAAAGTTTGTCAGGGATGGCAAAGCTGCATCCCACTCATCGATCCAGCCCTCTAACTTTTCAATTTCAGCAGTCTCAAGATTCCACTTTACTTCTTTCCCTTTAGGTGTCGCAAGTTCCGCTCCAACATGGAATAACGTCGTTTGAATTTGATGAAAGGCTTGTTGGAAGTCTTCCTTTTCTTCAAAGAATTCGTTTTGCACATAACTAAGTGCTAATCCAATCATTGAATTTGCTTCATCGCACGTCCCATAAGCTTCAACTAGAGGACTAGTCTTCGATACTCTTGTTCCATAAATCAATGAAGTAGTCCCTTTGTCTCCAGTTTTCGTATAGATTTTCATCTTAATACCCCTTTTCTGTATCAATCACATTTTGAAAATTAGTCGTTTTCTTTATCCATTCAGAAAGATTGTGCTTGAAAATTTCTAGAGCTCTAGGTACATATTCTGAAGAGTGACTTGAAACGTGAGGCGATACAATAACATTGTCCATCGTCCAAAACGGATGACCGTCTGTTAAAGGTTCTGTTTCAAATACATCGAGTACTGCATATTCAATTTGATGTTCAGACATTGCTTGGATCAGTTCTTCTTCTATTATTACATCACCACGGCCGAAATTCATAAAAATAGCCGTTTCCTTCATTTGAACGAAATGTTCGTAGGTTAGTAAACCTTTTGTTTCATTCGTACTAGGCAGCACTGATATCACTAAATCTGCCAATGGTAACTTCTCACTGAGATTTTCAAAAGAAATCATTTCATTCATATGAGATGATGCTTTACCAGAACGGTTGCAACCAATGGTGTGAACTCCGAACGCTTGAAGTAATCGTCCGATTTCTCCTCCAATCGCACCTGGTCCAATAATAATTGCAGTAGAACCTCGAAGTTCTGTAGAACCTGACTTGCGGCTCCATGAATTCTGTTGATATATCCAAGGCACTGATCGTTTCAACGCTAAAATATGAGCCATAACGGATTCAGCCATCGGGGTTTTATGTATGCCTTTCACATTCGTTAGGAAAATCCCTCGCTCCCCTATTTCTTGTAACGGCATTTTTTCTAAACCAGCAGATGCGACCATCAACCACTTTAGTGAACTTGCTTTATTTAAAGTTTCAGTGGTGATGTCTTCCCCATATGTCACAATAATTTCTGCATTTTTTAATGCTTCTTCATCTTTTATATTTGAGAATACGAAATCCACATTTGAAAAGTCATGTTGTAAATCTTCTATTAAATAATCCTTCACTGGAAATGTAAATAAAACCTTCATTTATTATTCCTCAATTATGCCACGTAATGTTTGTAACGCTTCTTCTACATGGCCTTTCACTTTTACTTTTCTCCACTCTTTAATTACGGTGCCCGTTGGATCGATTAAAAACGTTGAACGCTCAACACCCATGTATTCTTTGCCATACATTTTTTTGAGCACCCATACGCCATATGCTTCAGAAACCTGATGCTGATCGTCAATTAGCAACGAAAATGGCAAACCGTGTTTTTCAATGAATTTCGTATGCGCCTTCTCACCATCTGGACTCACTCCAAGAATAACCGCGTTTAAATTATCAAATGACTCGTAGGCATCTCTGAAATCGCAAGCTTCTGTCGTACATCCAGGAGTCGCGTCTTTCGGATAAAAGTATAAAATTATGTATTTCTTTCCTGCAAAATCACTTAAAGAAACGTCTTCGCCACTTTCATTTTTTAATGTAAATTCAGGTGCATGTAAACCTTCGAGTGATGTCATGATAATCCCTCCACACTTCTATTTGTTTTATCGTACCTAAGAATGCACTGACTTTCAATTTCTTTGGCGTTTAGATGCTTTTTTGTCTAGAATAAGGAATGGAAGAAATAGAACGGAGGATTTATTTACATGAACAAAACACAATCAGAACTTTTACATGAAGAAGCATTACAACATATAGTCGGTGGCGTTAACAGCCCATCTCGATCATATAAAGCGGTTGGTGGCGGTGCTCCAACAGTAATGGAAAGAGCGCAAGGTGCATATTTTTGGGACGTGGATGGCAATAAATACATCGACTATTTAGCTGCTTATGGTCCGATTATTACAGGTCACGCACATCCACATATTACAAAAGCGATTACGAAAGCAGCAGAAAATGGTGTTTTATTTGGCACACCTACACCTCACGAGTTAACTTTTGCGAAAATGTTAAAAGAAGCCATTCCAGGAATGGATAAAGTTCGCTTTGTTAACTCTGGGACCGAAGCTGTTATGACCACGATTCGAGTAGCTCGAGCATATACAGGGCGAACAAAAATCATGAAATTTGCTGGTTGTTACCACGGGCATTCTGATTTAGTTTTAGTCGCTGCAGGTTCAGGACCAGCAACATTAGGTACACCAGATTCAGCAGGCGTCCCTCAATCGATTGCCAAAGAAGTCATTACTATTCCTTTCAATAATCCAGAAGCTTTTAAAGAAGCCATGGATAAATGGGGAGAAGAAATTGCCTGTATTTTAGTTGAACCAATTGTAGGTAACTTCGGGATTGTTGAACCACTAGAAGGGTTCCTACCACTTGTACATGAAATAGCAAAAGACAAAGGCGCGTTAATTGTCTACGATGAAGTGATTACAGCGTTCCGATTCCATTACGGCGGTGCTCAAGATTTATTAGGACTGACTCCTGATTTAACTGCGTTAGGGAAAATCATTGGTGGTGGCTTACCTATTGGCGCTTATGGTGGTAAAAAAGAAATTATGGAACAGGTCGCTCCATTAGGTCCTGCTTATCAAGCGGGAACAATGGCCGGAAATCCTGCGTCTATATTAGCTGGAATCGCTTGCTTAGAAGTGTTAAAAGAAGATGGCGTATATGAGGAAATGGATCGTTTAGGTGCAATTTTAGAAGAAGGTATTTTATTAGCAGCAACAAAACACAACATTACAATTACCATAAATCGTTTAAAAGGTGCTTTAACCATATACTTCACAGATGTGAAGGTAGAAAACTATGACCAAGCGGAAGCTACAGATGGAGAAATTTTCGGTCGTTTCTTTAAGTTAATGCTTGAACAAGGTATCAATTTAGCGCCTTCAAAATATGAAGCGTGGTTTATAACAACAGCTCACACAGAAGAAGATATTCGTGTGTCTCTTGAAGCAGTAGATAAAGCTTTCTCACAGCTATCTAAATGATAGTTGACCTGATGACCACGTTGTTGTAAAGTAGCCAAAAGTTGAATTACGAAAGGAAATAAAACCCTTATGAAATTAGGCGCACGAATTGTTAAAACTGGTGTGGCTATTGTGTTTGCTTTGTTTTTAGCAGACTTGTTGAATTTACCAGCTCCTATATTCGCTGGAATCGCAGCCATATTTGCGATTCAGCCGTCCATATATCGTTCCTACTTAACGATTATCGAACAAATTCAATCGAATTTAATTGGAGCCGGTGTAGCAGTCATTTTCGCTCTTATTTTTGGCCATCAATACGTTGCTGTAGGATTGGCTTGTGTCATTACAATAGCAATCATGCTAAAACTTAAATTAGAAAAATCCATCTCGCTTGCACTTGTTACCATAATTGCGATTATGGAAGTGCAAACGGATGACTTCTTAACATTTGCACTCATTCGATTTGCGACAATCGTTGTCGGTGTATTAGCTGCGTTTGTTGTGAACTTATTATTCATGCCACCAAAATATGAAACCAAATTGTTCAATTCTATCCATGTTACTCAGGAAGAATTGATCCGTTGGACGCGTTTAGCGGTCCGACAAGCATCTGAACATACATCAACGAAGCAAATACTTGAAAAGCTTCGAGAGCGACTCATAAAAGTGGATCAATTTTATTTGTTTTATCAAGAGGAAAGAAGCTATTTCCGTCGTGAAAAACGTGCGAAAGCGCGAAAACTTGTTGTGTACAGACAAATGATTGCAGTTTCTAATAAAAGTTATGACGTATTGAAACGATTGCATTTGCATGAAAATGAATTAATACATTTACCTGAGCAGTTTAGAATGATGATTCAAGAGCGATTAGATTTTTTATTAACCTACCATGAACAACTCCATTTGAAATATACGGGTAAACTGAAACCGGATCATTCAACTGGACATGGAAGAGAAACTATATTGCCACGCCATGAAGTAATGGAGATTTTCGTAAGAGAAATTGCCAATTCTAGCAGCGAGGAAAACTTCTCGTCGTATCATTTACTACATGTTCTATCTTCGATACTAGATTACGAGGAACATTTAGAGCATTTAGATACGTTAATTGTGTCTCATCAAAATTACCATGGGGATGAAATTAACGTTACATTGGAAGAAGAATTTTAAGTAGAATTTGATTCTCATGTGTAGTTGGAATGGATGGATTCTCCATTTCGCGCTGTGTATTCAAGAGTTTAGACGGACATTCTAGAATTCAGAGGGTACATTCTAGAATTCAGCGGCACGATTCAAGAATTCAACCTATCTATTCTAAAATTCACGTTTTACACACAATTCAACGCGCTGAAATGTTGCCAGTTCGCAAGCAAACTTACACGTTTACTGTCTGTGATTCTGATGTACTGATGTAATAGTATTAATTCATTTCAATAGAAAAAGGCTACCATCCAGTTAGTTTTAACTAACTGAATAGTAGCCTCTTTTTTTAATTAGTTTTTCATACGAGGATCTAGTGCATCACGCATACCGTCACCCATTAAGTTGAAACCTAAAACGGTTAACATAATCGCAAATCCAGGGAAGAACATCGTCCATGGAGCATTGATGAAATTGACACGAGCATCTGCTAACATTTTACCCCACTCTGGAGTTGGAGCCTGTGCCCCTAACCCTAGGAATCCAAGAGCAGCCGCTTCGATAATAGCTGTTGCAATCGCTAAAGTTCCTTGAACAATAACGGGTGCCATGGAATTCGGTAAAATATGCGAAAACAGAATACGAGCATCTCTCATACCAATCGCTTTTGCAGAAGTAATATATTCTTCTTCTTTGATACTCAACACTTTCGATCTAATTAAACGACCAAAGTTTGGAACGTTGATAATCGCAATCGCGATTAGTGCATTTTGCAAAGAAGGTCCTAAAACTGAAACGACTGCGATTGCTAATAAAATACTTGGAAACGCTAGCATGATATCAAAGATACGAGAAATGATCATGTCGACCCACTTGCCATAATAACCAGCAATAATTCCTAAAATACTACCAACAATAACAGAACCAACTACCGAAAAGAACCCTACCCATAATGAGATTCGAGCACCTAGGACAACACGCGAGAATATATCTCGTCCAAAATCATCTGTACCGAACCAGTATTTTGAAGAAGGAGCTTGTAAACGGTCACCAAGCAATTGATCATTTATTCCTTGTGGAGCAACTAACGGTCCAATGAAAGCCAAAATGACAAAGAAGATGACAATCCCTGCGCCAACAATAGCGACTTTACTTTTTTTGAAACTTCGCCATGCTTCACGCCACGGACCTGCCACTTTATCTGCTTGTGGTGCTACTTGTTGTGTGTTTGGGGCTTGATTGGCCATGTCGAGATGCCTCCTTCTTAATCATATTTAATACGCGGATCTATCATGCTATAAAGAATATCAATGAGTAAATTAATCATTACGAATATGAAGGCAACAACTAAAATACCAGATTGTATAACTGGATAGTCACGGAAATTAATAGCTTCATAGATGTAACGACCGATACCAGGCCACGCAAAGATGGATTCAGTTAAAATGGCTCCACCTAATAATAGTCCCATTTGAAGTCCGATAATGGTTAGAACAGGAATAATCGCATTTTTCAATGCATGTTTGTATACAACCCAGAACATTTTTTGCCCTTTAGCACGAGCTGTACGGACATAATCAGAGCGCATAACTTCTAACATACTAGAACGTGTCATACGTGCAATGATTGCCATTGGAATTGTAGCAAGCGCTAAACCTGGCATGATTAAATGCTTTAGTACAACACTTAATTGATCAAATCGTCCCTGTAATATGGTATCCAATACATATAGGTTCGTAATGGAATCGACTGGGCTCCTTACTTCTTCTCGACCTGAAGTCGGAAGAATTCCAAGTTCGATACCGAATACGTACTGCATCATTAGGCCAAGCCAGAAAATAGGCATGGACACCCCAACTAATGCAAGAATCATTGCAGTGTAGTCAAACCAAGAGTTTTGGAACCAGGCGGAGATAATACCTGCATTTACACCGATAACAACAGCAATAACTATTGCAAATAAAGATAATTCAAATGTTGCTGCTAGATATGGCCAAATTTCTTCTTGTACTGGCGTTGATGTTCGTAACGATTCTCCTAAGTTCCCTTTTAAAAGATCCCCTAGGTAATCGAAATATTGGACATACCATGGATTATCCAATCCGAGCTTTGCTCGTAATGCTTCGATCGCATCTTTCGTCGCTTGTTGCCCTAAAATTACTTGAGCTGGATCCCCTGGGATCGCACGAATAATCATGAAAACGACAAATGTCATGCCCAGCAAAACTGGGATTAATTGTAATAGTCTTCTACCGATATAGTGAAGCATTGTCTTCACCTCTCCATCTGATGCATTATGTTTTATGTTATGTATAAAAAATGGGGAGAAATCACGAAGACTTCTCCCCATTAATCAATTGATTATTTGAAGTCTACTTCGCCTAACTTATCAGATCCTGTTGGATGTGGTAAGAAGTTTACCAAATCTGCTTTACCAGCAAGAAGTGGTGTTGAGTGAGCAAGTGGTACCCAAGGAGCATCAGCAAAGATGATTTCTTGAGCTTGAGCATATAGCTCATTACGCTTGTCTTCATCAACTTCAGATTGAGCTTCAATTAGGATGTCATGTAACTCGTCATTGCTATAGTAAGTGTAGTTATTGCTTCCGATATTGTCTTGATCAAGTAATACATATAGGAAGTTATCTGCATCACCATTGTCACCTGTCCAACCTAACATGAATGCATCAGCTTCTCCGTTACGAGCTTTTTCAAGGTAAGTAGCCCATTCGAATGAAACGATTTCTGCATTGATACCAACTTCAGAAAGATTTTTTTGAATAACTTCAGCTACTTTTTGACCATCTGGCATATATGGACGTGGTACAGGCATAGCCCAAAGTTCCATATCAAATCCATCAGGAAGACCAGCTGCAGCTAATAATTCTTTTGCTTTAGCAGGATCGTAATCGTAACCAGCGATATCATCATTGTACCCACCGATAACTGGTGGCATTGGGTTTTTAGCTACTTCTGCACGGCCTTCGAAGAAAGCGTCAACAATAGCTTGTTTGTCAATTGCATGGTTAATTGCTTGACGAACTTCTACTTTATCAAACGGTGGGCGTGTAGTTGTTAAACCTAAGTAACCAACGTTCATAGATGGACGTTCAAATAATTGTAAGTCAGCATTTCCTTCAACACTAGCACCGTCAGCAGGGTTTACACCGTCTGCTAAGTCAATTTCACCAGCGTTTAATGCATTTAAACGAGCAGAGTTATCAGGAATCGCACGGAATACTACGCGATCAAGTTTTGGAAGATCTTTTACCCAATAATCTTCGTTCTTTTCAATAGTGATAGAATCATTACGTTTCCATTCAACAAATTTAAATGGACCAGTACCTACTGGATTGTCACCAAATTTGTCTCCTGATTTTTCAATTGCAGCAGGGCTAGCAATACCGAATGGGCTCATTGCTAAGTTTTTCAAGAATGGTGCTTGTGGACGTTTCAATTTGAAAACGACCGTGTAATCTCCCTCTGCAGTAACAGACTCGATTACATGACCTTCATCTTCTTTGTATCCACCAAACATTGATGAATAGTAATAGAAGTCTTCACCAGAACCATTAGCCCAGCGATCAAAGTTCGCTACTACCGCTTCAGCATTGAAGTCAGTACCATCATGGAACTTAATGCCTTCTTCTAATTGGAATGTATAAGTTAATCCATCTTCAGATGGTTCCCATTCTTTTGCAAGACCAGGATTGATAGTAGTATCTTGAGCACCGAAGTTTACAAGTGTTTCAAAAAGATTTTGAGTAACTTTGAAAGACTCTCCATCAGTTACTGCAGCAGGATCTAGTGATACTGAATCCCCGCCACGACCAAATACTAAAATTTTCGGATCAGACTTGTCTCCACTGTCTCCGCTATCTCCGCCGTCAGATGAACATGCAGCAAGAACCGTCGACAAGACTAACATTACTAATAGAGCAAGTAACCACGATTTATTCTTTCTCAAATTGACCCCTCCAAATTATATATTTATCAATGTTGCACGGATTCACCGTAAAGATGACATGCAACAGAATGACCTGGTTCAACTTCTTGTAGCTTTGGAACCACTTGCGTACATACATCCATTTTAAATGGACAACGCGTGTGGAATGTACACCCGGATGGTGGATTAGAAGGGCTCGGAATATCTCCCTTAATTAACAACTGTTCTCTTTGGAAATTAGGATCCGGAACTGGTACAGCAGACAGTAGCGCCTGTGTATAAGGGTGAAGAGGCTTTTCATACAGCATCTCACTTTCAGCTAACTCGACCATTTTGCCAAGATACATAACCCCTACTCGATCACTTATGTGACGAACAACTCCTAAATCATGCGCAATAAAGATATACGTTAACTTCAACTCTTTTTGTAAATCCTGCATTAAGTTCAGGACTTGAGCTTGTATGGATACATCTAATGCAGATACTGGTTCATCTGCAATGATCAGCTTTGGATTTGTCATAAGTGCTCGAGCAATACCGATTCTCTGACGTTGTCCTCCACTAAATTGATGCGGATAACGCTTGGCATGGTAGCTACTTAAGCCAACAATTTCAAGGAATTCATGTACTTTCTTTTTACGAGACTTTGAATCTCCTATTCCATGAACAATGAGTGGTTCTTCTAATATTTTCTCAATCGTATGTCGAGGATTTAAAGAAGCATATGGATCTTGAAACACCATTTGAATTTCACGACGTGCTTTACGCATGTCGTCATTCGAAATGCTTGTTAGTTCTTTCCCATTAAAGATGACTTTACCTTCGGATGGTTCCAGCAAACGCATAAGCATTCTGCCTGTTGTGGACTTACCACATCCAGACTCACCAACAATTCCTAAAGTTTCACCTTCGTTTACATAAAAGGATACGTCGTCAACTGCTTTAACATGACCAGAAACACGACTTAGAATTCCCTTTCGTATAGGAAAATATTTTTTTAGTCCTTCAACTCTCAATAAGGGTTCTGTCATTTGACGCTACCTCCTGATCTTCGTATAAGAAGCATCTAGTTTTATGAACAGGAGAAGTTTGATACAAGTCAGGGTCTTCAGTTAAACACCTGTCAAAAGCAAATTCACATCTCGCTGCGAATCGGCATCCTGTTTTGATCGTTCCTGGTTTTGGTACGTTCCCCGGAATCGAATATAATCGCTGTTTCTTATAACGCATATCTGGAACAGATTGCAGCAAACCTTTTGTATATGGATGTTGCGGGTCTTTGAAAATTACTTGAACTGGTCCTTCTTCTACAACTCTACCTGCATACATAACGATAACTCGTTCACACGTTTCTGCGACAACACCTAAATCATGCGTTATTAATAATACAGCTGTATTTAATCGTTCATTTAAATCCTTCATTAGCTTTAATATTTGAGCTTGAATGGTTACATCCAGTGCAGTGGTAGGTTCATCTGCAATTAATACTTTTGGATCACATACTAGCGCCATAGCGATCATGACCCTTTGTCTCATACCACCGGATAATTGATGAGGATATTCTTTTAAAAGTTCTTCAGCTCGTGGAAGTCCGACGAGTGTTAGCATTTCAGTTGCACGTTGTTTAGCTTGTTTTTTTGACCAATCCTTTTTATGTATTAAAATTGCTTCCATTAACTGATTTCCGATTGTAAACAGTGGATTTAAGGAAGTCATTGGCTCTTGGAAAATCATGGCCACATCATTACCTCGAATTTTTCGCATCTCACGATCACTCATTTTTGTTAGATCACGATCGTTAAAAAGAATTTCACCACCTGTAATTTTTCCCGGCGGGCTTGGTACAAGACCCATAATTGAAAGAGAAGTTACACTTTTACCACAACCTGATTCACCAACAATTCCGAGTACTTCACCCTCATGTACATTGAAATCAATATTGTCTACAGCAGGTATAACACCGTCATCTGTGAAAAAGGATGTTTGTAAACCCTTTACTTGAAGTATCGCTTTACGCTCACTCATGATGCTCCTCCTTTTACACAGCTTTTTTATATTCAGAAAATTTGATATGTTCTTTATTATACAAACTAGAATAATAATTGCAATAGTTTTTTATTTTCTGTGAATAATAAAGTCCAATAAAAAGACCTACCAAATTGGTAGGTCGATTGTTTTGTTAACTATCTAATTGTTGAACTTGGAATAGGTTAAAATAGATTCCTTTTGCTTCCATCAATTGCTCATGTGTACCCTGCTCTTTTAATTCACCATGATCAATAACAAATATTTGATTTGCATGAGTTATAGTTGATAATCGGTGAGCGACGACAATAGTAGTTCTGTTATGTGCTAATCGCTCCAATGAGTCTTGTATCAAGGATTCACTCTCTAAATCTAGCGCTGATGTTGCTTCATCTAGAACTAAAATTGGAGGGTTTTTAAGGAATACACGAGCAATTGCTACTCGTTGTTTTTGTCCGCCAGAAAGCTTAACTCCACGTTCGCCTACCTTTGTATCATACCCTTGTGGAAGAGCCAAAATAAATTCATGAGCATTAGCTGCTTTTGCGGCCTCTATTACTTCATCATCCGAAGCATTTGGATTCCCCATTAGGATATTCGACTTAACAGAATCACTAAACAATATGCTATCTTGCAATACTATTCCAATCTGTTCACGAAGGGATTCAATTCGAACATCTTGAATGTCTTTTCCATCGATTTTGATCGACCCATTCGTCGCATCATAAAAGCGAGGAATCATACTAATGATGGTCGACTTCCCACCACCACTCATCCCAACAAATGCTGCGGTCTCCCCTGGATTTACTGTAAAGTTAATATTGTTTAAAACTAATTCATTTTCTGCCTCATATCTAAAAGAGACACGATCGAAACGAAGTTCTCCTTGAATAGCTGGCAAATCCTTCGCATTTTCACGATCTGTAATTTCGTATTTTTCATCCATTAATTCAAAAACACGATCCATCGATGCGTATGCTTGCGTTAATGTAGTTGATGAGTTCACTAAACGTCTTAATGGATTATAGAGTCGTTCAATATAAGCAATGAAAGCCACCATTGTTCCCACAGTTAAATTACCTAAAATAACTTGATAACCTGCATAGGCAATAACTAATAGTGGTGCAACATCAGTAATCGTATTAACTACGGCAAATGCTTTAGCGTTCCATTTTGTATGATCAACGGCTTTATTCAAAAATTCGCCATTCGTTTCATCAAAAATCGCTTGCTCATGCTTCTCTAGAGCAAAGCTTTTAATAACGCTCATCCCTTGAACTCGTTCATGTAAATAACTTTGAACACTAGCTAACGCTTGAGAACGCTTGCCGGTCAAATCTCTTAAACGCCCAAAGAAATATTTTACGCTGAATGCATAGAATGGGAATGCTAGAAGTGTGACCAAAGTTAATGGAACATCCATAGTTAGCATAATCCCTATAGCTATAAGGATAGTTGCTAAATCTAACCATAGATTCATTAAAGCGATCATCACAAAGTTTTTCGTTTGTTCAACATCATTAATTACTCTAGATATCACTTCACCTGCTCGCGTATTCGAATAATAACGCATACTTAATTTTTGCAGATGACCATAAAGCTCTTTACGAATATCATACAAGATTTTATTACTTACTAATTGTGCAAAGTATTGTCGATAATATTCAATTGGCGGTCGGACCACAAAAAATACCAATGCGGTTCCTCCGAGCCAATAAAAGAGCTGGCTTATTTTTTCATCATTTGTTAACGCCTCATTTATTATGATGTCATCAATTACGATTTTTATTAATATGGGAATAAATAAGGGAATCGCAAATTTCACTAATCCGATTAATACCGTAAATACAATTTGCCATTTATAAGGCTTTACGAATTTCATATATCTTTTTGTACTACTCACACGATCACCTTTCTTATCTTTCATTTTCCGAGAAATGAAAAACCTGTTGATAGTCAACAGGTATCATTTACTCGCTTATTCGCAGTTGTTTATGGAATTGATAACGACTTGTCCATGCTTCGATAAAGTCTGGGGCAAATGGACCTTTCCTTTGTTTAATCCATCCAATTAACTTGTCGACATTTCGTTCCAAAATCCAATCGATTTCATCTGGATAATTCATTAGTTTTTTATGATCTTCAAACTCATCTTCATCCAATATTGTATATGACATATCAGGGAAAACTTTGACATCTAAGTCATAATCAATATATTTGAGCGATTGGTTATCATAAACAAAGGGAGAGCTGATATTGCAGTAATAATAAACACCATCTTCGCGCAACATACAAATAATATTAAACCAGTGCTCTGCATGAAAATAGCATATAGATGGTTCACGCGTTAACCATGTACGACCGTCTGACTCTGTTACAAGAGTCTTTTCGTTCGCGCCAATGACAATATTTTTCGTCCCTTTTAGAACCATTGTTTCTTGCCAGACGCGGTGGATTCGGCCGTTATGCTTGTAGCTGTGTATTTGAATCGTTTCTCCTTCTGCCGGTATTGGCATTTTTAAGACCACCTTTTGTCATAGCACAATTATATACAGTTTGTTGTTATGTCCCCATTATAACAATCCAATGTATAAAACTATAGCAAAAAAAATCAGCGAAGGCTAATGCCCTCGCTGACCGGTGGTTTCTAATCCATTATTTCGTTTGGTTTGTGCGGTTTGCTGCTCCATTTTTCTTCTGAGCAGACTGTTGGTTTTGGCGTTTTACTTCAGTTACATCTGTTTCAGTACCAAACTCAGTTTGACCATAAGTTCCTGGAGTACCAGAAGCATATTGTTTTTTCATTTCTGATTGTTGGTTTTGTTGTCTAACGTTATTTGCGTTAGTTGGTTGGTTGCTGTTGTTTTTGTTTGCCATGGATTTTTCACCTCCGTGCTCATTAAGATGTGCACGAAAAGCAATAATATTCACAGGAAATTTTTTCTTACATGACGATTGAACGTCCACCATCCACAATAATTGTTTGTCCACGAATCATATCAGAATCATCTGAAATAAGGAACATCGCAGTCTTCACCATATCTCCGATTTCAACCATTCGACCAGCAGGAGTATTTTTTCGAGCATCGTCTAGTAATTCTTCGCGATTAGGGAAATGCTTTAATGCATCCGTGTCTAACGCTCCACCTGAAACCGTATTTACAGCAATCCCTTTTTGCGCTAACTCAACAGCAAGGTATCGTGTAATCGATTCAATTGCCGCTTTTGAAACGCCTACAGTTGTATAATTTTCTAGGTAACGAATTGAACCTAGAGAACTAACTCCAACAATTTTTCCACCTTTGTCCATTAACTTGGCTGCTTCTTGAGCACCAAATAACATAGCTTTTGCGTTAATATTCATCGTCCAGTCCCAATGTGATTCTTCCAGTTCCATGACAGGACGAAGAACACCTGAAGCTGCATTACTAACAAACACATCTAAACGTCCAAACTCTTCACGTATGGTTTCGAACATTGCTTTTAATTTTTCGATATCACCAACATTCGCTCGAACAAGAAGTGCTTTTTGACCAAGTGCTTCAATTTCCCTTACCGTTTCAAGTGCCGCTGTTTTACTACGTGCATAGTTCACGACAATATCATATCCGTTTTTAGCTAGCTCAATTGCTAGTGCTTTCCCTAAACCTCTACTACTACCTGTTACAAGTGCAACTTTATTTGTTGTCATTTTCAAATCCCCTTTCTTGAAAAACCTGCCACATTTTTAACATGGGTACAGGCATCGGTACCGTGTTCACTTCTTCTATAGTTAACCATTTACAGGAGGATGGAATCCCCAAATCCACTACTCCTTGTCCAGAAAGAGTATTCATATTCCATGTTAAATGAGAAAAGATATGTTTTAAAGGTCCTAATTCATTTTCTTTTGTGAAATAAATACCGTATCTTTCCTGCATTAACGGAATGGTTTCATCTTCCAAAGTACTCTTTTCGACCAATGGGAATTGCCACAAGTTTGCAAGCAAACCACTCGAAGGTCTTTTCTCCATTAAAAATTGGCCATTTTCATTTTGAATAATAAATACATCATACTGCAGCGATTTTGTTTTTTTATTTTTTGTTTTTATTGGTAGATTGTTTTGTTCTCCAGCAAAGAATGCTGCACAGTTTTCACGGACAGGACATAGTAAACACTTTGGAGAAGTTGGCGTACAAATGGTTGCACCGAGTTCCATTAATCCTTGATTAAAAGAAGACGGATCAATTGGATCAATTAATTCTTTGACAGCCTCTTCAAAAACTTTTCTCGTTTTAGGTTTGGCGATATCTTCCTTTATTAACAACACACGTGATAAAACTCTCATGACGTTCCCGTCCACTGCATGTTCTGGTTTCTGATAGGCAATACTTAAAATAGCACCTGCCGTGTAAGGTCCGACTCCTTTTAGTGAAGAAATTTCTTCGCGTGTTTGCGGAACTACACTGTTGTATTTTTCTTGAACTTCTTTCACTCCAGCTTGTAAATTCCGAACTCGCGAATAGTAACCGAGTCCTTCCCATTGTTTTAATAATTTTTCCTCTTCTGCAGATGCTAAGTCTTCAAGAGTGGGAAAAGCTTCAATAAATCGTTCATAGTAAGGAATGACTGTATCTACTCGCGTTTGTTGCAACATAATTTCGGATACCCATATTTTATAAGGGTCATGTGTTCGTCTCCAGGGTAAATCCCGTTTTTCAGCTAAATACCACTCGATCAGTGACTGACGAAATGATTCCTTTAATGTTTGATTCAAAAAAACACCTACATTCATTTGATTAAGGACAATAAGTTAAGGGTATATAATGAACGAGTCAATTGAATGACTGTTTCTCGTTGTTATCTTATCAAATTTAAATCATAATAAACAAAAATAATCTTTATTTGTATGATTGAGTTAATTTCATGTTGAACCTTCATTTTGATAAAGGCTTACATTCTTAATGAAAATAAGTCACCATAAATTTGCGAACAACATTTAACTTGTTCCGCTTCAGGCGGACGCTTTCCGTGGGCACTGCTTCAATCTCCTCGTCACTTCAAAACATGTGCTCCTGCGGTTACTCGTCGCAAAGACACTGGCTTTTGGCCAGCATCTTTCCTCCGGGGCTTTCAGCTAGTGCTGTTCCCACTGGAGTCGCCGCCTTGCGCTCCACTGAACAAAATCTTAAATTAAGTCTAATAATTGCGGGTACTTAAACAAGTGACACATATGAAATTGATTCTTCTGATACTGTTCAGAAACATTATTTATCTCAATACTGTTTGGTGAATATCACAAGGAAGACGTTATAATTACTCTTTTATACAATGAAAACACTACTACTTAAATTCCGAATTTTTTATCTTACATAAGGAGTTGATAAAGATGGATACTGGCACACATATTGTCATGGGGATCGCCTTGGGTGGACTAGCAATGATTGACCCAGTGGTAGCAAATCATTCGGTGACAGCAACTGCTGTAATGGCCGGTACCATTATTGGTTCCCAAGCACCTGATGTTGATACGGTTCTTAAATTAAGAAACAACGCAGTTTACATTAGACATCATCGCGGCATTACTCATTCAATTCCTGCGGTCTTACTTTGGCCTGTAGCGATAGCTGGAACCATACATTTCTTTGTTCCAGGGGCAGACTTCTTACATTTATGGTTATGGACGTTCTTGGCAGTCTTCTTACATGTTTTTGTAGATATCTTCAATTCCTATGGAACCCAAGCATTACGACCATTTTCTAATAAGTGGGTTGCATTAGGGGTCATCAATACATTCGACCCGACCATATTCGCCTTGCATGTCGTGGGCTTGCTATTTTGGGCGTTCGGATCTAATCCGGTTTACACCATGCTATTAATGTACTCGATTATTGTTGTTTATTATTTGATAAGGTTTGCGGTACAAGCTGCTGTAAGACATGCCGTTAAGAATACTATACCTAGCGCTGAAGAAATCATCATCGCACCAACGATTAAGTTCTTCCAATGGAGAATCGCAGCGATTTCTAAAACACATCATTATGTCGGACGAGCATATGGGCGTTCCATTAATATTTACGATCGCTTTGACCGAATCGATATCCCTGACTCTCCACTCGTCAAAGCTGCGTTAAAAGATAAAAACCTACAAGCATTCACATCATTTTCACCAATCTATCGTTGGGAAATTACCGAACACGACCATGTTACTGAGGTTCGACTAATTGACTTACGTTACCGAAGCAATGACTACTACCCATTCGTTGCGGTTGCTCATTTAAATGAAGAGCTAGAAATTATCAACTCATATACAGGTTGGATTTTCAGTGAAGACAAACTTCATAAAAAGTTAGACTTCATGCCCAACTGATTAAAACAAGTATCATGTATCTAATAACCACTAATAGGAGCAGGGATAGGAGAAGAACTTTCTCCTATCCCTATTTTTTGTATAGATTATAGTAATTTATACTTTAATCTAAGTTATTAATAGATTGAAGTGGAAGACGGCGACTCCAGCGGAATCAGCACGAACTGAAGACCCTGGACTGAGCAACGCGAGGGAAGCGGCTGAAGTCGTGCCCGCGGAACGCGTCCGTCTGAAACGAAAATAGGGCCAGTCTATTAAGCCACTAAATGACTCATCAGACTGACCCTTTTTATGAACGGTTAACTAAATGTTTTTTGAGTGAAGTTAAAGTAACAAATCCACTACTATTGAATTAAATCATCATCCAGTTTTAATAAATGAGCATACTTAGGATTATTCCCTGCAAACTCATGAATACGATCGCCATAACTCGTAATCCATTGACGAATCACTTTTTCAGTCACTTCAGCACCCTTATAATCATATCCAGCTTTAGCATAAGATGACTCAAAGTCTGACCATAATAACTCAATCCAAACGCGTGCACGTCCTGCTGATAAGTTTTCGTTTTTTGAAGCTAGTTCTTCCACAAGCTGATCGATTTTATCTTGCATGTTATTTGCCCTCCTTCAAAGGTTTTAACATTGATATTGGTAACGCCTCTGTATGTTTTTCTCCGCCTAGACGGTAGCCCCATGCGAAACGACCTTTTAGGTAATCCACTTGAAAGAATACACCTGGATCCCCTTCAATTCGATACATTTCACCCGGCTTAATGTCATTTGGATCTACTAAATATGCTTGAGCCATGATTGCTTTTCTTTCATAAACAGCAAACTCATTAACATGTCCAAGTTGACTAGCTTTCCTTGCTTTTTCTAACAAATTAGCAATCGTTTGTCGAAGTTCATTCTCCGACATATAACTATATTTTTTTTCAGTCTCCATCTTCTTCGAACTCCTTTTTTTCAATAAACATATCAATTTGGTCAGAAGGAAAACCCTTTTGATACAAAGCTTGTTTTACTCTATTTTTACGATCATATCCTGTGAATTTAGAGGAAACTTTGGTCCAAATTTTATCACCTTGTTTGGCGATCATCTCTTCCCATTCTTCTTGCTCAGTTTCAAATTCAATTTCGGCAATTGCTTTGCTAATAATGTCATAGGAATATCCTTTGCGCAACAAAGTATCTTGAATTTTTTGCTTCACTTGTCGTGGTGTTTTTGACGATTGTTGGTTTGCGATTTTTTCTGCTAAGACTTGTGCAATTTGAGTTTGATCTTCTTCTGTATACGTATCCAGCACTTCCTTTTGAAGTTTTTTGTCGATGCCTTTTTTCTTTAATTCCTGTTGAATTGCACGTGGACCTTTTTTCCCCGTTTTCTTTTGAGTTTCTAATAAAGCTTTTGAAAACGATTCATCGTTCAAAAATCCAAGAGAATGCAATTTTTGGATGGCTTCTAATACAACTGCTTCCCCATATTCTGCATCAAGTAATTTCTTTTTCACTTCATACTCACTTCGCATGCGAAAGCTTAAATAGTGCAATGACTTATTAAATGCTTTTCGAACTTCATCATCAAAAACAATTTCATCGCGCTCCCAATCTTCTACATCTTTCCCTTTAGACAATTGGTATTTCACGATAAGTGATTCATCCACAGCAAATGCATAAACTTCATCTATAAAAATATTGTAACGTTCAGGATTGTTTTTTTGACGTGTGATTTTTGATATTATTGGCAATGATTTCACCCCATAATCTGTTCTTATCTAGTATACACATATTTATTGGCACATTCATTTGAGTACACTTCGATAAGAAAGGGTAATATAGGCATAACATGTTTAGTAGAGGAGGAGTTTTAATGAAAATCGCCATAACAGGTGGAAGTGGATTCGTTGGCAATGAATTATCTTCCCTTCTAGTGAATAAAGGTCATGAAGTTTTTATTCTTACACGATCTGATCGCCCTTCAAAAGGATCAGTAAAAATGGTCCAATGGTTAACGGATGGTTCTGAACCTGAAAATCATTTACAAGACATTGATGCCTGGGTTAACCTAGCTGGCGCGTCGATTAATGAAGGCCGATGGACACAAGAACAAAAAGACAAAATTTACGATAGTCGAATGAAAGCAACGGACGAAGTGCTTCGCATTATCAATAAAGTCGAAAAGAAACCGTCCGTTCTAGTTAACGCAAGTGCGATAGGTATTTACCCACCTTCTGAACATGCATTATATACAGAACAGTCCGAAGCTCGAGGTTCTGACTTTCTTGCTAAAACAGTAGAAGACTGGGAGAAAAAAGCAGATGAAGCGGAACAGCATGGAACTAGAGTTGCATATGGTCGATTTGGCATCATTTTAGGTAAAGAAGAAGGCGCACTTCCACTTATGGCTTTGCCCTATAAAATGGGTGTTGGCGGACAAGTAGGCTCCGGTAAACAATGGGTTTCTTGGGTCCATGTTTCAGATGTAGCTGAAGCACTTCTATATGCCGTTGAGAATGAATCGATTAAAGGACCGTTTAATGTGACCGCTCCAGATCCAAAACAAATGAATGAATTCGGAAAAATATTAGGCGAAGTCTTACATCGACCACATTGGATTCCTGTTCCTGCATTTGCATTAAAACTGGCACTTGGAGATAAGAGTCAACTAGTTTTAGAAGGTCAACGTGTTATGCCTGATAAATTATTAACCAACGGCTTTTCGTTTAAATACCCTCATTTGAAAGAAGCATTACAAAATATTTACGCATAATTCGATATAGAAAACGCAACCTATCTAAAAAGAAAGGTTGCGTTTTTATGTGGAAAAATCATATTTTAGGAATCGTCGCAGCATGTTCCATTTTACTAATCGGAATAGTTGTCAATCCATTCCAAGCTGAAGCGGAATCACTTAATTGGGGCTTCAAAAAAGGTTCACAAGAGCAACAAGCACAAGCAGGAAGTGCGTTTGACCAATTATTAAAAAAACATGGTGCTTTTTATAAAGGAAATGACACAGACAAAGTCATGTATTTAACTTTTGATAATGGATATGAGAATGGACACACCGCGCCAATATTAGATGCACTAAAGAAAGAAAAAGTACCTGCTACTTTCTTTTTAACAGGTCATTATGTTAAAAGTGCTAAAGATTTAGTTAAGCGTATGATTGATGAAGGACACGAAATCGGGAATCATTCTTATGATCATCCAAATATGGCAAACTTATCAGAAGAGCGCATGAAAGAGGAATGGCATAAGTTTGATGAGCTGCTAAAAGAAGAAACCGGAATCAAGAGAACACGTTTTGCTCGCCCACCAGAAGGTGTATTTAGCGAAAAATTACTCGCTTACGGCAACGAACTGGGGTACAGACATATGTTTTGGTCAGTTGCATTTGTTGATTGGTACGCGGATCGTCCCCAAGGAAAAGCTTATGCCTATAACCATTTGATGAATCAGATTCATCCTGGAGCGATTATATTGATGCATACTGTTTCACCAGATAATGCCGAGGCACTCCCTGATTTTATTCGAGATGCAAAAAAGAAAGGGTACACATTTGAGTCCTTAGAATCGCTTGTAAATAAAAATGATGATTCCCCCTTGTCTTTCCATTAACTCCAGTGTCCTATATACTGTAGACACCAGTAGTAAAGGACGTGAATGAATTTGTCTCAACAAACTCTTATTGAAGTAGGTCAAAAATTTCCTTTGACGATTAAAAGGCTCGGCATTAACGGCGAAGGAATTGGATACTTTAAACGAAATGTAGTCTTCGTAAAAGGCGCACTTCCCGGCGAAGAAGTAACTGCACAAGTAGAATTAGTAAAACCTACTTTTGCCGAAGCGAAAATCCTTAAAATTCGTAAATCTTCTCCCCATCGCCAACAAGCTCCCTGCCCAATTTATGAGGCTTGTGGAGGGTGTCAGTTACAACATATGACATATGCACAACAACTTGTTGAAAAACGTGATATGGTCGTTCAGTCATTGGAGCGATACGTAAGAGATTTAGCTCCCAACATTGAAGTTCGAGAAACGATTGGCATGGATAACCCATGGCAGTATCGAAACAAAAGTCAATTCCAAGTTCGGAAAGATGGGAATAAAGTTCACGCTGGTCTTTTCTCAGAAGGCACCCATGAATTACTAAATATTGACGAGTGTATTGTTCAGCATCCTGATACCACTCGCGTGACGAATGAAGTAAAACGCATTCTAGAAATGCTTCAGATTCCTATTCATGACGGGAAAACACAGAATGGACTTGTTCGAACAATCGTTGTTCGAACTGGTTTACGAACTGGCGAAATTCAATTAGTTCTCGTAACGACTCGAGCTGAAATGCCAAAACGTCAGTTAATTATTGATAAATTAGCTGAAATTGACCCAGCAATTGTGTCAATTGTCCAAAACGTCAATCCAAAACAAACGTCACTAATATTTGGCGATCGTACAATCGTTCTTCATGGTAAAAAAACATTGCATGAAAAATTAGGTGAACTTTCATTTGATTTATCAGCACGTGCTTTCTTCCAACTTAACCCTTCTCAAACCGTACGATTGTATAATGAAATCAAGTCCGCGGCAGCTTTAACAGGTAATGAAACGGTTGTTGATGCTTATTGTGGAGTGGGTACAATTGGTTTGTGGTTAGCTGATCAAGCAAAAGAAGTTCGTGGAATGGATGTCATTGGCGATAGCATTTATGACGCGAAGAAAAATGCAGAAAAACACGGCTTTACTCACGCAACTTATGAAACCGGTACAGCGGAAGAATGGCTGGCGAAATGGAGTACGGAAGGTTTTGTTCCGGATGTATTAACAGTCGATCCCCCACGTACAGGTCTTGCTGATAGCTTATTGCAAATGATTATAAATGTGAGACCGAAACGTTTTGTTTACACATCTTGTAACCCATCAACTTTAGCGAAAGATTTAAGTCAATTACGCAAAGTATACGATATTCAATACATTCAACCAGTTGATATGTTCCCTCAAACGGCACAAATTGAAAGCGTCACATTATTAGTCCGTAAATAATTCTATATTCAAGACACGCTCATTGAAAGTGTGTGCGAAACTGTAGGCAAACTCAAATTTTTTGAGGGTGTCTGCAGTTTTTTATTTCCAAGTCGAAACCTCCATTAAAAAAACGCATTCTTTTTATTTATAAGAGGATTGAACTTTTTGTTTCTAGGGAATAAAGACAGTAATGTTTATGCAATTATATTATAGAAAATTCGAATGACGGAGGAATTCTGATGAAATGGAGAGGTCGAGGACAAAGCGCAAATGTTGAAGATCGTAGAGGAAGAGGTATTGGTGGTGTTGGAGTAGCTGGTGGCGGTATTGGTCTTGTCATTGTTATTATCATGACACTAATCGGTGGTGGAGGTCCTGGAGACATCCTAAATAATATCACCGGTACATCTACAACAGAAAATGGAACATATGAAGAAACCGAACAAGAAAAAGAACTCGCCGACTTTGTTTCAGTTGTTCTCGCTGACACAGAAACTGTTTGGACAGAACTTTTTGAAGAACAAGGCAAAGAATACCAAGAGCCTGTTATGGTTCTTTATACAAACCAAGTCGAATCTGCATGTGGTACAGCCGGTTCAGCAGTTGGACCGTTTTATTGCCCGGGAGATTACAAGTTATATATTGACTTAAGCTTTTACGATGAATTAAGACAAAAATTTGAAGCACCTGGTGATTTTGCAATGGCTTATGTCATTGCGCATGAAGTTGGACATCACGTTCAAACATTACTAGGCACAAACAAAGAAGTAATGGCCATGCGTAATCAAGTAAGTGAAGAAGAGTTCAATCAATACTTAGTCAGATTAGAATTACAAGCAGATTACTATGCAGGCGTTTTTGCAAGGTATGCTGAAGGTCAAGGTTATCTTGAAGCTGGTGATGTAGAAGAAGCAATTACCGCGGCAAGTGCAGTTGGTGACGACAATATTCAAAAGAAATCTCAAGGCTATGTCGTACCTGAAAGCTTCACACATGGTACGTCTGAGCAACGTATGAGATGGTTTAAAAAAGGATATGAATCAGGCACGATTGAAGACGGAGATACGTTTAGTGCTAAGGATTTATAAAAAAAGCAGCAGATTACTTCGAGACTAACTCGAAAGTATCTGCTGTTTTTTTGGCGTGATTAGACTGATTAAACTAAAGACAAATAACACAAAAGAAATGAGCCATAAAAAACTAAACTGGCTAAAGAACTCTAAAAAGACGCCTCCCATAAATGGCCCAGTTAAACTCCCAATACTAAAGAATATACCGCATAAAAGATTTCCTGATGGTAATAAAGCCTTTGGTGTCAAATCAGCCATATAAGAAATGCCTAAAGAGAAAGTAGATCCGACAAACAATCCAGCTATTAGAAATGCCACAATAAGTGCCAAGCTGTTATTTTCCAACACAGCGGCTGCACTAAATGAAAAAGCACCACCGATTAACGAAAGAAGCACCACTTTCTTCCTTCCGATTCGATCACTTAATGCTCCAAGTGGTAACTGAGACAAAATTCCTCCAGTTGAAAAGGCAGCTAAAATAATCGAAACACTTCCTACATCCAACTGATTGCGTAAGGCGTAAACAGGAAAAATCGCATGCAAACTAGACTCTAAAAAACCATAACTAAACGGAGGAATAAAGGCTACCCAGGCAAATCCAATCGTTGCACCAAACCTTGCCCATGTCCCCCGCATCGTAGAGGTTTCATGCATATGTCCAGGAAAATCATTATCAAGGAAGAAAACAAGTGACCAAGCTGATAAACATAAAACACCTGAAACGATGAATGGTAAACCTTCAAAAACATTTATTAGCGGAACAAATAATGGTCCGGCTGCAAAACCAATTCCAAATGACAACCCATAAAGGGCAATGTTTCGGCCTAAACGTTCTTTAGACGAAAAACTCGTGATCCAAGTTTGTGTTGAAAAATGAAGTAAATGATCTCCTATTCCAATAAACAGTCGAAGCACAAACCAAAAAATCACACTTTTCCATAATGGAAATAGAAGCAATGACATAAATACTAAGATTCCACCAATCATGATGATTGGTTTATAACCAAATCGACGTAGTGGCTGTTCCATGAATGGGGAAACTAAAAGCGTCCCTATGTATAAACCTGTTGCATTTAATCCGTTTAACGATGCAGAAAGCCCATCCTGTTCGAAAATAATAGATATGAGCGGAAGTAACATTCCTTGTGAAAATCCGGAAATGGACACAATGGTAACTAAAATCCAAAACCTTCTTTTTTCTGATGGTGTAAATTGCTTCATGATGCTCTCCTCTATTCAAGTTAAAATCGTGTTCAATTCTTTTAAGATTCGATACAATTTTATCATAAGGGAGGAATACAAGTTGAAATATATCATGACAGAACACGGTTTTGAGACAAATCTTGAATTTGGAAAGCTTACGATTTCTTCAAATGAAACTTATGGTTTTAGACCATATCAATTATTGGTTTCATCATTGGTTAGTTGTAGTGGAGGCGTATTAAGAAAAGTTTGTGAAAAAATGAGGATGCCGATTGAGGAAATGGAAATCGAAGTAAAAGAAGTCGTAAGAAATGAAGAAATAGCAAATCGACTTGAAAAAGTTCATATTCATTTTAAATTAAAAGGATCGAATCTCGAAGAAGCAAAATTACAAAAGGCCATGAATTTAACAACAAAGAATTGTTCGATGGTTCGCTCTGTTGACCAATCAATCGACGTACACGAAACGTTTGAGATTATGTAAGCTTATTAGCAAAGGCTCAGACCATATCTGATTTCAGATGTTGGCTGAGCCTTCTAAATATCGCTGTTATCTAATTGAGTATCCATATATCGATTCACGGCTTATAGTGCCGGTGAAATGTTCGAACCCCCTCCTTTTAAACTTTTGAATGGTTTCGACTTTTCACTACGGCCTCCCCTCTCTTGTTGAAGTAAGTTAACCTTAACATCTTAATTGAATTTTGTAAATATTCTAAATACATTAAATATTAAAATATTTCTAAAGTCCTACCTGAAGTTGATAAAGAATTAAAAATCCGCTAGTATGGAAAACAATAAGCGAGGTGTTTTAAAATGGGCAAATCAATTACTGATAAAGAACAACAAGTCACTTATCTTAAAGAACGTTTGAACATTTTTTTAGAAGTGCTTGATTCAATCGAACCAGAAACAACGAAATTGGAAGATATCGATCGTCTAATTTCAATGATGGATGATTTAGAAGACAAAATGGAACAATTTAAAAACAGTCCAAAATAAAAAAAACAAAGGGGTTGTCTCAAAAGTCATTTAGTGACTTAGGGACAGCCCCTTTTTATATCCCTGTATTTTGACTGGGGAATTATATACTTTGCGTGGAGATAACACGAATTGATCTGTATATAACCAGTCCGTGTTGTTTAATTTACAGTAGCCAATTAATCTATCATCCCCTATCCTTTTTTAAAAGATTATTTAGGCGTATAATAGATGATGAAAACAATTTGGAGAATGATTGAGAGGGGCAAAACCATGTACTTAGAAACACTAGAAAAAAGCATATATGATTTAATTACAGAAACATCAACAAATTTACCTAAAGATGTCCGTCGAGCAGTACGTAATGCGAAAGCTGCAGAAAATGCTGGCACTCGTGCGGCTATGAGTTTAGATACAATCACAAATAATATACAAATGGCTGATGACAATGTATCACCCATTTGCCAAGATACAGGAATGCCAACATTTAAAATTAAAACGCCTATCGGTGTAAATCAATTAGAAATTAAAGCGGCCATTCGTCGTGCTATCGTAACAGCTACGAAAAATGCAAAACTGCGCCCAAATGCTGTGGATTCTTTAACTGGTGAAAACAGTGGTGATAACCTAGGCGAAGGTGTTCCAGTTGTGAAATTTGAACAATGGGAAAAAGATTATATTGAAATGAAGCTCATCTTAAAAGGTGGCGGTTGTGAGAATAAAAATATACAGTATAGTCTTCCTGCCGAACTTGAAGGAATCGGACGCGCGGGTCGTGACTTAGATGGAATTAGAAAGTGTATTCTTCACTCTGTCTATCAAGCACAAGGACAAGGATGTTCTGCAGGCTTCATAGGCGTTGGAATTGGTGGAGATCGCGCATCTGGTTATGATTTAGCGAAAGAACAACTTTTCCGCTCTGTTGAAGATGTAAACCCACATCCACAATTAGCAGAACTAGAAAATTACATTGTTGAAAAAGCAAATACACTTGGAATCGGCACGATGGGATTCGGTGGAGAAGCAACTTTACTTGGCTGTAAAATTGGCGTCATGCACCGTATTCCTGCTAGCTTCTTCGTTTCAGTTGCCTATAATTGCTGGGCTTATCGTCGTTTAGCTATCAACATTAATCCAACAACTGGTGAAATTAATGAATGGCATTATCAAGACGGAGAAAAAATTGAGTTTAAAGATCAAGGAGCCGACCAATCTGCTGAAGAAGCGGCAACTCGTATTGTTGAACTTCGTGCACCAATTACAGAAGAAGAAATTCGTCAATTACAAGTTGGTGATGTTGTTAAAATTAGTGGCATGATGTACACAGGTCGTGATGCCATTCATAAATATTTATCAGAACATGATGCTCCTCTTGACCTTAACGGCCAAATTATTTATCACTGTGGTCCTGTTGTTATGAAAGATGATGAAGGGAACTGGAAGATTAAAGCAGCTGGCCCTACTACATCGATTCGTGAAGAGCCTTACCAAGGTGATATTATGAAGAAATTCGGTATTCGTGCAGTTATGGGTAAAGGCGGCATGGGACCAAAAACCTTGACGGCGTTGAATGAACATGGCGGCGTTTACTTAAATGCGATTGGTGGTGCAGCTCAGTACTATGCTGATTGCATTAAAGGCGTTGAAGGAGTAGACCTTATGCAATTCGGAATTCCTGAAGCTATGTGGCATTTAAGAGTGGAAGATTTCACCGCTGTCGTAACAATGGACTCTCACGGGAATAGTTTGCATGCGGATGTAGATAAATCATCTCTTGAAAAATTAGCGCAATACAGCGACCGCGTCTATAAATAATTCACTCTATTGTCTTTGAAAACATTTCTATGTTATAATCATTCTAATCTAATAATTGTCATTTAAAATGCTGGTATTCCCTAGGGGAATGCCAGCTTTTCGTACATTATGGGACATATGATATTGACTATCATTATCAGGAGGTGCCACATGGAAGCGATTCAACAACAAAATCAGTCATTCTTTTTCACCAGAATTTTGCCGCATATTGAATTGATTGCAGCCCTTCTATCTGGTTTATTAATTGTCATCGCATGGTTGTTTGGTAAAAATGGGGATAGTGCAATCTCCATTACTCTTTTTCTCCTTGCATTCTTTATAGGCGGTTACGCAAAAGCAAAAGAAGGAATTGAAGCTACGATTCACAAAAAAGAACTAAATGTGGAATTGCTGATGATTCTTGCTGCCATTGGATCTTCTATTATTGGTTATTGGGTAGAAGGCGCCATTCTCATATTCATATTCGCCTTAAGTGGTGCCCTCGAAACGTATACGATGAATAAAAGCCAGCGTGAAATATCGGCTTTAATGAAATTACAACCCGAAGAAGCCTGGTTAATGGATGCCTCTGGACAATCAAAAAGAGTGCTTGTTAAAGACTTGCATGTTGGAGATATTCTTTACGTTAAACCTGGAGAACGAATTCCTGTTGATAGCATAGTGATCACAGGACATTCAAATGTGGATGAAGCTGCTATTAGCGGAGAATCTGTACCTGTAACAAAACAAACCGGTAGCGAGCTTTTTGCAGGGACTGTAAATATGAATGGTTCCTTAACCATCAAAATGACCAAACCGAATTCAGAGTCCTTATTTCAAAAGATTATCGATTTAGTGCAATCTGCACAAAGTGAAAAATCACCGTCGCAACAATTCATCGAACGATTCGAGAGTCGCTATGTGAAAATTGTTTTAGTCACTGTCGGTGTTATGCTGTTTCTGCCCCACTTCCTTTTTGGCTGGGACTGGACCACGACTTTTTACAGAGCCATGGTGCTTCTCGTAGTAGCATCACCTTGTGCTTTAGTAGCTTCCGTCATGCCTGCAACATTGTCCGCAATATCAAACGGAGCTCGGAGCGGGATTTTATTCAAAGGTGGCGTTCACTTAGAGAATGTCGGGGATATGAAAGCGATCGCACTTGATAAAACAGGTACATTAACTAAAGGCAAACCCGAAGTGACCGACTTCCTCGTGTCAGAAGGTTATGCAGAAAGTGAAGTGCTCAGTCTTCTAGCAAGCATTGAAGCACAGTCGAATCATCCTCTTGCCCAATCAATTGTTCAATATTCTAAATTACAAGGAACAATTATTAAACAATCGATTGAAATAGAAGACATCGCCGGTTGGGGAATTAAAGCAACCATTGATGGGATTGAATGGAAAGTAGGTAAACCTAAATTTGTCGGAGAAGAAAAGGCAAAACTCTTCAACAACGGGGTTGCTCAATCTCTCGAAGACGAAGGGAAAACCGTTATTTTCATGGCCAATGAACATGAAATTGTCGCACTTGCAGCTATGAAGGATACGGTACGCGAAGAATCTAAAGTCGCAATTGAAGAGTTGAAAAAATTAGGCATTACCACCATTATGCTCACTGGTGATAATGAAAGAACAGCAAAAGCGATCGCTGAAGAAGCAGGTGTAGATGCGTATTTTGCAGAGTGTTTACCGGAAACGAAAGTCAATCACTTAAAAGGCTTTTTAAAAAAATACGGTATGGTCGGTATGGTTGGAGATGGCATTAATGATGCACCAGCCCTTGCAACTGCAACCACAGGTATTGCAATGGGCGGCGGTACAGATGTCGCACTTGAAACTGCTGATGTGGTTCTTATGAAAAATGATTTATCTCGCATTGCTTTTGCAATTCGTTTATCTCGTAAAATGAATCGCATTGTAAAGCAAAACATCATTTTTTCTATTGCCGTTATTGTTTTATTAATCATAAGTAATTTCTTCCAAGTGATTAATTTGCCATTAGGGGTACTCGGTCATGAAGGTAGTACGATTCTTGTTATATTGAATGGATTAAGACTTCTTCAACGAAACGTATAAAAACAGGAGCTGTCATATGACGGCTCCTGCTTTTTTCATAGCTATTTTTTCTTTACGTTCTTGCATCACTGCATTTATTTGTCCACCAACCATCAAGATCGTCCCTGAGAAATACAACCACATCATCAAGACAATAATTCCTCCGATACTTCCATAGGTAGCGGAATAATTAGCAAAGCTACTAACATATAAAGAAAAACCAAGAGAAACAACAATCCATCCTAAAGTAGCAAAAATCGCGCCTGGAATGACACTCTTCAAGTACAATTTTTTATTCGGTGCAATCCAATAAAGCAACATAAAGACGATAAAAATCATTACTGGAGGAATCGTCCAACGAACTTGATTCCAAACACCTAAGAATCCTTGTTCATATCCTAAGTAAGAAAATAGGAATGTACCGATCTGCTCGCCAAATATCGGCAATGCGAGTGCAACTACAAATAATACAATAAGTAACAACGTGAAAATTACCGAGATCCCTCTTGCAATAAAGAAGGGTCTTGTTTCATCTAAATCATATGACCGATTTAGAGACTTAATTAAAGCATTCATCCCATTTGATGCCGACCAAATCGTCGCTATAATACCGACTGAAAGTAATCCCCCATTGCGATCTGAAAGAACTTCATCTAACGTCCCATCAATTAAGGTATATACTTCTCCCGGTGCATATGTACGCAATATATTAAATAACTGATCTTCTTGTAGATTTAGATATGGTAGTAATGTCACCATGAAAATTAATAAAGGAAATAATGAAAGTAAAAAGAAAAAGGCCAGTTGCGCACCAAGTGCAGTGACATCAACATGTTGAATACGTGCGAGCAATTCCTTAAAGAATCCTTTCGATGAAGTGACATCAAAAGGATAATCAGGATCTGTCTTCTTCTTTTTAAATTGCATCATTTTTAGCTTACTTAAAAAATTAAAAGAGGAACTCGATTTTTGACTTCCTCTTGGTTTAATTGGTTGGTCTTCGTTCTCCATGGAACCAAATCCCTTCTATAGAGAATTTTTTTCTTCATACACATGCTCTGGTAATACAGGCATAGTGAACTCTTCTTCGTCCTTCACGATTGTTTTGTACTCCTCTTTCGAATGCACAAAAGCTTCTTTTGTATCTGTCACTAACGTCTTAACTTGTGGAGATAGTGTTTTTAGCTCGTCCACTTTACCTGATAGGTATTGAGCGTCACGAGAAAATTGATTGTACACAGATTGTATTTTATCGGCTTTTTCTTGTAATTTTAATTTAAAATACTCACGGTTTTGTGAATAATATTTAATATCTGATGATAAATTATTAAGTCTGTATTTTACATCTTCACGTGTTGTACGATCTAATAAACTAATTCCCGCTCCTGCTACTGCACCAAATAAAATTCCTTTAACTAACATGCTTTCTTTCATAAAAAATTACCTCCTATTTGTAAAAATCAATTGTGTTTTAATATACCCAAGTATGTACATATTAAAACAATGGTACTCATCAATTTGACTTTCTATGCTCATCATGAAATGATTAACTATACCGTTTGAAAGGCAGGAATTAAAAATGAATTTAACACAACCATCACAAGAAAATGTGGAATACATGATTGAACAAATAAAAGAAAAACTTCGCATGGTTAATGTTGATGCTATGAGAGCCGAATCATTTGATGAGTCAGCTTATGAAGATTTACATTATTTATATACAATGGTTATGAAGCGCGAGTCCTTCAGTCCAAGTGAAATGCAAGCTATTGCTTCAGAAATTGGCTCTTTAAGAAAATAACTTATTCAGACAAACCTCTAGTTTAATGACTAGAGGTTTTAGTTTGTAGACAGAAGAATATTTATAAGTAGGATAAAAATCAATCGAGTTTTTTTAGAATTGATTAAAAAATGTGGTCGGCTATTTCTTTCTCTTTCCTCGGACGAAATGCTAGCCTCCTCGGCTGTTAAAAACCAATGCTCCTGCGGTTACTCGTCGCAAAAGAATTGTGCACAATTCGTTGCCTGTGGGGTCTATCGTATTTCGTTTTTCCGCAGGAGTCTTCAGAAATAGCCGACCACTTATCTACTAAATAGGGTGTTATGTATATATAAGAAATTAGAAATGCTAATTTGAAAATTATATAAACACATAATAATATTTACCTTTTATACCGATGTCAGTTGATTGAAATGGAGGCGGCGACTCCAGCAGAATCAGCAAGAACTGAAGACCCTGCACTGAGCATCGCGAGGGAAGCGGCTGAAGTCTTGCCTGCGGAAAGCGTCCGCTGCAATGGAAATCAACATATTTGTGTACATACCAAAACCTCTAGTTTAGTTACTAAAGGTTTTCTTGTATTGCACAATATACCAACTACCTTCACGAATAACTGTTTGAATGCCTAGGTTGGTTAATGCCGCTTTATCTCCCCATTCAGCAAGTTCTTCTTTTTCTGGTAATGAATGAAGATTTTCAAAGGAGTGGAAAAAGCTATCAAAGGCTGCTACAAAGGGTGGACTACTTTGTCCACCAGATATTGGCGTCACGACCGATAATACGCCGTCATCCTTCAACCATTCACTTAAACGATTAAATAAATCCTGTCGTTGTTCCCCAGGAATATAATGAATAATATTGTTCATGAAAATAGTATCGAACTTCTTATTCGGTTCATATTCCCATAAATCAGCTTGTTCAATTTCCACATTATCTAACGACGCAGTCATTTTTTGTGCAGTTTTTGCCACAGTCTCACTCACTTCAATACCAAGAAATTGAGATTTTGGAAAACGTTCTGCCAATCGTTTAATGTAGCCACCTTCACCGCATCCAATATCTAAAACAAGTTGTTCTTCATTTTGTTTCAATAATTTAGCCATTTTTGGAAGTGCAATGACCTCGAGTAAACGACTCGTCTTTGCAACTGTATCCGCATGTTTATCGGAATCGAAATGATTTCTCTTTTTTTCTCTCATCATATCTGGATAATTAAGTAGACTCGGTATATGTAATTCCATCATTTCTTTTAAAATAACACCTGAAGAAGATTCACCTTTTGGACGTGGCAACTTCCACATAGATCCTGTGCGATACCGTGACCGACTCATTACCTTTAAATGTCCAATAGAAACTCCGACATTAACCCATTGTTTAAGTAGCTGTTCATCAATTTGATAGGCATCTGCAACGTCTTTAATCGAAACTCCTCGCTCAAACGCTTTAAATAAATCTAGTTCATATCCTACATAGGCATGCCAAGAATATAAAAATGGGACATTTCGCTTCATCCACATACGCGCTTTAAGCATTTTCATAACATCAATCATTCGTAATTCCTCCCATTTTCATCTCTACTATTTACATACACGTTAGCAGATTCACGTAAACCTTCCGATGTGCTAGCGGAGTCCACGCCATTTCCATGGGTAATCATCCTCTGCAGTAAAAAGTTTCATTTCCTTTTGTTCTTTTGGTAACTCTTTCTTTCTAGTTGGCATCATACCGCCTTGTATGAAACGATCTCTAACCGATTCTTTCCACATACCAAGACCTGAAACATTTAACATTTGTTTAAAATGAAGAACGGGATCTTCCTCCATTCGCTCGAACGTTTTACTTCGCAACCAACTTACCGGTTGAAATGGGAATGAATAAGCCAGTGCAGACAAATGACTTAATTGGATTAAATAATCGGCTCGCTCTTTTCGAACCGCTTCATATTGATTTAAATTTTCCGGATTTAACTTTTGTTGTTTATACATGTCCACCAGTAACTCACCTAGAATATCAGCATCTTGAATGGCCATGTTCATCCCTTCTCCAGCCATTGGGTGTACAGCATGTGCGGCATCTCCGATAATCGCCATATTGCCCCTTACATAAGTGTCAGCATGATACATAATCGGAATCATCAATTGAATTTTAGACCAATCCACTAATTTTTGTACGTATCCATCGATCGAAGGTGCAAGCTCTGTATATAATTTGTGAAAGTGATCAATTGGTTTTTCTTTAATTTTTTTGTAATCCCCTGCTGGAATTAAATAAACCGAACGTACTTCATCATTCGGCAATGGAAATAACCCTAAGAATCGGTTATAACTTGAGAAAATTTGTCCTCCTACAAAGTTTGTAGGTCTTGGAAAGGTAACGGTTATAAAATGATGATTGTATTTTATTGGCTCAACTTTAATGCCCATTGCTTGTCTAGTTACGGATGCTCGTCCTTCAGCTCCAATGAAAAATAAGGCTTCGACGTCAAATTGTTCTTTCCCTTTTTGAACAGTCGCAACCTTACCGTCAATGGATTTACAAGAAGATCCACTAAAGTAATGGAAATTAGAGTAGCTTTCAGCCTTCGTTCGAATAATCCCCTTTAACACTTCATGATGAATCATATAGGCAGCATTGTACTTGCCCGGAATAACCGTATAATCCATAAATGATTGGTCTTTTACCTTAAGGGTTTTAGAAAGCTCGATTAAATCGAGAACTTCAATGATTTGTCCATGAGAAGTGACGTCTTCAAATACTTGAAGCCCATCGAAAATTTGCATGCTTTTGGGTTGTAATAACTCCCCTTTATAAACGGGTTGCTTTCCCGGTAACTTCTCCACCATCACAACATCAATTCCTGCCTTAACTAACTTTAAAGCAAGAGTAAGTCCGCCAATCCCACCACCTGTTATAAACACATCCGTTTTCACGCAAATCCCTCCCTCTCTATATAGTTCCTCTTGGCGAAGAATCCAAAACTTATCAGTGCTTTGCTGGTAAGCATAGCGACATAATATGGGCGAATCGATAGTCAATATGGCGAGTGGAAGTGTTAGATTAGCGGGAATCACTCATAATCTAGCGTTTAACGTATCTAGTGGCGTTACCGAAATCTAATTTGGCATATCGCAATAAGATCTCTTTTAAATGCCAATTAAAAAACCTTCACGAGGAAGGTTTTTGTCTACATATAATAGGCTGGATACGAAAACTGTTTAATCATGGCTAATGAAAATTCATCTGCCATGTGAAGGGCTTGAATTTCAATCTCATCAAATAAGTTAATTGCCGCTGAATAATCTTTTTGCAATAAATACATGACTTCAGCTTTCAATAAATCTAAATGATTGATGAACATTTCTTCGGTTTCACTTTGTGAGAGAAATGGGTTTATGGCACTCCAAAAATGAGCGATATCCGCAGCGTTTTGTAACCATTGTTCATTAAGTTTGTTAAAAGCCTCATTATCCCCTTTTATAGCAGCACCAACCAAATCAGCCGCAATAGTTAAATGACTCTTAATTAAAGCACTATATTCATCTGCTCTCACTTTCCCGTAATAAGGAATTAGAATTGTACCCATATCGGTCGCATTTCGTAACAACCTATTAAGTACTTGTTCTTTATTCGGCGAATTCATAATTAAAGCTTGAACAGCTGATTTAGTCCAGTAAACATGTTGTTCCCAAAGCAATCGCATTTCATTTTGTAAGCCAAGATCTTGCAGACTAAAGCAAGAAGTATACCAACAATTGAACGGATTCACGTATTGAGTTCCCTCCTATCTTATCCATTCATCATATTCAAATCATTCATTTGGGTGAATCATAAATGGATTTTCTAGAAGTCTCCCTTTTACTTATTAATTGACTTAAAGTGCGTAATTCGTGACATTTATCACAGCTTTTCCAGAAAATAATAGGTAATATTACTATATTCATATAAAACTCGGGGATGAGGTAGTTAACGAAAATGGATATTCAATCACCAATCAGTGAAACAGCTCCTTTAACAATGAGTGAGTCTAAATATTCAACCGCATTAAAAATGGCGAAATTGGGCGTGTGGGAGCTAGAACTTGATACTGGAATATTAAATTTAAGTGCAGAACATATTGAAATGATGGGGTATCAAGTGGGTGAAATTAACGATAAATTCTTTCTTTCCGATTATATTGAACGCTATGTTCATCCCGAGGATCAAGGTAAAATGCATCGATTTCATCACTTACTCCATACCACCGTCACTGAATATATCGATAACTTTGAATACAAACTGATTGATTCAAAATCATCCATTATTCATGTACTTGTTACAATTCATGAAACACATATCACTCAAAATCGAATCAGTGGAATTTCTCAAAATATCACGATGCAAAGAAAAACGGAAACTCGACTGAAAGAAACGTTAAGACATTTAGCAGATTTAAAATTCGCACTAGATGAATCCACCTTAGTAACAATTACGGATGTGAATGGCGAAATCGTTTATGCCAATGAAACATTCTGCAAAATTTCAGGCTATTCTCGTGAAGTTCTAATTGGTAAAAAACACAGTTTTACGAGCTCAGGTCACCATTCTAAACAGTTCTTCAAAGAAATGTGGGATACGATTAGCTATGGGAAGGTTTGGCGTGGTGAATTAAAAAATCGAAATCGAAACGGAGAATCGTATTGGGTAGACACGACCATTGTGCCTTTCCTGAATGAGCACGGGAAACCTTATCAGTATGTTGCGATTCGAACCGATATCACACAAAGGAAACACGTGGAACAGAAGATTACACATATGGCTTACCATGATTCATTAACAGGTTTGGCAAACCGCAGACTCCTTAACGAGAGACTAACTCGAATGTTATCTGACCGCACTGATTTGCAAATGCCAACTGTTATATTATTTGACCTGGACAATTTTAAAATGATTAATGATACATTAGGCCATCAAACTGGTGATGAATTTTTAAAAATGGTTTCAATGCGATTGCAAGAACTCGTAAAACCGGGTGAAACCCTCGCTCGTTTAGGTGGTGATGAGTTTGTGTTAGCTATCCCTACAATTGATTCGAAGTATGCGTTAGATTCACGTTGCTCTGAATTAGTGAATCATATTAAAAAACCGTTTTTAATACAGCAAAAAGAGTTTTTTGTCACAATGAGCGTTGGAGCTGCGTATGCTCCATTGCATGGTTTCGAAGCTGAAGAACTTATAAAAAACGCTGATTTAGCTATGTATTGTGCGAAACACAACAATAAAAATGATTATCAGATCTTCGAATTTCACTTACGAAATCAATCACTTCAACGCTGGGAATTTAATTCAATCCTTAGACAAGCTATTGAAAATAATGAATTTGTCTTGCATTATCAGCCGAAAATTCAACCATCAAGTGGGATTCAAGGATTAGAAGCCTTAATTCGAATGCAAACACAAGATGGACAACTTATTCAGCCAGAAGAATTCATTTCTATTGCGGAGGAAAATGGCTTAAATACTACCATAGGTGATTGGGTATTAAAAGCTGCAATCGAGCAACTCCGTAAGTGGTTAGATATGGGGTTACCCCCTATAGCAATTGCTGTAAATTTATCGAAAAGTCATTTTCAGCAAGATGATTTAGTTCAAAATTTAGCAAAGCTTCTTACAGAATATGAAGTTGAACCTCAATTCTTGGAGCTTGAAATTACGGAAAGTCTTTTAATGCATAGTCCTGAGGAAACGGCAGTTAAATTAAAACAGTTGAAAGAAATTGGTGTTAAAATCTCAATTGATAACTTTGGAACTGGATCCTCATCCCTTTATTATTTATCAGAGTTTCCAATTGATTTGATAAAAATGGATCAAAAGTTCATTCAAGACATTGATAAAAAAACTAAAAGCCGTAAGATCATACAATCGATTGTTAACCTCGCGCATGATTTAGAGGTATGTGTAACAGCTAAAGGCGTTGAAGAGAATTCCCAACACCTCTTTTTAAATGAAATAGGTTGTGACTTCATGCAAGGCTATTATTATTTAGATCCTAAAGATGTTGAGACTATTACTGAACTTTTATTAAACAAAAGAGATTTCCATTTGTTTGAGGATGTTTTAAATTCACCATTTCCTGATTCCATCATAAATAAAGTAATAGAAAATTGATTACCTGGGGGTAAATTAAATGCTATTTCAAATGAAGTCAAAAAAACATCAAACTTTAACCGAGAAAAGTTTAGCTAATCAAATTCATTTTGACATTCCTCCAGGAAGTGAATTGGCTAGACAAATAGATGTTATTTCTCTTACTGAATCAGATTTAACCTTTATAAAAGAGCTAGAGCCAATCGTTACAGATCATATCGATTTCATTGTAGATCAGTTTTATGAAAACATTACAAAACAACCTAATTTGCAACTTATTATTGATACATTTAGTTCTGTGGACAAGCTAAAAATGACCTTTAAAAAACATATACTAGAGCTCTTTACCGGTATCATTGATGAAGATTTTATTGGAAAACGAATTAAAATTGCTCATGTGCACGTAAAAGTTGGCTTAAATACAAAATGGTATATAAGTGCTTTTCAAAACCTATTAAATTCTTTGGTAGATCTATTCGATAGACAAATTGAGAATAGATTGGATTTTGTTAACTCTATCAAATCAGTAAGTAAATTATTGAATTTAGAACAGCAATTAGTTTTAGAAGCCTATGAAGAAGAAATGGAAAATCATCGTAAACTTCAAGAAGAAAAAAGAAATAAAATCAAACAAGTTGGAACTACTGCTGAAGAACTGGCTGCCATTGCTGAAGAAACAAGTGCTTCCATTGAATATTTAACAGGTCAATCTGTTGCTATTGTAAATTTAGCCAAACACGGTTCGGAATTATCCATCCAAGCTGAAACCTATTCAAATAATGGGATGATTCACTTACAAAAATCTCAAGAAAGTTTAGACTTCACAAAAAAAAGTGTGGAGAAAATCATCCTTAACTCTAATGAATTAGAGCGAATATCAAAGCAGATTTTTGAAGTCATTTCTATTATTAAATCCATTTCCGAGCAAACGAATCTCTTAGCTTTAAATGCTTCCATTGAATCTGCCCGAGCTGGGGAGTATGGTAAAGGATTCAGTGTAGTTGCAAATGAGATACGTAAGTTATCAGACCTAACAAAAAAATCCATACTCGATGTATCCAAATTGATTACTGAGACCAACATTCAAGTAAGTAATGTTTCAGCTTCTGTCTTTGAAGTGGAGGAAATCATTCAAAATGGATCCACTATTATGAATGAAACAAATCAAGCTTTTAAAGAAATTATCAAATCCATGCTTCTGAATAAAGAACAAAATAATTTGATTGAAAAAGAAATTGATTCTTTCAGTTCGGTAATAGCAGAAATTTCAAGTGCTTCTGCACAAGTGGCAAGCATTGCCGACGGTTTGAATGAAGCTACCCATGAACTGAATTGAATTACGAATAAACAAAAAAGCTGTCCCAAAAGGTCATCGAAAATGACTTTTAGGACAGCCTCTTTTTCAGCTCTCTATTTATCAGTGGGCACAAGAGTAACAGTTTATAGGTCACAAAAATATTGCTTTTGCGATATGAAACCAAAGATACTAAGCTCAAGTTTTAAACTGTTTATTTTTTTACTAAAGCATCCTTTAGTTGAATTAAGCATTATTGTTTTAATACTTTTTTTATCTCTGGAGTTGCTTTGAGTACGCCAAACACTTTCAGAGATTTAATGGTTTTAATAGCTAATTCTTCGTCTATGTCGTCTGCAAAAACCAGCATTCCAACTACTTTAATATCTAATATTTTATTTTGTTCCAATACTTTTTCTAGCGATTCCCTATTGTAATGGCTAACTCCAATTACATACGACTTGTCAGTAATAATATTATCAACAACATTGGCATGAATCGATAATTGATTACGGATAGATGTTTTAATAAAGTCAGTACGATTAGAATAAAACCCCTGTTCAACTAATAAATCAACCTTTCCCAAATCCACAACATTCATGTTTATTGTTATCTTTTCAGTTTCAGCCATCTAATTACCATCCCCTCACCATCTAATTTTATATATGCTATTATATAACTAAAAATAACCATCTGTAAAACATCTACACAGATGTTTTACAGATGGTTAAATACAACTTTTATAAAATACTTATTAAACTAAACTGGTGTTAGTTAAAGAAGAAAAAAAGTTGTCATCGCAGCTCCCTTCTCTTGAACTCTAGCACCCGTTACTTGAATATCTTATACCAATACAAAGTAGTTTCTATATTTGGATTATATGACTGCTTCAATGTGTCAACTCCGCCAAGTATGAATCCTTGTTTCACATAGAACCTGCACGCTCCAAGATTACTATCTTGAGCCTCTAAAGATATTCCGATAAGTTTTCTTTGTTTTGCCCACTCTTCAGCTTTAGTTAAGAGTAACTTCCCGATTCCATATTCTCTAAATTCTTTTTTTGTAGCGATATTTTCAATATAACAGAAGCGATTCCAATCCTTAATTATTCTAATTTGTCCAATGCAATTATTATTCTGATAAGCCAAAAATAGAGCTTTATCTTCTTGGTTTATATACCGGCTCCAATCAAGTTTATCATCTGGGAAACGAATTTCTTTAGTTTCATCAAATAGCTTCTCTTCAAAAGACCATTTTCCTGATTGAAAACTTGGTACTACCTTACCAAACACTTTAAAATAATCATTTGTTTTATTGATGTCCTCAATTAATTCATCCTTTAATGGAGAAATTATGATTTCCTCTGCAATATTCATTTAGACACCTCCCCATTCTGAAAAAGAATTTTAATAGTATAAGCCTTACTGCATAGTTAGTTAAATATAAAAAAGTATAAACGAGTTAGCATAGGTATTCCAAAATACCCTATTAAGATTCCTACAAATAACACCCAAAAATAACTCCATTTCAGTAAACTTTTCAAAGCATTTCCCCCAATACATGTTATGGCTTAACACCTCTAATTGAACTAACCTGCCGCGTCAGTTCAATAAGCAAAATGTTTTACCTCTGGTAGTGAAGCACTCATTGTTGTTGAAGACCAATTACTTTTTCTGAATTTCCTCAATGATATAAAAGGTGCAAAATACTATTATCGAACTTAGCAAATTAATAGAAAATATTAATCCCATTATTCCCGTATTAAAAATACCACTTGTCATTTCACCATTTCCGGCATCTCGAACGATTGTACCCATTACATTTGTAACAATCATACTTACAATAAGCACAAGAAAACCATATAGATACTTTTTCAATATAAATACCCCCATAAAAATAATAAACTGAACAAGTTGTTAATGAATTAAACTGTTACTTTAGTTGAATAAGAAGTTGGTGGATGATGGCTTTAATTCTTGTTATCTAAATCATCATTTAGAAAAGATTTTTTATCCTCTTCAATTTCATTCTTTTTTTCAAGAAATTGCCCAATTATTGAATTGTTAATACCATTTTTGACCGCTGCTTCTATAACTGCATAAAGAGCTATTAATCCAACAATGGATACTACAATAGATATTACAATTGACATATTAACTATATTCATTAAAAATCCCCCTAAAAATTTAAAGATTAATTAATTGAACTAACCTGCTGCGTTATTTCAACCAAATTCCTTCACATTCTCATTATAACTTTAACATAAATATCCAACTAAGACGGGCCATATAAAAGCATGTCAGGACAGACGTACTTATTTTTTTATCAAAATCAACCTCCCCATTAATACAACCATCAAAAAACAGGTAGAGAAAAATTCATAATTTTCTCTACCTGTTTCTATCATGGGATTCTTGGAACAGCCCCGTGTTTATTTTGAATAGTATTTATTAATTTGTATTCGACTCAGTTCCATCTTTCAACACTAATGGTTGAATCAAAACTTCTACACGTCTATTTTGTGCTCTACCTTCAGCTGTGTCATTTGATGCGATTGGTTTAAATTCTCCATATCCTTTTGCACTAAATAACAATGGATTTAAATCTGGATTTTCAACAACCATTTTCAAAAAGTTTACAGCACGCATAACACTTAGTTCCCAGTTGGAGGCAAACTCTGATGTATTCATTGGAATATTATCAGTGTGTCCTGTAACGATGATGCTTCTTGGAGGATCGAATTCTAACAAAGTTGCTATTTCTTCAGCAATTTGACTATATTCGGATTTGATATTTGCACTACCAGGGTCAAATAATACACTGTCACGAATTGTTAATAGTAAACCTTCGTCTGTTAACTCAGTAGCTAATTGACTCTCAAGTTCGTTGACTGCAATATACTCATCGACTCTATTTTGAATTTCCTCGAGTGATTTTTGATCTTCAATGAAAGCAGAACTTTCTTGATCAGACTCATTTGGAGCCTCTGGAATAGGCAGTGGAGCTGGTGATGGGTTTTCCATAACACCCATACCACCATCAAAAATTTCATTAAATACAACGGATAAGTTTTCAAGCTTCTGAACATCTACTGTACTCGAAGCAAATAACACGATAAATAATGCTAATAACAGTGTCAATAAATCTGCGTAGGGAATTAGCCAAGATTCATCTATATGTTCTTCATGCCGATGTTTCTTATGCTTCCTTGCCAAGGCCATCCGCCCCGCTTTCGCCCATTATTTTTTGTCGTTCTTCCAAAGATAAGTAAGAAGAAAGCTTTTGTTCAATAACACGTGGAGCTTCTCCCTCTAAAACTGAAAGAATCCCTTCAATCATCATCATTTTTTGACGAACTTCTTGTTTCGATTTGCGTTTTAATTTATTAGCAAATGGGTGCCATAGCACATATCCAGTGAAAATCCCTAGCAATGTCGCCACAAAAGCAGCTGAAATGGCATATCCAAGTTTATCGATGTCATTTAAATCTTTTAATGCTGCGATTAAACCAATAACCGCTCCTAATACCCCTAAGGTTGGAGCGTATGTACCCGCTTGAGTAAATATAAGTGCACCACTTAAATGACGTTCTTCCATTGCTTCTACTTCTTCAGTTAAAACGTCTCGGATATAATCCGCATTTTGTCCATCAATTGCAAGCGTAAGACCATTTTTTAAAAACAGGTCATCCACATCACCAGCTTTGCCCTCCAAAGCTAATAACCCTTCTCTTCTTGCTAAATCAGCCCATTGAGAAAATAGTTGAATGATTTCACCGTCTGATTGTAGTTTCTGTTCTTTAAATATTAGTTTGAATAATTTTGGAACTCTCTTTAATTCATTCATAGGAAAGGCTATTGTAACAGCCGCTACTGTTCCAACAATTATAATTAAGAAAGCCGCAGGGTTTATTAATACATGTAGTCCTGCTCCTTTAAAAATCATCCCTGCAAGTAAGGCTATAAATGCCAAAATAAGTCCAACAACTGATGATAAATCCATTTCTGTACCCCCAAAATTCTCTTTCTTCTACTTATTTCGGATTCTAAGCATTTTTTTGAAGTAAAGTAGGTAAAAAAAACGACAAACTATCATTTATTTCGACATACGAATTTTACAATTGATTTACTCATTAGAAAATTGCTACTATAGAAGTAGACTGAACGAAAAGGAGTTTTTATTGAATGACAAATTTTAATGAAAAATTAACGAATTACGCTGAGTTAGCAGTTAAAGTTGGCGTAAATATTCAACCTGGTCAAAACTTATATATTGCTGCTACAATCGATAATCCAGAATTCGTTCGTTTATTGGTTAAAACGGCATATGAAGTTGGTGCTAAAAATGTATATGTTGATTGGTCTGATGATGTAATCACTCGCACTCGCTTTGAATTAGCACCTGAAGAAGTTTTTTCTGAATTCCCAGAATGGAAAGTTCAAGAACGTATGACATTAGCTGATGGTGGTGCTGCATTTATGAGCATCATGTCGCAAAGTCCTGACTTACTAAAAGGTATTGAATCGTCTCGTATTTCTGCATTCCAAAAAGCATCAGGTACTGCGTTGTCGAAATACCGTCAATATGTACAATCTGATAAAATCAGCTGGACTGTGGTAGCAGCTCCATCGGTAGCTTGGGCTGCTAAGGTATTCCCTTCGCTTCCAACTGAAGAACAAATTCCTGCGCTTTGGGAAGCAATCTTTAAAGCGGTTCGTGCAGATGTCGAATCTCCAATCCAAGCTTGGACTGACCATGATGCAACATTGCATACAAAAGTTGATTATTTAAATGAAAAGAAATACCACAAATTACACTACACAGCTCCAGGCACGGATTTAACAATCGAATTGCCTAAAGGTCATCTATGGTGTGGTGCAGGAAGTATCAATGAAAAAGGCGATGCTTTCATGGCAAATATGCCCACTGAGGAAGTATTTACAGTTCCTTTGAAAACAGGTGTTAATGGTTATGTTTCAAGCACGAAGCCTTTAAGCTATGGCGGTAATTTAATCGAAGATTTCAAAATCACGTTTGAAAATGGTCGAATTGTTAGTGTAGAAGCGAAAGAAGGTCAAGAAGTTTTAGAGCAACTTGTTGCAACTGATGAAGGCGCTAAATATCTTGGCGAGGTAGCATTAGTACCTCATAAGTCACCGATTTCTGAATCTGGTCTATTGTTCTACAACACACTTTATGACGAAAATGCATCTAACCATTTAGCGATCGGTAGTGCGTATGCTTTCTGTCTTGAAGGTGGCAAAAAAATGTCTCAAGAAGAACTAGCAGAACACGGTTTAAACCAAAGTATTACACACGTAGACTTCATGATTGGTTCTGAATCAATGGATATTGACGGAATCTTGGAAGACGGAACAAAAGAAGCAGTATTCAAACAAGGAAACTGGGCATTTTAATCGCTGCCAAAGAATCCAATTTCTTTCTCTATCGTTCTTTCTCTTAATCATGTATACTTTTAAGTAATAAATACTTGGTTAAGTAGAAAGGAGAATTCATTTGACTTTCGGAATTATCATCGTCATTGGATTTATGATTGCAATAGGAGTTACTGGAGTTACAATTATGCATTATCTTACAAAAGCAATGGTATCTCGTGATGCAGAAATAATCGATCCAAAACCTGAAACTCGTTTTTAAGCAATCGTCCCTAGGGGCGATTGTTTTTTTGTTATTACTTAACGTTTTCATTACATTTGTTAGTCAGTGAAGTAACAGACATATAACAAAGTAGTTAGTGCGACTTAATTATTTCAAAATATCTATTTCAATTGACCTATAAACGCTTGAAATAAATGATATTTCCCAGTAAGTACCATATGGCATTATACCTAATATCCTCTATACTTATGTAGCAAACTGTTTAAGGGGGAGTCTAAATGTTTTCTGGACTTGATATAGGAATTGACTTAGGTACTGCAAATATCCTTGTATATACAAAAAATAAAGGCATTATATTAAATGAACCTTCCGTAGTAGCGGTAGATACGAAAACGAAACATGTTATCGCTTTTGGCGAAGAAGCTAAAAGTATGATAGGAAAAACACCAGGTTCGATTACTGTGATCCGTCCTATGAAAGACGGAGTTATTGCTGATTTTGATATCACTACTGAAATGTTAAAACTAGTAATGAAAAAAGTAGGAAAAAAACTAGGAAGTTCAGTACGTAAACCGAATGTGATGGTTTGTACACCTTCAGGAGCTACTTCAGTTGAACGTCGTGCAATTCATGACGCTGTGAAAAATAGTGGTGCAAAAGAGGTTCATTTAATAGAAGAACCTGTCGCTGCAGCTATTGGTGCAGATTTACCTGTCAGTGAACCAATTGCTAGCGTAATAGTTGATATTGGTGGGGGCACTACTGAAGTAGGCATCATTTCATTTGGAGGCGTTGTATCTTCCAACACAGTGAAAGTTGCTGGAGATCGCATGGATGAAGATATTATTCAATATGTGCGTAAACAGTTTAATGTGTTAATTGGCGAACGTACTGCTGAACGCATTAAAATGGAAATCGGATATGCACTTATTCCTCACAAGACTGAAATTCTTGAAGTTCGTGGACGTGACGTAATGACTGGTCTGCCAAAAACGATTTCAATTAGTTCTGAACAAATTCAAGAAACATTAAAAGAATCATTACTTTCTATCTTAGAAGCCATCCGTGCTACTCTTGAAAGCTGTCCTCCAGAACTATCTGGTGATATCGTCGATCAAGGTGTGGTTATAACTGGTGGTGGTGCATTATTAAAAGGCATGCAAGAATGGTTATCGAATGAAATATCTGTACCTGTACATTTAGCTCCAAATCCTTTGGAATCGGTAGCAATCGGTACTGGTCGATCATTAGTAATGATGGATAAAATACAAAAAGTTACCCGTTAGTCAAACATGAAACGGGCAACTTTTAACGCGGGATGATTCTTTCATCCCGCTTATTTTTTTGAGCAAATCTGGTTTAACTTGTGTTACGAAATTTGGTGAAAGTTCTTCAGAATTAATTCTTTGGTGAAAGATCGGTGTCAATGCAGGTGATACTGGTGGTATAAGCCACGTCCAGTCTCCTCTAACTTCTCGCTCCTTATTCTCTTCTTTCTCCCTAAATGTTTGAAATTGTTGGGCAGCTGTATAATGATCCACCATTTGTACCCCAGCTTTTTTAAATGAATGATAGACTGCATGTTGTAATTCAACTAATGCTCGATCCCGCCAGTAAGTGGTTGTACTAGATGTATCCATTCCTAATATTGCGGCTACTTCTCTCAATCGGTTATAACGATAAGGATCCACTAAATTTCTTGCTGCAATCTCTGTCTCCATATACCACCCATTAAAAGGTGCAGGATAATACAACCCACCAATTTCAAGTAAACGGTCGGAAATAATAGGAACTGCATACCATTTCAACTGCAATTCTTCCCAATTCTCTTCATAAGGATGTGCGATTGGTACTTCCAAAATTGATTCTTTTGGAATATCAATCTTTATTGGAGGTTGTTCATTCCACTGATAAATAATGGGAAGTATATCGAAATGATCATCCTTCCCCTCCCAGCCCAACCTTTGAGCTACTTTCGTTAATAGAATAGATGATGGGTCTCCTATTTTTAATCCATTATCATCTTCATAGCCTGCATATCGTATTAATTGCTGACTCCATAGTTTAACCTTTTGTATTTCACTCTTATGAAGTGCAGGAAAAATCGTAATCGTGGATTTTATTTTGCCATTATTTGTGGCGTGTTTAATATGATGTAACAAATGACGCTCCACATCTTTTTCTGAACTTACATCTCTCGCATCAAATACATCAAGCGTTTCCCAAAATAGACGCCCTATACATTTGGTGCTATTTCGCCAAGCAAGCTTAGCACCATACATTAGTTCTTCCACATTAAGTTGATAAGTTCCTGTTTCATCTATTGAAGAAAGAATTACATTTTGTCTCTCTTTAAAAACTTCCTTGGATATATTGTTTTCATTTATATATTGAGTTAGAAATGTCATCGCTTTTTGTTTTAATTGATCTTTCAATACCTTCACCTCAGTTTGACTATGTCTTTATTTTAATGAAGGAAGTTCTATGCCTCAATCAATAACCCCCTATTCGACAAATAGGTGTGACTTAATTGTGACGTGAAAGTAGCAAGTAGTATGTGAAATCAATTACAATAAAGAGGAACATAAAAAAGGAGGAGTATATATGTCCTTATTAAACGAAATTTTATCTCACAACCAAACATTTGTAACTGATAAACAGTATGAGCCGTTTATTACAACAAAATTCCCTGATAAACGACTCGTCATCCTAACTTGTATGGATACACGATTAGTGGAACTCCTACCGAAGGCCATGAATTTAAAAAATGGTGATGTTAAAATGGTCAAAAGTGCAGGTGCAGTCATCAATCATCCTTTTGGCGGCATTATGCGTAGCCTGCTTGTCGCTGTGTATGAGCTCCAAGCTGATGAGATATACATAATTGGTCATTACGATTGTGGAATGAGTGCAATAGATCCAGATCAAATGTTGCAAAAGATGGTGAATCGAGGTATTTCTGAAGAAACAATTCAAATGCTTAAGTATTCCGGGGTCAAATTAGATGATTGGCTTCGAGGTTTTAATGAAGTACAAGAAGCCGTAAAAAATAGCGTTGACATGGTGGTAAATCATCCATTAATGGTCAAAGATGTTCCTGTTCATGGATTAGTTATTCATCCAGCTACAGGGCAATTAGACGTTGTCGTCAACGGAAATAAATAGTCAACTTTGATATTAAAAATCGCTTAACCAATTTATTGCTTAAGCGATTTTTTCATGCAATTTTTTTCCGTTTATACTGCCATTGTTGATATTGGAAGCGAATAAAGCAGCCGATACAGAATCCAAGAATAGCAACGATTGCTGCGATGCCAACCATAATGGTCGCAATATTAAAGATTGTCATCATGTTGAACATATAGCTAATAACTGCAATCGCTAAAAATGAAATAGCCATCCACTGATTAAATTTCAATTGATCTTTGTCTTCTTGTATATATTCATTTAAAGGTTTTCTTAAGAATTTCTTTACGATTAGCATAACTGGGTGAATCCCAACAAAAACACTTAAAACACATGAAACTAGTGGTACGAATAAAATCCATGCATTCTGTGTTAGGAGTGCTATTACGACAGCAAGGACAATAGTCCACTGATTTGCTAGTACAAGAGGTTTTGGAATAGTGTTCATTTTAATCCCTACTTTTCTGATTGGTTTTAATGAATATAGTATATGATATATTTTTCAATCTGTACACAATCTACCCTTAGATTCGATTTATTTCCCGGGAAATCGACAAAAAACTGGTTTCTCAAGTGAGAAACCAGTTTTTTATCGTTTTCCGATATTTCCGCCAAGCGGTCTTACCCTTTCAATAATCATCTTCAATAATTGCATAAAGATAATGATCTTCCCAGACCCCATTAATAAATAACAACTTACGTAGCAATCCTTCTTGTTGCATTTTCGCTTTTTCTAAAACACGAATTGATCCAACATTTCTTGGTGATACATACGCTTCAATCCGATGGAGTTGTAGTGATTCCATTCCATATTTAACAACAAGTTGAACAGCTTCAGAAGAGATTCCTTTTCCAGCATGTTTCTCATCGATAGAGTAACCGATAAATGCACTAGAAAATGGTAATCTCTTGACGCTATACATGGAAATATGACCAAGTAGTTCACTAGTGAACTGATCAAAAATACCGAAACTATATTCGCGTTTATTTTTCATATGATGCAAAGATTCACGAATTTTTTCTTTTTGGACAGCTTCTGTAAAATAAGAGTCTTGATGTCTAGGTTCAAAAACGGACCAATATTCCCGGTTTCTATGAACTAGATTGGCAAATACCCTTGCATCTTCTTCATAAAGCGTCCTTAGATAACAAGTTTTTCCTTCTAATAAAATCATCAATCATCATCCTTTAGATGAAGTAAGCTCTAAAAACTCTTCTACATCTTGTACACATAAAGCAATTCCTTTTTCCCAGAACGCATGTTGAGTAATATCTTCACCTAAATGTTTCATTGCTAAATCTTCAACAGACATAATGGCTGTATCACGAAGTAAAGCAATGTATTTTTCTTCAAAACTGCTTCCTTCTTCAATTGCTTTTGCATAAATACTTAAACTGAATAAATACCCAAATGTGTATGGGAAGTTGTAGAATGGAACACTTGTGATATAGAAATGCAGTTTAGATGCCCAGAAGTGTGGGTGAACTTCTCCAAGTCCGTCACCAAAAGCTTCACGTTGTGCCTCTTCCATCAACTCGTTCAAACGATTTGCTGGAACAAAGCCATTTTTGCGCTCTTCGTAAAATCTTGTTTCAAAAAGGAATCGAGCATGAATGTTCATGAAGAATGCCACACTGCGTTGAATCTTGTCCTCTAACAAAGCTAGTTTCTCATCCGCAGACTTAGCTTCTTTAACTGCAGCATCTGCCACAATCATTTCTGCAAAAGTTGAAGCTGTTTCTGCAACACCCATAGCGTATCTGCGATTCATCCAATGTACTCGGCGAAGTGCATATGAATGATAGGCATGACCAAGTTCATGTGCTAAAGTTGCGACATTGGACATCGTCCCACTATATGTCATGAAGATGCGAGATTGTTGAGATAGTGGCATTCCAGTACAGAATCCACCTGGTCGTTTATTCGGACGGTCTTCCGCTTCAATCCATTCATCTTCAAAAGCTTTTCGTGAAAATGCTTCTAATTCCGGACCAAATTTACCGAAGTGTTTTAAGATGAATTCAGCACCTTCTTGAAATGAAACCTTTTCAGTTGAAGCCGTAACTGGTGCGTCTAAATCATGCCAATTCATTTGTTCAGTTCCTAAAATTTCTGCTTTACGTTTTAGATACTTAACAAAAGGTCCTTTATTAGCAGAGATCGCTCCCCACATTGCATCTAATGTTTCTTGTTTCATACGGTTTGTATGTAAAGGCTCTTTTAAAACTGAATCCCAACCGCGTTTTTTATAAACGGCTAATCGGAAGCCTGCCATATGATTTAACGTTTTAGCAAAGAAATCCTCTTTTTCAGTCCAAGCATTTTCTAACGCTTCAAACGATTCTTTTCGTACTACTGGATCTGAATGCGAACTTAAGTTGCTTGCTTGACCAACAGAGAATTCTTTTTCTTCTCCATCAACAGTCACACGAACTTTTACTTCTCCAACTAAAAGATCATATATTTGACCCCAACCGTGATAACCATCAACACCAAGCGCTGTAATCATGTCTTCTTCTTTTTCAGACAATAATTCCTTCGCTTCATCTCTCCATTCATTCAATACGAACGAGAATTCATTTAACTCTTCTGACTTCATTAATTCAGCCCAAACGGAATCAGCTGTTTTAGAAAGCTGTTGTTGAACAATTAGCATTGAAGAAGAAAAACGTGCACCGATTGAACCGATTTCCCCTTGAAGTAATTTAGCTTGAGAATCTGTTGTATCTTGTGCTAAATAACAGCCGACTACTGCCCCTGCTTGAGTTAAGTTTTCTGCAACTTGTTTAATTCCATCAATTATAGAGACAATCTTTTCTGCTTCAGAACCACTTTGGGGCACTGAAAACGAAGACAATTGCTCTTCGAACGATTCTAATTTAGTTTTAAGTGTATCTAAATGAGCGCGAAGTTCAGGAGAACTACTTCCTCCCTTGAAAAATACATCTAAATCCCATACTTCTGCATACGTTTTTGTCGTCAATTTATTATCCCCCATGTCTTTCTAAATTTTCCGAAAATACTACGTCATTATATCATGCTTCTTCGCCTTGCGAAACATCTTCTTGATAAGGAACATACGGTATGTCTCGATTCGCACATACTTGCATAATATGCTGTATGATTGCTTTTAACACGTAAATGCGTGCATAATTTTTATCATTTCCACCAACCACTATCCATGGAGCATAGTTTTTGTGCGTTTTTTCAAGCATGTCTTGTGCTGCTTCAATATATAAAGACCATTTCTCTCTATTTCTCCAGTCTTCTTCCGTTAGTTTCCATTGTTTATAAGGATCATCTTGTCTCTCGGTAAATCGAGTTAATTGTTCTTCTTCCGTAATTTGCATCCAGCATTTGATCATAATATACGATTCATCCGTTAATAATTTTTCAAAGTCATTTATTTCTTGATATGAACGTTGCCATTCTGCTTTTTTCGCGTATTCCTCAATTCGTTCTACTAGAACTCTTCCATACCAAGAACGGTCGAAAATACCGATTTGACCATGTTGAGGCAACTTTCTCCAAAACCGATGTAAATAATGAAATCTTTTTTCATGAGGTTGAGGTGCTGCAATCGGATGAACAAATAATCCCCTTGGATCTAGCCGTTCAGTCACACGTTTTATGGCTCCGCCTTTCCCAGCAGCGTCCATTCCTTCGAAAACGATGATCAAACCCACTTTTTGGTTGAATAAATGCTGTTGAAGGTTTAACATTTCATATTGGAGTGCTTTTAATTCTTTTTTATACGCTTTTTTATTTCCATCGTATTCTTTCATCATAATTTCATTTAACTTAAGATTCATTGTGAAGACCTCATCTCTTTTATTCTATCTTACAGAATATTTTGTTAAATTGAAATTTGTTGTTCAGATGAGATGTCGCTATACTTACTCTAGGAGGTGAATGATATGTTACGTTATATTCTTGTCATAGTGTCACTTTTGGCAGTCATAACAACCAATGCACTAGCAAATATACTTCCTTTAAACGGTCAAACTACAGGAGAAATCTCAAATCGTTTGCCTGTACTATTTACACCGGCAGGTTATGTATTTTCAATTTGGTCTCTTATTTATTTATTGTTGATTTTTTGGGTAATTGGGCTTTGGCGCAATCGCTTTAACAAGGATGCCCTGTATGAAAGACGTTCTCTATTGTTCATCATAAGCTGTGTGTTTAATATAGCTTGGATTTTCTTATGGCATTATGAATATTTCCTTTTAACTGTCTTAGTGATGATCAGTTTGTTGCTTACATTAATTATTCTTTATCGTACATATCCTGTACAAGATAACCGCTTGTCCAGCCGCTTACCAATCTCGATTTATCTTGGTTGGATAAGCGTTGCAACCATTGCCAACATTAGCTATGTACTTACAGTCTATGAATGGAGTGGTTGGGGATTAAGTGATCCTTTATGGGCAGTCATCATGATGACAATAGGTGCTGCTTTAGCATTGCATATTCGTTTTCACCATTTTGACATTGCCTACCCAGCAGTCTTTATATGGGCTTTCATTGGTATTGCCGTAAGGAATGGCTTCGAAGAACTTTTAGTAATGACAGCTGCTCTATTTCTAAGTGCTGTCCTACTAGTCGGCATTATATTCATCCGAAAAAAATCGTCATGAGTTGAATAAAATAAATTTAGACTGCCTAGGCAGTCTTTTTTTCTGGAAACAATTGGGCTTTCGCTTATAGAAATCGATTTTGAGTGAAAGGTCTTCGCATGAGAGAGCAAGATTTCGCTTTAAACGAGCAAGATCACCAATCGAAAGATCAAGCTTTCCTACAAGTCTCTCTAACCCAGGCTATTCCATCAGAAGCATAGCGAAAAGAACTAATTAGGGCTGCTAAAGCAGCCTTTTCTGTTGGAAACAATTGGGCTTTCGCTCATAGAAATCGATTTTGAGTGAAAGGTCTTCGCATGAGAGAGCAAGATTTCGCTTTGAACGAGCAAGATCACCAATCGAAAGATCAAGCTTTCATCACAATCACAGTGACCATGATTATTCCCCCAGAAGCGTTGCGAAAAGAGCTAATTTGGGCTGCTAAAGCAGCCTTTTCTGTTGGAATCAATTGGGCTTTCGCTCATAGAAATCGATTTTGAGTGAAAGGTCTTCGCTTGAGAGAGCAAGATTTCGCTTTGAACGAGCAAGATCTTCGTGTGAAAGTGAAAGATTACCATTTGAAAGTGAAAGGTCCAGGAAGACGATTTCTTTCCCAGTTTCTAAAATCAATATCAATGCAAAAAAAAGACCTTCTGCGCTTATGGCAGAAGGTCTTCACGTTAGTCTTCTATTTTTGTTAATAAAATCGGAGCGTCTTTTGTCACAATAATCGTATGTTCAATTTGAGCAACAAAGGATTTATCTGCTGTTAAGAAAGTCCAACCATCACCTGATTCAATAATGTGTTCTGCTTTTTCAGAAATGAAAGGCTCAACAGCTAAGACCATGCCTTCTTTTAAGATCGTTGGTTCCCATGCATCATAATAATTTAAAATATGTTGAGGAGCTTCATGGAGAGATTTCCCTACACCGTGGCCAGTTAAATTCATAATAACGGTAAAGCCATTTTGTTTTGCTTCTCGTTCAACAGCTTTTCCGATTTGATTTAAACGTGCACCGGCTTTAACTTTTAACATCGCACGATCAAATGAACTTTCAGCTACTTTACATAGCTTTTCTTTTAATTTATCGCCTGTGCCAACAACAAATGATATACCTGTATCGGCAAAATACCCATTATAAGAACCTGACACATCAATATTAACCATGTCTCCGTCTTTAATGATTCGAGAGCCTGGAATACCATGAGCAACTTCTTCGTTAACACTGATACATGTGAAACCTGGGAAATCATATTCGCCTTTAGGTCCTGAAATCGCACCTTTTTCTTCGAACATTTTCCCGCCGATTTCATCAAGTTCTTTCGTAGTAATGCCCGGTTTTGTAGCAAGGCGCATGGCATCTCTAATTTCAGCAACTATACGTCCAATGGTTTTTAACGACTCAAAGTCTTCTGTTGTTTTAGCAATCATGGTTACAAAATCCCTTCTACTTCTAATTTCTACTCCATACTATACCATATAAAAAGAGGCTTTCCCATGTGTCAGAATCATTCTGAACATTTGGAAAACCTCAAGATAATGATCATATTTAAATCAAGATTTTTCGGGATTCAAGAGTCTTGGTGCTGTTAAAAACAACAGTGAAGTTACAACCGCTGTTAACAGGAATACCGGGATCATGTAAGTTGCATTATAAACACTTGAATAGATCAATAAATTTTGTCCTTCCTCAGCATACATGCCAAAGAAAAATATTCCTGTAATTACGTGTACGATATAGCGTAAAAAAGAGCCAATAAATACAGCAGTAACTATAGTAGTTATTAATCTCATTTTTGTTTTACTATTTTCACTAAAGTATTGTTTGCGCATTACCCCTGCAAATCCAACTACTGCATAAGCAACTAAATAATCTAGTATTACTTGCATGACCACAAAACTAAAGGACAAAGGTGCGACTGAAATTAAGCCAGAGACTATTTGTAAAAGTCCGACTAACAGCCCCGTTAACATACCCGCAATTACGCCTCTTCTGAATGCAATTAATACAATTGGAATCATTACTAGACTCACAGAGCCACCTTGGGGCATTTTAAATGCGACAAAGTCTAGTACAAATCCTAACGCAGCAAAGATTGCAATCTCTACTAATAGTAACACTCTTTTGTTTCTCATTTTTTCTTCCTCCTTTTGCGATGTACTGTAAATCGCATGTTGGGGGTGAAAAAAACCAATAAAAAAAACGAATACAGGACAGAGCCTGACATCGTTGGTGTCGGTTTCTATCCACATCCCTGCGCAAGCATTAACTTACAGGTTCTAAGGGTTAGAACATGTCATGTTCACTCTCAGCCGTTTAACGGCTCCCCTTGTGGTTCATATACATCTAATTTTGTTTGTACGGATTAATTGTACATAAATAGGGAAAGAGAATCAAGAGACTAATTCCACGTTTGTGAGGAATACAATCCGTGGGTATACTAATAGTACTAAATCTAATAAGGATGTGAATTTCAGATGATTGAGTTGTTAAAAAATCTAATCGCCATTAAGAGTGATACTGAAGAAGGAGCAAACGAAGCACTTCGATACTGTTCAACATGGCTAAATAGTCACGATATCGAGCATACTGTGATCGAAAATGAAGGTCGTTTAATGATTCATGCTGAAGTTGGCACTGGTCCATCTACTATTGTTTGGAACGGACATGTCGATGTAGTTCCAGGGAAACTTGAACAGTTTAATCCTGTTATTGATGGGGATAAATTATATGGTCGAGGGTCTGCAGATATGAAAGCAGGCGTAGCCGCAATGATGGAAGCTTTCCGCCGAATTTCATTAACACCTGAGGAATTAACACACCGTATTGCCCTTCATATCGTGACGGATGAAGAAACGGGTGGTCGTAAAACCTCTGGACATTTAGTTGAGACAGGATATACGGGTGATTTCGTTATTTGTGGTGAACCTACCCATTTAAAACTAAGCGTTCAGTCAAAAGGTATTATTCATGTAGATCTAACGTTTAATGGGAAAGGTGCGCATGGCTCACGTCCATGGGAAGGCACAAACGCCATTGAATTAGCTTATGAATTCCACGACAAATTAAAAACATTGCCATTCTATAAAGTGAGTAATGCATACTATGAACATCCTTCTGTCAACTTAGCGAAAATACAAGCTGGGGATCGCTACAATATGGTTCCGGATACATGCGAGGTCGCATACGATATCCGCTTTGTTCCCGGTCAAAAATGGGAAGATATTGTTCAAGAAATGACAGACCTAGCATTATCGCTAAATAAAAACACGATTGTGAAACCTGGTGGAAAAACGCCTGCAATTGTAACGACTGAAGATAATGAATTCGTTAAAACGTTAGCTGTAGTAACTGCAGATGTGACCCAAAAAGATGCGGTCTTATTTGGTCAACACGGAGCTGCTGATACTAGGTATTACGCAAGAACTGGAGCAGGTGCAATAGAATTTGGACCTTCTGGTGACGACTGGCATGGACCTGGAGAGTATGTGCTTATTTCTTCAGTAGAACAATATGCTGATATTTTAACGAAACATGCCCTTTCTTGAAACTAAATTCTCTCTCTTCCGTATAGTATGTATCTAAGATCAGTAGGAGGATTTCAAGTGGATAACAATCGAGCGATGTCATCATTGTGTTATTTCAGCATTTTATTTGCTCCTTTTTTACTACCCATTATTATTTATTTTGTATCGGTAGATCAAGTGGTCAAATATCACGCGAAGCGATCTTTATTGTCACATTTAATACCTGTTGGTTTATTGATCATTGCGTTTATTGTATTTGCTATTGGAATGGTATCAGCTTCTACTGTGACATTTGATGGTACCAACTCAGGGTTTGGAATACTCGCTACTGGCCTCCCCTTCCTATTCATGATTGTGTATGGCATTGTTTCACTTATTGTGTTGATTTGGAACATTGTACAAGGTGTCAAAGTGCTTCAGTATGTTTGATTATCTTCGATTTGGGGAACTCATAGTAATATAGAAACAGCCGATAGGAGCGATTCAAATGAGAATTGGTAGCTTAATAAAAACAGCCATTAAATTTGCACCAATCATACTACCTATAGCAAAAAAGGTATTAGATTCACGTAAAGGCACAAAGATGACAACGCCAAGAAAATAACAAAAAAGCTTGAACTCAGAAATTGAGTTCAAGCTTTTTTTATGATAATGGACGTAATTCCGTTAAGACCAGTAGGTTGTTTGATAATTTAGATGATGGCAATAAAGCCGACTCGTCTTTAGCAGGTTTCGAACTATTTTGAGCTTCCATCAACTCTTCAAATGTTAACGGATTAGCAGGAGGTATTTCAGCTGGCAGCACTTGCGCTTGACCATTAGAATACATTGCTAAAAATTGATTAGCCATTGTTCGATACCCTTCGGCATTAGGATGTACGTCTAAAGGATTAGGGATTTTGTCTTTTGCTTGATCTCCAAATGCAGCATCAACAGATACAAACTGAACACCTGCTTCTTTTGAAACGCGAGCTAAAATTTCATTCAATTTGTTTAACTGTTTAGCTGTCCCATTTTTTTGCGAATCACGAACATGGGGATAAGCAAAATAATAACCCATGACATACACTTGTGCCTTTGGTGCACGTTTTTTTAATTCGGCTAACAATTTCACCATATTCTCACGAGCTTTATTCAAGGAATAATCTGCGGGGATTTGTTGAAAAGCAATTGAACCTGATGCACCATCTACTTGTATTAATCGAAGAAGGTCGTTAGCACCTGCGGATACTGTAATTAGATTAGCATTTTCAAGTAAAGGTTTAGCCTCTTCAGACTGAACTCTTTCTAAAACTTGTGCTGTTGTATAGCCTGGAAATGCTAGAGCCTTTGAATAAAACGCGAGTGGTTGATTTCGGGCAATTTCTTGTGCGATTAAATCGCTATACCCTGTATCAATTTCCCGATTTGGCGTTTGTCCAGCTGCAAGAGAATCCCCCAAAGCAATATAACTAACAGGACCATTCACTTGTGCTGAAGCTTGAATAGGTAAGTACATGAACATAACGAAAACACTTAGGGCAAAAAGAAATTTTTTCTTCATAAATGGCACCTTCTTTATTTAGCCCAATTCCCTTTGCGGAAAATTGGCTCTCTTGTTCCATCTGACAATTCTCCATCGATGTCCATTTCTGCACTACCAATCATGAAATCTTCATGAGTAATGGATGTATTTAATCCAAGTGCTTGAAGTTGAGCTTCTTCTAAATCACGAGCACCTTCATAACAAGTAGGATATGCCTCACCAATCGCTAAATGGTTCGAAGCGTTTTCATCAAACAGGGTATTGTAGAACAATATACCTGAAGCAGAAATCGGTGATTCATGAGGAACTAAAGCGATTTCACCTAAATAAGAAGAACCTTCATCGTTTTTGATTAACCCTTGAAGTAGGTCATTCCCTACTTCTGCATGTGCTTTGATGATTTTTCCATCTTTAAAAGTTAACGTGAAATCATCAATTAAATTGCCTTTATAAACAAATGGTTTTGTATTTTTAACGTATCCATTCACTCCATACTTTAGAGGAGCAGTGTACACTTCTTCAGTCGGCATATTCGCTATAAAAGCTGTTTGGTTTGGTGTTCTACTTGCACCTGAAAGCCATAAATGTTTGTCTGGCAACTCTACTGATAACTCTGTTCCTGGAGCAGAATAATGAATCTTTTTGTAGCGACGATCATTCAACATCGTGGCACGCAATTCTAAATCACGAATATGAGTCTTCCATTTTGCTACAGCGGTTCCATCGCCAATTCGAACAGTTTTAAAAATAACTTCCCAGAGAGCCTTTACTTGTTCTTCTTTAGGCAAATCAGGGAATACTTTTTTCGCCCAAATTTCAGAAGGAATCGCAATAATGGACCAAGCAATTTTGTCAGACATTACAGCTGCTCTATATTTTTCTAAAGCGCGACCTGATGTTTTTTGATAATCAGAGATTCTTTTCGCAGGAACACCTGCAAGTAAATCCGGATCTTCAGCGTCAATCCAAAGGAGAGAACCTTGCTGATCAATAAGTTCGTTACGTTGGGTAACCATCCATGCTGGAAACTCTTTCATGGCTGACTCAGGTGCTAAGTCAAAAAACGCTCGATGAATAGGACCATCCGTAAAATTCACATGAACACTTTTTGCTCCAGCTTCATACGCTTTTTTGACAATCAGGCGGGAAAATTCTAATGTATCCGTTGTAGTATTAATTAAAACATTTTGACCAGGTTGAACATTAATTCCGACACGGACTGCTAAATCAGCATACTCTGCTAATTTTTCTTCGAATGTCATCATTTCTTTTTCCCCCTTTGCTGCAACGTTTTAGATGAGCCTTCAATTAAAACGCCTCGATCCCAAACTTTTTGAACTGGCTTCGAAGGTAACTCTTTCGTCCATTTTTTGAAGTTCTTTTCATCCATATAAGATAACAAAGTTAAAATTTCACCATCTGCACCTGCACGACCTGCACGTCCTGAGCGATGTAAGTATTGTTCAATTGTATGAGGAACATCCACATGAATAACATGTGTGATTCCTTCAATATCTAAGCCTCGAGCAGCTACATCACTCGCGATTAAAATATTTGCTTCCCCTTTTCTAAAGGCATTAATCGCTTGTTTACGCTCTTCTTTTTTCATGTCAGAATGCAATGCCACAACATTCGCTTCTCTGAATTTAAGTTTATTTTCTTTCATCAATAACTGATCTAAATTGTTAACAAATGCTAATCCTTTTAAGCCTTCCGTATGCGCAAGTCTTCTAAGCATATCGGTCTTATCTCGTTCTTCGATTTTAACGAATGAATGAACCACTTTTCCTTGGGCTGGTAGTTCATCATGATTCACTTGAATACGAATTGGCTCTTTCATTAAACGAGAGGCCACTAGCTCAATCTCTTCCGTAATCGTTGCAGATACAACTACAACCTGACGTTCATGATTAGCTCCTTCGATTAATGATTTAATTGTCGTTCTGTGATCACGAGCTAATAACTGATCACCTTCATCTAAAACAATGTAACGAATTTCATGCAATTTTAACTTTTTAGCTTTAATTAATTCATTTAAACGACCTGGTGTACCCACTACGATTGTCGGTTTCTTCTTAAGCTTTTCAAGCTGACGTTGCATATTTGCTCCACCAATTAGTTGAGTAACCGTTATGTCTGTACCTGCAGTCCATTCGCGCAATACTTCAAGTATTTGCATCGATAATTCTTGTGAAGGAGCTACAATTAGCGCTTGTGTTGCTTGCTTAGATCCATCAACTTGTTCAAGGATCGGTAATACATAAGCTAATGTTTTTCCTGATCCAGTTGGAGATTGAGCTACAACATCTTTTCCTTCTAACATAGCCGGAATCAGCTGAGTTTGAACGGGCATTTCTGTATCGAACTTCCACTTATCTTGAAGTTCTTTTTTTAATTCATTTATAAATGACATGGTCTTCTCCACCTTTACACTACATGAGCTAAGTGTACCATAAATTGCTTTATTTAACCCTTTATGCGACTAATAAAAGCTATAAAATAAAGGCTGAATTGAACGATAATTTTATGTACGATTATAGAAAGAGTCTTAGACTCTAGACAAATAAAAAGTGTTGATTTCCTTTGCGACGGACGCTTTCCGGGGGGCATGGCTTTAGCCGCTTCCCTCGCGAGCTCAGTCCAGGGTCTAAAGCTCATGCTATTCCCCTCGGAGTCGCCGTCTTCATTCCAATCAACAAAATTCCTGTAAAATGGTCAGGTATTCCTTAAGACTCCTACGGAAAAACGAAACACGCTAGACCCCACAGACTTGCAATGCAAAGACAGTTTAGCCGAGCAGGAAGCATAGGAAAAGGGACCGTCTCCATGTCATTAAATGACATTTGAGACAGCCCCTAAACTTTTATATTGTTTCGTAACCACATAATTCGATTGCACAATCAGCTAATACCATCAGGGAATCGATATAAAATTCATCTAATTTCAGTTCTTTGTTAACAATAGATAGCTCCGTGCAACCCAATATAATTCGGTCACAACCGAGTGCGGTCATTGTCGCGATGATTTGTTGCCATTTTGAGAAATCTACTGGTTTGCCAGCCTTCACATCATCATAAATAACAGACATAACGAGTTTTTGCGTTTCTTCATCTGGAACAATCGGTTGAATTCCTACATCACGACAAGCTAACTGATACACAGAAGCAGTAAGCGTACCAGTAGTAGCTAGAATCCCAACTTTTTTTGCACCCTCAAGCTTCGCCTTTTTAGCGGTTTCTTGAATCATATGAATAACTGGTAAGCCAATCCCCTGTTGAATCTCTTCATAAAAGCTATGAGCTGTGTTACATGGAACCGCAATGACTTCAGCACCAATCGATTTCAACTTTTGACCATCTGAGATCATAACGGGAACAGGGTTTTTCTTCGACCGGTCTAAAATATACGTCGTACGATCAGGAATCGACGTGTTATTGGTAATGACCATTTGGACATGCTCTTGATCGACAGATGCAACTGTTCGTCTAACAATCATTTCGCCAAGAAGCATGGTCGCTAGCGGGCCAACACCACCGATAATGCCTAATACTTTTTTCTCCATAGTTTATGACAAACCTTTGTTGTTAAAATATTTTTTATATTTTCGATAATAATTTAAATTATTTAACGTTAATTTTACCCAACGTTTTGGACTGAAGTCTTCTGAATAATACAAGTGGTTTGTTACTTTACCTTCTTCGATTAATTGTCTTGCTTCATCCAATAACGGACCTTCTTTTCCGTATTTGAATAAAACACCTTTCGGGATAATCATCCAGAGATGCTTATCTTTCGCGTATGTTAATTGTTGAGGAATATTCAACATGTGATCATCTGCTACATACTGCATTAAATTATGTCCACTTGCCGTAACGTAATAGCTACTACGACCATTTCGTAAATTAATTTCAAATAGCTTGTATTCTCCATCACGAGAATCATATTTCATATCAAAGTTAGCAAATCCGTTATAGCCAATATCCTCTAAGAAGAATCGCACTTTATCCAACAATGCTTCATCAAACGTATTGATAATCGCTGCGTAACTACCGATTCCTTCCGGTGAATGTTCTTCTAAAATCGGATTTCCAAGTGACATTAGCTTCACTTTTCCATCTTTCCCAACATACGCATTTAACACACGCATGAACGAATCGTCACCCGGAATAAATTCTTGGATGGTTAGATTATCTTTATAAGTCGATTCATAAATTGCTTTGATAATGGCATTTTTTTCTGCAACATCATGTGCTACAAACACTTTCTTTTTGCCTGGGAATGAACAATTCCAGTAAGCAACTGAGTTAGAGGCTTTAATAATAATTGGGTACGTGAAATCCATATTGAACTCATCTTTATTCTCAAACGTACATAAAGCCGTCTTCGGATAAGAGAAGCCGTATTGCTCACAGATTTCATAAAAGTTCTCTTTTAATACGATGCGCTCCATTAAGGATTCATCAATATATGGGACTGCAAAATGAGGAAGTAATTCCTGTTTGTTTTTAATGATTAACTTTGCATAATCATCTCCACAAGCTAGCAATAGTAACTTTTGGTTTGGGTGTTCACTTGCTACTTTAATTAGAGCAGGCACAAAAACATCTTGTTCATTTAAACGAGGAATAACTTGAAAATCTAAAATTTTGCTGTCTTGTGTTGCAGACAAATTCATACGACCTAAGACAAGTGGTTTAATTCCATAAGCTTCATGAAAGGCACGTGCCATACCGTATGCATTCATATCAGAACCTAATAATATGGGTAAAAATGAATTGTTTAACGTCATCTAATATCAACTCTCTTTTCTAGAAACATAATGTATGTTCATTGTATCGTGAATGTTGGTTTTCTCCGAGCATTAACTTTTTGTTCAAATGCATAAGCCATTGAGATGAGCATTGGTTCACTCCATGCTCTTGACGAAAAGGTCAATCCGAAAGGTTCTCCAACTTGGGTAAATCCTGCAGGAACTGTTATCGATGGAAACCCTGCAGCTGCACCTATGCTACATCCATGGTCTTGTGGAAAAACAAGAGCAGCAAGTTTTAGGTCATCTAGAGATTTACCGAGTCCAATCTCACCTGCTAAATACCGGTTGTTAGTAAGCGCTTGAATATATTCTTTTTCCGTTAATGCGCCAGAAGTTAGCTCTGAACGCTCTAGCATAATTTGACCGAATTTTAGTGTTTCATTTGGGTGAAGATTATTAAAATGGATAACGTCACTAAGAGAACGTATTGGATTAGTTGCATTTGTATTCGCTAAATAACTGTTTAAGTCAGCTTTAAATTCATACGTCAATACGTCATACCCTAATTCATCTTCTACGCATCCTATATCGACTGGGTCTATAATTTCGGCTCCGAGTTCTTTTAGAACTGCTAGTTGTCTTTCAAATAATTCAGCACGTTCTGCTGACATTTCTTGATCAAAAATAGCACGGGCAACACCAATTCTTTTTCCTTGGAGTGCATGAACATCCAGACAGTCTGTCCATGTCATATCCTTAAAGACGCGACTTTTCTGAGTAATTGGGTCACGTTTATCCTGTCCGACAATAGCAGAAAACAGATGAAGCGTATCTTCAACAGTGCGAGTCATAGGTCCAGCCGTATCTTGAGTATGTGACAAGGGAATGATCCCCGCACGACTCACACTACCGACTGTTGGTTTTAAACCAACTAAGCCATTTTGTGCTGCTGGATTTAATATGGAACCAGATGTCTCTGTTCCAATAGCTGCAGCAGCTAAATTAGATGCGACGGCTGAAGCAGATCCTGAACTGGACCCCCCAACATCAAAAGGACCATAGGGATTAATCACTTGTCCACCACGGGAACTAAATCCATTGGTCATTTTATCTGACATAAAGTTAGCCCACTCGGTCATATTCGCTTTGCCTAAAATAACAGCACCGGCATTTCGAAGTTTTTCAACAATGGTGGCATCATTCGTTGCATAATGCTTGGCTAGCGCCAACGAACCCGCACTAGTATGTAATTCATCGGCTGTTTCGATATTATCTTTTAACAAAATGGGTATTCCATGGAGAATGGAACGTGGTCCACTTTCTGAGCGTTCATCGTCTAAAGCTTGTGCAATTTGAAGAGCTTTTGGATTCACTTCCAGTACTGCATTTACAAGAGAATTTTTCTCTGCAATCGCTTCTAAATACATCAATACAAGATCTTCAGAAGTCATCTCGCTAGCTTCCATTTTCTCTTGCATTTGAAAGATTGTTGCTTCTTCTAACCATTCATTTGAGAGTTGTTTTCGTTGCGCTTGATTCATTTGAAAACCTCCAAAATAGACTTTATAGACATAACATATTTAACTTCTTTTTTATAATTGCTTCAAACTGAAATTATAGCATTTATTCCAACTTTACATAAGTCGTCCTTTAGACGCTATTTCAATAAAATTTTATATTTAATCCCGTAAAAAAAGCCAGAATGGCAACATGTTACGTCGCCATACTGACCTATATTTATTAGTTCGCTTTTTCCATATGCTCTTTTATTAACTCATATAATGATAGTTCATATAGTTGTTTGCCTTCTACTTTAAAGACGCCTTGAGCAACCAGGTCATCTATAACGGTCATTATTTTTCCGTCCATTTTAGTTTCTTTAGGTGGGATCATGATGTGAATCTCCTTACATATTTAGTCAGTAAGTATTTACCCCACCTTTTCATTTTTAAACCAGTGACGATGTTTTTTTGGAATCAACATAAAGCAAACAAAACCAATGAGTGTGCCCAGTGTATTTAACCATAAATCATCGACGTCACTACTTCTCAATTGCGTCAACTGCAACAATTCAATCGACAATGACAATAAAAACCCTGCTCCGACTGTCAATAAAACATGTTCGAACTTTCTCCAAAGTAAGGGCAATAGGAATCCAATAGGCATAAACATAAAAATATTCCCCATAAAATTGATTAAAAAAGGCTGCCACAAATCGAGATATTTAATCGCATTATATGTTTCCCGAAATACACGGAAGAATTCTAAATTAACAGCTTGAAAATTGCCATTAACGAACTCAATGGAACCATTGTTAAATGATATGGAAGGAATAACCGTTTGGGAAAGCAAGCCTATTAAAAAAATCAAAAAAGCGATTACGCCAATTTCGTGTAATGGTTTAGCTTTATGTTTCGATTTCTTTATTCGATAAAAGCGGTAAATTATGATGACTGGCAATGCGATGACCATGTAGAACCACATGTCTTGGAGATAATAAATAATTGTATGCATAGGGGCTCCCTCGTTAAATCTGATAGTCTAAGTGTAATCCCTTAACGGTTCTAAGTCCAAAGGAGATTTCTAGGAGATTCTGGTTGAATTAATCGTGTTGTAATATGTATCCAATATATTAAAAATGGTTACTCTAGTAGATAGAGCAAAGCGTTTCTTTATGGATTCTAGCAAAGTCCGATTAAAATAGAAAGACAGGAGGGGATTTAATTGAGAACCATTGGAATATTGATTGTCCTTACAATTGGCGTATATGTAACGAGCCCCTTTTGGGAAAAATACGCTGACGATTATATAGATACCTCGTTTTTAGACAAAATAGATCAACAAGTTCAAGTTGGGATTGACTATATTAAGGAACAGCCCCTTTTCACCGAATCTGTTGAAACAATACAAACAGCTATAACCGAACTACCCGCTCAATTAGTCGAAGAAAAAAATCGTATCTTACCCGCTCCTATTGAACCAATAGATAAACCAACGTTAAAAACGCCTACCGAAGGCTTATTCTCGGTTCATAATATTGAGATTGGTGCTCCGAAGGATTCAGTTATTGCAGAAATAGGCGAACCTAAACGCATTACTGCGAATGAATACGGAACATCGTGGCAAACGTACCATACCGACTATCAAAACTTTTTCATGGTTTCCTATGACCGTGAAAACAAAGTGAATGGACTATTTACCAATAATGACTTAATCGCCTCTTCACTCGGAATCAAGTTAAATTCTTCTAAAGAAGATGTCAGAAAAGCTTTGGGCAAACCCCTAACGTATATCACCAAAGGCAATACCAATTTTATTTTGAATGAAGATCAAGGCGCAGACACATTTTTAATAGAAAATGTGTACGCAACGATCTTTTACGATGTTCATGAAAACAACACAGTAACTGCCATTCAAATTCTTTCTGAAAATCTTGAAAAGAGTAAACCGTCCGTGTATGCGGCTAGCAGTAAATCCTTGCAAGAAGGTCTAGAGCTCCAGCTATTTGACCTAACTAATGCAGCAAGAGTTCATCATGGTGTGAGAGCAGTGAAATGGGATTCATTAATTCAAATAACTGCGTTTGATCACAGCGAAGATATGGCCATCAACAATTATTTTAGTCATACGAACTTAAACGGTGAATCACCATTCGATCGTATGACGAGTGACGGAATCTCCTATAGAGTCGCTGGAGAAAACCTGGCGTATGGACAATCCAGCAGCATCTTCGCGCATGAAGGATTGATGAATTCTATCGGACATCGCGAAAACTTATTAAAACCAGATTTCTCTCTACTAGGAGTAGGAGTCGCATTTAACGAAGAAAACCAACCGTATTATACAGAAAATTTTTATGCGAAATAATAAAAGAGGCTGGGACAAAACAAAAACATCAAAATTTCTCACTGAGAAATTTCGATGTTTTTTTGCTGACGCTAAATTGATTTCCGTTTAGGGACGCTTTCCGGGGGCACGAGGTCAACAGGATGTTGGTTTCAAAGATAATTAATTATTGGACGTTTCGTCATTCCTCAATTTTATGAACAGTTTTTACAGACTGTTGATTGGAATGGAGGCGGCGACTCCGAGGCGATCAGCAGGTGTTTTCTGCACCGAAAGCGAAGCGGCATGTGCATGAGCTTTAGATGCTGGAGCGGAGATTTGAGGAACAAAAACTAAAACCGCTACATCACGTGGCAACGTCTTTGAAACCAACATCCTGTTGGCCTCCCCGGAACGTGTCCACCGCAATGGAAATCAGCCACTTTATACGAAGAAAGGGATGCTACCAAAGCCATTTATGACTTTTGGAACATCCCTTTGTTTTTAATTTAATTTTTTTTAATGAAGACCACTTTCAAATAGTCGCCTTCCTTGAACTCGGAAATCGTTTTAAAATCGGTTGGCAAAGTAAACTCTTCGACAATCGTGTATTTACCACCTGACTGTTTAAACGCTTTATCAATAAACCCCTTAAACTTCTTCATACCGAATGTACTACAATTCGACGAAGCGACAATAATCCCATTTTCTTCAGTAATAGCAATCGCTTGGACTAATAAATCGGTATAATCTTTCCCTGCACTAAACGTATGTTTCTTAGATCGTGCAAAGCTAGGTGGGTCGAGTATAACCATATCAAAAGCTAACTTTTTACGAACCGCATATTTGAAATAATTAAACACATCTTCGACGATAATATCTTGTGCTTCAAAATCAATGTCATTTACACTAAATTGTTCAATTGTTTTACTCTTACTTCGATTAGCTAGATCCACACTCGTTGTTTTCACTGCACCGCCTAAAGCCGCTGCTACTGAAAAAGCTCCTGTATAAGAGAAAGTATTTAGTACTGTCTTACCTTCAGCGTAAGAGTCCCGAATTGTTTTACGGACATCGCGCTGATCAAGGAAAATACCAACCATCGCCCCATCATTTAAGTACACGGTAAAATTCATCCCGTTTTCTTTTACGATTAACGGAGAAGGTGCTTGCTCTCCACTTACAAAATCATCGTCTTCAACGTACGTACCTTTTGAGGCAAATCTCTTTTTCTCATACAGCCCTTTTACTTCAACTACTTCATTCAAAGCTTGAACGATTACATCTTTAAAGGAATAAATCCCTTCGCTGTACCAGCTGATAACATAATAGTCATTGAAGTAATCAATTATTAGTCCACCAATCCCGTCCCCTTCTCCATTAAAAACGCGAAAAGCAGTCGTGTTCTTGTCTTGGAAAAGGGATTCTCTATGTGTAATGGCTTCTTTTAATTTCCCTGTGAAAAAAGCTAAATTAAATTCAACATCTCGATTTTTCGTAAGAACCCATCCACGGCCTTTATTTTGCTTGCCATAGTATCCTTTACTAATGAATTTTTGTTGCTCATCCACAAGCTCGAAGACAGAGCCTTCTATTTTTAAATCTTGATGATTTTGAACGGACTCCTCAGTAACAAGAGGGTATCCATCTTTGAAATTCTTCACGAACGAAGATTTGACTTTAAGTTTTATTGGTTGTTGCATCGAATCACCCATTCACTAATTTCCTCCTATTCTACAGATGTTTTCTTTGAAAATCATGTCATGGCTTGTTTTATGTACTAGCGCTTCCCTGTAATTCATATTCTTTAGGAATGATTATTTTTGAAGGGAGGCTATTAAATGCCGATTAAACCACCTCAATTACGCCCAGGAGATACGATAGGAATCGTGACGCTTGGAACTCCATTAGAAGCTGCTCGTATTGATGAAGGAATCGCCACACTAAAGGGGATGGGGTTTAACGTTGTTGTCGGTGACAGCACCTACGCTTCAAACGGCTTTCTAGCTGGCACACCTGAATCTCGCGCGGCTGATCTGATGAAAATGTTTGCAAATAAAGAAGTGCGTTGTATCTTGCCGACTAGAGGTGGTGTCGGTGTTGCAGCTATATTACCTTTTTTGAACTTCCCTATCATTAAGGCGAATCCTAAAATTATTTCTGGTTATAGCGATATCACAGTGTTATTGAATGTTCTTTATGAATACGCTGATTTGGTGACGTTTCATAGCTTAATGCTTCTCGATTTCAACAATCGAACCCCGGCTTACAATTTCAATCAGTTCTTTAGTGCAACGTCCGCCACAACCGCTCCTTGGGAAATTAAAAATCCACCAGAGGTGCCCCTTGTAAGTAAAGTTCCGGGAACCGCCACTGGTCCTGTAGTTGGTGGTAATTTAACTTCATTTATTGATACGATAGGGACTTCGTTTGAAATCAACACAGAGGGTAAAATCCTTCTTTTAGAAGATACGCATGAACCGATTAACACGGTTTACCGGTACATCAATCACTTAAAATTAGCTGGTAAATTTGATGATTGTATCGGGATTCTTATGGGTGAATGCTCAAACTGTGAAATTGCTTACGGTAAAACTTATAATGATTTGATAGATGAGGTGCTCGTCCCATTGGGCAAACCGCTAATTAGCAATCTCGCTACTGGTCACGGTCCATTAAAAGCAGCTATTCCAATCGGCACCAGTCTAACAATGAATACTGAAACATTAACGCTAACTGTTATGGAACCTGCCGTCTCTGTATAATTGAACAAAAGTAAACCCGATTACATCTATTATGTAATCGGGTTTAGTATTTTATTTCTTTGAAGCAGCTTCCCATTCACTTTCAAGCCACTTATCAAAGTCCGCACCTTTTTCGCCTTCGTATGCATCGTAAATATCTAAACGCATTTTTTTAAGCTTCTCTTTAAAATCTTCATAACTATGATCTTTTGGCAAACTTTTTTTGATTCGAATGAAGGTTTTCTTTGTTCCTTTAATCAATTCAAATTTATTGCGAACTGGCGCTTCTACATCTTCGCCCATTTTTGTTAACTGGCGATACGCCGCTTCTTGAACTTTGTAAACCGAATCATTTTTCATGCGATTCGTTAAAACATCGATCACTTTTGGGTGCTTTGACTGCCCTAATTCTTCTACAGCATCAAAGCGCTCTCTCCAACTAGATGTGCGATTTGCAGCTTTTTTAAGTTCATCATAATTTTCTGGTAGTTCTTGATTTATTTGTTTATTTGTCAAACGACTCAGTCTCCTTTACTTTCATCTCTAATGGAAATGAAAATATTCTTCTCTATATTGTACCATCAAATACCAAAACACATACTTTTTCCATTATTGAAATTTCATTTAAATACACGGATTCGCACCAATTTCATATTTTCATCAATTCCCTTTAAATTTGCATGGAACGGTTCAAGAGTTGCATGGCTTTCTGTTAATAAAGAAAGGATACTTACATTACTTAAGTAGTCTTCATTAAAAACGATATCATTGCCCTCACTTTGTCCTTGAATACGCGCTGCAATATTTACGGTTCGACCAAAATAATCAAGGCGATCATTTGAGTTTACTGCAATGGCTGGTCCACTGTATAAGCCGATTTTCAATACAATCGGGTCTCGACGTCCTTCATTAAAATCAGTAACATGCTGCTGAATTTGAATGGCTGCTTTAAGTGCATCTTCCGGCATATGAAACACTGCCATCACAGCATCCCCGATCGTTTTCACAACGCCTCCTGAATTCTTCGCAATCCACTTTGTTAAAAAGTCAAAATGTCTTCGAACTTGACCATATGCATCTGCATCTCCAATAAGCTCATATAAAGAAGTTGAACCCAGCAAATCACTAAACAAAATGGTGACATTTTCGATTCCAACTTGTTGACCAGGAGATAATACTTCTGAAGAAAACAGGTCTCTAAATTCCTGCATAGAAGTCACTTGAGCAGCTGTTAATACATCCGAATTCCATTCCTTTTTTTCCAAAACTAAAACAATATCTGCAGAACTAGAATTCACGATATGCATTGTGTTCATACCTTCGCTAAATCTCATTTCTTGTTGAGTGAATCCTTCATCCACATAATCCACATCAAACGGCTCGGATGAAATTGAATTAGACGCTTCTAATTCCAACACGTGATTAGCTTGTAAAATGCGAACTCGGAAATCTTTAGGCGTTTGAGGGATCTTTAATTCGAATCGTTGCCCTCGTTCAATTACTTGTTGAATGTGGACATGAGGCGAAATCATTGGACCACCAACGCAATACACATTGTCATACGCAACTCGAACAGCTGGATGTACAGAAAAATTTAATTCTACAAACTTTCCGAAATTCGCATTGTAATTAATGCCACATAAATCGCAATGGAATTGCTGTTCTAAGTAATTCAATGAACTGTACTCAACTTTTGAGACACGACAATTTGGGCAAATTAAATTCCAACTTAAATTCATGACTCCCACCTTCGTGGCGTATAAAAACAAGCGAATAACCTCTAGTTCATCGACATTCCACTTTTTAGCTAAGTAAATCGGACGCATTTTAGAAACGTCTGAGCTATCACTTGTGCTCAGAAAATGATGGAGCTTTTCAATATATGTAGGATTAACAGGCATACTTGCTAGTTTTTCTTCAAGGATACTGAGCTTATCAAGATTGATTTTCACCTTAGTAGAGATGTCAGAAGGCAAAGGCTTTTCCGCTTGGACTGCTTCTAAATAATCATCAACATATTTCATCGTATTTTTCATGGATTGGACACCTGTAAATTGAACAGCTCCAATCCCAAGTAAATTTCTAGGTGTGAATTCTCCTATTAAACGAACCTTGGTTCCATTTGAACCATCAGGCAGAATGACATCCGTATCTTCAAGCTCCACTCCTCCACGAAAGTGCTTCAGAGGACCTCCTTCGTAAGCTCGTTCCACCATATAGTTTTCGTACTTGTCCCATTGAAAGGGATACTCTTTCCAGATTAACGGAACGATACCACCCACCTTAGCTAATGCTTCACGGTAAAATGTTTTGCCCGGTAATTGATTGGCAGGCTTAAATTTAACCGAAAACAAGCCAATAATTCGATTAAGTCGATCTGTATCGCTCAATAAATTCCAGACCGTTTCTCTTGATAAAGGATATTCTTTTTCCATCACAAATTTTTTTGTGGAGAAATCCATATTTTTTCACCCATTTCAGAAATAAATCAATCATCTTTTTTAGTAAACAATACCACATTTTTCTATTGTTAGAGGGTTCAAATATGAATTTCAATCAAACTTTAATAGAATCCCGCAATAAGCAAGTTCTCCACTAAGCGAAGCTTAACAAAACTAATCGGCACTTCTTATCGATTGCATTCCAATTGGAAACTCCTGGGCTTTCGCGCGTAGAATTCGATATTGAGTGAAAGGTCGGGGTGTGAACGTGAAAGATCTCACTTTGAAAGAGAAAGATTGTCTCTTGAAAGTGAAAGCTCTCTCATTCTCAAGGTATCCAAAAAAAAAACGAGAATCTACAAAGATTCTCGTTCGTCAGCCTGCTCTTTCACAATCTCTTTTAACTCACTCCAATTTGTTAGTCTCGGAAGCGTTAAGTGTTGATTGTATGGTTGGTTTTTCACATAAACGGTCAATTGATCCATCGCTAATGTATTCAACACATCGGGTTTATCGTCAAAGTAGAAATCCAATTGTAAATCTTGAATGATGTGGACTTTATCCTCATCTTTCATTCCGCAAAAGAACTTGTCTTCTTGAACTGGGAAACCTTGTTCGATCATCCACTGTTTTGTCCGCTCGCGATGTTCTTTTGGTCTAGCTGTAATGTAATAAATGTGATGGCCTTCTTTACTTAGTTCATTTAATGCTTCCACTGCATCTGGATAAGCAGGACAACTTGTAAAATAGACTTCTTCTAAAGAATCATTCCACATTTTAGAACCTTGTTCAGAAGTAAGGCCAAATGCTTCGTGAATCTCGACTTTGTTAATTTCATGAAAAATATCTATAGGTACGTTTTGATTCAATTTTTTATTGTAAATGTGAAAAGCATGTTCTCTTAAACTGATGAGCGTGTCATCAATATCAAAACCAAATTTCATATTATATCCCTCTACTCTTTTTCATGTTGATAAACCGGATAACCAACAAATTTAAAATCTTTCCCTATCTTAACGATATATTCATCTCGAAGCTCAACTGCATCACTCATTTGGCTAATTCCCGTACCTTCTAAAAATGTTGGGGCGTTTTTCCCTCCAATTAACTTAGGCGCGATATAGATAACGGCTTTGTCGATTAATTGATGTTCTAAAAACGAAGCGTTGATCGTGCCACCGCCTTCTATCAATAAAGAAGATATCCCTTTTCCACCCAATATGCTTAGTACTTCAGAAGGGTCCACTGTACCGACACCACTCGTGTGGAACACGGAAACATTCGCTTTCTCTAACGAAGCTTTCTTATTGGCATCATACGTCTTACTCGTAAATATCCATGTATCAGCTAATCCATCCGTCACTACTTTACAATCCAAAGGGATTTTCAAAGTAGAGTCTAAAACAATACGCAGAGGATGACGACCATTTGGAATTCGAGTCGTTAACTCAGGATTATCTGCTATTACTGTATTTACTCCTACTAAAATCGCCATATGTTCATTTCGCAATCGATGAACATCTAGTCTTGCTTCTTCAGATGTAATCCATTTGCTATTAAATGTATGTGAAGCAATTTTCCCATCTAGTGTAATGCCAGCTTTTAATGTAACGAAGGGTAACTTCTCGACAATAAATTTATTGAACACTTCGTTCATTTTTACTGAGGCTTCTTCTTGAACACCAATGATAACTTCGAGTCCAGCTTCTTCAAGAATTTTAACGCCATTGCCTGCAACTATCGGGTTTGGGTCCAATGTGGCAATTACGACTTTTTTTATACCAGCTTGAACAATTGCTTCTGCACATGGACCTGTTCGTCCATGATGTGAGCAAGGTTCTAACGTGACATAAATAGTCCCTCCCCTTGCAGCATCACCCGCCATGCGAAGCGCATGAATTTCAGAGTGAGGTTCACCCGTTTTCATATGCGCTCCAACCCCAACGATGCGATTTTCGTTTATAATCACTGACCCTACTAAAGGATTGGGATCCGTTTGACCCTTCATTGCTAAGGCGTTTTGTAATGCTATGTCCATATAAAATTCATGGTTAGTCATTTGGGCAAGTCACTTCTTCCTCTAAATGTCCTGAACGTTTTATTTTTGTTTGTAAATATCCTTCATTAAATTCCGAGACATCTCCCCATAACGGAGTTCTTCCTGAAACCATCATTCTCGCTTCTTTTAATGCTACTAATTTTTTTGGATTATTTGTCATTAATTTCACAGGTTTTGATCGAAGGACACGCAAAACTTGAATTGCATCACCATAATTTCGTGAATCATCAACAAATCCTAATTCTTCATTTGCTTCAACTGTATCATATCCATTTTCCTGCAAAATGTAAGCCATTGCTTTGCTAAATAAACCAATGCCTCTTCCCTCATGGTTCGCTAAATAGAAGAGCGCACCGCTTCCGTGATCTGCAATCATTTGCAAAGACTGTTTTAATTGATAGCCACAATCACATCTTTTACTGCCAAAAATATCTCCTGTGTGACAAATTGAATGCATGCGGATCAGCGCTTCTTCCGAATGCTCAAAATCTCCATAAGCCAATACACTCGATTGCTGATATTCCGCAAGGTTTGCAGATGATAGATTTTCAATGATTTGTTTTAAATCATGACCTTCATCTTTACTGTTTAGCCAACAGTACCATTGAAAAATGATCGTTTCACCAAATAAGTTAATTGGTAAACGGATTGGTCCTACTAAATAAATACTGCCTTCTTCCGTCGGAATGAGTTTAATTTTATCTTTTAACACCATTAACGCTTCTTTTGGAACAAATTTTATATCAGTCATTTTAATTCCCCTTTGAACTCTTTAAGTTACTTTATGTAAGTTATTATATTTTTGTAACTTAAAAATGTCAACTAAGGATATTTTTCAAACTCTCTTTAATAGTAGTCCTAGTCCAGTCTTTATTATTATTCCTATAAAGACAAAAAAGAGCCGACTTTGATAACAAAGTCGACTCTTTTGATTTTGTTAAACTCTACCAGCACGTTCTTCCGTTTCAGCTACAACTACAGCACAAGCTGCATCACCTGTGATATTAACCGCGGTGCGGGCCATATCTAGTAATCGGTCAATACCGATAATCAAAGCAATACCTTCAACAGGTAAATTAACTGCACTTAATACCATTGCGAGCATGATAAGTCCTACACCCGGAACTCCTGCTGTCCCGATACTTGCTAGAACCGCTGTCATTACGACAATTAATAGTGCTGTCCAAGTAAGATTTACATCATAAACTTGAGCTATAAATACTGTAGCTACACCTTGCATAATAGCTGTTCCATCCATGTTGATTGTTGCGCCTAAAGGTTGAACAAAACTTGAAATCGTTTTGGGTACCCCAAGATTTTTTTGAGCAACACTCATAGACACAGGTAAGGTAGCGTTACTACTCGATGTACTAAATGCAACGCCCATAGCAGGTGCAAATCCTTTGAAGAAGCTAATCGGATTTCGTTTAGCCAATAATAGAATGGAAGAACCATAAGTGAATATTGCATGTATAACTAGTGCTAGGATTACTACAATCATATATAATCCCATGGCTTTAATCGCATCTAAACCTTGTGTACCAATAGCTGATGCTAGCAAAGCAAATGTTCCATATGGGGCAAATTTCATTACTAAATTAACAAGATACATCATGATTTCATTACCTTGTTCTAACAACTCTTGAACCTTGTCAACTTTTGAACCAAGCATTGTTAAAGCAAAACCAATGAAAATCGCAAATACGATAATTTGAAGCATATTAGCTTCAGCGAATGCTTGCATTGGATTGGTCGGCACGATGTTTAATAACGTTTCAGATATAGGTGGTGCTTCTTCTCCGCTATATTCTAATCCCTCTGTTTCAAATGTCCCAGCATTTCCTGGTTCAAGTAAGTAGGCTAAACCTATTCCAATAACAATTGCAATCGAAGTAGTGACTAGGAAATAAACGATTGTTTTTAACCCAATTCGCCCTAACTTCTTTGGATCCCCAAGTCCTGCTGTTCCTAATGCAATCGAGATGAAGACGATAGGCACAACGAGCATGGTGATTAAACTAATAAAAATTTTACCGACTGGTGAAAAAAGATATTTATCTAACGGTGGAAATAAATCAGGAGCAAACACGTTTAATAAAATACCTGTAATCGCACCTAACACTAACGCAATAATAATTTTGACAGATAAGTTCATAAATCATTCCCTCTTTCATATGAAAAACATAGATGCAATTCTTTTTTTCTAGTAACTAGATTTTTAATTAGTATTCACTTTATTTGAATTTGATAAACCACATTTAATCAAAAAAAAAAAATGCAACTTTACCCAATACTGAGTTAAGTTGCTTTTGACCAAATTAGAACCTAATTATTTTTCATAAATGATTGAGTTTTATCAATTAATTCTTCCTCATCGGGATTTCTGATTTTCTGAACTAACATCTGTTTAACCTCATTATAAGTCAGACCAGATGTTGCATTTAGTTGTTTTACTTCATTAACATTTGTTGTATTTTCAAATGGTTTCTCGTTCAGCTGTTGATGCATGAATTGAACACCTCCTTTCCACTTATTATTCTTTCTCTAAATCCTCATTTGATTCTTCAAAAAATTTGTACAAATTGCACATTCAAACTTTTTGTTCATATTAAATTTATACTATAGTAGGTATATATAGGCACATAAATGAGAGATGGTGTAGATTTGCGTGGTTTTAACGGAAATAGATTAATGTTACTTTTTTCATATTTGACTGTATTTCTTGCAGGGATTGTTTGGTTCATTCATTCTGTTTTAGGTTTTGGAAATAGTGTTACTTTGCTGCTTAGAAATGATGCGATGAGTAGTATGGATACAACTATTTTTTTAATAATTGTTTTAGTAACAATTGGACTTTTAATTAGCTCAACTATTGTCTATTTTAGAAAGTTCTCTAGTAAACTATTTAGCTTACTGGTTACACTTACTCTTACTGCTGGGTCCATTTTAATTATCGCTTCAGGTAGCGGTTGGGTTGAATATCACTTTTCAATCTTTATGGTCATCGCTTTAATCGCTTACTTTAACTCAATCCGATTGATTGTGCTCAGTACCGTGATATTTGCTATCCAACATTTTGGAGGATATTTTTTATTTCCCGTCTTATTGTGTGGATCTGAGGATTACGCATTTTCTTTACTCATGATTCATGCCGTATTTTTAATATTAACTGCACTTGCTAATGTAGCTCTTGTACATAGTAGAAATCGGACAGAAAAGAATTTTGCGCATACTCAAGAACAAAATCGGAATCATTTTAATACAATCGTTGAGCAATTAAAACTCGCATCAAGTGAGCTACAACAGATTTCAGCAAGCATTGCCACTGGTGCCGATCAAACAAAGAACGTCAGTCAAGAAATAGCGCTATCTCTTCAAAGTTGGTCTACCGATTCATCTCAACAATTAAAGAATAACAACAATAGTTTAAGTGAATTGGATCAATTGACGAATGCAGCCGAATCGATGCAACTATATGCTAAGCAACTAGCTGATCAAATGCTTCAAGTAGATACGAGCGTAGCAACTGGTCAAAAGTTGATTGATGAGTCAATGACCCAGGTAAAACAAGTATCTGAGATGTCTACCAAGATACAAGAGGAAATGGGGAAATTCCAACATCAAATAAAAGATATTGGATTGTTTGTTTCTGCTATTCGTCAAATTTCTGATCAAACAAATCTTCTCGCATTAAACGCATCCATTGAAGCTGCTCGTGCTGGTGAAGCAGGAAAAGGATTTGCCGTGGTAGCCGAGGAAGTTAGGAAATTAGCCAGCCAATCGGAAGAAACGACAAAGCAAATAGACGTAGTCGTTCAGGACATCAATCACAAAACAGAAAAAATATCTGACATGGTAAAACAAGAAATTGAGGAAGTAACAAATAGTGAACAGAAAATGATGGAAAGTACAATCGCTTTTGACTCCATAAAGCAATCTGTTACGCATGTACAAAAACAAGTTTCATCTGTTTCACTCGTATCAGACTCTTTACGTGATCAGGAAAAAACGATTCGTCAAACGCTTGGTTTATCTAAAACTTATACTGAACAAGGTGTTGAGCATGGCTTATCAATTTCTGAGACAATGAACAATCAAGTGGACGTCGCTGATGAATCGATAACACTTGCAGGACAATTAAAACAAGTTACTGGAAGTTTAAGCGATTTAACGAAAGAAATTGAATCCTTTAGAGGATAATATGAAAACAGTCGAGAAGCTTTGAGCTTTCTCGACTGTTTTTTAACTTACTTATACTTTGCCATTTTTTCGAGCTTCTGTTTCATCTTTTATTTCTTCACGGAAACCTTCAATACTTGCTTCACGACGAGCATTTTTTTCACGGATGGCTTCTAGTTCTTTCCCATCAGAAAAAGCCATCGTTTCTTCAGCAGCTTCCATATTGCCAATTGTATTTTTCACCATATCTTGAAGCTTTTCAACATTATCAGAACGGTCATCTGGTTTAGGTGTGTTTTTAGACATATTTAGTCTCCTCCTTTCTGCAAAAACATACGAAGGTAGGATTTCCAAAATGCCAAAAGCTATTCTGAATGAAAATTCTCCAATTCAAATTGACTTGATTGTAGGAAGCAATTTCACAAATTTTTATTCAGTAATTCAATTCCCTTTTCATAAAAAAGATCCATATCTTCACGGGGCACTAACGATCCACCAGTTGCCCAAACGATATGTGTTGCATTCTTCTCTTTCAGTTGATGTTGATTCAAATAATCTGTAGATATCATATTCAAGGGACCTAATAAACCCGAAGCAGCAGAAGGTTCCACTTGAATACCTTCACTGTCTGCAAGTAGAGCTAACAGCTTAAACAACTCATCGTCTTCGAGTGTATACATCCCACTAATGGTCTTTTCACTAATGGATGAGGCAAAGCTTGAAGGCCGACCTACAGCTAATCCGTCGCCTTCTGTTATATTATCAATGCAAAAATCCTGTACACAAACCTTCTCCTTCTCTCCTGTTAACAAACCGATTAAAACTGCTGGTGAATGTGTTGGTTCGACAAAGAAACAATGAACATGGTCTCCGAAGACCTGTCTTAAACCAAAAGCGATCCCACCAGGAGATCCTCCAACACCACAAGGTAAATATACAAAGAGAGGATGATCCCGGTCTACCTTAACTTTTTCAATTGCGAGCTGTTCCTCTAAGCGAAGAGCTGCTACACTATACCCTAAAAAGAGATGTCTTGAATTTTCATCATCCACAAAATAACCTTTTGGATTTAATTTTGTTTGTTCTCGACCAGCAAAAATCGCTTCTCCAAAATCTCCTGCAAATTCAATGACGGTGGCACCCTTTGCACGCAATAAATCCTTCTTCCATTGCTTCGCATCTGAGGACATGTAAACAGAAACATTGAAACCTAACTTAGCAGCGATAATCCCAATACTCAACCCTAAATTACCTGTAGAACCCACGCCTATTGTAAACTGTTTAAAAAATGATGTGAATTTCTCATGACAAAAGACCGAATAATCTTCATCCTGTTGTATTAAACCCGCTTCAAGAGCAAGTTGCTCAGCATAATAAAGAACTTCATACACGCCGCCCCGTGCTTTAATAGATCCGGCAATAGGCAATTCATTATCACACTTCAGAAATAATTCCCCTTCTATTTGAGCAACATAACGACTATTCAGTTCATTTTTCATCGTTGCAATTAACCGCAATGGGGATTCTACGATCCCATTTGATTCTCTTGTTTCAGGAAAAGCTAATGCGAGAAAAGGAGCGAATCTATCCCATAAAGCAGCAGCTTCATCCATATCATCACGAGTGACTGGAAGAGAATCCATCTCACTTTTTGGAAGATGGTTCGGATTTAACCAGACAACAGGCTCCAAAGAGACGATTTTTTTTAGTAAAGGAAATTGATGAAACCAAGTATTGAGTGCGGTTTTGTCAAAAGCCATATAATCCTTCCTTTCAATTGTACGATTTAGATGCTTTACATTTTTTCTTCTAACATTTTTTTATGTTTTGCAGAATGGTGAAGCAAATGAAAATTATCTTTTTGTACAAGATTTAGTATACGATTTGCCTCTTCCCATGCCTGATTGTAAAGAACTTTATTTATAACTCCTTGAGTCAAAGCCTCATCTAGTTCATCACGATCTTTTTGAATTATTTTGCCGGATGGGAAAACGATTAAGTCCAAATATAAATCATCCAACCATGGGACTTGATCAAAACCAATTTGATAACAAATATCGATGTACCACTGGACAATCTCACCCTTATCATCAAACATGGTTGTTACGGAATATTTTTCGTTTGCCGGAAAATGTTGAAGCCAGAAATAACCGTCATCAGCTAAGCAGATATGAAGATCATCATATCGAACAGTCAGAGGTGCAGCCACTTTTTTTAAGTGTAGTAAAGTGACATGTCCTTTAAATTCTGGAGCTTCCATATAGGTTTGCACATAAGTTCTATCAAGTATTCTTTTCCACTCGGAACGATCGCCAAATTTGCGTTTCAATCGAAAAAGCACCACCAATCTATATCCTAATTGTACCAATAACCATGAAATCTTATAACTAATAGCTGAGGCGAATCATCGGAATAAACTTCTTTTAAATGAAAATAAAACATGAAATGTATACAATAAACGAGAGAGGAGAATGATTATGCAACGAGTAGAACTTACAGAGGACTTATCTTTTTCTAGAATTGTTTATGGATTATGGCGTCTTTCCGATTGGGACATATCAACGAAAGATTTAGTTGTACATATTGAAAACTGTTTAAAATTAGGCATTACCACTTTTGATCATGCCGATATTTATGGGAACTATACATGCGAAAAAATATTTGGTGAAGCATTAGCACTTAAACCCGAACTTCGAAACGAGATGGAAATCGTGACGAAATGTGGCATAAAGCTCGTTTCAGAAAACCGACCACATCATTCGATTAAGTCTTATGATACGAGTAAGGAACATATCATCGCATCAGTTGAACAATCTCTAAAAAATCTTCAAACGAATTATATAGATGTCTTATTAATTCATCGTCCAGATCCTTTCATGAATCCTGCTGAAGTGGCAGAAGCATTTATTCAACTAAAGACCGAAGGAAAAGTGCGACATTTTGGCGTTTCGAATTTTAAACGTTCTCATTTCAAAATGCTCCAATCCTATTTAGACTTCCCGTTACTAACAAACCAAATCGAATTGTCAGCAGTTCATCTTGAAAATTTCGAAGATGGAACGTTAGATTTATGCCAAGAAGAAAGAATTCCACCTATGGCATGGTCACCTCTTGCTGGAGGATCTATTTTTTCGAGCAAAGATGAAAGCACGTTGGCTTTACGCAACACGTTAACTAAAATTGCAGGTGAAATCGGCGTTCAAAATATAGACGAAATTTTGTATGCTTGGTTATTAAATCATCCAGCTCACATAATGCCAGTTGTAGGTTCAGGCAAATTGAGCAGGATTGAATCAGCAGTTCGCGCACTTGATATCACACTAACCCGCGAACAATGGTTCGACATCTTCCAAGTGTCAAAAGGACATGAAATAGCTTAATTTATTTTTATTAAAATGGACTTGAGAAAAACACCTTCTCGAGTCTTTTTTCTTTGCCCTTATTTTTTCCCTAAAATTCATCTGCATATTGGTTAGAAACTGACACAACATAAGTCAGTACGAATTTTTGTACATTCTCGATGCAATTCAAAAGGAGGAAAATAGTTGGGCATTTTATCTGGAAATTCGAAAGACGAACCTTTACATGACGGTGAAGTTTTTGGTGCTTGGTCTTATATGATATCGAATAACGGTTTGTTGTCTATTTATCAAGCATTCATCAATCATGCAGGTGACAAAGAACTTAAATCGATGCTTGAAGAAGCTGTAAGAACCATGAAAGATGAAAACCAATCGATTGGTGAACTTTTAAAAGAAAATGGTATTGCTTTGCCTCCAGCCTTACCAGATCGACCGGTTGCTTCTGCCGAGGAGATTCCTGTTGGCGCACGATTTATGGACCCCGAAATCAGTGCCGTTATATCAGTGAATGCCGCTCAAGGCCTAGTCGCATGTAGCTTAGTTATGGGACAAGCAATACGTGAAGATATTGCCCTTATGTTTGGACAATTCCATGCAAGTAAAGCTTTATTCGGTGCCAAATTACTACGTTTAAATAAAGAAAAAGCTTGGCTCGTACCCCCACCACTTCATTACGCACCGACAGTCGCGAAGTAATATTATTCAGATACCCATGGCGATGCGCTTTGGCTCGTCATGGGTTTATTTCACGAAAGGATGGTCATTCAATGGACAAAAAAGTATTTACAGAAGAAGATCGCAAATTGGCTTTAGGACCTTACATGGATAATCCTGAACAAGTGATGACTGATAAGATAAGTCTCTTCGATATGCATGAGGACATGAAAACAGTTGATTCTATTTCGATTAATGATTTAAATAAACAAGTAATTAACGATCCATATCGAAAAGTTACGAAAGATCCAGCTATAAATGAAGAAATTCACCCTAACTGAAAAAGAGGGATATAAATGAAAGCAGTCACTTTTCAAGGCACGAAGGATATTAAGGTTAAAGAAGTACCAGATGCCAAATTAGAAAAGCAAGATGACATAATCGTTCGTATCACTTCAACTGCCATTTGTGGATCGGATCTCCACATTTATCGAGGAGCCCTTCCGACAAGAAAAGATTACGTTATAGGTCATGAACCTATGGGTATTGTTGAAGAAGTTGGTCCCACAGTGACCAAAGTAAAAAAGGGCGATCGTGTGGTTTTACCGTTTAACGTTTCTTGCGGAACTTGTTTTTATTGTAAGCATGATTTAGAAAGTCAATGTGATAATTCAAACGATAATCCTGAAGTTGATACAGGTGGATATTTTGGTTTTACAGAAAGATATGGCAACTATACGGGTGGGCAAGCAGAATACTTGCGAGTGCCCTATGGAAATTTTATGCCATTCGTTGTGCCACCTTCATGCGAGCTCGAAGATGAATCGCTACTATTCTTAGCTGATGTCCTTCCCACTGCTTATTGGAGTGTTGAAAATGCAGGGGTAAAACCAGGTGATACCGTTGCCGTTTTAGGATCTGGTCCTGTCGGCTTAATGGCGCAAAAATTCGCATGGATGAAAGGCGCAAAACGAGTAATCGCAGTTGATCACTTACCTTACAGATTGAAACATGCGATAAAAATGAACAATGTGGAAGCGTTTAATTTTGATGAATTTGATGATATGGGTGCACATATTAAGGAAATTACGAATGGCGGCGTTGACATTGTCATCGATTGTGTGGGGATGGATGGGAAACTTTCGATCGTAGAAAAAGTCGAACAAAAATTAAAGCTTCAAGGTGGAACATTGAGTGCTATTGATATTAGCTTAAATGCAGTTCGGAAATTTGGAACCATTCAACTAACAGGAGTTTACGGTTCTCTATATAATATGTTCCCTTTAGGAAATATCTTTGAACGCAATGTGACACTAAAAATGGGCCAAGCCCCTGTCATACACTACATGCCATTATTATTCGATAAGATTACTAAAGGCGAATTCAACCCAAGAGAAATCATTACACATAAAGTACCTTTAGCAGAAGCAAGCAAAGCCTACCAAACATTTCACGACCATGAAGACGAAAGCATCAAGTTTATATTAAAGCCATAGAAAAAATGCTCTTTAGATCTTCACTAAAGAGCATTTTAGACTTTTGACAAAAAAAATGTTGATTTCCATTTCGACGGACGCTTTCCGCGGGCACAACTTCAGCCGCTTCCCTCGCGATGCTCAGTCCAGGGTCTTCAGTTCGTGCTGTTTCCGCTGGAGTCGCCGTCTCCATTCCAATCAACAAAAATCGCTGTAAATATTGATTTATGCAAAAGTCACAGTGTCAATAGTGTACTATTTTGAACAAGCTTTATGATACATCTATATTTAATGCATCTGCAAACGTCAATCTGATAATTTTTTATTATATAGTGGTCAGCTATTTCTGAAGACTCCTGCGGAAAAACGAAACACGCTAGACCCCACAGGTTAACTGTCAAAGACAGTTGGACCGAGGAGGCTGGCGTTTCGTCCGCGGAAAGCGGAAGAAATAGACGACCGCCTTCATTTTAAATCAATGTTTTGTTCAATCTAAATTTTTCCTTACTTACTTATTTTGCTTGGTAGAAGCTTCTATTTTATTTCCGTTCGAATGACGATCTGCTTTTTTAAATTCTTCTTGGTACAAAACCTCTTGCGTTTTTGTTAGACCATTACTTTGAGTGGTCATTTTTTGATGCGGCTCTCTGTTCTTAGACATTTTAATTCTCCCCTTCATCACTCAATGCGAGTTTGTTCTTAACAACGTTAGATTACCCGAATGTTTTTACTTCATACAAATGAATGAGAGCTTGTGGATACTCGTGGTTTTGTTGATTTATACCACTGTGTACAGAAGATGAGGATAAGCAGGATTTCACTTGCATCTCCTCCGTAATACATCAACATCGAACCTTTTTCCGCATCTATTCTTGAAACGCCTTCTGGAGGATGGGCGTATAAATACTTCGACAAAATCCCATGAGCAGCAAGGGCTAATAAGAGAACAATTGATCGGAATCGAAAGCTCCATTGATGAGGAAGATAGTCAAAAGAAATAATGGAAATCGTAAATAGATAACTCGCGATGAACACATGAACATGCACGAATATATGCAACAAAACGTTTTGCTGCATGAGTGCATATAAACTTGACGTGTATAAAATCCATAGTCCTCCAACGCTAAGCAAAGCTGCAACTAATGGATGTGTTAACAATAGCATCGGCCAACTCTTCATCCATTCAGTTACACGTCTTGCTGTTCTAACGTCAAGCACTCGTAAAAACAAAGTTACTGGTGATGCAAAAGCGATTAATATCGGAGCGAACATCCCTAGGAGTAAATGGTTAGTCATATGTGCATAAAAGTCTGAGTGAGCCTTAATTGCGTATGGTCCAATAATTGCGCTAAAGATAAACACCACACCAATACCAAACGAAAGAGTTTTCCACATAGACCATGACTTTCTAAAGCGTCTATTTGAAATCACCATGGCAATCAAATATAAACCGATGGCAATCATACATACGGCAATCAGTTGCAACCAAAGAATCGGTTCGGGTAAATGGTTATTTGAATGCATGATGTTCCTCCAATCCTATGTTTGTGTTCTTCAAAAGGAAATAGGCTGCGATAATCATTCCTAAAGCCGTAATATTCCACACAACATCATACGGCGTAATATCGACATTGTAGCGAATTTGATGAATCTGCATAAGCTTATGCTGAATCGTTCCATCATAAAGCTGAAATGTCCCACCACCTAATAATGCACCACCAATCCAGCGTTTCAGAACAAAAGCATGCCTTCGATGAAGGTCCGCTAACATAAAGCTAGATCCAATAGTGGCAAACCAACTAAACGCGTGAAATAACCCATCCGAAACGAGTCCTATGTCTGTTGTAGATTTATCATAAAAATGATGCCAGTGTAGCAATTGATGAAAAACTGTCTCATCAATAAATGCGACAACCCCGAGTCCAAATAGAAAGCCTCCCCACAAATTTCTCGATGAATAGTTCGATTGATTCGTCAAACTCGCTTTCACTTGTTTACTAGTTTTCTCCATATAATCCCCCTACTTTGTTGATAGAATTTCAACTTTGAAAAGTCATGTCTGTTTTGCAGCAACTACAGATGCTTAGATTAGTAACTTTTAAAGCATTCGTAACTTTCACTAGACTTGTACCAATTCGAGAAGTCAGTTTCACAACCACTCATTTTCTAACTAAGATTAGTATGAATCAAAAATGTTAATTCAAAACATATAGTAGTAATTTGAAACTTTCCATAATAAAATACGTAAATCAACTAACGCAGTTAGACATAAGGAGACAAATCTAATGGAGAAAAAAAAGAAGGAAAAAGATCATTCATTAAGAGATTATATTTGGGGTGAGGTAGTTGGGCACTTCTTATGGTCCCTGTTTTCAGCACCATTTCGTCTTATATTCAATTTGTTTAAGCACTACTAAGCACTATATTTTGGAGGAAATCAAATGAGTATCAGACAGCATGTACTTCATCCTGAATTTGGTGGATTTTGGAGCAGATTCTTCGCATCATTTTTAGATTTCATCATATTATCTATTCTTCTATTAGGATTAGGAAAATTAATAGGGTTAACAACGGCTGAAGCAATGGAAGTTGTCTCAGGACTGAATGTGGGGATGAATTTAGCACAAGAACAAAGTCTTTTTTACATATTAACGATTGCATATTACATCATTTTACCCGCCACTCCTTTACGAGCAACACTTGGAAAATGGGTTATGCGGCTTCAAATTGTGAATGTACAAGGAAATCGAATTTCCTTACTCCGTTCCACTGGTCGTTACCTAGCTTCATTTGTTAGCTCTGTTATTCTTTTTGCTGGGTTTTTGTTAATTATTTTTCACCCTGAAAAACGTGGATTACACGATTTAATAGCCAACACATATGTGATGAAGAGAGATCATTTTATTAAAAAATAACAAAACGGCAAAAGCGTTTATGCTTTTCCCGTTTATCTATTAATCTACTTCGTATATTCAATTAACCAGCAATCTCGAAGCTCGCCTTCATGAAGTTCTTTTTGCGGTAAAACCTTCACTTTTAAAAATCCACACTTTTCGTAGCAAGCAATTGCGCGTTCGTTAACCACTTGAGGATCCATAACAATTTTGTCTGCTTGTTTTTGTTCCAATAAATATTGAACCGCAGCGGACACCACTTTCGTTCCTATACCTCGATTCCAAAAATCCACTTCTCCAATGAATTGATCCATGCCGAAAACTCGTTCATTCGAAGCTTCAAGTCCGTATTCTGAAAAAGCTTCCTGATCTAGTTCATAAAATTGAAGATAACCGATTTCTTTCCCTTCATGTTCAATCATACATCTTGTTTCACCGTCATTTTGGTTGAAGAATTTTTGACGCACTTTAGCCAAGTCGAATGGATTATCCCTTCCTTCATAAAACTCTAACACAGTTGGATTTGAAAGCCATTTGGCTAATAAAGCGGCATCTTCTTTCATTAGTTCTCTTAAAACCAAATCCTTTTGTTGAAATATCACAAATAATCCTCCAATACTTTTGTCTAATACCATCAATTTTTATTCCTATATTCGACAATACACAACATTCACTATAACTTAGATTTAAAAAAACAATCACTTTTCCGGTGAATATAAATGAATGAGTTATTAGAAAAGTCTGTATTTTTAGATAATAACTATGAAATATGGTGAATATTTATTAAATATAACCAATTATTTTTCCAATTCCCAAAAAAACATTTCGACAAATTTCGCATTTTTTGAAGTTGTGGATAACTTTATACACATATTTAGTGCTGCTAAATATACGGTTTGAGAAACTATACACAACTTAAACACAAGTTATCCACTGTAAACTGTGGATAACAGAACGGTTGTTCTTTGGAAATTATTTTGATAGATTAAATGTACATCTAAAATATCAATTAAAAATTCAAACTATAAATAAAACTATTATACGGAGGTGCCTTTTTAAAATGAGTAATCTTTCATCAGAATTACTAGTAGAGTCTTACTACAAAGCAAAAGAGTTAAAATTAAGCTCAGATTTCATCAGTTTACTAGAATCAGAGATTCGCAGACGATCATTAAAAGTTTAACTTTAATCACCCATAACGGAAGAAAGCACTCGGATTTGAACCGAGTGCTTTTTTTATTTATCCACAACGTGTGGAGTTAACATGTTTATATATTTTTTACCTATATTTTCTGAAGTCATAAGTGTTAATAATGCACCATAATTCACGGAGAAGCTTACTTCATCGCCTACTTGCAAAGCTTCCTGCTTCGCATCCATGACCGTATGATCACTACTGGATCCGAGAATTTCAATATTTAACTTCGGTGTAAGCCCAGAAATCAACACATCTTGAAATCCAACACCAAGAATAATCCTTCTGATTTCTCCACGTTCTTCAAACTCAGGAGATATACCTAAAACATTTTGAGCAATTTCCCCATAAGGAACTGAAGATTTCATTTTCGATTCAATTACTTCAGCTACAAAAGTAAATGCATCTGTGAATAAATTCGGTATTGCCTCACGATAAAGCGTTTCTCTGCCTAAAAGAATCGATTCTCCAATTCTCAAGTTATTAATTCTTTCCGGATGTTCAGTCTTTATAAACCAACTGTAGTTCGCAGAATTACCTCCAGAAACATATGGCAAAGTAATATTAAACTCAGACTCTATTTGAGTAGCTAGTAAAGAAAGTTGATTCATCTTAACTTCCGTCGGTTTGACTCCGCCGAAACAAGCAAAATTAGCTCCAATGCCAACTAAACGTATTCCACTAAGTTGTAAAATTTCTCGCACTACATCTACTGCGTTCTCAGGTAATATACCTTCTCTTAAATCACCCATTTCAATCATCAGGACGACCTTATGAAGGACATGATGTTTAAGTGCCATTTCAGAAAGTTGTCTAATAACAACAAGTTCAGAATTCAAACTCACATCTACAGTTTGAATCACTTTTTCAATTTCGCTTAATGCAGGTGATCGCAATAAAACAAACTCTGCATGAATACCTGCATCGTGCATCCGCTTCAGATTCTTCACTTTAGAATCTCCAAGCATTTGCATCCCCTTACCGACTAGAACCTTAGCAATTTCAGGACTCCCACATACACCTTTAGTAACACCCATTAATTCGATTCCTTTAGAACCGTATAATTTTAAAAGCATTTCAGCATTATGAGCAATTTTCGCTAGGTTTATTTCGATTCGAGGCAATTCAGTATGAGTCAATTTACCAGAGCTTTCTTTTGACGATTAGCTAATTGAGGAAACGCTGCAAGAACACTTTCAACAAGCTTGTCACTCCCATGTTTTAATACATCAGTAGTTGGTAAATGAAGTTGATTTTCATAAGCTACAACGACATCTTCAATTTCTTGATCTGTCATATTCTCATGGTTGATTGTAATCGCTACGACTTTGGAATCCGAAAAATTTTCAATTAGTTCTATTTCACTTTTAACAGTAGGCATTGGCATAAAGTTAAAATCACCAAGTACTTTTCTCATTGGTGGATGTTGAACAATGACGGCTCCAGGTCTCGATCCTTTTAAGATCCCACTAGAACTAATATAGGAAGGGTGACTTAACGCACCTTGACCTTCAACAATGATGATGTCTGGATTTTCATCGTCATATGCTTTCATTATTTCATTTTCAATTTCACCCGTAATATATTGTGAAGGAATAGCATCAATTGCTACACCATACTTAGCTCCTTGAATGAGACCGGTTTGTCCAGTCGCAATAAAAGCTACTTTCAAACCTTTTGCTTGTAGGGCAGCTTCAAGAATAACAGAAGTTGTTCTTTTTCCAACTGCACCATCTGTTCCTAATACAGCAACGATTGGTGTATCAATGTGTAGGATTCTTCCTGAAAAAAGATGTAAATCTTTTTTTAATGGAGGCATCCTTACATCTTCAATTCCCACTCCATAGTGAAGAGCAGCTTGAACAAATTGCTCATCATCTGTTAGAAACTCCTGAAGTGGATTTACAATGTTCATCCCTTGTTTCATTGCCTCTAAAATAACATTGCGTTCATTTTCTTTCAAAAATGCATCGGCTGGTGCAATCCCATAAATAAATTGATCTGGCACGCTAGATAAATTTAGTAATGCATCTTCAAGATTAACGAACATAGGAATACCATTCTCTTTCCCTTCAAGCACTGTGCCTGAATCCATACCCGCCTTCGTACTATCTATCACACCAACGATTTGATATTTGCCGGAGCTTCGAATCAAACCGTTCGCTGTCTTCCCATCCATCGTTCCAAAATGATTCTCGCAGTAAATAATTGCTTTCTTCTTCATTTAATTTTCCTCCATCCATTTTTCATGAAAGAAAAATAAATATCACAAAAAAAAAATACCTAGACATTCTTGTAGAACACTAACAGCCTTAAGGCGAGATTCTAGAAGATGCAAGGTATTTCATGCGATATACAGTTAATTCCATTTATTCATTATAACATAGATTCTTGCAAACTACCGATATAACGTACTTGTTCAGGTTTGAGTATATCTGCCCTTCCATCTAAAATAAGTTCAACGTCGCGCAAAGTCTCCGCTAATGATACTTCTAATCCCTTTTGTTTAGTAAAAGCTTCTGCAACGAAAAAAGGCTGAGTAAAGTAAGATTCAAGTAATTCACCACGATTAAAAATCGTAATATCTTTTTCTTGTAGTCGCTCTTTCCCATGAACATTTACAAACGAACGTAATTCTTTATAACGTCGGAGAAGTTGTTGAGCTCTTTGTCTTAAGGAAAAATGTTTTTGATCTAAATCGATCCCTTCAACAATAGAAGATGTAGATTGTAATGGATGAACAGCAGGATATAGATGTCTCGCTGCTAAATCAGCATCTAATTGCCACAAAGTTTCAAGAGGACCATATGGCATTTCTTCATCAACGACGTCTCCTGATATATCTACTAAAATCGTTGTAATTTCTCTCGTCACTTGATGAACAAGACGGTCCTGTATATCTAACAAATCTCCTGAAATTAAATAACTGCGATTCGTAATAAATACAATCTCCGAGTCTAATTTAGTCATCTTATCGAGTGCTTCTTCACATGAATGGACCACGTAGTTAGCTAGCCCAGCTAATTCCTCCATATCACTCGACGTTGCTTCAGGCATTAATAATATCGTTTCATATGTAGATTCCTTCAAACGGTGTAACAACTCAGCTAGAATAACTAATTGTCCCATTCCTGGTCGAGCAACGATTCCTACTGTCCCTCCAGCAACCAATGGTGCGAAAAAATCTAACACTTTAATTTGGGTTGGTATCATGTTCAACTTCACCTCTCTTAAGATCAGTTCATCCACTGTGCAGTTGGCTAAAGTGGCTAAACCAACTAATGTTCGTACTTCCGCCTTACCAAGATCAATTTTTCCTGTACATAAATTCGAGACGGTGGCTGGTCGAATCCCAATTGATTTTGCTGCCACCGTTAAGTTCGGAACTTTTCTACGTAATAATTCTGCATTTAATCGAATGTCTTTCAACTTTTCTCAACTCCTAATTCCAACTAAAAATTGTGATGGTCCACGTTATTTAGCCACACTTGTACTTCCTTCAGTATAGTCGTTAAACTACCTTCTTCAAATGGAGACATCAGATTGGCACGTGCTAGCAAATCTTCAAACGATAAGCTGCCCCCACTCTCACACATACTGATAAATGATTTTACTGGTGGTACTCCTTCTTTTTGTTGCTTCATCCACATCTGTAAGGAACAAAAATGTGCCAAGTCATAATCAATAAAGTAAAAGGGTGTAGAGAAGATATGTCCGTATTCACAAAATCCCATGCCCCGTTCTAGAAACTCATTTTGATCGTAATCTTTTTCCGGCATATATTCTTGCTCGAGCTTTCGCCATTGTTGTTTCCGTTCTAGTGCTGTCGCTGTTGGATATTGATATAAGAAGTGTTCAAACTCATCAACAACAGATGCTATTGGCATATACATAATTCCTTGAGTTAGATGTTCATATTTATATCGATTTACTTCATCTCCGAAAAATTGTTCCATCCAAGGCCAAACTAAGCGCTCCATAATAAATGAAAACAATTCTGCAGAATCAAACGGTATAATATATTCGTGAATTTGTTTCTCTCGAGTCATATAAAATTGGAACGCATGGCCCGCTTCATGAGCAAATACACGAACATCATTTGACGTCCCATTAAAGTTGCAATAGATATATGGTGCCACCTCTTGGCCAATGTAAGTCGCAAATGCACCACCCGTCTTCTCGGGTCTATTTTGAACATCTAGATGACCATTCCTCATGATTTCATGATAAAAAGATGAAGTCTCCGGAGATAACTCATCAAATACAAGACGATATGTAGTCAAAATTTGTTGGTAATCCCCCACCGGTTTAGGTGCAGGTGTTTGAAAGTATACATGCTCATCGTAGTATGTTAACTTCTCAACTTGTAATCTCTCTTTTTGCTTATGACGCAGATCGTTAACTAATGGAACTCCTACTTCTTTAACTTGCTTACGGTATTTTTTGAAGTCACCTTGATTGAGATTTGTACGGTGCATGCGATGATATCCCAATTCAATATACGATGGATATCCTAATTTTAAAGCCATTTGATGACGAACTTTAACTAATTCATCTAAAATTCGATCAAACTCTTTCTCGTTTTTTTGAAAGAATAGATACTTTGATTCAAATGCCTCTTTTCTTGTACTGCGATCTGACGAAAAAATATAAGGAATCAGTGAGGAGAGTGATATACTTTCTCCTCTAAAAACACTTTCTGCTTTTCTGAAAATTTGCTGGTATTCTAAAATCAATTTGTTTTCTTTCTCTATTTCTTCAGCTACTTCATTATTAAATGTTTTTATTTTTATTTCCGCTAACTTAAAAAGCTGCTCACCCCACATTTTCTCCAAGTCGTCTCTATATGTCGCCGATAAAATCGTTTCATAATAGTCATTTACTAATGAAAGATACAGTGGCTCTGATTGTTGAATAGTTGCATATTCTTCTTGAGCTTTTACATTATTTAAATCACTGTAATGGTTAATCATTCGTAAGTTCTTTGTTCCCTCATATAGCAGTCGATGTTTGTTGAGTTCTCTAAAGAAATTATTTTGTTCTTCAAACGTTTTTGCATTATTAAACGCATTTAACAATTCATTAAACCTATCTTTTAAAAAAATGGTGTCCATACGATTCCCTCCTAATATCATTAATTACTTTATATCGTAATTTAAATTACTCTAAAGGTCAACTTTGACTTTTTTAAACTTTATTTAACGAAAAAAAGGATCCATAAGGATCCTTCAAATAAATTTCTAATTAAACTAATGTTTCTAATCTTCCAAGTAAATTATACGGACCCACTTCAAATGTTTCATAAGGTGTGAAGTGTTCCGCATTCATTGAATCAAGCGTTCGCGATATCATATTAGGTCGCGTGATGTACTCCTCCATATTATCCGTTGTCAACTTTACAAATCTAGCTTCCTTTATTTCTTCGGGTTGAATCTCAATTTCTCCACTTATGTATAAAGCCTTAAATACAACAGACAACAATTGTTTTGTAACATTATAATAAACCCCAGTAATCCCGAGAGGTTTAATCACGACTCCTGTTTCTTCAAAAACTTCCCTGATGACAGCTTGATCTAAAGCTTCTCCTTCTTCTACTTGACCACCAGGACATTCCCATGTATCTGTACGCCAATGTGTTTTAACTAATAACACTTCTCCTCGTTCATTATTGATAAAGGCCGAAACTGCAATAATATGTTTTGGGTGTTGATGTGTCATTTTTAATCCCCCATTGTTATATTTCTAATTAACTTGTAAATTTGCGACACTCCTTAACCAATTCTCAACAAATATACTGAAAAGCTCTTTTTGTTCCACGTGCAAATTATGGCTTGCATTATCAAGAACACAAAACGTAGCTTTAGGATAATATTCTATTAGACTGAAGGCGTCTTTATATCCGACTGAAGCGTCTTGTCTACCTGTCAAGATACAAACCGGCTTATTAAAAGAAGAATCACCGATTTCTAAATCAAACTCTTGTGCTTGTTTTATTAGATTTTCTAAAAAAAGAAAATCAGTGTTCTGCATAGCTTCTTTCGCCTCTACTTGGATTTCATTTTCAATTTCCTTGTTGATCATCACGATATTGATACCATCAGTTACATCTTTCTCAATAGTTGCTTCACTGAATTTATGTGATATTAACGGATACAATAAGAAAAGACCATTAACTCTCTCTTTGAAAACATCAACTAAATACCTTGCTACAAAACCTCCAAATGAAGCGCCAACAATTAAAAACTCTTTTTCTCTCGTAACCGATTGAACAAATGATTTGATACCAACCAATAATTCTTCGATGTCTATTGTTCCAGATAATTTAGTCTTTCCGACGCCTGGATGGTCTACATAAATTCTTTGCCAATTCTCATCACTTTTAAAAAATGGTTCGAAATTTTTCTTCAAAATGGAAAGATCACTAGCAAAACCACTTAAGAAAAGGATTGGTATCCCCTCACCAATGGTCTCATAATAAAATTGAATCTTATTTATTTCGTAGTACATTGCAAACCTCCCATGTCATTTTGAAGAACTGTATTTTTCAAATGGTAAACAATAAGTACTTAACGTTTTCTCTAAAACCGATTCAACAAATTCAGTTTTGCCTTCTGTATATTCTTCTCTTGTGTTAACCGTGGCTGCCAAGGATTTTTTGAGGAGCTCATACGCTTTGGCTTCGTCTGGGTGTTTAAGTAAATAATCTCTAAATGCCAAATGCCTCTTTAATTCTTTGCTATCTAATGAGCATACATATAGATGGTGTGGAGGTTTATTTATATTTAATAACTCATTTTCATTGATTTTAAAGGCTTCTCGTCCTTCAATTCCTTGATTACCTTGATAGGTATAGCCCATTTTCTCTAATCTGACACATACTTGTGGGAATAGACTAACGTCATTAATGACAATATCTATGTCCAAAATTGGTTTGGCAGAAATCCCTTCGATTGACGTGCTTCCAACATGTTCAACCGCAAGAATCAGACTGTCCAGTTCATTGATAAATTCACTTTTTAACTCATTAAATTGCTGCGCCCATATTTCATTATGTGGCTGTAGATCGACAATATTAGTCATACTTTTAAACCTCCGGTGTGACAAAATTCATGTTTTGTTTATATTTCCAATAATATCAATATACTCATTGTTTTTACATATAAAATGGCATACATTATTCGCATGAATTAGCTCATGATAAGGAGGATTCGAAATTTGAAAGGAGAGTTTTCATGAAAAAAGATTATCAAAATGGAGTCAATAATAAGACGGTTTCATTTACTGATTTCACATTACGTTCTAGAAAAAGAACTCCTTCACAAAGAGAAGAAATTTCTATGGAATTAGCTGAATTAGGGAATTTAAATCCAAAGCATGAGCCTATGACGCAAAACCAACGTAAGAAAAGACAACAATGATAAACTCTCCCCTATTTTGAATCACAAAAAAGACACCTTCCATTGCGGAAGGTGTCTTTCCAAAGTTACCAATGATTAAATTTTTACATCAATTTCAGCATCAGCTTTAATTTCCTCTACATGTGCAGCAAACTTTTCTTGTTGTTGTTGCTGTTCCAAGACTCCTTTGATTTCTTTACTTGCTTCTTCAAGAGGAGGTAGTTCTTGACCCGCTTCTTTCGATTGAGCTGCTGCTTGATCGTAATAAGCTTTAATTTCTTCATCAGTTACTTCAGCCGCAGGTACTACTTTGTCTTGATATTTTTCAAAAACGATGGATTGGGCGATTTGTTCTTTTAATGTACCTAATTCCATGTTTTGTTCTTTAAGTGCTTTTGTCATGGCTTCTTCTCCACCAAATTGCTCTTCAAATGTTGCATAACGCTCTTCAACTTCTTTTTCAGAAGCTGTTATTTTAGCTTCTTCTGCTTTTTGAAGAATCAACGTTTGATTCACAAGTGAATCTATCGTTTGGGTCTTTAATTGCTCTGCTGCTTCTTTGCTATTAGGGTCTTGACCCATTTGTTGCATTTGACCTTGAATCGAAGCCAATGCTTCGTTATATTGTGCACCAGTAAGTTCTTCTTTATTAACGATAGCTACGATTTCTTTTTCATCAACTTGCTGTTTAGCTAAGTTGGCTTCCATTTCTTTTGCTGCAGCTTTTGCATCCTGTTCAGATGGGGCTTTTGTTTCTTCTTGCGCTACTTCTTCTTTAGGTGATTCTTCTTTAGCTGATTTATCTTCTTCACTACAAGCTGTTAATCCAAGTGCCAGGGCACCTGCAGCTAAAGGAAGTAAGTATTTTTTATAATTCATGGATGAAAATCTCCTTTCAAATCTAACGCATGTATTTAATGTCTAGCCTGCATCTTAACGAAATTATGAAAGGAATTAAACCAATAAGCCCTTATGTCATTGAATTGACATGTTCCTGTTATCTTATTATCGACATATTTGCTTGCTCATTTTTACATATACATGAGACCATCCATACATAAAATGAACGACCTTAGCTTGAAAGGACGATTCATTTTGAAACCTATAATTGGCGTATCAACAAATTTAAAGGATCACGTGTTATCTGTTTCAACAGACTATCTTCATGCTATTACTTCATCCGGCGGTTTACCAATTGTGTTACCCAATCTAAAGGATGAGGATGTTCAGTCTATCGCACTTTTATTGGATGGATTACTTTTAACTGGTGGCGGTGATGTCGACCCCACTTTATTTTTCGAAGAACCAATTCCACATCTTGGCAATGTCTCACCAGAAAGAGACAACTTTGAAATTGCCTTAACTCAAACAATGTTAAAACTCAATAAACCCATTTTAGGAATTTGCAGAGGAATTCAAATTCTTAACATTGCGGCAGGAGGAAATATCTATCAAGATATATATTCTCAATTTGATAAACCCCTTTTGCAACATACTCAATCGGCTCCTCGCCATCACGCTTCGCATTTTATTCAAATAGAAAAAGCAACGAAGCTTCATGGTATTTTACAAAACGATTTGGTAAAAGTGAATAGTTTTCACCATCAGGCAGTTAAAAAAATTCCTAAAGCTTTTGATATTTGTGCAATTGCAAATGATGGGTTAATTGAAGCGATTGAGAGCAAAGAACATGATTTTGTTTTAGGTATTCAATGGCATCCTGAAGGCATGTTCCAAAAGAATGATTCATCGTCCGTGTCCATATTTCAAGCTTTTATTAAAGCTTGTCAAAAAAAATAATAGCCAATTTCATAATTCATTCATGAAAATATCTTTCCTGGGAAAACTACAAGACATCACGACCTTTGGAGGGATACAGATTGAATCGATGGCTTCGATTAACTACACTTAGTGCCTGTTTCTTACTACTTTCCTCTGGTGCATATGCGAATGAACAGCAACCCACGAGAGAACAAGTGTTGGAAAAGCGAATGGCCTATTATATAAATTACTCGAGCGACATTTTGCCATGGTATTATTTAGCCGCAATTGATCAGTACGAACGGAATATCCAAGAAGTACGGAGAGATTTACCGAAGCGAGACGGAATTGTCGCCATGCAATTTTCAGATGACTACTGGGTAGGTCCACTTAATCCACAACGAGAAGATAATTACTCCCTTTCGATCGCTTTTTTTAATGGGAATGGAGTGGACGCTAATGGTGATGGGTTAGCAGACCGGAAGAACGATGACGATGTGATGGGGACGCTTGTCGAGTTATTGAATGTACAAGGACATAGCGAAAAGGACTTTAAAAAAGCCGTTAAGAATTACTATCAGAATGATATGGCTGTTAATCAAATCCTGACAACAGCGAAGATTTATCAGCATTTTGAAACAATCAACTTAGATCAGCATGCATTCCCGCTTCCACTTAGACAAGATTATAGCTATCGAAGTACTTGGGGAGATCGTCGTGGATGGGGTGGCAGAAGAATTCACGAAGGTACAGACTTGTTTGCTTCCTATGGAATGCCTGTTAAATCCACCACATATGGCATGATCGAAACGATGGGCTGGAACGAATATGGTGGCTGGCGGGTTGGCATAAGAGATGTAAATAATACCTATCATTATTACGCTCATTTATCGAGCTTTAACAAAAAAGTTAAACAGGGTGACATTATTGAACCGGGCACGATAATCGGATATGTAGGCAGTTCAGGCTACGGAAAAAAATGGACTTCTGGTCGCTTTCCTCCGCATCTCCATTACGGTATGTATAAATTTAATGGGAGTACAGAATGGGCGTACGATCCCTTCCCAGCCTTAAGAAGATGGGAACAAGAAGAACGTAAAAGAGGAAGTTAATAATGGAAAAATAAAACCTCTCAGTACCTAAAAAGGAACTGGGAGGTTAATTCATGTCATCAATTCTTAATTTTCTTCATCCGCTCGTTCAGCATGTCAAAAAGAGAGTTCAATTGATCCTCAATAATGCTTTCATACTGATCACCAAGACTCACTTCAAAGTAACAAGAGTGATCACTTGTTTCTCTAACATAACCTGAAATACCAACCTTGGAAGATTCCATAATTTCTTTTAAGATCTGTTCCATCTCTTCTTTTGAAGCATCAAAGTGTACATGAAACATGTTTGAAACAGGTACAGAAGGGATTGTTGTCACCGTATGACATGAATTAAATCGTTTAGCCAAATCCATTGCATCACGGTAGTATTGGTCCATTTTGTCTACACGTTGATCAAAATAAGTATCCGCAGCAATGATATACGGATAGAGACTGATTAAATTCCCACCATATCGTTGCTTCCACACCTTCGATTCCTGTGTAAAATCAGTGTCACCAACAAGTACCGCCCCTGCGATTCCACCAATCCCTTTGTAAACAGAGATGTAAACACTGTCAAACAAATCACAAATTTCAGCAGCTGATTTCTGGTAATACGGAAGAATTTCCAGTAAACGTGCACCATCTAAATGCAGCTGAATCCCTTTTTCACGACAATACTTCGATATTTCTACTAGCGTTTCAAAGTCAGGTAATTGTCCTCCAATTTCTCGTTGAGGTAATTCCAGCAACAAACACGCGATGTTTTCTTCCATATTCATTACATCTTCTAAGGTGATCACTCTGGTCTTATCTGCTAACAAAACAGTCTCAATGTGATGCAATTCTTTTAAGCCATCTGCTTCATGAATCTCTAAATGACATAGAGGATGATAAGCGACTTTCTTCACATTTTTACGGTCACACCAAATGCGTAAAGCGATTTGCTGAGCCATCGTACCACTCGGGAAAAATACGGCAGATTCCTTACCTAAAAAAGCAGCCATTTTGTTCTGGAAATCCTCAATAATTTTACCGCTTCCATAAATGTCACTCTCTATATTTCCATCAACTTGGTGAAATGCTTCTTTAAGGACTTTCACATTTCGCTTACCATGTCCGGCCAATTGGATGTTCGACTCTTTAAAAGCTTTGAATAATGCTTGGCTACTACTCATTATGTGATCGCTCCTCTATACACGCGTTTGTTATTAGATTAAATATATAGGAGTTTCATTATTTAATAAACATCTTCGTTGTTGCAGTCAAAATAGCTTTTTTATTAATTAACGGCTGGGAGCTTTTCACAAATAATCCGGTATAGACGAGAAAAATACCAATCATCAAGATGACTCCGATATAGACCGACATCATCGTAGGTATTAAGAATGCACCAATTATGATTGTAGATCTCGCGATTAAGTCAGCTCCTGAAAATGACAGATTAGAAAATGCTGAATATGACCCTCTCTTATCAGTTGGCATCATATTCGCCTGCTCAGCATTTCGAATCGGTGAATAAATTAACTCACCCATTGTCGCGATAAAACCAAAAATAATTAACAGATACCACGAATTTGCAGAAGTAATGGTTACATAACCGATGCCATAAATAATAAGGCCAACTAACATCATTTTTTGCTTATTAAATCGATTTGTAAATTTGGTAACAAAAAAGGTTAAACAAACAACGAGTAGCATATTTTCGATATTTAAAATACTCAACATACGTACTCCACCAATGTCAAATTCACCAATAGTGATGGTCTTAAAAGTTTCTGCCAGTCGAACACCAATATAACTATTTAAAGAAAATTCCGCTGCAAAGATGAACATCGATCCAACAACAACTTTAACGAATGGTCGATCTTGAAAAGCAACTTTATAATTTTGGATTAAATCGATAAATACGTTTTGATGTTGTTTTTCTAAACGATTTGTATGTTCATCAATAAGCCAGATTTTATAAGAGATTGGAAGAATCGCAGAAGTAACACTCAGCAAAACAAATAACTCAATTTGGTGATTCACATACAGCAAGCCACCTAATGCAGCACCAATTGCCATCGACAAATTGATCATCCAATAATCAATCGCATATACTGCCTTTCGATTTTCAGGCGTAGTGGAATCGATAATAATGGCATGCATCGCTGGTCTGCCTAGACTACTTGTAATGACAAACCCTACATACGCAATGGCAAATAACCAAATAACATTATTTACAGGAATTAAACTAATCGTCATCAGTAAAAACATCAGTGCACTTAACGAAGAGGTAGATAATAAAACCTTCTTTCGTGGAAATCGATCGGATATATATCCGCCAATTAAATTAATAAAAAAACTTATGATGACAGTAAATACTAAAAAAAGTCCAGCCCACACCTTACTCATTTCTAGAGCAAAGAACAATGCCATAAATGGCATAACTGCTGACGATACTGCGCGGTTAAAAAAAGAAGTGATTAAACGAACTTTAATATTTTGTGGATAGTCTTTCCAATTCATGTTGCATACCTCCTCTGTCTTTTGTATATTAAACTAGACTCGAGTTCCTAAAAATAGACAATTAGAATAAAAATGTCCACTTATGCAAGAGGAGGTTAAGATGGATCATTATCTTTTAACATTATGGAATGTTGTTGACTCTGGTGAAATTAAACAGAAGGAAATTGCGGAGGTTCTTCAATTAAGTTCTAAACAAACAACTCGCTACATCCAAAAATGGATTACTCAAGGCTGGCTAACTTTTATACCTGGTAAAGGTCGCGGAAATGTATCGAAACTACATTGGTTGAAGGATGTAGAAGAAGTATTAGAAGAACAGCTTATGAAGTTGATTGAAATTGAACCCATTGAAACGAGTAGTAAATATCTTTTATTCGATTGGTCAAAAGACAGTAAACTTCGCTTAATGAATAAATTCAGTTCAAGACTAGGTTACGTCCAAAGTGCAAATGCAATAGACAAGCTCATTATTCCAAGACGTTATCCCTTACTCACAATGCACCCTTTAAAGGCAGCGGAAGTACATAGCGCAAATATGGTGGCGAACGTGTTTAATCGATTAGTCACTGTCGATGATCAAGGCGTCATCTATCCGGAACTAGCTCACAGTTGGGATGAATCCAAAACAAAGTTAAGACTTTACTTAAAAAAAGATGTTAAATTTCATGATGGTTCGATTTTATTAGCCGAAGATGTGGTTGATTGTTTAGAAAAGCTTCGCAAGGACGCTCATTTTAAAGAGCTGTGGCAACCTATTCAAGAAATTAAGGTTATTGCTCCATTAGTAATAGATATTTGTTTTCCGGATGGTTGTAGCTATGCCCTACAAATGATTGGAACGTTGAATGCGAGTATTTATAAAGAAAGTAAAGATCAGCTTTTAGGAACAGGCGCCTTTTACGCTGAAAATAGCCATGATTTAAAGACGACTTTATTTGCATTTAAAGATTATTTTCAAGAAAGACCATTACTTGATGAAGTGGAATTTGTGCAAGTACCTAAGGATTTCGATATCGTATACCGCTCTTCAACAAAAGAGGATGTAAAAGATACATTTGAAGTTGAAAGTGACTCAGGGTTTGGCGTTGTCATCATGAATATTTTCCGCAACACGGACATTCAACGAAAAGAAGTAAGAGATTACATACATTATGTGATTTCAAAGCACCGCCATGATATTGGTCGTGTATCTTCTCGCGCATTGCCAAACCATAAAAGCTGTCTGTTTGGACAGGACCAACACTATGTAGTTCCTCAAGTAGAACGTCCTAAGTTTACTGGAACACTTATTTTGAAACTCGTCGGTTACACAGAAAACACAACACAATGGCTAAAAGAAATATTTGAGTCTGAAGGAATCCCGGTTGAAATAAAATGGGTATCATTCGCAGATACCATAACCAATAGCGAAAAGAACCAACAAGTTGATTTGTTCATTCATGGCGAAGTTTTCGAGTTGAATCAAAACTTTTCTTTTTACCACTTTTTAAAAAATGGCTACTCACCGTTAGCGAAAATATTTAAAACAAATAATACATTGACTAATTATATGAATGAATATGCCCATACCCCATTCCATGAATGGACCGCATTAAATTTAAAGGTTGAAAGAGCCTTACTAGAATCATCGATTATGATTCCGCTTTATTATGAAAAACGGCAAATCCCATTTTCAGCAGATTTAATGAACATTACTATTAAGCATTTCGGCTATGTAGACTTTTCTAAATTGTGGGTTAGACCTGAGATTACATAATGATTAGCAACAAAGATGAAAAATAAAAAAAGAGCGTCTATTAAGTTTCCTTGAACAGGATTTACTTAATAGACGCATTTTTATTATTTAAACTGTAAATTTTGAGACTTTCATTTGTAAATCTTCTGCTAGATTAGCCAATGATACCGCAGCGGCACTTACTTCTTCCATAGAGGCAAGTTGTTCTTCAGAGGCTGCTGCCACAGATGAAGAACTATCTGATGTATGAATAGAGATTATGGACATATCGTTTGCTTGAGTGGTCACAGCTGTGACCTTCATCATGATTTCGTTCGTAATAGATGATATATTGACCACTTGTTCTTTCACATCTGCAACTGAAGATAAAATATCATTAAATGTTGTTTCTGTATGTTGTGTAATTTCTAGTCCTGTACGAACTCGATCTTTTACATCGGTAATCGATGCGACGGTTGTTACTGTATCTTTCTCAATTTCATTAGTAATGTCTGAGATGTCAGACACGGCTACTCTAGTTTGTTCAGATAACTTTCTAACTTCTCCCGCAACAACTGCAAACCCTTTGCCTGCTTCTCCTGCACGAGCAGCTTCAATCGCTGCATTTAAAGCTAATAAATTCGTTTGTTCTGCTATTTCAGTAATTAATTTTAGTACATTACCAATCTCTTTTGAACGATTATTTAAAATGACAAGAGCACGATCAGTGTCTTCTACTGATTCATTGATTAAGTTCATTTGAGAAACAGTTTGCTGGACAAATTCTGTCCCTTGTTTCGTTTTTTCATTCGTAGTTACTGTCACATTCATTGCTAACAGAGCTTTTTCTGCAATTTGAGCTACTCCCTTAGAACTTTCATCTGCTAATCTCGAAGATTCGTTAGACATGTTAGTTTGCTTTTCAGCCCCATCAGAAACCTGTTGAATAGCCGAAGAGATTAACTCAGAACCTTTCATGGTTTCATCAGCACTAGCCATTAGCTCTTCAGCTGAAGCAGCAACTTGACTTGAACTTTCTGAAACGTGAGAAATTACTTCACGAAGGTTGACTGTCATTACATCAAAGGCTTTTTGAAGGGAAGCAATTTCATCTCGCGTATTTACTTTGATTGGTTGTACGGTTAAATTTCCATCAGCGATTTCTTCAGCATTCTTTGTGATTCTACTAATAGGTCTAACAATTCGATTTGTTAAAATGATAGTTAACAATATACTGCCGACTAATAGAATTAGTATAGCCACAATTGAAAACGTAACAATTCCATCAATTTTTGTTTGAAGTCCTTCTTGCATTTTTTGATACTGAAGACTGATACTGTCTTTCAGTTTTATTACATCATTGATTAGACCTTTTGTCCGTAATGACTGTCGCTTAATTTCTGGTTGGTTTTGTTCTTCGACTGCGCTAGAAGCTACTTGTAATACATCCTCATACTTTAGCGAAATTTTTTCAGCTAACTTTAGTTGGTCTGTTTCCTGTAATTCCAAAGCAAGTGCATCGTATATTTGTTTCGTCTTTTCTAAATCCATCTCTATATCGTTTCGATTACCCTCAGAAATATTCAATGAGTAAGCATTCAATGATTTTTGCAAACTTTTGGATGAACTATTTAACTCTTCAACTTGAACAAGCATTTTCACGATTTCTTCGGTAGAAGATTTGAGTGATTTTAATTGGACAATGTTATAGCCAATAATTCCAGTTGACAAAAGCAATGGAATAATCGAAATAAGTAATATTTTTTGTTTCAGTTTCATTCATTTCATCTCTCTTCTTACTTTAATATTGTAACTGATTCATTTATGATTTCTTTTTTCAAATCTTCAAGTACTTTTAACTCAGTTGATGAAAGTTCGATCACTCGAATTGGTGCAATATCAACACCATTTTCTTTCAATCCCAATACCACTTCTTTATTCGAAAGCTCACCATTCTCGGCTAAACTTTTCACAGCATTAAAGATGGCAACGTCTACTTTTTTCAACATAGAAGAAACCACTGCTTGTTCAGCTAAATAAAACTGATCGCTATCGACTCCAAAAGAATAAATGGAAGATTTCTGTGCCTCTTGAATAACGCCTACACCTGTAAAACCTGCTGCAGGGTAGATATAATCCGCGCTTTGGCTAATCATCTCTTTTGCAATGGTTGCACCAAGTTTATCGTCACCAAAGTTCTCAGCATAAGTTGAAATGATGGTTGCTTCAGCATTAACTGACTTAACACCTTCGATAAAACCTGTCTCGAACTTCTGGATTAGTGGCACATTAGCACCCCCAACAAATCCAACTACATTGCTTTCCGTCTTCATACCAGCAATAGCCCCTAGCAGGTATGATGCTTCCTCTTCTTTAAAAGTGACATTGAAAACATTAGGTAAATCTGATTTTGCATCTATTAACAAAAATGTACTGTCTGGATATTTACTAGCTATTTCCTCTACAGCTTCTTGCATAGAGAAACCTAAGCCAATAATTAAATCGTTCTCTTGTATGACTAGTTCTTCAAGTCCAGCTTCATAAGTTTTAGTATCTTTAATTTCAAGATAATCGAACTCAATGTTTAACTCATCACGAGCTTTTTCTAGCCCAGCAAATCCTAAATCCGAAAAAGACTGATCGCCTAATCCAGCATCTGAGAGCATAATTCCAACTTGTAATTTTTTATTGTCTAATTCTGACTCACTTGTTGTTGAATTTGAGCAAGCAGAAAGAATAAATAGTAAAAATAATAACGATAAACCATTAAGGTGTTTCTTCATAAAATCATTCCTAACCATATTTTTTGTTTCGCTTATTTATTAACGGTTATATTTAACAATTTTTAATAAGCATTGCTATAATCGGAATTGTAAGTTTTTAGTTATATGAATATAATATTTTTTATATAGAATACATTCCTTCTGTATGCTATCTTTATAAAGTTCCATGGTACAAGGAGGAATTGAACTGAAACTTGAAATTGTCTCATTATATTTAATCTATTTTTCGTTACTAACCGTGATAATTTACGCATTTTATTTAAATAAAAAGTCTTCCAAAGAGTTTACTCCCAATAAGATTGAGGAGTTTAATGATCGTTTGCTTCAAGCATTTTTGATGACACATGGGGGAAACCATATTTCTCACCTTATTTTTTTAAAAGACAAACAGCTCTTCTGGTCAAAAGACAAAAAAGTGCTGATTGCTTATAAAATAAATTTTAATCGAGCGATTGTTTTAGGAGATCCAATTGGAGAAAGTTCATCATTCCAAGAGGCAATCAATGAATTTTATAAGGATTGTATGAGAAAAGGCTTAAAGCCTCTTTTCTATCAAATAAGTCCTTCACATATGCATTTATACCAAGAGACTGGCTATCGCTTAATGAAACTAGGTGAAGAAGGAAAGGTTACCCTTCCTACTTATACTCTTGAAGGAAAACAAGGTGCGAAATTAAGAACAAAATTTAATAAATTTTCTCGACTCGGTTATACCTTTCGTATCGTAACGCCTCCCTATTCAGATGCGTTTCTTGAGGACCTATCAGTCGTTTCGAACTCGTGGCTAGGTTCTCAAAAAGAGAAAGGTTTTTCCATTGTTTCATTTAGCAAGGAATATGTAGAACGCTTTCCTGTTGCACTGCTTTATGATTCAAATGGACAGACAGTGGCATTTGTCACGTTAGCATCCGATCACCGAAAGACCTTAATTATCGACCTCATGCGAAAAATTCCAAATACCCCACATGGAACAATGGATGTCTTATTTATTCATATCATGAGGTGGGCAAAGAATCATGATTACCAAAGTTGCAGTTTAGGTATGGCTCCTTTGGCGAATGTAGGAAATTCAAAGGATTCTTTATTCAGTGAAAAGATGATTCACTTACTGTCTTCCTATGGAAAATCATCCTACAATATCAAAGGGTTGAAAGAATTCAAGAGTAAATTTGCTAGTGTGTGGGAACCAAAGTACTTGGCGTACAAAGGGTCTTTCCTTCCAATTGCACTAATACAGATCTATTTAGTCATTCATAAATCACCCGTACCTCAACCTATCTTTGTAAATAAAATCAGACTTCTCTTAAAAAAAGCGGGATAAACAGAAAAGGCATCTTAGGATTTAAAGTCCCTAAGATGCCTTTATCTATTTTAAATAAGAAATTTAAATTACATCAATGCCATTAACTTGTATTTCACGATCAGGTTTTGCTGCATCTAACATTAAAAATATGGCTGTTAGAGTATGCATAATCATTCCCACAAAAGGAATCCACGCAATACAAGAAGTCACAATTCCAAGGATACTCCCTGTTGTTGATCCCTCATCTTTTTTCGTTAAAACGAGTGTGACAATATGCAACGCAAGCATAATTGCTAATGGAACCCATAAAAATCCGATAACGATCGTTGCCCCTAAAATCGGAATCGCTAAAATTGCTTCCATTCCACCAGTAACCCATTTCAAAATTCTTGAAACTGACATTCTCAACATCCCATCCACTTAATTGTCATTTGTGTAATTCTTATTTACTATATCACTTCTTGAAGGTACTGAATATATGATACGGTAAATTCGAACAAAAACAGCTTTATTATGATATGTATATGCAGGGGTATACATCTGAAAATTACAGAAAAGAATTTACTCTTACGCTCGTTTGAAAAAATAAAATAATTGATAGATGTTTCAATAAGAATCTGACTTAGTCATTAAATAGTTAAGAACATCATCTATATAATTTTCTATAGGCATGCTTGAATCCACTCTCAAACACTCATGTCCCACAGGTTTTTTGCTATTATTCACCCATTCATTAAAAGCTTCTTCGGAGGCTATGTTTTCAATTTGACTCACCATTCGTTCTCTATTCGCAAGTCTGAATTTAATTTCTTTACTGTCGTTTAAATAACATTCAATATATTTATACTCTACCTTGTGTTTTTCAGTAAGACGTACACCTTTTTCAACCATTTCCGTGTAAAAACAAGGACTATCTAAAATTACGCTTTGTTCTTGAGACAAATAGAAATCGACTAATGACCAATCAATATCATATGATATTTTCCCTGCCATTTGATGGTCGATTGAGTTATCATTTAACGAATTTAATAAAGCCGATTTCACAACATCATGATCGACTATAACTGCACCAGTAAGTTTAGCTATTTGTTTAGCAAGAGTCGATTTTCCTGCACCAGGAAAACCAGACATTTGAAGAAAAAACATCATTACACTTCCTTATTGTCATGATAAGTCAACACATCATTCCTTATGGAAAGAGCATTTGCCACCGCGTTTGAAAATACTTTCAAATCATATGGAAGTTCTTCCAAGTGAATCCCCTTTTTATTATACGATTCTTGAATATGCTAGGTAAGAATGAAATACTCGAATTTAGAAAGGGGTATATTATGATTCAACTAGCGGGGATGCCCTTTCAACAAGGTGACCTGTGGCCACCTGGTAGTATCGAACGGATGATTTCTCAACGGATGTTTGAAGATACAGTCGTTTACTCGTATCAAGTCATAGGTGAATTATCTTTTGAACTTAAGTTACGAAAAAATATAATATTAAGTGCAAGAGCTATGAATCAAAGCAATGTGCGGTTTGAAAGTTTTTCGAAATCTTTTTGTAATCCTCAATACTGGCATTTGACGAAGTCCGGCGGATTTTTGCTGCTGAATGGGGTAAAACCATCAGACGCGATTCAGGATATCTACATGAACAGTTCACAATATGCGTTCGAATGTGCAACTGCAATTGTTATTATCTATTACCATGCAGTCCTAAACGTTTTAGGCGAATCTTTATTTAACCAATTCTTTCAAAACATCTATTTGTATGGCTGGCATGCTGATCCTGACCTTGGAAAAAATGCAACTTACACAACTCATCTTCTACCTGGAGATGTCGTCTATTTTAACAATCCGGACTTCGATCCCCAAACCCCTTATTGGAGAGGAGAAAATGCTGTTGTTCTAGGAGATGGTACGTACTTTGGCCATGGATTAGGGATACTGACAGCTGAACAAATGATTCATGCGCTGAATCAAGTGAGAAAGCCAGGGGCAAACCAAACCGCATATCTGACAAATAAAATTGGAAGACCATCTTTTACCTATTTGGCGAAACTTTCGATATCGCAACTTGGTTATTCGGTTAATAAACACCAACATATCCTTCATCATAACGAAAGTTCGGTTCCAATTGACCGATATGTGTTCTAATTGTAATCGCATCGTCCCCTGTGATTGTCTTTTACGGCTAACTGAGCTATTAGCTTAAAGTATCGGTTAGCCACCAATTTAGCTCAAAAAAAGTAGCTAACATTCTTTTATTTCAGTCTAATAAAAAAAGAGATTCTAATTCAATTCATCTATATATTAGATTACCATATATTTGATATACACCCTTTTTATTATTAAAATGGAGAACTGATAAGAGCATTAATAATTTATTTGTTAACATATTTGTTATTCTAGATTTTTTATGCACGGCTATTAAAGCTAATGTGGCAACTCTACGCTTTATGTTGTTGCCTCAACCTCAATTTTATTAACCCCTATATAATCAGATGTTAATCCTTTCTTCCAAGATGCCAATATTAACACTGAGGAAATGACCAAAATTCCACTCAGCACAATAAAACAAGACATAATTAGGCCGTTTGAAACCATTCCTGTAAAAAGAGCGAGCAGTGCAATCCTTATGAGTAATCCTGCCGATCGAAACAAACTATCGACTCTCCCGATTAATTCGTTTGGGATTTGTTCCATTAAAAATGAATTTCTTGCAACTCTTGTTCCACTATTACCAATAGCAATGAATAGCATAAGTGCTAAATAAGATGGTACATTCGCTACAACAATTAATGATATTGCAAGTGTGTAAGTTAAAACTCCGTAAATCATAGTTTTTTCATTTCCTAGTTTTCTAGCAATTAAAGGGACGAAAATTCCTGCAAGAATAGCCCCTACTCCATAAACCATTCCTTGAATTCCATAGACATTTCCCGATGTTTTTAACACATCTGCTAAATAAACCGGAAACAAATAATTCGTTATCATGACACCAATGAAAGGCATGATTGAAAATAGGAGAAAGATAAACATTAAGGGTCTTTTCAGCATATACAAAAGACCAGCCGTTGCTTTATTAAAGGATTTATTAGTACTTAGACGGCTCGCTTGAGCGTATGGAATGCGTATATAAAAATAAATGGCAGCAGCATACGTTAAAACATCCAATAATAAAATCGTTTGTAATTCCCACTTTGTTAATAAAATACTTGCCACGGCACCGGCTATTACACTTGATAGCTGCCCCTGAACTTCCATTGCTCCGTTTAATACTTTGTATTGATCAGCGTTAAAAATTTCTTGATTTAACGCGAACATGGTTGGGTAAAAAATCGTGTAATACAAGGTTCCTATCATATAAATGATTATATAATGCCAAACTTCATACTCTAACCCCACAAATCCAATCAATGAAAAAATGAGCAATAAGGTAAGACTGATAAACTTGCTGACCAGAAGTAATTTCTTTCGAGACATATTATCTATCAGATTGCCGATAAAAGGCGTCAAGATAAAGCTTAGAATTGTTGTAGCAATCGTTACATAACCAAACACCGCATTTCCCTCTTTACTCGTTACAAGCATCCATGGAATCGCAATCATTGTTATGCCTGATCCTACTGATGAAGCAATATTGGCAAATAGTATCATTCGAAAACGTGCGTCTTGAAGAAGATTTTTCATGATGTTATTCTCCTCTTATTCTATATAAGTTTCTGTTACATTTACTGTAAATGAAAATGAATGGAATCCATTCATTCATTAGTCTAGAAAACGTCTCATTCAAATGACTGATATTCAACAAGAAAAAATCCAGCAGATTTTTCGTCTGCTGGATTTTCATGCGTTCTCGTATTAATGAAGCGTATTAAATTTGTCTTTGCTTTGATCTAAACGTTGTTGAAGGTTACGAATAGGCTCTATGTCCCCTTCTTTTTCAAGGGCATTTGCAACTGAACGTTCGGCATGTTCAATCATATCTTGCAGATGTAAAAGGGCACGTTCTGTTGGATTTGTAAGAGCTTGCCCGACAGCCATTGTCACATTATCCACTGAGTTGTTCAATCGAGTGATTACTGAGTCATCTTTCCAACTTACTTTTGTATGGTCTTCCATAGCCAAGTCCTCCTAACTTTTACTTAACTAGTTCGTCCTTATTATGGCAAACACCTAGCTTTTCATACCTTGAAACCTTACTTAACTTTCATTTAAAACTAATTCCTTCAGTTCTTTCAAAACCTTCTTAAAAGCCTGTCCATCAATATCGTGACGAAAATCTCGAAATGGATCTCCTTGTTTTGTAAGCCGTTCTAATACTGCGTGAATTGTAAACTGCTCTGGTCTTAAGTTTTCATTTACTTCATTCCATTTAAGAGGTGTTGCGATTAGCCCCTGTTCAGTGCCTCGTGGAGAGTATGGTGCAATGATGGTCTTTCCTTCTTTATGTTGAACATAATCTAAATACAGTTTGTTGTTGCGGTTTTTAATTAAGCGCTCTGTTGTAAACCATTGAGGCTCCTGTTCACATAAAAAGGTAGATACAAACTGAGTAAAAACGCGCGTTTCTTCATACGTAAAAGCATTTAATGGCAAAGGGATATACACTTGTAAGCCTTTTCTGCCTGAGGTCTTCACGTAAGATGCCAATCCGAATTGGTCAAATATCGCCTTCATTCTAACTGCAGCTTCGATCGCGAGTGAAAACTCCTTAACAGAAGGTGGATCCAAATCAAATACAATTTCAAGAGGTTTATTCGTCAAATAGGTTTGAAAAGGGATGTGAAATTCAAGTGCATGTTGATTACCGAGCCAAAGCAATGATTCAACATTATTACATAATAGAAACTGTGTATCCTCCACTTCTTTGGTCATAATAAATTCAGGAACTACATCTGGCGTATTCTTTTGGTAAAAGCTCTCTTTGCCTGCACCATGTGTAAATCGTATAACGGTTAGCAGACGATCACGAAGAAAAGGCAAAATCATAGGAGCTACTTTTTGTAAATAAAGCAGGTAATCATCTTTTTCCACACCGATCATCGGCCAAATCGGTTTATCGGGGTTTGTGATCTGAACCCTTTCAGGCAGAGGAAAAAGCTGACGTTGCATGTGACGCCATGTGCATTCTTCTGGATTCTTCTCGAAATTAAAAGCAAAAAATCTCGGCTCACGAATGTGTTTTCCATCAAAATCTATCGTCGCAATATCCACACATATAGACGGCTCCAGTCGCCATGTACCCTTTTCAGATGCAATACCATTCGACAGAAATAGGGAACTTAATATTTTCTTTTCATCTTCAGAAAGTCCATGTTTAAACGTCACCACTTCAACTAACTCTTCTCTATTGAATATGCAACCATGGAAAAAACCATTCCTTTGATCATATTTCGTTAAAATAACCGTTACGTATTTCCAGTTTTTTATTTTGAGCCATTGATTGGTTCGGTTATCGCTCTCCCATTTGCTCGATTTTTCTTTTGCAACGATGCCTTCCCCATGTCCAACTTGAACTTTATTCCAAACTGTCTTGCTGTGTTTATAAACGTCAATAGCTTGAATTAAATTTGGATTCTCTCGTTCAACTGATAAGGGAAGTTTCATCGACTTAAAAAGATTTTGCAGCACTTTCTTCCTTGCTTCAATGGAGTGATTACTTTGACTATCGCCGTTTATTTCCATCAAGTCAAACGCAATATAATGGCATGGAAACTCCTTTGATTGGTCGAGAATAACCGACTGATTACGCATACGCCCTCTTAACTGAACGGTAGAAAATGTACTCTGTACATCATTCGCTAAATACACTAATTCTCCGTCCAGTTTCAATGGTAAAAAGGGTTTGATTTTTTCGTATATAGTTCCACTGAAATGGATGATTTCAGGAAACATCTTATTCAAGACGTTCCCATTTCTACTTAACAAAATGGGTGTTTCATTTTCCCAATTTAATAAACAACGAAAACCATCATATTTCACTTCATAGAGCCAGTTCTTTCCGACAGGAATTTCTGTTGCTGAAGACAAAAGCATAGGCTTCAATTTTCATCCCACTCTCGATTGTTTGTTCTAGCTTTTGATGTTCTTTCCATTCTGATACATAAATAACACTAAAACATTGCATAGTAAGGAAAAGAAAGTGTAGGTGAAACATATGCATACCGTTTGGAAAGGCAGCATCAGCTTTGGATTAGTCAATATTCCTGTGAAGCTTCATACTGCAACCGAAAACAAAGATATTAAATTACGCCAACTTCATAAAGAGTGTCATGCTCCTATTAATTATCAAAAGGTTTGTTCTGGCTGCAGCGAAGAAGTCAAAAGTGAAGATATCGTAAAAGCATATGAGTATGCCAAAAATAAATTTGTCGTATTGGACGATGAAGAACTTGAAAGATTGAAAAAGGAAAACGAAGACAAAGCCGTAGAGATTATCGATTTTGTAAAACTAGAAGAAATCGATCCCATCTTTTTTGAACGAAGCTATTTCATGGCTCCTGATAGTGGCGGTGCAAAGGCATATTCCCTTTTACGAAAAGCTCTAATGGAGTCAGGAAAAATTGGCGTAGCCAAAATTATGATTCGTTCTAAAGAACAACTGGCAGTAGTGCGTGTTTACAATGAAACCTTATTGATGGAAACGATTCATTTTCCAGATGAAGTTCGTAACTTTAAGGATGTCCCAAACATTCCTGAAGAACAAGTGGTGGTTAAAAAAGAGTTAGATACTGCACTCATGCTCGTGGACCAATTAACGACTACCTTTGACCCAGAGAAATATACGGATGATTACAGAACGGCATTAATGGAATTAATCGAAGAGAAGAAATCTGGCAAATTCACGGTAACAACTACTGAAAAACAACCAACTGCACCATCTAACATAACGGACTTAATGTCTGCTCTTCAAGCTTCTTTAGACCAAACGAAGAAGAAAAAACCAGCACCAAGAAAACGTACCGCAAAAGCAAAGACTTCTTAGTTCTTTTACAAATAGAAGACAGAATTTTGGGGAAGCTATAAAAGTAAAACTTGATAAAAAAGAGGAGGAACCATTATGCCAAGACCGCTACCAAATGACTCAGCCGATAATGTAGAACGACTGAATAACACGATTAACAATATGGAAGCTGCCGAAGAAGCCATGGCATTAGCTGATGGAAAAGAACGTGCACGGATTAAAGAAAAAAATGAACGACGTAAGGAAGCCATTTCAGGTTTGAATAGTGAAGTAGTCGCTGAAGAAAAATCTCGCATCAACGGCTATATCTAACATGCAAAAGGAGCTCTCAGTTATTCACTAATGAGAGCTCCTTTTAAATGGATTAGACAGATTATCGATACATGGTGTGGACGTTAGTTTGAATATTAAGTGGGTACCAATTTTTCAAGAAATTAATGGTCGTCTTTCTTCCCTGTTCCATAAGGGCTATTTTAGTGTCACTACTCAAATCAAAATCCGTTGTTTTGGTATCCTCTACAGGTATAAATATGATGTTTTTCTCATGTTTTCGCGAAATATATTTTGAATCATGTGCGCTTTGCATCGTTGAAAAAAGTGCTTCAAACAGATTTAGGCTATTGTTAACAATATGAACTGGCGTCTCGTTGTGTCCCCGACTAATTTTCAGTCCAATCACTGGACGTTGTTTTCTCCCATTTGATTCATCAAATAACCAAATAGGAAAGTTACTTAATACACCACCATCCACAATTAATGACTCCCCAGTACCCAAGTTCAATTTCACAGGTTCAAAGAAAAATGGAATGCCACAACTCATACGTATAGCACGAGCAACCGGAAAAGTTTTAGCTGATACGCCATAACGCTCTAAATCATCTGGTAGAACCAACATCTTGCCATTCGTAATATCGGAAGCAATTAATTTTAATGACCCTTCAGGTAAATCCCCAAAAGAATGGATCCCCTTTGCCGCTAACTTTTCAGTAAGCCAATCTTCAAGTGCATTGCCCTGATATAAACCCATTCGCCAATAAAGGAAAAACCATTTCATAAAGGGAAAAGGCAGAAAGGTGTTTCGCGGATCCATAAAGATTTTAAAATCTTGTTCATCCAACAACCGTTCAATTTCTTTTCCGGAATATCCAGCGGCAATAAATCCAGCAAGAATCGCTCCTGCACTTGTACCAGCAAGACGATGAAATCGGAATCCTTTTTCCTCTAACACTTGATATGCGCCGATTAAAGCAAAATCCTTTATTCCACCTCCTGAAAACACACCATCAATTAACATATAAAAACGCTCCTTTTTTCATCTCTTCTTACACTGTAAGAGTGAAGGAGAGAAATTAGAACGTTCAATTACAACAAAGCTATATGTTGCTCATTTCATGAATAATAACCATCTTTCACGTCTACAATAATGTTATCAATATAAAGGGGTTTAGAGATGTTATTATTCAAATATTTTAAGGACGACACGGGTGAATACTTAGCAATTCGTGATGAATATGTATACTATGTCTGCATCCCTTCTTCTGACGAAACGGCACATATTGTGACATTATTCGATTTTGCTGAGGGCAAAATCAAAGCTCATTATCATAAAAATAAAGAGGAAATTCATCAAATGAAAATGTATTTACCAGAAGATCCTCTTTTACTCGAACGTATTCAAGCGGTAAAAAATTATCAAAAGATTTATGCAATCAGTCATGAAGAGTTTCTTGATTCTTATACAGGTTGAGGATTATTTAAGGGGCTAACGTCTAAGTTAGTCCCTTTTTCTATGCATTCTTATTTTGTCGTTTATTGACTATTTCTTTTAAATTATTTCCCGAGAAATAATGACAACTTTCAACAACAAATCCGCTAGAATTTATCTAGAATTTTCCAATGTGTAATGATAGGCTAATAGTAAGGTTACATAGGTATTAATCATTACTTAAACCTCTACATATATTGAAAAGGCTTTGTACATTGTTTTTAGGGAAGGTGAGTCAATGGATCATGTATTGGACATTCAACATTTAACAAAAACTTATGGAAAAAAGACTGCTTTGGTGGATATGTCATTCAAAGTCAAAGCTGGTTCATGCTTCGGGTTGCTAGGACCGAATGGCGCGGGAAAATCGACAACAATGAAAATTCTTACCGGAATTGTGGAACCAGACACGGGGAAAGTTCTCATACAAGGAATCGATGCGAAGAAGAATCCACTTTTGGTTAAAAAAACAATTGGCTATGTGCCGCAATCCATTACGTTATATGAAGATTTAAGTGCTTTTGACAATCTAATGTTCTTTGGGCAGATGTACGGTGTAAAAGGACATACACTTCAAGAACGAATCACCAAAGTGTTAAAACAAACGGGTCTGTTAGAACGCGCGAAGGACAAGGTTAAAGAATATTCAGGTGGAATGAAAAGAAGAATCAATATTGCTGCGGCACTTTTACATAATCCTCAAATATTAATTCTCGATGAACCGACAGTCGGTATCGATCCTCAATCGAGAAATCATATTTTCGATATGATCCAAGCATTAAAAGAAGATGGTGTAACAATCGTTTACTCCACTCACTATATGGAAGAGGTCGAAACGCTTTGTGATGAAATTGCCATTATCGATAATGGGCAAATTATCACGCAAGGAAATTTGAAAGAATTAAAAGCAAAATATAGCGACAAAGTGATTTACATTGAAACGACTCAAATTGAAAAACTAAGACTTATCCCTAACATTTCTAAAATTACGGCAAAGAACGATGGGTGGATTATTGAATCGGAACATCCTGTGACTTTGCTTCAAGAAATACTAAAAGCATCTGTGGAACATGGCTTTGAAATTTTGGCATTAGAAATGGTTCAACCTACTTTAGAAAGCGTCTTTCTATCGTTAACTGGTACAAGTTTAAGAGATTAGCATATTAGGAAGCATGCGTATTGGAGGCGAAAACCATGTTGAAAAGTATTATCATAAAAGAACTTAAAATCATTGTCAGAGAAAAAGGAAACTTCTTCTTTCTTATTGGCATGCCGATCATGTTCATTGTTCTTTTCGGTTCAATTTTCGGGAATACGGATACCAAATTCACCATTCCATATATTGACCATGATCAATCAGAAACCTCAAAAGCATTTCTTGAACAATTAGAAGGAATCAGTGCCTTAGAGTTAGAAAAAGTTGATAGAAACGAACAAGAACAAGTTGAACAAATAAAATCAGGAAAAATATCTACCCTACTCATCATTCCTAAGAATTTTGAGAAAGAGTTAACTTCTAGTAGCACACAAGCAGGTATAAAATTCTATCGGGATCCGGCAGAAGCACAGACAATTGCACCCATTGAAGCCATTTTAGAAAATATAGCAATTGGCTACCGTGAACAAAAATTAACTGCTGCACTCTCAAGTACCGGTCTTAATAAAGCAGAGGTCGAAAACATTTTGACCGCTCCTGTACAGATTGAACAAATCAACACCAGCACAAAACAAGTTGATGCCATTTCACAGTATGTTCCAGGGTATACGGTCATGTTTGTGTTCTTCATCATGATTACGATGGTCCGTCGCTTTTTCCAAGAGAGCGAATCAGGCATGGTTGCACGTATGCAAAGTACACCTTTAAAACCGATAACATATTTAATCGGCATGTGGATTCCGGCTATGCTAAGTGTTATTATTCAATGTTCAGTTCTCCTTGGTTTTGGACACTTTGTATATGGATTGAACTTGGGCAATCTTTTCGCTATCAGTACAATTGTCATTTGCTTAGCAGTTTGCGGAACTGGCTTAGGATTAGCTATGGCCGTTAACGTGAAAGGCGAAAACCAAGGGCTTGCACTAACACAGGTATTTTCTTTAGGCGGTGCAGTGTTGGCTGGACTGTGGTTTCCCTTTGAAATGCTTCCTTCATTCGCAAGAGCAATTGGTATTTTCACACCACAATACTGGGCACAGACCGGTTTACAAAATATCATGGTGCGAGGAGCAGATGTAAGTGATATTTGGCAAGGTTTACTCGTGTTATTAGGCTATGGGGCGTTTGGAATTTTAATTGCATTAGTAAGGTTCAAATATTTCATTAAGACAGCGATTAGTTAATTTTACTTTTCTAAAAATCCGTCACCTTTTTTAAGGATGACGGTTTTTTTATTGGAAAGATTGTTAGATTTGTGTGAGCTTTCCCGTTCGATCGACACTCTTGCTCTTTCAAACGACTATCTTGCTCTTTCAACTTGGAACCTTACACTCAAATCAGCATCCTATGAGCGTTTACCCAGCTGTTTCCAATTTTCCTGGCTTACATTTGCATTCCTATCTTATGTATTGAGTAAGAACATATAAAAAAAGAGGCTACCAGTCATTCAGTTCTCACTGAATTTCTAGATAGCCTCTTTACTATTTATTTAATCTTAACTGTTCGCTTCTCTTCAACAGGAACGGAAACATATAGTGTTTTCGTTTTTGTGTCATAGAAGTAAGAACGTTTTGTAGCATTTACAGCTTCAAGCGTATTAACAGCTTTATATTTATGGTTAGCCGCTTGAACTTTTTTCGGTTGATTTACATTGTTTAATTTTAAAGTGTATTGTGTTAAATCAGATTTAAAATTCTGTTTAAGAACTTTCTGATCAAACGTAATTTCGTTTTTCTTGTTTACCACGGTAAATTTCGTTTCGTTAAATTTCCCGGATTGGTAGTCAAGACTCTTCGCATCATCTTCATAGAACGTGTACTCCGATTTATCTGTTACATACGTGTCTAATGTTAGATTAGTTAGCTCATTTTGATCTGTGTATTGTTGAACTTCTCTCGTAGGAATAATGCTGTTTTTCTTAACGAAAATCGGCATTGTTTCTAGAGGTGCTGCAACAGTAATTGTTTGTCCACCTTTATGCTCCACTTTCGAATTGAAATCAACCCAAGTTTCGCCTTCTGGTAAGTAAACTTCACGAGAAGTTTGACCTTCATTAATGACTGGTGCAAGCATCATGCTATCACCAAACATATATTGATCACTAATATCGTATGTGTTTGGATCTTCTTGGAAATGATAAACAAGTGGTTGTTGTACAGGTTTACCAGTTTCAGTTGAATCTTGGAAAGCATTGTATAGGTAAGGAAGTAATTGATATCTCATTTCAATATATTTCTTAGAGATTTTCTCAACTTCTGGACCAAACGCCCATGGTTCTTGACCTTGTTTCACTGCTGCTTTTGCATCACTATCATAATGAATACGTGCAAACGGTAAGAATGCACCTACTTGAATCCAACGTGCAAAAAGTTCTGCATCTGGACGTGAAGCAAATCCACCAATATCATTACCAACGAATGAAATACCAGACATACCAGCATTCATATTCATAGGAATCGACATTTGTAAGTGTTCCCAGTTACTTACGTTATCACCTGTCCATAGAGCAGCGAAACGTTGTGTTCCTGAAAACATATCACGTGTTAAAACAAAAGGACGTTCGTTCGGCTTATGCATTTTGAATGCATCGTAAGTAGCTTCTGCTTCGTCATGTCCGTAAAGGTTGTGGTACTCCGTGTGAATAATTTTATTGTCATCGTAGCCAAAGTAATTATCTAAAGGCATTGTATGATTATAAATTCCACCATCTAAAAATACAGCCGGTTCGTTCATGTCATTCCATATACCATCGATACCTTCATCGAATAATACGTCATGATTTTTTGCCCACCAGTCGCGAACTTCTTGTTTTGAGAAGTCAGGGAAAGCTGAGTCTCCTGGCCATACAGGTCCAATGAAAGGTGTTCCATCCGCATTTTTTGCCCAGAAGTCATTTTTAGTTCCTTCTTGGTAAATACGATAGTTTTCATCTTGTTTTACAGCTGGATCATTAATAGCGATTGCTTTAAATCCTGGCATAGATTTTAATTTCTTAAGAGCATCCTTGTATTCTTGAGTCCAAGTAAATACACGGTATTCATCCATATAGTCAATGTCAAAATGCATAGTGTCTAATGGAATTTCTTTGTCGCGATATGTTTGCGCAACATCTGTAATCTCATCTGCTGTATATCCCCATTTACTTTGGTGAAGACCTAAAGTCCATTCAGCAGGCATTTCCATTTTTCCTGTAATTTCTGTATAGCGATCAAGTACGTCTGATACTTCTGGTCCGTACATGAAATAATATGTTAGCTTCCCACCATTTGCATAGAAATAGTAGTAGTCGTCTGATTCACTTGCCATTTCAAAGTATGATCGATGTGTGTTATCAAAGAAAATACCATATGCTTTTTCATTTTTTAACCCCATGAAGAATGGAATCGACGTGTAAAGATACTTTGTATCTTTCGTATATGAGTAAGCATCTGTATTCCAGTGCCCAATACTTTTGCCTCGTTTGTTAAATTCAAGACCTGATTGTTCACCAAAACCATAGAAATCTTCATTTTTATCGGTTTTCTTGAATACATAGGGTTTGCCATCTTCATAACCTGAAGTGCCTCCTGCTCCCATATAATCTTCATTAATCACATTGCCTTTTTTATCCGTAAACTTAATACCAAAAGGAGTTTTTTTGATGGTCACATTTAATTCTTTTGTAGAAAGTGTAAGACGATCTTTGGAATCTTTCGTGGAGAATTTAGGAGTTTTCCATTCCGTTTTTGCGATACCGCGAGACGTATATTCTTTTTCCCCTTTTTTCACTACAGAGATTTTAACTAAGTCATCTGCGAACACGCGAATATAGGCTTCATTTGTTCCTAAGTCTAGCTTTACTCCATCATCTAATTTTTCAACTGATTTGACGGAAAGCTTTTGTAAATTTTCTTTCTTTAATGGTGTATCTGCTTCTGGCTGAGTTACGGCTGCCGTTGCAGTTGTTAGTGTTGTTGAGAGAGGAAGTATTAAAGCTAAAGTGAAAATAACGAATACTCTCAACAATTGTTTACTGTTTTTCATGTATGCACCTCTTCTTTTTTATTACTTGTAGAAATATAACGAAGACATGAACCCATCGTCAATGAATTTAAACATGCTAGGAAACCTTGAAAACACTGGTGTCGAATGACCTAACGAGTTGTCGCTTCAGCGTGTTAACGTGCTAATGTGATAGGTGTAAGCAGTTTCATTTAAGATTTAAAAAGAACCATATGAACTAGTAAGTTTTAGAGAAACCACTACTTATTATTCTCCTATAATATTATCGATTGTTAAAATCGAGTTTTAAATTTGGATATAAATGGCATGAGAAAAACAGTCAATTTAGGACAAGATAATTTATTGAAGAAACAAATCTAAAGGGGTGCTTATAATATGGCGTTGGAATGGTTTAACAGAGTAACTGGCGAACTTCAAGAACAGCTTGAATCCATTTGTGAAGAGTACGACCAAATTGGTCATATGACAATTGATCAGAGCACAAAACATCCACGTATCGAATTTTTTGTGGATACGCTAAATGGAGAGAGAGAATACTTCTGCACCCTTTTGTTCGATCCTCATAATGAAGAATTCTATCTTGAAAGCTTCGATGTAGAATTCGAACAACCTGCAAGAGTTATTCTTGCTGATATTGAGGATGTTATCGACGCTGTTCATGAAAGCTTTCATGCCTTTTTAAACGGAGAACATGAAATGTATTATGTAGATGAAGCTGGTGATGATGAGGACGAAGATGACGATGATTCATACGAAATTACTGAAATTGAAGATGAAATAAATGAGGTTAGTGTTTCAGGAATCGAATGGGAAACACCAGAAGTCACTGCCTTTTATATTGAAGATGAAGTGGAAACAACTTATCAATTTGGGGTAGTCAGCGCTACAGGTGAAGGCGTACTTCGCAGGGTAAATCGACTTTGGACAGATCAGGAAATATTCAAAGATGAAAGTCAGTTCACCTTCGCAAAAGAAGAAGCGAGCACCATCATCGCAATGATTGCGAGTCATATGGACAATTTGCCAGGTTTTGAAGATATGATTATTCAGTAAACAAAACAGTAGGTATTGGATGGAAGTCTCCAATACCTACTGTTTATTAATATGGAGTAATGAAACTCATTCTTTTACTTTAAACACTAGCTAACTGAGGTTGAAGTCCTTCTTTTACCATCTGCATAAAATGATGTTTATGATCAGGATGACAAGCGATTAAATAAGGTTCACTGCTCATGCCTGTAAACTCATTTCCTTGAAAATCAACGACTATTCCTCCAGCTTCTTTCACCATTAATATGCCAGAGTACAGGTCATCACCTTCAGAGTTATATAGAATGATTCCATCGATATCGCCTTTTGCCAACATACACCACTGTAAAGTTGGAGCCCATAATCTCATCATCCGTTTTGAATTAAGATCTATGTGATGTCTTAAACGGACTGCCTTTTCATCATTTTGAACAGCATGTCCTTGAATCCATCCTACAGTAAGCCTATTCACATTTTTATTCTTTTTGATTTTTAGTATTTTGTTATTGCAAATGAACCCTCCATTTAAACGAGAAATAAATAGTCGGTTTACCATAGGCTCATAAATCACACCTAGAACAGGTTCTCTCTTATATAAAAGAGTAATGGACACTGAAAAGACGGGGAAACCAATAGCGAAGTTATTGGTTCCATCTAGTGGATCAATCATCCACAACCACTCACTATCTAATCCATTATCTCCAGCTTCTTCACTATGGATTCTGTGATCAGGAAACGCTCGACTTAATTCATTTAAAATAACGCCTTCTGCCAAATGATCGACTTCGGTTACAACATCACCAAAATCATCTTTCTCTTCAATACTATATGATTTATCAAATCGATCTTTCGCTATATTTCCTGCTTCTATAATGACTTTACTGGCAACTTCTTGCGCTTTTATTAATATCTCTTGCATATAGACCTCCCGAAAATGATTGTATGTATTTTTTATCCTTATTACTATTTCGAGAACCTTACTAAAATTCCCTATCAATTTTATGGATTCTTGTATAAAAATTAATGAGCGACCGCATTGTAAATCACTCATTTTCGTGTTACAAACCGTACCCACTTTTTATTCAATCTCCATCTTATCTAAAAACATCACAAATTCAGTGTTCACATCTAAATTGCTATACCCGGTACTATTATAAGAACCTTTACCAAACGATACTTCATTTTTCTCGTTGTACGGAACCCAACCAAAGTGCATTGATGGATTTGAGAAAAATGAATTGAAAAACATATCAGGCTGCTTGGATAATAAAAATTCCTCATGAGAATCTATGACTGAAACCCATTCCTTAGACAATTGGCTTACACCGTAAGACTTATTATTTAATGCTACATTATTATCTAATTGGATTCTTGGACTATAATCTTCTACACCATCTGTTACATAAAATGATCGATCTCTTATCAAAAAGAACTTTATATGATGAACTTGATCTTCGGGCTGCATGTTCCAAACAAAGTGGAAAGTAGAAGAATCCTTTTCGTCAATTTTCCATATATGTGGTTCACCAGTGGTACTAATAGATCCAACATTCCACTTCCGATTTTGCCATCCCCAATAACTCACCCCATACTGATTTTCGGCAGAAATAAATGGAACAAATACATGCTTCTCATCAAGGTGAATGGTGTCTTGAATAACCTCAACTTTTGCTTCTGGAAAGATAAGATTCATCTCTTTCGTTAATTGTTCATGATTAGGGAACGATGTAGGTTTTGAATAAACAAACCAATAAATGAAAAGTCCAACCAGTACAATGACAAATACTCCAATTATGATAAGCAACCTTTTTTTCTTCATCCTAGTTTCCCCCCTTAATCAGTGAGTACTCAGAACGAAAATACAATTGCTTATTTTTAGTTGAAATGAGTATACCTTTTCCATCCTTTTCTAAATAAACGACCGTCTTCAAGCCACTTCCCCATTTAGTCGAAAATCCAATAAGTTGATAAGGAAAACGTTCGACTACTTTCTTGGAATGTTTATTCAACTCCATCTCAAGATACCATTCATGACTTTGAACCAATTCATCACTTAAAAATGTAGTTTGCTTTTTAAGCCGCTCTTTATCTAAAGAGCTATCTTTCGCAGATGGGTGAATATTTACGACAGAAGCCTTTTCAATATTTGAGATATAGGTTTCAAATTCACTTTCGGAATAAATGAAATGATTAAAAGGTATTGCCAGTAGTAACGCTATTAAAAAGATAAAATTGGCGAAAAAACCTAGCCATGCAAATGGTCGATATAATTCCCACTTTTCGCTCTTATTTTTAAATACTGCATACAAAATCCAAACTCCAAGAGGTAAAATCGGAATTTTAATATAGCTATTAAATATCTGCCAATTAATTGAAAAAGTAAAAAACCCTATAAATAAAATCAGTAGAACCTTCCAAAAGGTTGGTTTCACTTCTTGCTTGGTATATAGAAAATTGGTTAACCAGCCAATTACAATACAAGCTAAAATCGACGTAATCAATTCAATGATGTTTATGCTTTCCAAGAAGTTCATTCCCCTTAATTCCTTTTCTATGTTGGAGTCAAATAGTAAAGAGATTATACTCCTATGATTCATTTCGACACAATCGGGATATTAACCTTCCAAAATTTTCATTTTAATAACAAAATGGATTTTAAATTTCCCAATGAAAAATTAAAGAATCTATACTCAAAAAGAAACGACCGAAACAAAATATCGGCCGCTCTCGAATTTCTATACAGTTTCTAATGTCGATTTCATCATACCTATTTATCAACGTGATCACTTCAGTTATATAATTCTCCGACTCACCTTTTTCCCATCATACATATACACCATTGGTTTATTATCAAGAAAAGTCTCCATATAAACGGGTCTTCCCCATAATTGATAAATATACGGAAGCACATTTTCTAAATACTGTGGGTCTAGTTCAGTTCCTTCATAGCCATGTTTTAAATACAACTCTCCATTACGTGAATAATCGCCATCATCAACGACAATGTATGGAAAGCTTCCGTTCACACGCATGGAAACAAGACGATCACGTACATGTTCATAATCTTTATCTGTCACGATATATTTTCCATCCTTTTTCTCGAACAAGTAAAGATCCTCTTGCTTCACCAAATCTTTTGTTAAATAGTTTCGAATGAAAGAAATATCGGATTCAATTTCTCGAACTTCAAACATTTTCACTCTACCTGACTGAGGCTTAACCCCTAATCTCAACATTTCCTCAGAAGGTTCGTTGTATCTTCTTTCAATATCTTCATAAATTTTCAGCCCTAAGTAATAGGGATTGATACTTGTTTTGGAAGGCTGCACAACGTTTGCGTTTAACAAAGAAAATTCAATTGCCTCATCCGTCGTTAAATCCATTTCTCGTAATATTCGCTGATGCCAAAAAGTCGCCCAACCTTCATTCATGATTTTCGTCTCAATTTGCGGCCAAAAATAGAGCATTTCTTCACGCATCATGGTTAAAATATCACGTTGCCACTCTTCGAGTTCAGTACTGTATTCTTGAATAAATAATAGAAGGTCTTTTTCTGGACTAAGCGGAAATTTTTTTCTCTTCTTTAAAATCTTTTTATTGTCAGGTTCCTTATAATCAATTCCCCATAAATCGTCATATGGCGTTTTCCGTACAGTGATTTCATCTTCCTTATCATGTTCTTCGTTGTGTTTATGTTTAATAATCGAAGGGTCTATATGTTCCTGGATGGCTAATGCAGCGTCTAAAAATCGTTCGACCTCTTCTTTCCCATGGATCAGTTCATAATTCATAATTCGTTCAGCCGTTGCTGTCATGCTCTCAACCATATCGCGTCTTGTATTAGAAAATCGGACATTGTTTTTAAAAAAGTCGCAGTGGGCAAGTACGTGAGCAATGATCAGTTTGTTTTGTGTCAGACTGTTCGTATGCAACAAAAACGCATAGCATGGATCCGAATTAATGACGAGTTCATATATTTGGCTTAATCCTAAATCATATTGAAGCTTCATCTTATGAAATTGCTTCCCGAAACTCCAATGAGAAAAACGTGTCGGCATCCCGTATGCACCGAATGTATAAACAATATCTGCTGGACAAATTTCATAGCGCATTGGATAAAAATCAAGGCCAAATCCCGAGGCAATTTCCGTAATTTCAGCAATCGCACGATGAAGCTCTTTATCCATCAACTTAATCCCTTCGCGTGTTATTTTTCTCCTTTTTGAAAAAATTGTTTCATTGCGTGGTAGACATCTTGTTTTTCTCTTAATACATAATGACGAAACTTATCATTTGAAATCCCTTTATAGACTGACATTAAAGTCGAATAGCGACCATGTACATTTACTTCTCCATATCCAAACATGCTCGAAACATCCATTAATTCATTGACTAGCTTTACACATTTCTCATTGTCTCTCGTCATATTTTCCCCGTCCGAGAAGTGCACAGGGTAAATATTAAACCTAGATGGATTGTATTTTTGTTCAATGAGTTCAATTGCTTTTTCGTAGGCTGAGGAACAAATGGTTCCACCGCTCTCACCTTTATTAAAGAAATCTTGCTCCGAAACCACCTTGGCTTCTGTATGATGAGCAATAAATTCAATTTCAACGGTTTCGTATTTCGTACGTAAAAATTTCGTCATCCAGAAAAAGAAACTGCGAGCCATATATTTTTCAAAAACACCCATAGAAGCACTTGTATCCATCATTGCTAAAACAACTGCTTTGGAATCAGGTTTAATGACATCATTCCATGTTTTATAACGTAAATCATCATTATGAATCGGGGAAATTTCTGCTTTCCCTTTCGAAGCATTTCGTTTGATAGCGGTTAAAATCGTACGCTTTTTATCAATATTACCCATAAGACCTTTTCTGCGAATATCATTAAACTCAATCTTTTCAATGGTATGATCGGCTGTTTCTTTTTGTTTTAAATTCGGTAATTCCAACTCTTTAAATAAAACCTCCTGAAGTTCTTCGAGCGTCACTTCAGCTTCGTAATAATCTTGGCCGGGTTTGTCTCCCGCTTCCTTACCTTGACCCTGACCGGTTTTTCCATTGTTAGGATCACGTGCCAGGATATCGCCTATTTGACTATCTCCATCGCCTTGACCGACATGTTTTGACTGATCGTAATTGTATCGAATTTTGTACTCATCCAATGAACGTATCGGGATTTTTATCACATCTCGTCCATTTGACATAATAATACTTTCTTCACTAATTAAATCCGGCAAATTATTTTTAATGGCTTCTTTTACTTTGTCCATGTGACGTTGCTGATCTTGGTATCCTTTTCGGTGAAGCGACCAGTTTTCCTGTGAGATGACAAAACGATTATGTTGGTTTTCGTTCATTTCCATCCACACCCATCTTTTAATAGAAGCTTTTAATTTCCTTATCATATGCACGGACAATCAAGTTATGAACATGTCAGAGCAAATAAAAAACAAGACTAATGAAAAATAATTAGTCTTGTATCTATCATTTTATCGGTTAAGCAAACTTCCAACATATCGCAATAATTCATTCGCAGAAATCGAATTGTACCCATGCTCATCTATTAATCGCGCTACCACTTCGTTTACTTTTTTCAGTTGTGACTCATCAGGCGTTTTCGATGACGTCGTAATTTTCACAACATCTTTTAAATCCGCAAATAATTTCTTTTGAATCGCTTCGCGCAAACGTTCATGCGAATTGTAGTCAAAGCGTGTGCCTTTTCTTGCATAAGCAGACAAACGGATTAAAATCTCTTCGCGGAACGCTTTTTTCGCATTTTCTGAAATACCAATTTGTTCTTCAATCGAGCGCATCAATTTTTCATCTGGCTGCATTTCTTCACCAGTAAGCGAGTCTCTCATTTTGTTTTTATTACAAAATGCCTCCACATTGTCGAGGTAGTTATCCATTAACGTAATAGCAGATTCCTCGTAAGAGTACACAAAGGCTTTTTGAATTTCCTTCTTCGCAATTTCATCATATTCTTTTCGCGCAATCGAAATATAATTTAAATACTTTTCACGATCTTCTTGTGAAATCGAAGCATGTTGATCAAGTCCATCTTTTAATGAACGCAAAACGTCTAGTGCATTAATAGAAGGCACTTCTTTTCGTATAATGGCTGAAGAAATCCGGTTAATGACATAGCGCGGATCAATTCCATGCATACCTTCAGTAGGAAATTCCTTCTTCAACTCTTCAACGTCAAGTTGGTTATAACCTTCCACGTTTTCCCCATCATACAGTCGCATTTTCTTGACGATATCAATGCCTTGTTTCTTCGGTGTTTCAAGTCTCGTTAAAATTGAAAAAATAGCCGCTGTTCTTAGCGCTTGAGGTGCAATATGAACATGCGTCATATCACTTTCTTTAATCATTTTTTCATAGATATGTTCTTCCTCGCTCACTTTCAAATTATAAGGAATTGGCATAACGATGATTCTTGAATGAAGAGCCTCATTCTTTTTATTGGAAATAAATGAATGGTACTCAGTTTCGTTCGTATGCGCAATAATTAATTCATCGGCGGAAATTAACGCAAATCTTCCAGCTTTGAAATTACCTTCCTGTGTTAACGACAATAAAAGCCAGAGAAACTTTTCATCTAGTTTCAACATTTCTTGAAACTCCATCATTCCTCGATTCGCTTTATTTAATTCGCCATCGAACCGATAAGCACGAGGGTCTGATTCAGAACCAAATTCGGCAATCGTTGAGAAGTCGATGCTGCCGGTTAAATCAGCGATGTCTTGAGATTTTGGATCAGATGGCGTATACGTTCCGATTCCGACTCGTTTGTCTTCAGAGAAGAAAATCCGCTCAACTCGCACATCTTCAATTCGTCCACCATATTCTTTTTCTAATCGCATCGCATTGAGTGGGGACAAGCTCCCTTCAATATGAATGCCATATTCCTCGAAAAAGTCTTTTCGCAGCTCGTGAGGAATTAAATGAAGAGGGTCTTCATGCATGGGGCAACCCTTTATGGCGTAAACCGCTCCCTCATCCGTTCTTGAATACTTCTCGAAGCCTCGTTTAAGCAAGGTTACAAGAGTCGATTTACCACCACTTACAGGACCCATTAAAAGAAGAATCCGTTTGCGAACATCTAATCTTTTGGCAGCAGGATGAAAGTATTCTTCCACGAGTCGTTCAAGTGCGGTTTCGAGTCCAAATATTTCATTGCCAAAAAATTGATATCGTTTCTGTCCATCTTCTTCCGTAACTCCAGCACTCTTGATCATATTGTAAACCCGTGAGTGAGCGGTTTGAGCAACTTCTGGTCGTTCCTTCACAATGGCTAAGTAATCGGAAAATGTGCCTTCCCACTTGAGTTTATTCTCTTCTTCTCGGTAGCTTTTCACCTTATTTAAGATGTCCATACTTTTCCCTCCATTCAGGGGTTGGTTTATTTATAGTATGAGTGGAGGGTTGTGATGATGACGAAGAAATGCGAAGGGGTAGTGAAAGGTTGAGAGCTGAATTTTTACCAGTTATGGAGTTATCAATCAAACTGGAGATTTATCAATCAAATTGAGGATTTATCAATCGAACTGGGAGTTTATCAATCAGAATCACGGTTTTATCAATCAAACTTGTTCCATAGACTTTTCAATCTTTATTTTATGTTAAAATAATTTTATCAGAATTTACCAATAGATAAGGTTGTGTGTTTATGGAGTGTTTAGGATGTAGTTTAGCGAACGAAAAAGAACCGGTTTATGTTGTGTTTGAAGATGACTATATTAGTTGTTTCTTAGATCATGAACCATTTAATGAAGGTCATGTATTAATATTGCCGAAAAGTCATATTCTTGACGCTGATGAATTAGATGAACATACAGCCGATTCAATAATGAAGGCATCAATGTTTATTTCTAAAGCAATAAAAGAATTGTATAATCCTGACGGCATCACGATATGTCAAAACGGTGGGATTTTTAATGAATTGACACATTATCATATGCATGTGGTACCAAGATATAAAGACCAATCATTCGCCACTTTCTACATGGAAGATGAACCGATTTTAATAGAAGATCCGACAAAATTAAGAGAAACGCAAAGTAATTTAAGCCAAGCTATTCGAGATGTAATAGGTTCTAAGCTTTAAAAATTAAAGGAGCAATCATCATGACACTTAAAAACGCATTACAACATTCAAATTATATTAATTCAAAGGCAGATTACTTAGGTGAAGGGGCGTGGCATCAAGCTTGGAAGTTGACGGGCGACCAACACGAACCACTTGTTTTACGAATTCCTAAAAAATTCGCCTACAACAAAGAGGTTCCATACGATGAAGCAGCATTAAAAGCAGAATATGGTGGGACTGACCTTTATTATCGCTCTGTGAATCAAGTCGTACCCGGTGCTGCCCCTGAGATGTTCGTATACCATGTATCAAAAGAGTTAACGTATACCATGGAATCTTTTGCAGGAAATCATGTGAATCTACATAAATTGAGTAAGAGCGATGCACTCGAAATGGGTGAAGTAATTGGTCAATTATATAGGGAAGTTGAACAGGTTAATCATGGCCTCGAAGGACTGGGATATTTAACATGGAATAAAGAAAGAGGTCTACATGGTCATTTTTTGAGTGATTTCCAAGAATTCATTGAAGATGAATGTAAAGAAGTAATGGATGACTACCATGAATTGTCACTAAAGAGACCCATTTTTGACAACCCCGATTTAAGGAATGGCATAAAAAAGATCTGCGAAACTCGTTTAAAAGCAATCAGTCATCCAGTATTAACGAATCAAGATGCATCTCCAGAGAATTGGTTAATCGATAAGAGGCAAATTCGAATCATTGATCCTCTTCCAATCTTGTATTTTGGCGAAGTAATGGCAGGAAACTTTTTAAATTTGTATGAAACTTTATTTGTGGAACTCGCACATACGGAACGCTATAAGAAGCATCAATTTAATGAGTGCCAAGAAACATTACAGGGCATTGCGGATGGTTTTGTGAAAGGTTATTGTGAACGAAATCCTGATTCAATTATGATCCTAAGAGGTGAACAAATACTTCAAGTATTGGATTCAGCTGTGAATCACATTCGTATGTTGGAAGAAGGATTAAACGAAGAACAAATCATCCGTTATGGGTCTAAAGAAGATGTAGAAGCAAGATTGACTGTTTTTTATGATAAATTAATTGAATTACAAAAATTCATTTGAACTAACCAAGTTAAGTCAAAATCAACATGGATGGCAACAAAAAGGACTGTCAATCAATTATGATCTGACAGTCTTTATCCAAACACTATAATTTCAATCCATTATTCCGTTTCCTTAAAATTGCTCTTTGCATATATGTCTTCAGCTGGCATCTGTGTCCATTCTTCTAGCGAGACGTCAGGATTTTCAATCAAAAAACTCTCCATAATCTCATAACCGATTTTATAGTTTGACAATGGGAGAATCCCTTTACCTCGATTGCCATAGAAGAAATCTGTCCAAACCTCATAATCAGCTGAGTTTAAATTCTCATTGAAAATTTTCCATGACTCTTCTTTGTAGTATCCTGTTAATGGCTTAACCCACGGTACATCAATGCTTGGATACATTTTTTTCGAAAATGCTTCTGCTTTTCCCTCTAATACGACTTTTTCAATCAGTGTATCTCCTACTTCACTTTCCATAGCTACAAGATGATGATATTCATGTGCAATGGTATGTTTCATGTCTATATCAAGAAATGAAGGGTCGACCAAAATGATCATTGTATATTTGTTAAACGCCTCTCCAGTCACATAATTCACCTTTTTAAGCGAGGATTTATATTGCGGAGTCGATGGTAAAACATAAATGAACTTGTCTTCTCCAGGAAGTAAATCCGATGATTCTTTAAGAGCTTCAATTACCAATTCGTTTATTAATGTTTTCTTTTCAGTTATATTCCCCATTAATTCTTCCATAGCCTCCACATCTTCAGGAGGTATTAACATCCAATGTTTTAAACGTGGGATTCCCATATCAGAACTAATTGGTTTTACAATTGCTTCTTCATACAGTTCATCCATATTATCAGGTTGTTTTTTTGCACTTTCCAAAAATCCTTCGAATTCGTCATAATAGGAATAGATTTTAAATTCTTGTTCGTTATGTTTAAATACGATCGGATTTTCGTCCATATCAGGTGTGGGACTCTCTATTTTTTCTGTCTCATATGAACAACTAAAAAGTAAAAATGATAAGCTAATTACCAACGTAAATGAACTGATTTTTTTCAACAGTTTTCCCTCCTACTATTTTTGGTATTTACTGAATTTCATCGTTTACTAAGCCACGTTAAATATTTAGGTTTAAAGGTAAATTTTACTAATTAATTTACGAAAATAAATGCAGTTGGTTTCAATTAATTTACACTTTGGAAAGAAACTTAACATGCTATAATTACATAAAAATGGGTTTTATTTAATGGAGGCCGAAAATGAAGGAAACACTTACGATATTACATACGAATGATTTGCATGGTCATTATGATTTAGCACTTAGACAAGCGGCATTAATTAAAAAGAGGAAGCAAGAATTATTGGATCAAGGAGAAAATGTGATTGTTTTAGATGGCGGTGATCATATGGATTTGAGCATGAATGAATGCTTAGCTACTTCTGGAGCTATCCATCTTGAAATGCTTGCTGCCACTGGTTATGATGCGATGACAGTTGGGAATAATGAACTTTTGCGTTTACCAATGGAAAGAATTCGAGAACTCAGTCAACAATCCAAAGTACCTTGGCTTTTACTTAATATAGAAGAAGCGGATGGCTCACAAATTGGTGGTACGAAAGAGACTTTGTTACTTGAGGTTGGAGAGCATTTAAAAATCGGGCTTTTTGGAGCTACTGATCAATTTGAAGATACATATGAAAAAAAACATGGCTTGCGAAATAGAGATACGATTAAAGAAATACAGCTTGCTGTTGAGAAATTAAGAAATGACGGAGCTAACCTCATTATTTTCCTATCACATATGGGGTATAACACAGATTTAGGTCTTACTAAGGAATTATCCGGTCTAGTTGATGTCATTGTCGGTGCACATAGTCATACCGTATTGAACCAGCCAGAAGTTGTCTCTGATATCGTCGTCGTACAAGCAGGTTCTTTTGGAAAGTATTTAGGTGAACTCAAAGTTACTGTGGATACGGATCAAAAGAAAGTAGTTGATCATACAGGTCATTTAACCGAGATATCAATGGATGATGTTAGTGATTCGGAATTAAGTGAGATTGTAGATAGAGCTCGAGTAGTAACAGAAAAGTTTTTATCTGAAATTATCTATCACTCAGATGTAGACATAAGTCACGAAGAATTAGTAAAGTTAATGGCTCATAGCGTCAAAGACTTTTGGCAATCTGACATTGGAATTATGTATGGCGGGGCTGCTTCAAACGGAGTAACCGGTGGGGATATCACAAAAGGTGATATAGTAAATGCATGTAAGAGTATGCAATCCTCGGCACTAATCGAATTAAAAGGTGAACAAATTGCTGGTTTACTAAATGAGACTCTAGATGAAGAAATCACAAATAGAAAAGTGTATGGGAACGGTTTCCGCCCTCAAGGTGGGAACATTGGAAAACTCCAGTTTGCAGGTGTGATTTGGACCCAAGTCGATAACAATATTTCGGACATTCAGCTTAACGGGGAACCTATTGATTTTAGCAAGACCTATACAGTTGGAACTGGAATGCCTCTTGTATATGAAGAAGTAAGTGGATATCCAAGTGTTAAAGGAAATAAACTAATTGACTACTCCAAAGTGTTAATGGTTAAAGATATTTTTATTGACTACTTAAGGAATTGCCATAGTGAATAGAAAATCCGTTAATTCTCTGTTACAAAAACTAAATTCAACATACAATAGAGCTCAATTCGTAAATGAATTGAGCTCTTTTAAAATACCTATGTATTTGGATCTGTATAAAAAACTAAAATTTAACTATTAATATTATTCTAAATGTAAATATCGAACGCAAAAAAACAGCCAAAAATCTATGTTTTTGTATGATGTATTATTCAACTAAAAGCGAACCTTTAGTTGAAAAGCTAATTCATATTTACTTTTTTCTTCTTTAAAATAAATAGTTCTCTAATAAAAGCACCTATTGCTGAAGATAGAAAAATTATAGTTATTAAGTTTATAACTCTCACAAATGTATGTGGCGTGTAAATAGCTTGAACGCTTTGAATAATAACAAATAAGCTAAAAATAATAGAAGTCATTATTATGTATGCAGGCGTTGCTTCTCTTTGTTTATTCATTGTAATCACTTCATCTTTCGCTTGAAATTCTAACTGTTCCGTTCTCGAGCTATAGCACCACGTTAGTTTAATAAAAGTTGTTTTTTAGTTTTTAAATCCACCTACAAAAAAAGAAAAAAGTGCGACTATTACACCTAAAAATGAAACGCCAAGACCTAATGTCGTTGCTGAACCACTTGATGTTAAAATAAGTGCAATACCAAATACCGATAATGATATTCCTAAAAGTGATAAACGCATAATTAATACCCCCAGTTTTAATACTATATATAAAACTCAACTGCTGCGTTAGCCACCCATGTAGCGCAAAACCAACGCTACACCACAGAGAATGAAAATGAGTGGAGAACGGAATTAAATTTTCATGGGAGTTCAATAAGAAAATGGGTCTATGGCAAGCCCCAGATTTCATTAAGGAACCTCGTTAGTTGAAGCAAAATTTTCTTACCCTTGTTTTTCAAAAGTTTTTAAATATTCGATACATAAAATAACTAGACCCAAAAGTGTCAAAACCACTCCTACTACGAATGGAAATCCTAAGAATAATGACTCTACAACTCCATCTTCATATTGTCTCGCCCCAAAGATTGCATACCATAATTTTGACTTACCAGACCATGCGGTAATATGCGTTGCAAATATAGTTCCAGATAAAATAATTGTTAATGTGGTTAATAATCCTCCTAACATTATAAAGCCGCCAATTATGGTTCTTTTCATTTATTTCCACTCCATATTTTTAAAATTTCTTCTTCAACCTTCTGCTTCCACCTGTTTTTGTTTTAAATCTCTTTCACGTTTATATTCTTCAACTGCCATTTGAACTTTATCTCTTTTATCCTTTTTAACTACTATTTTATGTATTTCAAAAATCATGATAAACATATGAATAAAAAACCCTACAACCAGCCCTACCAAAGGTGCAAAAGCACCTACTACGAAGATAGCTATTACTGTAGGCAACAAGTATCCAATTAACACCACCATATTCAACTCCAATTATTGTTTAAGGCTTATTTTTAATTACCGATTGGGGATGTTTGTTTTTCCCATTCAGTTGGTCCTTCACCAGTTTCAATAAATTTTCTCCAATAATCTCCACTTTGCTTATCAAAAATGATAATATTGCTATCATTTGGTGAAATCATTTCATATCTATTTTGCTCTACATCCGTGTTATTTGAATTTGATGAAGAGTCTTTTATTGCGCTTGAGATTTGAGAGGCAGAAAAAAGGATGGCAATACTCAAAATTATTATTGCACCAGTTAGTGATAATCTCATTGTTTTTTCATTCAAAGTATAACCTCCGATAGTAATTACCTAAATTTTAGGGTTAATCAATTTTTTACTTGGCTTATTAATAATTTCTTCTAGGGTTATTCTGGAAGAGTTGAATAAATTAAATCTCCCGATTTAGAAAATGCTTTGATATTTGCAGGAAACACTGACTTATCTTTTACCTTTTTAAAGAAAAATCGATTTCCATTTGAAGCAATAATGGGGACATCTTCAACAGGATTACCTTTAGTTTCAATTGTGACTTCTTGTATTTTCGGATTTACTAATTGTCCAAAATAATACACTATTTTATTTTCTTCTCTTTCCGCTATACTCCAGGTAATTTCGTCATTTTTTTCTGGAGGATAATATGTTGAAGCTAACGTACTTTCTTCGCCAACATCATCCCGGATTTTCCATAATCCAAACCAATTTCGCTTTAATTCTCCAATCATTAAAGAATCTTGGTTTCTAAAAATGGTTACCCACTTCCCATCAATTTTTCGGACGAAATAAACTTCTTCAGTTCCTGGAGACCAATTCTTTGTAATTTCAAAGACGTCATTTATTGTTGGTTGTTGTTTGTGATTGTAAATGATGACAGAAATAAAAAGTAACGAAATCAGTAGTATACCAATTACTATTTTTCTAATATTTACTACCCCCTTAAAGTAATTCTTTATAAACCTATTCATTAGCTATTTACTCATTAGTTTTTGCTTCAACAACAAAACTTGTATATAGTTCGTTATCAACGAGAACATCAATTTTCCACAGTCCTGTCTTACCAAGACCAAATTTTGCTCCACTTTGATTGTTCTCAATACTATCTTCATAAAGTTCAATGGTCTCTTCAGAATCTTTATGAGTTGCCAACATTTTATACGTTTTTCCATTGAAATCTTTGGTACTATCCAAGAAATAAAGTTGATATAGTCTCCCTTGGTTAACTACAGGAAATTCAGGTTCAACAACCTCACCATTCACTTTCCTAATACCAAACTCTCCTTTAGTTCCATGTAAGTCCATATCATCTGAAATAAATGCAGGTGTCAGCTTCCAATCAATTGTATTATCCTCACTACACCCTACTAAAAGTAGACTTGATAAAAAGAGAATACTAATGACTATATATAATCTCACAGGAATCACTCACCCTCCCATTACTAATCCACAAATAACTAATCACTAATTACAATACTGTCGATTCCAATCTCTCATTCTTCACTTCGAGTATATAATTCTTATAAACATTTTCTCTTCCGCTAAGGGAATCATACCAATCTTGAATTCGCTGCACATGGGATGTATCTGCTTTAATAGTAGTCTCGATTTCTACATACTGCTCGTAGCTATCATATTCCCAAATAGCAAATACGCAGGTCGTTTCTTCATCATTTTGGAGCATCCATCTCCCCACTAACTTTGCTCCTCGTTTCAATTGATTTGGGAGATTTGTTTCATTGAAATGTTTATTGAAAACTTCTACAAAATCACTTTTTACAATATAAGATTTTCTTCGATAGAACATGATATCTCCACCTTAAAATTGAGTTAATCTATTTTCTTAATTTCGTTCACAACCGCTTTCCCTGGTTTAGAACCAACGATATCCCCTTGAATCGTTGCGTGGACTTTATCACCAATTTTGAATTCATCAGTATTAACTCCTTCTAAATTAGCGAAATCAAAAATCCATGTATCCAGATCATTTTGAGGTAATTCCACTTTAAGCCATTCAAATTCAAGCATATTTACATCTTCCACGATGAGCAGCATATTATCTTTTATTTCGAGCACGTAGCCTTGGACCTCAGCAGCTACTTTTTCACTATGTTCTATTTCGGATTGTTCAATGACGTACTCTGCAATTTCCGTCAATTTCAGACCATCATAACTTTGATCGCATGAAGTCCATTGGAATTCACGTTGGCCACCGTTTATATGCACATTTAGTTGATAGTTCATTGCATCTTCATCATCACATTTAGCTTGCAAGTCTTTTTCACCTAAATAATTCATGAGCACCAATTTTTTATAAATCTCTTGCATAACACTTTCAGGTAACTCAAAATCGTTCTTACTTTGAGTTTCTTGAGTATTGATAACTTTTTTCATAGTATTACTTACCGTATTTATTTCGTTCTCAAGCTCAACACCATACTTCAGTTCAATTTCAAATAAATCCTGCTGATTCATGTTATAGTCTATTTGTAAAACACTATCCATCCCATAAGTCAGCCCCTTACAATCGGTTACAATATACGAGATATTGGTCGAATTTAATTCCACCAACATATTGCCGCAGGTGTTTGTAATGACTTGAGCACTTCCATAAGTGTCTCTAGTTGTATCGTGTTCCACTTCAATCGTATCCCTGTTATAGCTTAAATCCGTAACCATTGGATCTCCTTCAATCGTGTAGTGGACAATTCGTAAGTCAGAAGCCATCCCTTTTTGAGTATTTTCATAAAAGACCTGCATTTTTTCTACACCTTCAACTCCACCATGCGTATTAACAACATCAACGTCACTTACTCCCTTTACTGACGGTTTCACTCTCTCTTGCATCTCACCTGAACCGTTAGAAGTATTACAAGCTACAAGAAGCGAGGCAATTAAGAAAAGATATATGATGTACTTCATTTTCATCATTCAATTCTCACGCCCATCTTCATAGAATTTTTCACTATTTTTATTCATAACAGCTTTGTTTAATCAAAAAAGAGCCACCGTAGCAGCTCCTTTTTGACATTACATCCCCTAATCCACCCTCACAAAATGAAAATCAGTACGCGGTAGTAAACTGTATAAGTAACTTGTAAAACTGTGACTGTCATGGGTTTAACTTGTAAGAGGATTTGAACCTCAAGGTTACCCCTGAACCTTTGCCATTGAGTTCCAACTTGTCCAGTTGGCGGATTATACTCGCCTTTTCATTTTGCTACCAACTTGCTCAATTAATCGACTAAATCTGTTAACCAATTCAGTTCTTGAATTCGAGTATCAATCAATCGGAATTTGAGAGATAACTCGTCTACATGCTTTTGTGTGTCTTTGACATTGATTGACGTGACGAATTTGATTTCTGTCTTTGAATATCGATCATGCCGCACGGATGCGCGGTCCAGTAGTTCGCTATATATTTTTCTTTCTTGGCCAATTAGGTCCCGTTCGACTAAAGCATCTCCAAGTGATCGTTGTTCATCAAATGGTGTTAATAAGTTTGTACGATTTACTCTTTGAATGAGTTGTTTTAGTTGTTTAAGTAAATGCTTTAATTCTTTTTCTAAGTCTTTTGGATCCTCGCTTGGCGATTCTCCTTCTTGGAACTTAGAATTTAACAGTAACCGATGCTTGACCTGTTCTAATCTCTTTTGAGAATCGGTTCTTAATATTAATGCTTCAGCTAGTTTCATTAAAATTCCCCCGTTCTAATCTACTGATTAATTTCTCTAATAAATCATAAATATGGGTTCAACCTTGACCCGCTTCAAACAATTCAAATGCTCCTCGGGTTGTATCAATAAATCGTTGAACCCACATGGTCTCACCCCTTACAAAATAGTTCTATAGAAGAACTGTGATGATCATAGAACTAAAAATCGAGACAGCTATAACGCCTAACCAATCAGTAACTTTAGTCGTTTTAAATATGATGTTCATAAATGCACCGATAAGTAAGGTTACAATCAAAGTGAAGATAAATGTCATGATCAAAACCACCTATATTATTGTTTAATCTCATAGTTTTCCTACAAAAAGACCGTCTTGAAATTCTCGAATAAACTTATTCATGATAATTTCTACTTCTTCATCGGAAGGAACGGATGCTAATATATCTTTTTGCTCGTATACTTTCCCGCCTTTAATAACCTGGTGAATGGACAAGGTATGTTCAATATTTTCTAAAGGATTTTTATTTAACACTAATAAGTCTGCAATGAAATCCGACCTGATTTCTCCGAGATTCTCTATTTCTAGAGCTAAAGCAGCATTCCTTGTTGCACTTTGCAATGCTTCCAATTCACTTAAACCCGACCCTACTAATAGTTGTAATTCTCGGTGAAGAGCAAGCCCAGGATATGTCCAAACACCTGCTGGCGTATCGGTCCCCGCAACAATCATTCCTCCTAAATCGTGATAAAGCTTTACGATTTGTTTAATAATATGTATTGGTTTCCCCTGTTTATGTAATGCTTCTTTTAACGTCTCTAAATACGTCCATTGTCTAACTAGATTTTGAGGATTCGAAAGACTCGCTGGAAGTTCAGCTGTTGGCTTCCATACATCTGGCATACGATATAACTGATCGTAAAGCGTTAATGTCGGACAAATGATAACACCATGATTGATTAATTCCTGACAAATCGGCTCTAATTCTTGACGATAATCTTTTTTCCAGTCAATCTCATTCCAAATAGTATCTTCTACCTTCATAGACCATTTCGGAAATATTAATTGAAGAATACCAGATGCATGTTCATTCCATTTAATACCCATTTTTGCCGCATCGATTGCAGTCACGTCAGTAGAGTAAATTAGATCACAACTAACTTCTAATTGATTTTCCTTCGCTTCTTCGACAACAGTTTTCATATTTTCTTTTGATAACCAACCATATACTTTAATTAAATCCGCACCAGCTTCAACTTGTCGCTTCACTTCATTCCTTGCATCTTCATCATTAGAAACATTGAGGTTCCAAGGACTCGTTTCTCCCCATAATCCAGGGGGACCATCGATTAAACGATCCGCTGAAATAACTCGAGGAGTTGTCGAATCATTAGTCGCTTTTCTCAATGATTCTAATTCGGTAACATTTCCTCCTGTATTTCGAACAGTCGTCACTCCTGCTGCTGTAAATAATGGAGCGAACTTGTGTTTAATATGAACATGCATATCAATTAAACCTGGAATAATATACTTTCCTGTTACGTCTATTACTTCAACCGAAATTTCATTGTGTATTTCTCCAATAGAAATAATCCTATCTTCATCGATCATGATATTTGTTTTATGAAATTCACCACTTCTTATATCTAAAACAAGACCGTTTTTCAACAAATACATGGGATTCTCCTTTTAAAGATTATTATTTTTCAACGACTTTTCTCTTAAAAACTTTTCTAAAACCAATGTGAGCAAATAGACAATTAAAAGTACAATCGAAATTATAGTTGATTCGTTATACGTTGATTGAAACAACTCATGGGACCAGGGATCTTCACCTATTATCATGTAAGCTAATTGATTGGAAATGCCCATTCCGTCATTCGCTTCAGGAATCAAACTTTGTGTATAATTCTGCGCTAAGGCAACATTCGATATTATGGAGAATACTAGTAAAATTAATATTGATGATGAAAATTTAATCGTCTTATTAATAGCTAAAATCAAAACAAAAAATACGAATAAGAATAAAAAGAAATCCATCACAACAACTCCAATTTAAATCATTTATTATGAAACCTTTCGGAGTAAACTCTCCCATACATACATTTCTCCAAAGACTTCCAAAATTCCTGCAACTTGTTAAATTTTAGCATTATTAAAAAAATGTTATTTTACGGGATTTGACTCTATTTTTACGGGAATCGCCTTTAAATTTACGGGATTTCAATATATTTTTACGGGATTCACGAATAAAATTACGGGATTATTTACAGAAACCATCCGCATATTACCTGTCATCTCCATAAAACAAAAAACCATGAACACTGGGTTCATGGCCATCCAATCTTATATACTAGCTCTTATTAAACCTCTTAACCAAAGAAGTTGCTGGATTCTAATTACCTACATTCTTATAAACATCTTCTCGAGAATGAAAACCATCAGCAATAATGGTGTCATCGATATTTGACTGATCAACTGCGATTGGTGCAAGGAGGACAGATGGAACTTCAATTTTGCCGTTGTTTACTTTTCGATGAGCATCAATATTCTCACCTTTAGCAAGATTGACGGCAAGTTGTGCAACTTTTTCAGTAAGTGATCGAATTGGTTTGTATACGGTCATGGTTTGAGTACCTTGAACAATACGTTGCACCGCTGCTAGCTCAGCATCTTGACCCGCTACTGGTATTTTCCCTGCAAGTCCATTTGCTGTAAGTGCTTGGATGACTCCACCAGCAGTTGCGTCATTAGCGGCAATGACTGCATCAATTTGATTTCCATTGGCTTTCAGGGCTGACTCCATATTTGCTAATGCATTCGCTGGATTCCAATCCATTGTCCACTGGTCGTAAACAATTTTAATGTCGCCTTTATCAATAAGTGGCTGAAGGACATTAAAGACACCTTTTTTGAATAAAAGCGCATTATTATCTGTTACAGCCCCTCCTATGTAAACATAGTTACCTTTAGGAACCAACTTAGTTATAGCTTTCGCCTGCATTTCTCCTACTTGTTCATTATCAAAGGATACGTATAAATCAATATCTGCATTTTTTACGAGTCGATCATACGCAATAACTTTTATTCCTGCTTCGTGTGCTTTATGAACAATGGCCGCAGTTGCTTCGGCATTATGAGGAACAATAACAAGAAGGTCAATCCCTTGGCTAATTAAGGTTTCAGCTTGAGAAATCTGTAAAGCATCATCACCGTTCGCAGCTAGTATTTCCACTTCCGCTCCTAAAGCTTCTACCGATTCCTTAAACAAATCCCTATCTCTAATCCAACGCTCTTCTTGTAACGTATCCATAGAAAATCCAATTTTGATTTTTTCATCATCCGATTTTACAGGTTTCGTTATAGTGACTGGCTTTGTTTGCTTTACTTCAGTGACTTTTGTCACCTCTTCTTCACATCCAGAAGTGATGAAGATAAGTACCAATGCGAGCAAAGTGATTCTCGATATACGTGCGATTCGTCCCATTGGTCTCTCTCCCCCCTCACTCTTTTTTGCCTAAAATTGTTTTCCGATAATCTTTAGGAGAAACGCCACACATCTTCTTAAATACCTTGCTGAAATAATTAGGTTCGTGATAACCCACCTCAAACGTTATTTCTTTTAAACTGATCGTTGGGTCACTTAAAAGTTTCTTTGCTTTTTCAATCCGACATTCAGTTAGGAAATCAATATAGTTTATGCCTAGCTTTTCCTTGAACATCTTACTAATATAAATTGGACTTAAATCCACTTTTCTTCCTAATGCATCCAATGATATATCTTTATGAGAGTGCTCAATAATGTATTGTTTAATTTGATGAATCTTATCTACTTCAACTCGATCATAGTGTTCTACATAAGATCGTTTCATTCTCTCTAGTAAATTATCAGTTTCCGATCGAAGCTGTCTATAGTCATAAGCTTGGAAAGAATAGAAAGGGGGATCCGATTCTATCCCCATCTCGCTCATTACACGTGTCGTAATCCATAGAATTTCCTGCACACGTTGTTGTGTTTGTAGCAAAAGTGCTCCCTCGTTCTCATAACGAAGGATTAAATCCATTACATATGAGCGAATTTGTTCCCATTGCCCAAGACGTATTTGATCGAAAAATTCCTTTTCCTGTTCTTTGGCAAGATGGCCATCTATTTCATTATTCATGGCTGGAACATCTGAGTAAAAACGGTATTTAACCGCAAGTGTTGTATCCATTGTAGCGATTAATGATTCTTGATAGGATTGTCTAATTTGGTCTAATGACTCACATTCATTTCCGATTCCAATAAACCACTCTTCCAGCTGGTTAGATTTTTTAGGAATTGAGAGGATTTCATTGGCAAGAGCAATGGCTTGTGAACGGAATGACTTTTCACTATTCCGGAAAACAACAATAGGAAGTTGACGTCCATACAATGCTCCAACCCATCCAGAACCGGTTTGTCTAACCTTTTCTTTAACGGCCGAATAATGCTTTTCAGCTCCTACTGGTAACAGTAGAACTAAGACAAATTTTTCATTCGTTGAGCGAATGTCTAACATCTCCAAAAGCATATCGATATGCACTTCATGAACATGATCAAACAATAATTGTGTGACGACATCAGTTTCAACAAGTGTTAATGCTTTTTGAATCGATTCCTGTTGCGTTTTACTCATTGCGAAAGAGCTATGCTCTAATTCACTTTGTTCCATCACTTTTCCAACTGTTGCTACAATTTCGCTCGCTTTACTCGGCTTCAATAAATAGTCCTTTACACCAAGCTTCAATGCTTGTCTTGCGAAATCGAACATATCAAATGCTGTCACCATAACAAATTTGATGGTTGAATTTTTGGCACTAATGATTTCAACTGCTTCCAGTCCATTCATACCTGGCATCATAATATCCATCATAATCAGATCTGGTTTAAAATGATCTGCTACCTCTACAGCAATTTTGCCGTTTTTTGCTTGTTTAATATCGAGCCTCGGATAAGCTTTCTGCAAAATCGCTTGCATCCCATCACGCTCTATTGGTTCATCATCCACGATCAGGAGCTTCATCATTGTTCTCGATTCTCCTTACTTTTGGTAGTTTTAATATCACTTTCGTTCCATTACCTTCTATACTATCAATCGTCATCACGTCATCCAGTCCATAGAACAGACGCAAGCGTTTGACTACATTACTAAATCCAATGCCTGTGGAATGACCTTCATTTAAAATGAATTTTTCATCAAGAATTTGTTTTATTTTTTCCGCAGGCATACCCATCCCATCATCTTCAATTTCAATCCTCACACATTCTCCTTTATCAATGACGCGAAACCAAATGTTTCCACCATCCTCTTCAGGTTCAATCGCATGAATAACCGCATTTTCTACAATAGGTTGTAAAGTGAGACCTGGGATGTCTAATTGTAGACAAGCTTCGTCTATATCCATATGAACATTCAAACGGTCTGTGAATCTAGCATGTTGAATCTCCATATATTGTTTCAACACGACGACTTCTTCAAAGAGTGTAACCGACCTGTCCAAACGTTTTAAATTGTAACGTAAGAGCCCCGCTACACTAACGAGTAAATCACTCGTTTCTTCAGCCCCGTCTAGATATGCTTTCTTTGAAAGTGTGTTAAGTGTATTAAATAGAAAATGCGGGTTAATCTGACTTTGCAAACTCAAAAGCTGACTCTCTTGCAACAGAAGTTTGTTCTGCTGAAGTTCATGTTCGAGTTGAGCCTTTTGCTGAATTTCTGATATTAAGTTATTAATGTTGATCCTCATATGATCGAAGGTTTTGGCAAGAAAAGAAATTTCGTCATTAGACTCAACCTTAATGGGCAAATCGAATCTCCCTTTTGAAAGATCATTAGCTGCCTTGGTTAATTGGTGCACAGGTTTTGTAATGGTTAAAGAGAACCAGTACGTGAGCAACAGGAGCGAAAGCGTAATTAAAAGAAGCAACCAAACGCCAAGTTTCTTAAATTCAATCGATTGTTCAATGATCCCACGATAAAAGCGATCGTAGGTCTTGAGCTCGGTATCGATAACCGTTAAGGTCATTTCAGAAATATATTTAGAAATGCGAGTTGCTTCCGTGAATTCCTTCACTGATGCTTCAGCCTCTTCCTCGGAATGAAACATCAATGATCGATTCGTTGTTTCAATGAAACTATCAATCAAGTTTATGTAATTAGTTAAAGCGAACTCATTCTCTGAATTGATCAGATTGTAAACTTCGTTTTTGGCATCCAGCATCTTCTCTTGACTGCCAGTAATCTTTTCTAGATTACTCAGTGAGGGAGTAACAAAATACGTATTTAAATTCGTAACGACTTCCTGACTTGCGAGCGTTACTTCATTCATCCGTAAATATCTTTGTAATATCTCATTATATTGATCTTGTGTTTTTTGATTGTAATAGGTAAGGGCAATCCAGATTGTCACCATAATTAGTAATACAACGGATACAGCCAGCCATATTTTCTTCTGAATTGTATTCATTCGTCAGTTGCCTTTCCTATACGAATATCCGTCAAATACCCATCCATATTTAGTGGACCCGTCTCATCTTTTAACCATTTCATAATGAGATGAACACTAAGCTCCCCCATCTTCTCTGGAGATTGTTCAATCATCCCGTCGAGCTTTCCTTCGTTTAATAAAGATAAGGACTCCGGCCCATCATCGAAGGAATAAATATGATAAGGCTCTACTTGAGAGCGTTTGCTAATTTCTTGAATCATGGTACCCGCATGAATCGCGTTAACCGCGATAAAAGCGTCGACGTCAGGCAACTGGTTCATTAAATCCTGTGTCGTTGAAATGATATGTTCTTTTGTATCCGTTGTTTCCCCATAAAGTATTTGAATGTCCGGATTGGCATTTAAAACTTTCATGATCCCCTCAAGACGTTGTTCTTGATAATATTCTTGTTCACTGTCACCTAATATGATGACTTTCCCTGTTGAGCCCATATCAGCTATTAACTGATTGGCAATCATTTTCCCTGCACTTGTTTGATCTGAACCAACATACGTTTTTCGTAGGCTTTCATCAACGGGGACATCGTTTGCCACCGTAACAATTGGAATCCCATAAAATGCCGCTTTAAATTTCGTTAAATCTTTAAATTCTTCTGTATCGAGACCTTGTACAATAATCCCGTCCACTTTTGAGTGAATCGCAATTTCAATTTTCTTTAGAAAATCTTCTTGGTTATTCCCGTAACTCCCCCATACTTCAATGCTAGCCCCATCCTTCTCTGCTTGCTCCAAAGCACCTTTGCTCACTTGATTCCAGAACGGTGTTTCAAGCTCTTGGGTAATCAAAACAAGACGGGATTGCTCGTCATTTAGAGTGGAGTTTTGAGGCATTTTAAAATCGGATTGGAACGCCTTTTCTGCCGTTATATATGTAAAATAACTAAGAATAATAATGGTCAAAATGAGTGTGAGTATGCCTAATTTTCGCAAAAGAATGTTCTCCTTTTTCTTCCGATAAACTCTTTTCATCTTACCACCTGCGGTAAAATCCACAATACGTATTGTACAGAATAATCAATATTTTCGGAGAGAATGTGAGAAAGGATTGCTTGTACACCTGGAGAAATTGCCAATAAATAAAGTTGAAGGACACCAAAAACAACTGGTGTCCCTACTTTTAACCTCTTTGTTTTCGAGTCATGACATCAAAGATAACGGCTCCCGCTAAAACACCACCGCGTATCATGTATTGATATGAAATTCCGACACCAAGTAAATTCATTCCACTTGATAGTGAAGCCATTACGATGGCACCAATAATAGCACCAGTTACTTTCCCAACACCACCAGCAGATGATACGCCACCAACATAAGCTGCTGCGATTGCGTCAAGCTCAAAAAGTGTACCTGCAGTCGTCGTGGCAGATTGAAGTCGTGAAGTAAATAGAATGCCAGAAAGTGCTGCTAACATCCCCATTGACCCAAAGACGATATATGTAATTTTCTTTACATTAATTCCGCTTAGATGGGCAGCTTCTGGGTTACTACCTACAGCATAAATATGTCTTCCAAGAACTGTTTTTGTCGTTAAGAAATGATATACAACAACGACAAGTAACATGATGACAACAGTCCAGGAGAATCCATTATAGCCAGCTAAAATCCATGTAATATACGCGATTATGGTAGAAACCAAAACTAATTTCACAATAAAAATCTCTTTAGAAACGACGTCAAAATCATACTTAAGCTTGTTTTTTCGAGTAGAAATTTCACTGTAAATGTATAACAAAATACCAACTAGACCAACAAGTAACGAGAGTAAATGCAAACCATTAATTTGCATAATGGAAGGAATAAAGCCGTTCCCTATTGCATTAAATTGGTCGTCCTTAATGATGATCGTTCCGGTTTTTTCCGTTACTTGTAAAAGAGCCCCACGGAAAATCAACATGCCGGCTAATGTCGCAACAAACGATGGTATACCAATTGACGCAACCAAAACGCCATTAAACATTCCAACGACAATTCCAAGAAGAAGAATAATAGGAATCGTTAAATATACCGGTAATCCCATTTGAGTAAGAAGGATAGCAGCGATTGCACCAAGGAAACCTGCTGCAAAACCTACTGATAAATCGATATGACGAATGACAATAACAAGAGTCATCCCTACAGCTAATACGGCAATGTACCCTGCAGAATCTAATAGATTACTAATATTTCGAGAAGACATAAACAATCCATCTGTCATGACGGAGAAAGTAAGCATGATTACAATTAACGCAATGTACATGCCATAATCTCGAATATTTATTTTAACAAGCATTTTTGCTTCATTTAGTAAGTTCATTCTTTTTACCTCCTATTGCGTAGCAAGTTGCATAATATTTTCTTGATTGGCTTCGTCGATTGACAGTTCGCCTTTGACTTCACCCTCGGCCATGACATACACGCGGTCGCTCATCCCTAATACTTCGCCAAGCTCTGATGAGATCATGATAATACTCATGCCTTCGCTAATAAGTTTGTTCATGATAGAATAAATTTCAAATTTTGCACCCACGTCTATGCCACGTGTTGGTTCATCCAATATTAATATTTGTGGACCGGCAAATAGCCATTTTCCGATGGAGACTTTTTGCTGATTTCCACCACTTAAATTACCGACAACTTGTTCTAAAGAACTGGCTTTAATGTTTAACGACTTTTTATATTTCGTCGCCACTTTAACTTCTTCGTTGTGATTAATAATCCCGCTTGACGAGATGCCCGTCATATTGGCTGCAGAAACATTACTTTTGATATCTTGGATTAAAAACAAGCCATCGCCTTTTCGATCTTCTGTGACATAGGCAATTCCTGCTTTAATCGCATCACGGGGATGCTTAATCGTTTTAGGTGCACCGTTTACCTTTAAATCACCTTTTAATTTATACGCCTTGGGATTTCCGAAAATGCTTAAAGCTAGTTCAGTTCTACCAGATCCCATTAGCCCAGCAATCCCGATGATTTCACCTTTTTTCACGTGAAGATTGACATCTTTTACAACGTTGCGACCGAGTTGAACATTATATGCCGACCAATTCGTTACCTCGAGAACCTTATCGCCGAATGATTTGTTCAATCGTTTCGGATAAATATCATTGATTTCACGACCAACCATGTTTTTAATGATGACGCTCTCCGTAACTTCACCTTTAGAAGAATCGAGTGTACAAATCGTTCGACCGTCCCGAAGAACTGTCGCTTTATCCGCAATGGAAATAACTTCTTTCAATTTGTGTGAAATCATGATACAGCTAATCCCTTGTTTTTTAAGTTCACCTAACACTTCCAATAAATTCTCGCTATCGTCTTCATTAAGAGCCGCAGTAGGTTCATCAAGTATGAGTAGCTTCACGTCTTTCGTTAACGCTTTCGCAATTTCAACTAACTGCTGTTTTCCTACACTTAAATCTTTCACTAACGTTTCAGGCGTCACATTTAGTTTTACTTTTTCGAGCATTTTCTTCGCTTCAACTATGGTTTGATTCCAATCGATGAATGGTCCACGCTTCACTTCGTTTCCAGCAAAGATATTTTCATATACAGTTAAGTCTGGGAACAACGCAAGTTCTTGATAAATAATGGCAATTCCAGCTTTGACACTGTCATTGATTTTGTTGAATTGTTGAATATTGCCTTCAAACACGATATCACCTTGATACGTCCCATATGGATAAACACCACTAAGCACTTTCATAAGTGTAGATTTTCCGGCACCATTCTCACCGATTAAACAGTGAATTTCGCCTTGTCCAACCTTGAAATTCACGTCTGCGAGTGCTTTGAACTCTGAAAATTCCTTGGAAATATTCTTCATCTCCAAAATATAATCACTCATTTGATCGCCTCCTTAACAAACAACTACCACAATGGCGAAATAGTGATAGACGTATCTATCACTATCTGCCTTGAGCTTATTTATGATTGTTATTCCAAACCTGTAAATTCATCTGCTTTGTAGTATTCAGATTCAACTAATTCTGATTTAACATTTTCTTTATCTACAACAATTACATCCGTTTGTTTTGCTTTCACTTCCGTACTACCATTGTCATAAGAACCTGTCGTTTCAGGCGTTTTGTCATCTAGAACTTCAATTGCCATACCCATAGCATCTTTCACTAGCGTACGAACATCTTTGAATACTGTCATCGATTGTTTTTCATCGATAATGTATTGAACAGAAGCTTTCTCAGCATCTTGACCAGTCACTAAGAAACTAGTAACGGCACTATCAGATCCAAATACGTCAGCAATAGAACGAGCAGTTCCATCGTTTGGTGCAAGGATAGCTACATCACCTTTTAAATCATCACTTACAGCTGTTAGATGCGTTTGTGCTTTATTTTTCGATTCGTTGGCATCCCAGTTTGTTGTAACTTGACCAATGATTTTACTTAATTCATCACGTGAAAGTTCAGCTTTATCTTTTAAAGCTTCTGCTTCACTTGAGTTAGCAATCTTGAATGTGCCATCAGCAATTTTTGGTTGAAGAACATTCCATGCACCTTCAAAGAATAAAAATGCATTGTTATCCGATGCTGCTCCAGCGTATAAATACAAAGGAACATCAGAACCTTGTGCATTGTCTACAAGGTATTGCGCTTGAGCTGCACCAACAGCGATACTGTCGAATGTTACATAATAATCAACTGCATCTGTGTTCGTGATAAGACGGTCGTAAGAAATAACTGTAATTCCTTCTTTTTTAGCTGCTTCTACTGCAGATGCAGCTGCGTCCCCATCTTGAGGGCAAATGATCAGAACTTTAATTCCTTTATTAATTAACGTTTCAACGTTTTCTTTTTCTTTAGCAGAAGAACCTTGGCTGAATAAAATTTCACTTGTGTAATCTGAATCAGCGATGGCATCTTTAAATCTTTGCTCGTCTTGAACCCATCTAGGCTCATCTTTTGTAGGTAATACAATTCCTACATCCACTGAACTACTACCACCGCCGTTATTACATGCAGCTAATAGAGATGCGACCAACATTACGATGATTAATAATGAAAACGCTTTCCAATTTTTACTCATTTCCATGCCCCTTTTCTATACGTTCATTTGGTTACAACTCAATTATAGCTTCGGGAATTCTTCATGAAAGCGCTATCAATAGCACTCTTTTAGTATTACCTATACTTTTTTATCTTTTTTAGAATTATTAGACTACTTTTTACTAATCTATTAGTTATCCACGAAATAGTCTTTTTAAAATGAGATGGTTGATATTGGAATTAGTGTTTTTGTAAGTTATGATGAATAAAAAAGGAGGGGAAATATGTCAACTTTATTAGGATGGTCACCGTTAATATTAATGGTGATTTTGGGACTGATCATTTTCTTTATCTACCGTTTAGTAACTAAGAATCGTCACTCTTCACTACCGACTAGCAATCTTGAGAGCAGGGTTGCGAGATTAGAAGAAGAGAATCGCTTACTAAAAGAGGAAGCGAATCGTGAGAGGTAGTCGAGGATATTACTTAAAGATGTTATCTGTTGTTGTTCTTCTCCTTTCCTTCATTTCTGCTTGTGATGGTGAAGATTCATCTGGTGATGCCATTATTACTGATGTTAAGCTGAGTGAATATGAACAAAAACTACTTAGTCTCTCAAATGAAGATTCCCAAATCTTTGATATTAAATTGAAGAATGATTCGATCAGAAAAGTGATTGTGACCATTGATTATTATGAGAATGGAAAGTTCATCAGTCAAATTAGTCAATTAACTCACTTGATTTCAAAAGAACAACCACAAGATTTCTTCAGAGCTTCGATTTTACGACAAACAGCTCATAATGATGAGAGAAAATGGATAACTATTTTGAGCGAGGAGAATGGATCTGACATATTCATTGATTCTTTTCAGAATATAGAACATATTGTTGAAGGTGAATATGACTCGAGTCAAAGTACCGTTAGAATTGGTCCGATAAAAATAGGAGAGAAAAAAATCATTTCCACACTTTTATATTCAAATGATGATGAGTTTGCATATCTCCGTGAAATTGAAACTGAAGAAGATTTCATGAAGATACCAAATAATGATTTAGTGTATCTTTTTTCGATTGAATTACAATGACAAGGACATTCTGTCATATACAAAAATGAGCAATGACTAACTTTTCTCCCGTTAATCCTGCTATGTGCAGCGCTTGTCTAGTGCTGCAGGTTGATTAATGGACGCTTTGTTCAATAAAACAATAGTAATGATTTGAGAACATAAAATATAAAGAGGTTATTAGAGGGGAATAAATTTAAAAATATTAGTGAGGAAGTGATGTAGTGTTCTATTTATATATTGTTTTTGCAATTTTAATATTGATTATAAGCATTGGTTTTTTAACTGAGAACAAAAATCAAAATAATAAATTTTTAAATTTTATTTACAGTTGTTGTGTAGGTTGGCTCCTAATTACTTTTTCTATGGGATCAGTATTTAGTCTAGTAAGAAACGAGCATTTTTCACTCCCTCCATTGATTACTTATTTTATTATGTTTGTTCTTCCTTTAATCACTTTCTTCTTATTTGAAGTTAACTTGTATAAAAAAGAGAAATTGATTGATTAAGTGAATTGTATCTTCTTATATGAATACGTGTATTATTGTTTCTTTTTAATGCATTTAACACCTGAACTTGCACGCTTCGATAGCTGCAAAACATGAAGTTGATTTCAACGAAATTTACTGCACAAAAAAGGGTCTATCTCTCAGTCACAAAACGACTTTTGAGACAGCCCTTTTTTAAATTTCATTTAAGACTTCTAAAGACTCTAATACATGTTCTAGAAATTCCTCAATCTCATCCATGTGCTCTTCATTAATCAGGTGATTAAATGAAACTTCGATTGTATCTAAGTAGCTAGAAGTATCTTGCTCATACATGAAGCTTAATGTTTGAGTTAGTTTTTGGTCAGCTTCCCAAATTTCTTTTAAAGCTTGGTCAATTTCCTTACACTGCTTCGTGACATTGTGAACACGCTTATAAAAGCGCAATACCAAAGAACAACCTGGATTTTTCCCTGGTAGTTCCATGATCTCAGCTGCGGTATTTTCTAATGAAGCTTCTAATACAATTTCCGCAGTGACGTCAGGCAAATCGACGAGAGTAAATTCAATGGTGAATTCCCTGCCCATTACTGCAAAATCCATTCGATCGATTCGGTTCGTAATGGTGATTTCATTCTCTAAATTATCGAGATCGTACACTTGGTTTTCAAAAGCTACTTTTAAATTGTCAAAGATGGTTGGATCATACATACCGATTCCTCCAAATGATAGTCACTTTATCCTCGAATTTCTACTATACTTTTGCCACCTAAAAATGCGTGTACCGTAATTAGTTTTTCTACTGTATGAAATCCGTACTTCAAATAGACTTTTTCGATTTCCTCATTAATCGGAAAGACCCAAAGGTTTTCTAAATCCTTTTTTGTCGCTTCCTTTTGAATATAATGAATAAGATCTCCAATTAAGCCTCTTCCTCGATATTCTTCTAATGTAGCTACACTTTCCAATCGCGCTTGATCTCCACTAATAAATAGACAGGCAGTAGCACACGCTACCCCATCGTATCGGAGCAAATAGTGAATGAAGTTTGGGTGATTAAATTCTTCTTCAAACGCTTTCTCCCTAACTTCTCTTCCACCAAACTCTTTGATGCTGCATTCAATATCTAGCGCTTCAGAATAATTACTTTCAGTTACGATTTCAAAGTGGACATTGTCATTCAGTTTTTTATTCAAGATTTTATTGTCCCAAAGTTGAACTGGCGTCGTTAATTCTTCATAGCCGAAGTGATTATCTTTTAATGTAGAGATAAGATCTCCATTCGCTTCTAAATTATATAAATAAAATCTTGGAATGATATTTTTAGACTGATAAAACGCTATTACTTCCTCCATCACCTCTTGCGGGTTTTCACAGGGTTCACTGATATGTGCATGGTTGGCATCGTAATAGGAAGGCTGATTTTCATTCAAAAACAATGAACCCCAATTCTTCTCTGTCCGCGTTGAAAATGTTTCTAAATAAGCAAAATCTAATCGAAAGATATGTTCTATGCGCATGAGTTTGCTCCTCTTTTGTATCGTCTATTTAATCGTATCAATAAAATGCTTTAAAATCCTCGCGGTCAATCCCCAAACCGTATATTGCTCATAGTCATAAAACCATTCCTCAATGACGCGCGATCTCCATTGATACTGATCACCGTTCGCAATTTTTTCGTAAGGAAAATCAGTTAGTGGCATAGGCTGGACAGGTACCTTATGTAAATAAGGTTCATAGTTTAACAGCCAATTAACTGGAATTGTAAAGATTTCTTCGACTTCATCTTTATTAAGCGAATGCGTTAGATGGTTATCGATTGTTGCAACAAATGGATAGACAACAAAGGATGATGTAGGAATAAAAGCACTCATCTGACCGATGACGGTTATTTCACTTGGATCGATTCCTAACTCCTCATGAGTTTCTCGAATGGCCGCGTCAATTGGTGAAGCATCGATTGAATCTATTCGGCCTCCTGGAAAACTAATATCCCCAGGTTGATGTCTCATCGTGAGTGAGCGAACTTCAAAAAGTACATGCCATTCTTCTTTTACTTTTACTAATGGAATAAGCACGGCTGAACGCATGGCCGTGTCTTCACCTATAAAAAGAGGCTGATTTTGAATTAACTCATTCTTAATCCGATCTAAGAACATAAAATCTCCCCCATCACAAAAGTTTCATATAATCCCATGTTATCAGATTTTGTAAATGACGTTGTTTTTTCGTTCACTGAATTCGCCAATAAAAAGAAAATAACGCCCGAAATTTCGGACGCTACTGATATGTATAGTCTATGATTTCAAATGCCTCTTTATGATGAAGGACCCAAAATTTCCACTATTCGATCCGCTCGAACACGATTTTGACAAAGCTTAAAGAGTTGATTTACAAAGGGTTCAACTTCTAAAACAGATGTTGGAAATGGAATGTTCATAGTAACCGAACCATGCGTTTGCTTGAAATACGATTTACGAACGTCATTTTTTCCATCTCGTTTTAACGGATTGTATTTCCACGAAAGAACTTTTTCGCCGTCTTCCTCAATGACTTTGTTAAGTTCGGCTAGAGTCGTGGATTTATTGTACGCATAAATTACTAAGTAATAGTTATCATTTCGGTGCCAATCAATGAATAGGAAATAATAACGATCGTGCCCAAGTTTGTTGACATCAAAGGCAGATACGACAGGTTTTCTATTTGCCCATTGATGAAAGTTAATTAGCGTATCGTTTGTTGTGTCTAATTGAGTAAGTTCATAAGTAGCAGACCCAGATTCACTCCTGCGCTCTAAATAATTACTTAAGACTATAGCTTGCTGTTTCTCCATTTTTCTATTCCTCCGATATTCATCGAATGATTCATATGTCGATTCTCTGTAAGATGCAAAACAAGTGTAAAGGCTAACTTTATGTATGAAGGGTATACTATAGATAAGTAGAAGTCACTGAATTTTTATTTAGACAAAAATAAAATCAATAAAATAATGGATAAAGATATCATGCCAAAAAGAGACACCAATTTTGTATGCCGAATAGCACTTTCAGTTATTTGAGGCTCATCTTGGTACATCCCACGCTTGCCCCATACATTGCTTCTTTTGGATTTACATACTGCCAAATCAATACTGCATATAAAGGAATACAAATGATTAACCAAAAAATCGCATTCACCACGATGAAACACCTCTCTTTTCTAATAAATAATATACGATGAAATGTCATGATGAGTTTCAAAGTTATCGATAAAGTAATAATGGCCGAGTTAAAAAAGACAAAATACGAGGATGAAATTTAATGACACAACAAACCAACGAAACAGGATGGAATCTAGATAATAGTTATGCACGTCTGCCACAGTCATTTTTCACAAGTATTACGCCAAATGTAGTGCGTTTACCAAAGTTAATCTTTCTGAATGAACCCTTAGCAAAGTCGTTAGGATTGAATATAGAGGCGTTGCAAAGTGAGGAAAGTGTCCAAGTCCTTGCAGGAAATGAGATTCCTAAGGGCTCTTTGCCACTAGCTCAAGCATATGCTGGGCATCAATTCGGTCACTTTAATATGTTAGGAGACGGCCGCGCTTTATTGATTGGCGAACAAATGACACCAACAGGTGAACGATTCGATCTTCAACTGAAAGGCTCTGGACCAACTCCTTATTCCCGTCGTGGGGATGGTCGCGCGGCACTTGGACCAATGTTACGCGAGTACATCATTAGCGAAGCGATGCATGCGCTAGGAATCCCTACTACTCGCAGTTTAGCAGTTGTAGAAACTGGCGAGCCCGTCCTTCGTGAAACCGAATTACCTGGAGCCGTTATGACCCGTGTAGCAACAAGTCATTTACGTGTTGGGACCTTTCAGTATGCAGCAAATTGGACAAACATCGATGAATTAAAGGAACTGGCGGACTATGCGATTGAACGTCATTATCCAGAGATGGAAGACGGAGAAAACCGCTATTTTTCATTCCTTCAAGAAGTGATTAAACGTCAAGCTGCCCTCATTGCAAAATGGCAATTGGTAGGCTTTATTCATGGTGTCATGAATACCGATAATATGAGCATTAGTGGAGAAACAATCGATTATGGTCCATGTGCATTTATGGACACGTATGATCCAGCAACCGTCTTCAGTTCAATTGATCAGCAAGGTCGCTATGCATATGGCAATCAACCTTATATGGCAGGTTGGAATCTAGCCCGATTTGCTGAGTCCTTACTGCCTTTATTGCATGAAGAACAAGAAAAAGCGATTGAATTAGCGCAAGAAGCCATTGGAGAATTCAACAACTTGTATCATATTCATTGGTTTGCTGGGATGCGTGCCAAGCTTGGACTCTTCAATGAAGAAAAACAAGATGAAGAGCTAATTGAAAATCTTCTAAGTTTGATGCAAAAGCACAAAGCGGATTATACGAACACCTTCCGTGCGCTGACTTTGAATCAATTAGAGGATGCAGATTTGTTTAATAGTGCTGAATTTATTCAGTGGCATGAATTATGGCAAGAAAGGCTCATTAGACAAGATGAATCCAAAGCAGACTCACAACAATTGATGCAGAACAGTAACCCTGCGATTATTCCTCGAAACCATCGAGTTGAGGAAGCAATCGAAACTGTGGTTGAAAATGGGGACTACAGTGTTATGGAGAATCTCCTTAACATCCTTTCTAATCCATATGCACATTCGGAGGAACAAACAGATTTTAACACTGTACCCGTTGAGTCAAATCAACCTTATAGAACGTTTTGTGGCACATGATTATATGAATAAAATTGAAACGCCTGTCATCGAAAGTGAAATTACTTCTTCTGATGACAGGCGTTTTCATGTGAACTTTATGTATTCAGGAAAAATCAAATAGGTCATGACATAGAAACTCGACACCAAAAATACAAATTCATATAGCGTATACAAATAGTCTTTTGGATTTTCAGCATACTTTTTTTCAAAAATAGCACGAATTCCAAAATGCAAAATAGCATAACCAATACTTACATTTAAGAAAAGTATAAAACCCACATTATTCATTGTCATCGCAAATGTTGTGATAGCAAATCCTATATTTAGGACCAACTCAACTATTTTGTGAGTACGATTTACATGTGTATCGCGAACCCACATCTTTTTATCTACATTTAACAATTTTGACATGCGTAAAGTCAATATAGTAGTCAACCCTAAAACACCAATTAACCAAACGGTTACTTTAACTCCAATACTCGCTGATGATAAGAACATGAAAAAACACCCCCTCAAAACATATATATACCATTATTTCCTATTATTCACTTACGATGTCACAAAGTTTTTTGATTGTAATGATCTAAAGCTACATTGACTGAAAACAAATCATAAATATTGTTTTCGAGGCAATATTGAATAATCAAATCAAAGGTGTTGCTATCTGATAAGGAATATCCAGCAGCACTAAGTAGTGACTCAGTGTCTTCCTTATCCAACTGCAATGCCAGAGCTAAAGCAATGGCTGGGTTTTTACTTGGTCGATACTCTGGGTTAGAACGGATCTTCGAAAAAAGTCTTCTGTCGATACCCGCTTTCTTATAAATATCGGTGTCACTTAATCCTTTCTCGTCAATAAAGCTAAACAATACTTGATGCACTGTTGGTTGACGATGATTCTTAATATAATCCTCCATTTCAAGTGAAAAACTTTCAGCTTGAATCGTGTAATCAAGATCTTGCATTTTATTATGGAGAACCAAATTTTCAATGCTTAAGTGAAACTCGATATACTCTTTTAACTCATCCAACATCTGTTGATCACTCATGAACATCCCCCTCAAAAATGTCGCTTCGCAGGCGACCAAACCTTCTTGAAAATTAGTTACTATTATCATACCAACAAACGAAAGAGGTTGATGATAATTAAAAGCAATTTAACTGAAATTATTTTCCTGTTAGACCGAAGCGGTTCCATGTCTGGTTTAGAAAGTGACACGATTGGAGGGTTTAATGCTTTTATTGAAAAGCAATGCCAACTTGAAGGAGAAGTTTCCCTCACGACAGTTCTCTTTGATGATCAGTACGAATTATTATGGAACGGCATCGACGCAACCAAAGCAAAACTAACGAAGAAAGAATATTACGTCAGAGGCATGACAGCTTTATTAGATGCAATCGGAAAAACGATATCAGAAGTCGATCACAGATTATCTAAAACGCTGGAAGATCGAAAACCAGACAAAGTCATATTCGTCATCACAACAGATGGAATGGAAAACGCCAGCCGCGAATTCACTTATGAAAAAATAAAAAACCGCATTAAACGCCAAGAAGAAAACCATAACTGGGAGTTCATTTTCATTGGAGCTAACATCGATGCTGCTAAGGAAGCAGACAATATGGGGATTCATGTAAATAACTCATTTAGCTTTGTTGCTTCTGAAGCTGGTGTTGAGTCTATGTATGAAATGTTGAATGAGAATGTAGCTAGTAGAAGAAAGAAATGAAATTAGGAAATTACAATACGATAAGACAATGACTCGATTAATCAATTAAGCAATAGAGCAATATCATGACTCTAACAATGCAATAACTCAATAATTGAATACTTTTTTCTAAAACACCGGACTTATAGTTTGGTGTTTTATTGTATTTTTACCCTACTTAACTAAGTATGTTATGTTTCTTTCTATTTGAGTGGTTGTTATAATGTAGTCATCTATTTATTTCGAGTACAGAAGGATTGTGTGTTATGACAACTAAAAAAACAGCTTCATCTCCATTAGCTTCAAATCCGGTCTATCCAATCATATTTGCGATTGGCGGCGTTCATTTATTAAATGATTCCCTACAATCGGTCATTCCAGCGATGTTTCCTGTTCTTGAAAAAGATCTCGGTCTTACATTTACCCAGCTTGGGTTAATCGCTTTTGCTTTGAATATGGTTGCGTCCATTTTACAACCGGTCGTTGGTTATTTTAGCGACTTGAAACCTAGACCCTATTCCCTTCCTTTTGGAATGACGCTTTCATTACTGGGAATCGCAGGACTCGCATTTGCTCCAGAATACTGGATGATTCTCGTTTCCGTCATTTTTGTTGGACTTGGTTCTGCCATCTTCCATCCCGAGGGATCTCGGGTGTCTTTTATGGCTGCGGGTTCTAAAAGAGGTTTATCGCAATCCATTTACCAGGTAGGAGGAAACTCTGGCCAAGCATTAGCTCCACTCATCAGTGCATTTATTTTAGTTCCTATTGGACAAAGAGGGATTGCTTTATTTATATTAGTTGCGGCTCTAGGAATTTTTATTTTAATGAAGATATCCGCTTGGTATAAAGGACAGTTAGAACAGGAACGATTATTGAATCGGAAAAAAGTGCTCCTTTCTTCCATGGCCAATTTAACAAAAAAACAAATTGGTGTCGCACTTACTTTGTTACTTCTAATTATTTTTGCCCGCTCCATATATGTAACGAATATCACTAGTTTTTATGTCTTTCATTTAATTGAAGCTTACGGCTTAACGATTCAAAAAGGACAACTCTTAATCTTTCTATTTCTAGCTGTGGGTGCAGCTGGTACATTTTTCGGTGGGCCTTTGGCGGATAAAATGGGACGAAAAAATGTCATCGTTCTGTCGTTAATCGTACCAATTCCGTTATCCCTTATCTTGCCGTATGTACCATTGCCAATGGTCATTCTTTTGTTGATACTCATTGGATTCTTCATCATGCTGAGTTTTTCGGTGACGGTGGTTTATGCTCAAGAACTGGTTCCAAGTAAAATTGGGACGATGGCGGGTTTAACTGTTGGACTAGCATTTGGTATGGGGGCAATCGGAGCTGTAGCGATCGGTATATTAATGGACCACATTGGAATCTATCATACAATGATTATCATTTCATTTTTGCCTATAATCGGACTAGTTGGTCTTGCCTTGCCTCGTGACCAGAAAATAACGGCAAGTCCAGTTACTACTGATTGATTGGGGTAGAAATTCAATTTTTCACTGGGGTAATCTTTGATATTAGATTGATTAATTGAAGTCAGACTATCGATTAAGTAATTCGGTATGCATATGTAGTAAACTCTACTTATATTTAAAGGGACTTCCAAGTGGAAGTCCCTTTTTGGGATTTAGCTCAAATTAGTTATGTATTTATATTTAACTCTTACTTTCGTAAAACAGTAATAAAACCATCTAAAATGTCATGACTGATAGAGAACCCTTTTCGTTTATAGAATTCCAAGGCATCATCATTTCCGTTCGAGACAAAAATAAAGTAATCTTCGATTTCATCAAATTGTTGCAACCACTCCATTGACATCGTAAATAGCTTCGATCCTATTCCATATTGTCTATAACCTTCTCTTATATAAAATTGAGATAAGCAACCAACGTTTTCTCTAGTTACACTAGAGAGATCAAAAAAAGTGGCGAATTCATTTGAATAAGTCTCTTTTGGAGAGATATTGGAATACACATATCCTACTATCTGATTCTCATCTTTCACTACCACAATATAATTGTGTAAAGCTTTTTTAACTGAAGGAATCATGCGTGTATCAAAATTCATGTTATCAAACAGTTCTGGTTGTATGTGTGCTTTTGACTTTTGAAAGATCATAAGTTCATTGCAAAGTTCTCTACAGCATTCAATCTCTGCTTCCGAAATAATCTCATATTTAAAATTCATATATTTCACCTCTCTTTTTATCCTTAAAGTAAATTTCATTTAATAGTAATGACATTATAAATAAGCAGAGAATCCGTTTGAGATTCCCTACTTTAATGTTGTTAATTTGGAGTTCTAAATGGACCTATCCTTTGTACGTCTTTACATTAAATCGTCGAAGCTGAGGAAGCAGCCGCTTGGTCAGCCTTCACACAATCAATTGCGATAACTAACGCAATTATGATGGTCTCCATCTCCTCATTCAATATTTGAACCTTGTAGCTATCACCCCAAGTGAACCATTCCTTGTTCACTTGACCGATGACTTCACCTTGCTGTAAAATTTGGAAATTCATATCCCACCAGTTACCCTGTACCTCAATACCTGCAGCATCAATCGTATAACGTGCTTTTAAGAAAGAAAACTCCTTCTTAATTGTTAACACCTCTTGACCATTTACCTCAACAAAAAACTTCGGTAAAAAGCTTAACATTTTTTTGGTGATTAGCGCGACTTCATCTCTGGTAGTATTCAAAATGGAGAAAGTTTTTGGGAATTGCATAAAACTACCCTCAACGTAATACACGTCGTTCTCCAGCTGATCGATAACCGTAAATTTGCCACTTAGACTGAATACCTTTTGTTTTATGTAAAGTTCCTTCATAGTAAGCCTCCTTCGTAATAACATTTTATTAAAATGACAATTTGTTTATAAATTTACCTATTATATATATTCAACGCATTATTTCGAAATACCTTCCTCCAGTCGTTGGTTGATATGACCAACTGGTATTGGTATAATGAAATTAGAATATGAGTACAATAAAAAAGACCGACTGGTGCGTTAACACCAACCGGTCAATGTAATAGCAGGTTCCCTACAAGGGGACTGGCAAAGTGGAAGTAATAACCCATCTGAGCTACCAACTCAAGGATGGGTTATTTTTTATGGTTAAACGACAGAATTGATACTACCAATGCTGCAAACGTTACTGCGAACATTAATGCTTCGAATACTGACACGGCACCACCCCCTTTCTACGGGAGTGAGCCAACCACCCTTGAGTTACCTATTCTATTACTCTTCGATTATACCACACGTATGTTCTGTTTTCGTATTATAAAATTCCTCTTCATTGTTGGAGATTTATTTACACTATTTATATTGACTAGCCACACTTACAACATATTCTCCTATTAAGAATTCAGCAATAGTATAATACCGGGGTACAATTACTTGTGCTTTGCTTACTCGGAAAATAGCTCGAATTTCTTTTGTGGTGTTTAATAATCGTAACTTTTAAATTAATATATTCTATAAATACGAATTTCAAATTGAGGAGGAAGGATATGTTTAAAATAGGTAGTATATTTATTCCAGTTACAGATGTTGAAAAATCTACAGAATGGTATGAAAAATATCTCGGTGTAAAGAAAATAGATAGTTGGGAAGATGGTGTTGGCTTTTATTTACCAACTGGTTCAACTCAACTCGCGTTAGTAAAAGTTGAATCACACCAGCCTACCGAGTTTTCCATAAAAGGCAATCAGAAGAATTCCTATTATAATTTTGTAGTTGATGATATCGAAACCACCCATCAACACTTTAAAAACAATGGTATAGAAACTACTGAAATCAATGATTTTGGTGGCATGAAATTCTTTGATTTTTTTGATCTAGATGGTAATTCATTTAGTGTGGTTAATGAAGTTGTTGGATCCCCTTTCCACTCGGATAATGTTAGGAAAATGCAAGAAAGAGATTAAAGTGCATTTATTTTCTTAACATAAGACAGTGAAACTGATGGACATAAATAAGGATCGATTCTACTAACATAGGACCGATCCTTTTTCGTTAGATTTTAAAGAATCATTAAGCTCCTATTTCATTTGAAGTGTAATTAGTAATTGTAGTAATTTCATTTCTTAGCGGCGATTAATTTAATCTTATATAGTAACAACAAGCCGACAATTGCAGGTACTGCGAACATTAACATAAACACCATATCAATATACATCCAAATAGTATAATCTTCGTAAGTCAGCCATCTTTTTATGAAGATACCAAGACAAAACAACGTAAAAAATCCATAAATCCCCGTCACGACTTTTAGAAATCGATCTGAAAAAAATAAGACAATAATCAGCAACAATACGGTAAATAAAATAGATATATTAAAGGTTAATCCTTCATGCATAGAAAACTGAATTGGTATATCACTCATCATAATGTGCTTGTGAATCCAGTTCCAACTGATAAATAAGACAGAGAGAACAGCACTTACAATGAAAACAACAATATCTCGTGAACGCATTTTCACACCCTCCTATTTTCCACACTTCTTAATACCATAATATACCATATATAAAACTTCTATTCTCATAACATTTTAATGACCTATTCTCACACTATTAACTTATTCAAGGTGGCGTATACCGATGGCATACTTACAATAAAAGACCTAGAGTCGATACAGATACTCTAGGTCTTCCTAAATATGATTTTTTATAAGTCGAGAAATCGTCATTTTGAGAGTAGCAATTTGCTTACTCTAATTCAATAACTTTTAAAACTGCACGCTCAGCTGATCGGAGTGCACCTTCAAGATGTCCCCCATGTTCAGAAGAGGTTTCGGTGCCAGCACAAATGATTTTCTTATCCCACACACTAGTATTTGTCGGAAGACCATAGGTTGGAAATTCCCTTAGCGGCTCCAAGTCTTCTTCAACTGCTGTATCCTGATCACTAGACCAATCCTTATATAAGAGGGAAATCGGTGTTGCAGCCAACGGCCCAAAAAGATTAGTCAACTGATCGACGACAAGTTTGAGAACTCGTTCCTCTCCTAACTCTTGACGCATCTTTGCAGGTATCCCAAAGAAACCAAAGAGTGCCCCTGAATCTGGCCCGGGTGATGCATCATGGATTTCCTGCAAAGGACCTGCCCAACTTGTTACCTGACCGGAAAGTCCATTTTCACGCCAAAATGGCCGATTATAAATCGCAACTACCTTGGCTTGTCCGGCCATCCAAGTGGGCTTGTCTACCAAGCTCGTTATAAGCTCAGCAGGAAGAGAAGGTGAGAATGCTATGTGACGCGCAACGATACGTGGAGGTAATGCTAGGATGACAGCTCTTGCGCGTATACTTCTCTTTCCTTCAGCGCTTTCTGCATCTAGAGTAATCGTTCCTTCTACATCCATTTGAATTGCCGTTACACGGATGTTTAATTCAACTGTCCGAGTAGGAAGAGTAGCAAATACGGCATCAGTAAGAGACCGCACACCGCCTACGATTCGAACTGACTTTTCAACAGTTCCTTCCGGTAGTACATGTCGCTGTATAGGCTCATTCTTTGACTGTTCAAAAAGTAATGCGCCTTCAGTGTGCTGTGTGAATGTCTGTAAACCGAGTTCGCCTACAAGACGAGAGATAGTAGGTTCATGTTGTGGCCAGAACCATGTTGGTCCTAAATCAAACGTGCCAAGGTCAGGCATATCCACGACCGTTTCACTTAAAACTCTACCTCCAATTCGTCCGCGTGCTTCCAGTACCCTACAGTAGATACCTTGTGAAGTAAGCAAGGACGCTGCACGAAGGCCGCTTAAACCGGCCCCCACGATTATAATCGGATCATTCATATTTACCTCCACCATACAGACATTATCAAAACAAAAATTGTCGGCTAGAAGGATCCGTGAAAATGATTCAAATAAGTACACATGAATGAGACTCATTTTTCTCTAACTTATTGAGAGTTACATCATTTCACTGTTCCCGTACCGTCAACATTCTTTTCAAAGTCATCAAGTAATGCACGCACTTCATCTGTTGATTTCGTGTTCATTAATTGATTTCTTAATTCGCCAGCACCACGGAATCCTTTGACATAAATTTTGAAAAAGCGATGAAGTCCAGAGATTGAGCGTGGCACCTCTTCGGCATATTGATCTTGAAGATCAAGCTGCAGTCTTAATAAATCGAGGTATTCTTTACTGCTATGTTCTCTAGGCTCTTTTTCAAAAGCAAAAGGATTTTTAAAGATACCTCTTCCGATCATAACGCCATCAATACCATATTTCGTTGCAAGTTGTAGCCCAGTTTGACGGTCAGGAATGTCTCCATTGATTGTTAGTAGCGTATTTGGTGCGATACGGTCACGTAATTCTTTGATTTCCGGAATTAACTCCCAATGTGCATCAGCTTGACTCATTTCCTGTCTAGTACGTAAATGAATCGAAAGGTTTGCAATATCCTGTTTTAGAATATGTGTTAGCCATTCCTCCCACTCATTTACTTCATTATAGCCAAGACGAGTTTTCACGCTGACAGGTAGTCCTCCCGCTTTTGCAGCTTGAATAAGTTCTGCCGAAACGTCTGGACGCAAAATAAGGCCACTGCCTTTCCCTCTTGTTGCCACATTCGGTACAGGACAGCCCATATTGATATCGATGCCTTTAAATCCTAACTCTGCCATACCAATACTCATTTGACGGAAATATTCGGGATTATCCCCCCAAATATGTGCCACCATTGGCTGTTCATCTTCTGTAAAAATTAAACGGCCACGCACACTTTTCATGCCCTCTGGATGACAATAACTATCCGAGTTTGTAAACTCTGTAAAAAACACATCCGGCCGACCAGCAGCACTTACTACGTGACGAAAAACAACATCTGTCACATCTTCCATTGGTGCAAGTACAAAAAATGGTCGTGGTAAATCACGCCAAAAATTATCGATCATTTTAAACTCAAATCCTCTCACTATGGATACCACTTCAAACTGTCGGTAAAAAAATATAGAACCTCATGTTCCTTTTACACTTATATCATGCTCAATAAGCTATTTTCAATCACAAGTACATTTGGACATTTATAAATCACTTAATTTATTGATCTTAAGCAGTGGAATTTAAAAAGATGACTCCAGAACAAAACCTAAGTCATCTGATTGCAATATAAGCTGCAAGGTCTGCTTTTTTATTAAACTGTCCATTAAATAGGGCTCAGTTCACCTAATGGGTCCACATTCCTTTTATTTCTTCTACAGTTGTAATTAAGTCGTCTTATTTTTTAAAGGATACTCTTCTTCAAAGCTGGGCTACAAATTCCCCGAATCATCTCACCTGTATAGTAAATAGTCACTGAAAATGAATTGTTTTCTGCAAATTTGTTAGTTAGAACCATGAATTCAAACTAACCTTAGGAAACTGTCTTATATGATAAGCGATTCGCTCAATACCATCTGTTTCTCAACGGATTAAATCACTTTGATCTTTTACAATAGCAAGGAACATGTCTTAATCAATACATATAATAGGCAAGTTATCCTCTTTGTAAAGAACTTTTGTTCCAAATACTATGAAAAATTAAACAAAAAGGTTTTGGAATTTCTAAAAATCCAAAACCTTTTTATACTTTTGCTGATTTATGAGAAGTGATTTAAGTATTTTTTCGAACCCATTTTGAAGGGTCATAAATAATTGTATTAGACGCAGAAAAAATATTCTTCAACTCATTTATATAACCATTTCTTTCCAATTCTCTAACAAGGGGAGAATGAATATCTCTTTGAAACCTATCCAAAAGAGGTTGTATATCTTCCGCCGAATTAAACTGGTTATTTAACACCATAGTTACAAGACTTAATAGTATAGTAATATGATTTTCAGTTAGTTCGTTTCCAATCTGACCTATCTGATTTAATAATGAAAGACAATATTGGTTAAGTTCTGTTCCATGCAACAGATAGATACAACCATTTTGTATCACACCAATTTCACTATCTAACCCTATACATTCTATTGGATTCTTTGCAATACATAACCTATCCCCATTTTGTCTATGATTCATTGAATTTCTATGGTGCATATTGAAGAGAGTCTCATTTCTCTGATCAGGAAATTGCAACCACGAATTATTATCAGAATTAGAAACCCAGTGAAGATCTACTCTTCTAAATTCTTTATAGACTAATATTTTATCTACTTCCATGTTATTAAATACCGATCTTTCTAGAGAATTTAAGCTTCCTGATAACACAGGTTCGTTAGGTAAAGAGAAATTCTTTATATTCAAATTACTTATTATCCCGGATACAGAGGCATCACCCGGAACTTCACGTACAAGTGATTCTGCAAAAGAATAAAAACTACATTGAATAGTCCAAAAGCCATTGTATTCTTTTAGTTTAAATGGTGCTACAGCTTCTCTTTTCCCATTCGTTTCTACAATTAATGTTGGAAGTTTCCTTATCTCATGTTTTAAAATCGATTCATTCCAAGCCAAACTTTCATCATTATATAACCATAATGGGCCTAATAAATATTTCGCTTCTAATGCCACCCATGTTATTGAAAAATTATCATTCTTTAATTGATGCATTTCGGATTCAATATGATTACAGTATATTTGATATATTGATCGAAGCATTTCTTCATATTCTTTTGTATTCTCTATACCTGCACGAGCAACATTAGTTTTGGGTCCATTCAACCCTTTAACATTACCAATTGCTAATATTCTATTCCCCTTAAATCCTGGGGTAGTGAACTCTACTCTTATTCCTTCTATACATAAACCAAGGAACTCTTTCTTTTTTATCTCTATTTCTTCATAGTTTCTGGATTCTTTGGATACCGTCAAAAATGACCAATCTTTAAAGTAATCTGACCATTTGACCGCATATGCTACAGTTACTCCATTGATTTCTTCTTGTCTAACTTCAACTTTAAGTTGTCCAAGTCTCGAATCTTCTAAAGAATAACCTTCTTGAACTAAGTAACTAATAACAGCGCTTTTTGGATCGGAATATCCTACTTTACTTTCTTTTCCATCAATAATAACCTTTATTTCAGCTTCTGGAATTACAATCCATCGTTTTACAGTATTAAGTACATCACCCATATTAACACTCGGCCTTACTTTCAATTTAACTGTTGTACCGTGGTTTTTATGTAAAGTGAAATCTTTGTGTTTTTGCCTCTTATCTAACAATTCAATGAGATATGTCCCATGTACACTCCGTAAAGAAATATGTCTAGCCAACTCTTCATCAGGATGGAATGTTATAACATCAACAGTATCTGCAATCATAAAAGTTGACAATATACCTATTCCAAACCTACTAATTGGAGAGAAATTTGGATGCTTCTCCTTAAATTTAGGGTCTTGGTAACTTGATGCTCCAGCTTTCAAGAAAAAACTCTCAATAGTATCTTGTGTCATACCTGTTCCATCATCAGACACGGAAAGAGTACGCTCCATACTATCCCAATTTACAACAACAGTTCCGGCAGCCATTTGATTTTCATCGATCAATCTTTGCAATCTAATAGCATCTAATGAGTTTTGAATTAACTCTCTGAGGACGATACTAGAATCATTATAAAGAGTGTGACCTATTAATAAATCAAGTATTTTATGTTGATCCAGCTCAAATTTAAATGGACGACTAAGAAAACCATCTGTGTCAATTTTACTTTGATCAACTTTCCTCCATGGAAAATGGTGTTTTGTACCTTGGGTTTTTTGTGCAATCATTGATGCTTTGTAACTTTTATCCATTTCACTTTCTGCATACGATAAATAAGAAGTTAATCCAAAAAAACCATCTTTTTTATTAAAACTAGCATGTATTTCTATTGTATCACTTGGACTTGAAGCATCAGGAAATCCCTCTTTGTTAATACCTAAAGCGGGTCTAACTGATCGAACTGCCCTTTGCTTTGCCCACTCATCTTGACTGATTGGATCTAAAGGATTGATAATGTTAAACGCAACCGAAGGAGTCCTATCCTGAGTAATATGTAACAAATCAACTGTTCTTAATAAAATGGCAGCATATTGTAGGTTTGCTGTCTCGTCATTTGTATTACCATATGGTTTAGATACAAAATATTTATTAAAGTCAGTTAAATCATCAAGATGATGACTTTCACAAATTAATGCTAAGTCTCTTCGAAAAACAGTTCCTAGAGGTTTAAGTAATTTATCAATTTCTACTATAACTTCCGAGGAAACGCCAAGGTGTTCCGAATTCTTACCTTCTATCCACAAACGTATTCTGTGGGCATGGTTACGACGAACAAATTCCTGATATAAGAATTTTTCACGTTTTTCAGAATGCATTTTAGCAAGTTTATCTTGGAGATCAGCTCCTGCGTCTCCACTAGTAATTTCCTTTTTAAAAATAGGGAACTCCGACTTTTCTCTTAACTCAAATTCTCTTTTAGTAACTAGCATCCCCATATCATGAAAATAAATAGAAAGGACTATTAATAACCAATCAGCTGGTGACATTACATCCTTAGTTTTTGAAGGGATTATCCATTCCAATGCTTCTAACATTTTATCAATATGAGACATATCATGAAGAGTGTATTCGTCAAAAATATCCCCTCTTCCTATTAATCCCAATATTTGTTCAACCTGTTTTCTAATATAATACAAGTTAAATCCGTTAAAAGCGTCTAAATTCTCTGCTTCTTTTGCGCTCAATTCAGGTTTTTTTGTAAGAACTTCAGCGAATGACATAGATTTCCTCCTAATGTATATAATTACATTCTATCTTAACAGATTTACGAATTTATAGAACTATAATAATTCTTTATATTCAATTAGGTTAGGACATGTCTATTTATTCGGAAGACCATCGGTAATAGTGGCAGGTACGTTTTATTTAATGATTACTAGTCTTCTATTAATCGATTTTTTACACAAGACTTTTACACTCTCATCCTATTTAAAACCTATTACTTTCTTCTATAATTGACAGTTTCACTATTTTTTTCAAAATTATTAATCGCTATCTATTAGTTTTTGATCAACTTTTAGCCTAAACAATAGAGTAAGCCCAAGAAACTATTGCTACAATATATAATAATGTTACAACTATTTCACTTTACAACTATTTCACCAACCCGCATACCATCGATTGCAAGTTAATATAAAGTCTTGCTAAAAAAATCTGCTTTTCACCAATTTCCAGTCACGTAACCCCATTTTCTAAGATTCAAATCCCCGTGCAAGTGTATCGAGGTTACATGATACATACACTAATCAAAGTTACTAATTGTCCAAATTACACAATATGCATGTTCAATCCTTATTCTATAGCATGTTCTCACTAATACGAATTAATAAAGTATTCTCGAATATCCGATGCTCGGAGATTATGTCTTTTCATCACCTTTTAAATAAATTCCCAATATTCTAATATACAATTACCAATTCCTAATTAGTAAAACGAATTGTTTGCACAAAAAAAATCAAGCCATATGAATGTGCTTGAACTTTTTTAATAGTATATTTATTAAGAAATAATCTTGCTAAAGTAGTAGTAACACAATGATTGTTGGTGGTGATTTTTTTGTCAGAGCTGGATGAATCATAGACATAGAGCAATCTATCAAAATGGAACCTATTTAGCAACCATCTAAGAAATTAAATCTGATACAGTGAATGATTTCAGATCATTCCAATCATCATTCTGTTTAGCCCGTTTTTCCATTAGCACAAATTTCAAACTCTGACTAGTTGAGCTGATTTCCCAAAAGTAGAAAATAAAAAAGACCAATAACCAGAAAAGTAAAGTTAGCTTCTAACATCACTCATCTAGTTATCTGTCTATATAAAACAACTATTAAGTATTCATTTACTCAAGCATAACAAAAAACATTTCAGGATCTAAAACCCAGGTTTTATTTTGTCCAGTATATTTCCAGTATAATACGATATATCCAAGTTGGTCAGCATGTGATGTTCCAGCTATATCATGTTGCGCTTCCAACTTATATGGCACGGTTCCATCAATTTTTATAGGATATAAATGGGGTAAATCAATGACAAATCCTTCAAGGGGGTTGATGAGCTTGCCGTCTTTGTCATAAACTGTTCCCTCATAAACTTCTTTTCTGGCGCTTACATCCAGTGTATAGGATTGATTAAGTTTTTCACTTTTAACAAGGACTTTATAATTATCCATATATATAACTTTAAATCCCAAGGTTTCTGAAAGGCCCATAAATTGCTCTGGGCCAAGAATATATTCTGCATTGTTATTGAAAAACGATATGACATAGTAATAGGTTAGTGCCCCACTTCCTCCTACAGGGAGATTCACCATAATCTCCTTCGTATTTGAGTTAGTAAAATTGACCAGAGTCAGCCATGGAGTATAAGCCATACTGTAATTTGAATACAAAGGAATAACATACCACTGCATTGTCCTTCCGTCTTGTACGATCACCTTTATATTTTCATAAAAAGGATTCTCTGTCTTTTCACCTACCAGATAAACGATATCCGGTATTTCGTCGCCATTGACATCTCCTAATTGTTTATCAAGTAAATAAGTCCTCTGAGGACTATTATGTGGATTGATAAAGTTGGTCAGCGTGTCGACCTCCTAAAAGTTCTTTTGATTTTATGGCATATATAAAGGACAGGACATTAAGGTACCTATTAAATGTAGATGTAAAATATTGTGGATAAAGGGAGGTTGCTGATAGGAATGGTAGCGGGGTTCAACAAGTTATTCTATTCTAGGGTGTCATGATATTAAAGTTGTGATTTAACGGTTCTTGTAGGGATAAAAATAGATTCCACTTATTTGTATCTCCCTCTATAATGATTTTTGAACTGATTGGTTTTTTATTGGTTGTTGCTAATTCATATAATATTTCTTTTGGCATTGTTACACTGACATCTGCATCCTCGGCCAATTTATCATTCAAATATCGAAAGATTCCTCGTTTCAACTCGGTTGAAGCGACCTCTTCCCTATCTGAAATGATAAAATTCATCTTATAATTTAATTCCCCTGCGTTAACACCATCAAGTCGAATACTTAGTAAATAAAGTACATCTCCTAGAGATAAATTATTTAGAACATCATTGGAAATAAACGATCCCTTAGTTGGAATAATGCCATAGCGTAGTTCCTGTGCTCCCATTAAATACTCATTTCTCCATGGACCAGATTCAGCCATATATCCTAATTGCTCTAAAGCATCCGCACAAAGAAGCTTTGCCTCAGTATTACTCGGATCCGCGTAAATAACATGTTTTGTAACCTCTGCAACCCATTGATATTCTCCTTCTTCAAAGGATTTTCTTGCTTTCTCCAAAATATATTTTGCTCCCCCCATATATTCAACGTATTTCTTTGCTGAATCTTCTGGGAGTAATTTATTGAGATCTACAGGATTTCCGCTATACCAGCCTAGATACTTCTGATAGACTGCTTTCGCATTATGAATGATTGTTCCATAAAATTGACTATTATACCATTCATCTGTCAAACTTTGTGGAACCTTAATCATCCTCCCAACTTCTTCAAGGGTATATCCTCTATTCATTAATCTTAAAGTTTGATCGTTTAGGTATTGATAGAAATCTCTTTGTTTCTCAAGATATTCCAAGCAAAACTGATTTCCAAAACGTGGCCAGTTGTGGACCCCGAATACTGATGTCAATTCATTCCCCCATAAATCGATTGACTTTTGTATGCCTTTTGCCCAAGCAATTGGATCTCTAATCTTCGCCCCTCTTAGAGTTAATAAATTATGAAGCGTTGCATTACAAAGCTCGGCAATACATAGTGAATGCTCACTTGGTATATAAATCAACATTTCTGAGGGAGCTTCCGTATCTAAAACTAATTGAAACTCCATTGTAACTCCATCAATTTCTTTTTTTTCATATTCCACTTTTATTTCTTCAATGTTTCTTGTAAAAGTCACTGTTCCAGTTGATTGGCCCTTTCCTATACCATTATCTATCTGACCTTTCTCATCTCGTGGTAATTCTACGCCGTACATGTAAATGCCTCTTCTTGTCATTGCAATCCCAACATTAACATTCTCTTCTAAAGCTGAATGAATAAAATTTTGGGGAGCGTAAATTTTGACATTATCCATAGCAAATTTATCTAGAACGCCTAAAATACCTCCATAATGGTCCTCATGGGAATGGGTGATGATGACTGCACTAATAGGAAGCTCTCCAAAATAATCTGTAACAAACTGTATGGCTGCTTCTGCCGTTTCTTTTGAACCCAAACAATCAATTATAATCCAACCGGTATCTCCTTTAATAAAAGTCATATTGGCAAGATCGAAACCTCTAACCTGATATATATTATCTGTAACCTTAAACAAGCCTGTATTTAGGTTTAAATTTCCCTGTACCCAAAGTTTTGGATTAACTGTGTGAGGGATATAGTTACTTAATAAAAATGCATATCTTTTTAAATCCCAAACTGGAATGAGAGAATTCTCTCCTTTTACTACAGGTAAGTTTGCATTAGCTTGCATTCCTGCTTTAGCTAGTTGGTTTTCAACCGTTATTTTATTCCAGTCTATTTTTCTATATGTTTCTTCATTTATTAACATGGTTTTACGTGTTGCATTTTTTCTCAAATCATTATTTATTCTTTCTTGTTCATGATTATTATTAAAATTCATAAAAGCACCCCAAACATAAAAAGTTTCCGTCACTATTATGTATGCAATTGGTTAAATTATAATGAGTTATTAATCCTGCTCAAATTTATTAGTTTTTCATATCATTGATTTTTGCGACCCTGTGTCAAAAACAATCATGTTAACTTGAACTATTGTGATTTTTTATATTTTCATAATTGTTTCGGATAAAGGGACAATAATCAATTTCCTAAGACAGGGGGTATTTTTTTAGATTGTAGTGGAAGCGTCAGCATGTATCGAAAATCGACAGTGTCATTTTCAAATGAAAAGAGGGCTGCCCTAAAAGTCATTTTCTATGACTTTTAGGACAGCCCCATGAATAATTCTTTACTATTTAAGCTCTAACCACGCCACTGCTTCACAATGTGTAGTCTGAGGGAACATATCAACCGGTTGTATTTCTTTCGTCTCGTAACCACCGTCTTCTAAGATTCGTAAATCTCTTGCAAGTGTTCCTGGGTTACATGAAACATACACAATTCGCTTCGGTTTTTGTTCTAAAATTGTTTGTAGCAATGCTTCATCGCAACCTTTACGTGGTGGATCGACAACGAGTACATCTGCTGTTTTGCCTTCTTTGTACCATTTCGGTATGACCACTTCTGCTGGACCTGCTTCGAAGTAGGTGTTTGTGAAGCCATTGATTTCTGCGTTTCGTTTTGCGTCTTCAATGGCTTGAGGCACGATTTCTACACCTAGTACTTGCTTTGCTTGTTTGGCTAAAAATAGCGAAATAGTTCCGATTCCACAATAGGCATCAATCACTGTTTCTTCACCTGTAAGTTGCGCATAGTCTAATGCTTGTTGGTACAACACTTCTGTTTGCTCTGGGTTTACTTGATAAAACGAACGAGCTGAAATTTCGAAACGTACATCTCCGATTAAGTCTTCAATCGCGTCTTTGCCCCATAATGTGATCGTAGTTTCACCAAAAATCACATTTGTTTTTTCACCGTTTATATTTTGAACAATCGACGTTACTTCAGGAAGAATTCTTCTGATTTCTTTAACCGCTTCGTCTTTTTCACGGAATTTCTTTTTATTCGTGATGAGTACTACCATGATTTCGCCTGTTGCACGTCCTTTACGAACGACTATATGTCTAAGCATCCCTTGATGAGATTTTTCATCGTACGGCATGATGCCTAATTCACGCATGACTTGTTTCATTTCGCGTAGAACGTCATCTGCTTCTTCACTTTGAATAATACAAACATCTGTGTCTGCTATTTCATGTGAACGCGTTCGGTAAAAGCCACCAACTACTTTGCCGTCCTGTAGTCCGAATGGAATCTGGGATTTATTGCGATAACGCCAAGGGTTGTCCATTCCTTTCACTGGAAGAACAGGTACGTTTGGTAATTTGCCGATGCGTGTCATGGCGTTTTTCACCATTTGTTGTTTCCATAGAAGTTGTCCTTCATAAGATAAGTGCTGAACTTGGCAACCCCCACAAATATCAAAGACGTGACATGGTGGTGCCACTCGATGTTCGGATGGTTTAATGACTTCGATAAGTTTCCCAAAACCATATGATTTTAAGGTTTTCATCACATGAACTTCTGCCGTTTCTCCTGGCAATGCGCCAACAATAAATAACGGGTAGCCGTCTACTTTTGCGACACCTGCTCCGTCATGTGTTAAATCTTCTATATGAACCGTGATGCGGTCGTTTTTTTGTACGGGTAAAGACATGTAACTTCCTCCATTTCAATTACGTTTATTGTATCATGAGACTACTAAATAAGCAGACCTATAACGTATGTTGCGATTGATTAATTAACCGGTGAATAATTACCTTTTTGTGGTAATATGTTTAAAAGAAAAATTTATTGATATGAGCTAACACTGTTGATATAAATTGAGTCCGATTAAAACACATAATTACGTTAGGAGTAGTTGTATATGAATCAAACAAATCGTAAATCAGTCATCTCTTTAACACTCGGCATTGTCTCCATCCTCATTCCTCTTTTTGGTTTAATACTTGGCATTATTGGTGTTGTTTTTTTTAGACAAGCAGCAAAAGAAATTGCCTTTTCTAATGAATCTGGAAGTGGTTTTGCGACTGCTGGTTTAGTTTGTAGTTTGATTGGAATTATCTTCCAAACGTTTAATATAGTAGCCCTTTTACTTTTTGCTTCAGTGACAACCGTTGGGTAATCACATTGGATTTAGTCGTTCCTATAGGGAATGACTTTTTTTATTCAAAACAAAGTTTATTGAACTGCGACAATTCGGGTATATATCCACAAACGCATAAAGTTTAGTGGAGGTCATACTATGTCTCGATATCAATATCAATTTGAAACACATTGGAAGTTCGAAGCTGACATTGAACAGATTTGGGAACTTATCAATGGGTTTGACCACGGTGATTGGTGGAATGGAATGGACGCTAAGAAAATAAAGAGGGGTAAGAGATTGAACGGAGTTGGAGATCGATTTATTACCACCTTTCATACCAAGCTTCTTTACCAACTTTCGTTTGAATCGGAAGTCATAAAAAAAGAAAGTCCAAGATACATTGAAATTAAGGCTTCGGGTGAATTAGAAGGCAAAGGCATTTGGACCTTGTCTCAAGAAGGTGAAATCACTCATGTACGATATACTTGGGAGGTTAACACTAACAAGAGATGGATGAATTTCGCAGCCCCCTTGCTCCGCCCTGTTTTCGTTTGGAATCACAATCAAGTGATGGACGAAGGTGCAAAAGGAATTGCCAATAGACTAGGTGTTCCACTAGTTGCAACTTAATCAAAGGTTTTATTACCAGCAAAATTGGAGTGAATAAAATGGACAATAAACCAGCAATCGGTGACTATCCGGCTTACTACGCGAATTATATTAACTTGGTCGAAGAAGGTTCTTTGCAAGAGATTCTTCTTAAACAACTTGAGGAAATGACAGCTATGATTTCTAATGTCAATGAAGACCAGGCAAACTATCGGTATGCCGAAGGAAAATGGACTTTGAAAGAAGTGATTGGTCATCTAACGGATACGGAACGAATTATGGCTTACCGTTTGCTTCGTTTTGCAAGAGGTGATCAAACTGCGTTAGCCGGCTATGATGACAATTCTTATGTATTAGAAGCCGCATTTCATTCCCGTTCCATACCTAACCTCCTTGAAGAATTTACAGCTGTTAGACACTCAACAATCAGCTTGATTAAAAACCTGCCTGAAAAAAGCTGGAACAAAAAAGGAATTGCGAATAATGGAGAAATCTCTGTTGCTGCTTTGGCTTACATAATTGCTGGACATGAATTGCATCATAGAAGAATCATTGAGGAGAAATATCTTATCTAAATTAAAGAGCTGAAACCTAAGGGAATTAACTCCTAAAGGTTCAGCTCTTTTTTAATTGAATCATTTACTCGACAATTCATATTCCCAAAAATATATATAATGCAACGAACCTATAAAGCTTTTTGTTATGGTTAAATCTCTTTATTCACGTTCTACTTTGAAATTAAAAACTCGACCAACTTTTTCTTATTTCATCGACTACCACATCTGGTTTATCCCAATGTAACATGTGAGTAGTATTGGGAATTTTCTTCATCTTCCCACCAGTTTTTTGTTCAAATATTCTTGAAGTCATTGCTCGATAATCTTCTTGCTCTTGAGGCAACGTCGCCCTCAGCAATAAGATATCAGAAGATAATTTTTCAAAGATGTCTGCGGTTTCATGTTTGTGCATGCCTTTAATTATATTACCGCCTGTTATTCCTCTTGCGTGCCAATAATACTTAGCTTCTTTTTCTAAAACAAGATCTTTAGCTGCAATATCCAATAAAGAAGATCTTCTTGAAACCTCTCCATATACTGCATCTGTTAAAAAGCTCTCCCAAGTTTCGACATAATCTTCAAAATCTTTTTCATAGTAAGCAACTTCTTCTTCCATCGATTGTTCTTTTAATTTTTTCGATTGATAGCCACCATCAATAAGAATGGTCCCTGCTACCTTCTCCGGAAACTCAGCTAAATAAAACAACGAGACAAAACTTCCCCAAGAATGAGACAAGAAAAAGAATTGTTCGATTTGAAGCATTTCGATGATGTTATTTAGCCACCTTGCAAGTGAAGGCAGTTCATATTCTTCAGCTGTCAGAAATGGATCCGTTTTGCCGTGTCCTGGAGCATCGATGGAGATAATTCTAAACTCATCTTTTAGCTGTTCAGCTATTTCGATAAAACTAAGGCTTGTACTACCTAGTCCATGTAGACAGAAAATGATAGGTGCATTATGATTACCCCATTCAGTAATACGAACATTTATCTCCCCATCATTGATAAAATATCGATTCAAACTCTCTCCCCCTTCCTAATGTAATAAGTTATTTATCAATCTTTAGCTGATATAATGACGAATTAGTTGATATATTGCTATGGAAAGTCCTAAAAGACTCGCTTTCATTTTAGATGAATGGTACCTTTCACTGCGATACAGGTAAAAGAAAATCAACATAAATCCTAACGGAAACCATAACTGAAAGTTACCTTCATTTGTAGTTCTAGAATAAATAGGAGTAATATAAGTGCTTATGATAAAGTAAATAAAGACCGTAAAACGTCGTGTTTCCAATTGTTTGCTCCACCTGACTAAAAAGAAAATAATAATGATTGCGAGAATCGAAATGTGTAAAGGGGGTAGCATAATAACTCCGCTCCCAAATTTGAATTCCATAATGGATTATCCCTCATTTTCATTTTTATCGTCATTAAAAAAGAAAAGAAACTTCTATTAAGTTACTTTTCTTCCGATAAAGATAATATATCTATTAATTAATCTGATGATTCTAGGTGTTTTAGAAGGCTCGAAAAAATAAAAAACTTCAGTCTTTAATTAAGCACAAGTACTTTTAGAATGATTCACTTACTTTTTGTGAATAATCCTTCTAAAGGTTCCCAAGGATGTACTACATACTCAAATTTTTCATCTAGTACGGCAGGATCATTTTTGGCAACTTCTTCGGCTTCATCTACACTTTCAACCTCAACAATAACTAAACCTCCAGTATGGTCTATAAACGGTCCAGCAGACACCAGTCTGTCCTTTAAGGTATCTACTAAATAATGGCGATGTGGCACTAACTTTTGTTCCCAATGAGGCTTTCCAGTTAACCAAGCTTTTCCTCTTGAATAGATAATCACTACTTCCATAACAACCTCCTATTTCACGAAAAATTTCAACATGTTTTACATACTTCAAAAAATCCCTACAGGTTCCACTGACCTGCAGATTTAGTTTCAGTAAAGCATGCACATTCTTAATTACATTTTAACATAAATATCCAATTATAAACTTGATTTATAGAAGATATGGTATTGATTAAAAAAGAATAAATTAAAAACTATAAAGGACTACCAATTTCATTGCGAATTGATAGCCCTTTTATATTATGTTTTTTGTTTTTGTACCTCAGAAAAGAATTCGGCACCAAGTTGAGCACCCTACTTATAACGGAAGATCCTCTTCAGGCAATGCAGATTTCTTCTCTTTCGTTAGGAACCACCCAGCTAAAGCAATTCCGATTAAGACGGTATAGAAAATGAGCTTCCACTCTGTTGAGTGTGCAAAATCATATGAGATTACGCCAACGTCTGGATGTCCAAGAGTTAATACAGCTAGCTTCACGCCAACCCATCCAACGATGGCGAAGGCAGCAATTTCTAAACCAGGTTTGGAATGCAGTAATTTAACGAAGAAGTTTGCAGCAAAACGCATGATTATTAAACCAATTAATCCTCCTGCAAAAATAACTAAGAATTTACCACCGTCCATTCCACCAATCGGAGGAAGGTTTGTGTTTGGTAACGTCATGGCTAATGCAACAGCCGCTAAAATAGAGTCTACTGCGAAGGCAATATCAGCTAATTCAACTTTGAAAACTGTTCCCCAGAAACCTGCTTTTTTCTTTTCTACACCTTCTTTTTGTTCCCCTTTGTTTTTAAAGTACAGCTTCCTTGCGATATGATTAATCGCTATGAACAATAAGTAAAGCGCTCCAATTGCTTGTACTTGCCATACGTCCACAAGGAAAGAAATGATGAATAATGATCCGAAACGGAAAACAAACGCTCCTGCAAGTCCGTAGAATAATGCTTTTCTTCTTTCTTCGTCTGGTAGATGCTTCACCATGATGGCTAAAACGAGTGCATTATCTGCCGCTAATAAACCTTCTAATCCAATTAATAAAAGTAAAACCCAACCATATTCTAATAAAATTGAAACATCCAAATTAATTTCCTCCTAATAAATAGTTTTAGTTAAGCTTCTAAAATGTATATCTCATCATGATCAATACTTTCTATCCCTTGTTTAAATGTCAGTTTTGACTTAAAACGGTAGGATGGATTACATGCTGAATCGATTGAATGTGGCAATTGAAATGAAAAGGGAATGTGATTAGTGGTAGCTGACTCAATAACTTTCGTCGTATATATCGTAATCGAATCAAGTAACTTTTCGTTCTTACTATCATTCGCCTCAGTACACATCATTAAATCACAGTCTATTCTGTTCAGTCTTTGTTCAATTAAACCACCTTTCACGATAAATTTTCCTTTAACAATTTCACCTGGCCTATACGTGTCTTTCTCGAGAATCAAGTCAATTTGTGCAGATCCTACGCCTAACATTGCCATGTATTTTCTCAGTATCATGTGTTTCCTCCAGTTAAATTTTTAGTTGAGGTTCAGCATCGTAATCGGTGCGTTTCCGGAGGATAAACAGAAAAAAACCTTCACCGGAAACGGCAAAGGTTTTTGAAAAAATAAAAGACCTTTACCAATTTGGTAAAGGTCTTGCTAACAACGAAGACGTTGCCAACAAAGCCGGAAGATTAACTCTTCGAATTGACGACTTTGCTGTAAAAGCTACTCCCCTTTAGGAGATACGATTCAACTAGTTACTCATAATATATCTGATAATTAGATGAAATGTCAATAGACAAACAAAATTTATAAGTTAATTATCTTCCATTAATTCTTTTTCTAATTCTTCACTATACTCTTTATCCAGCGTTCCATATCCTTCTTCTTTTTCACTACTCCCGATAATGGCTGATTCATTTGACTGATTCCACCAAATTTCATACTCAACTAATCGTTCTGGCAAATTCTTATCAAAGTCAAAGAAAAAAATAGCCTTAACATCTTCTTCACTAGACATATCGTATATCTTATTTGGATTCCAATTGACTTCTTTCATAATGGACTTAATCCGATTAATCTTTTCTGTATCTTGAATATGCCTCTCTTTATCAATACTCTCACTCTTTACCTGCACATCGATTCTTGTCAATTCACCAGGTCCTCCAAGACATCCAACCAATAGAAAAACGAAAAGGAATACCAAAACCAAAGCTTTTTTATTCATGAATAAGTCACCTTCTTTTCTAATCACTTAGACGTATAAGGAAGAAATTGGTTTCAATCTAAATTTAATTAAATGTGTGAAGTTCAGTCGTATTTCACAATATCAGGTAGAGAGAAATGTTCGATATTCGTTTAATTGCTTTAATTTTTATTTAAAGTGCTCGTCTATAATATTTTAGTTTTTAAAGATAAATGATTTTTATATACTTTTACTGATTGAAATGGAGGCGGCGACACCGAGAGGATTAGCAAGAGCTTTTGACCCTGGAGCGGATTTTAGTGGAACAAAGACTAAGGACGCCACGGCGTGTGGCAACGTCTTTGAAACCAACATCCTGTTGGCCTCCTCCGGAAAGCGTCCGCTACAATGAAAATCAGTTTTTATTGATACAAAAAAACGCCTGAATCAATAAAAATGATTCAAGCGTTTAGCATTATTCTTTATCTCGAACGGGACCGTCTTTAGGTGCGAACACAAATGCCGTAATGATGGCACCAATTAAGACAATGAACGGTGCGTAAAAGATCATAAAATCTGTCATGAGTTCTGCCTCCTTTAGGCGTGATTGTCTTTTTTACCACTGACGTAGTCTTTATTAAACAAGAATAGACGTAATAATAGATATAGGGATGGTAATAACAATCCAAGTCCCGCGATGAACGCCACGATTAAGGCTATAGCCATTGCTTCATTCGTGAAACTGTCGTAAATCGTTAAATACGGATACAACAAGAATGGATAATGTGAAATGCCATAACCGAAAAATGCGAGCGCAAATTGACCGGCTAATAAGCCAAATGCCAATCCATATTTTTGGCGATTCCAGATCAGCCATACAGTACCTACGAATAGTAGGAATGATAATCCGAATACCCACCATAAATCGAGGATTCGATTATAATGCTCTGGATTATGCCCTCTTAATTCGAAAATAATGCCTGCAGCTGTAACCATTGTTGGCAACGCCCAAATCAAGGCGTATTTTCGTAATAACTCGGTTGCTGATTGGTCACCGGCTTTATTGGCATACCACGTCAAGAAAACCGCGGAGATATAAAGAACAGCAACAATACTTAGGACCACAATGCTCCATGTTAAGGGGCTTGTGAAGAGTGCCCAGTAATCGAGTACTGGATTGCCGTTGACCATGGATATAAATCCACCTTCAGAAATCGTGAGCACTGTTGAAAGGGATGCAGGAATGAATAACCCCGTGATTCCATACATGAATGTATATCCTTTGTGACCGTTCGTGCCATATGTTGCAAATGCATAGTACGAGCCACGAAGTGCAAGTAAGATAATCGCTATACTTGCTGGCACTAAAAGAGTTGTCCCGTAGTAAAATGCGGTTTTAGGAAAGAACCCAATAACACCGACGAAGAAGAACACAAGAAAGACATTGGTTACTTCCCAAACTGGCGATAAATAACGTTGAATAATATTCGTTAAAATATGTTCACGTCTCGTTAACGTATTGTAAGCATTGAAAAAGCCTGCGCCAAAGTCAATGGACGCAACAATCACGTACCCAAACAAAAACATCCATAAAACCGAAATTCCAATAATCTCAAGTGTAAGTGTCATTCTATGCCACCACCCTGTTCTTTACGTCGGTCTTCAATTTCCTGTTCAACTGGATTTCTCTTAAACATGCGTCGAAGAACCACCACACTACCAACGCCAAGAATTAAATACAGACCTGCAAACAACACAAGCATAATATCAACTTGACCACTTGTTGTCGCTGCATCCTCTGTGCGCATGATCCCTCGAAGGACCCAAGGCTGTCTTCCGACTTCAGCCATCCACCAACCAGCTTCGATTGCAATCATAGCTAACGGACCAGCCGCTACGATTAACCATCTAAACCACTTAGTTTGTACAAATGACCAATTTCTCCATTTTGCAAATACATACAAAGCTGACAAGAATGCTAACCACATTCCAATGGTCACCATAAGATCGAACAAGTAATGAATGTATAATGGAGGAATTTCATCTTCAGAAAATTGGTCTAAACCAATTACTTCTTCAAATGGGTTGCCATGAGCCAGTATACTTAGAGCATAAGGGATTTTGATGGCATATTTCACTTCACCGTCATCTAAAATTCCGTACATGATGAGAGATGCGTTCTCTTCGGTTTCAAAATGCCACTCAGCTGCTGCTAATTTTTCTGGTTGATACTCGGCTAAATATTTACCCGAGAAATCTCCGATGATTGCTGCAGCAATCGAGAAGATTAAACCAAGTTTCATTGTTAAGAATAAAGCTTTTTTATGATAGACATGATTCGAGCCTTTTAACAAACGGAATGCCGCGATCGACGCCAACACAAATGCCGACGTCATGTATGCAGTAACTACAACATGAGCCACTTTCGTTGGCATTGCTGGGTTAAACATTGCTAGTAATGGATTGATGTTGATTAACTCCCCGTTAACTAGGTCAAACCCTTGAGGTGCATTCATAAACGCATTCACGATGGTAATAAAGACTGCAGAGAAAGATGCCCCAATCGCAACGGGAATTAATAATAATAAATGCTTTTTCTGATTTTCAAATCGATCCCACGTGTATAAGTAAATGCCTAAGAAAATTGCTTCAAAGAAAAACGCGAACGTTTCCATGAATAAAGGCAAGGCAATTACATTCCCTGCGAGTTCCATAAAGTTCGGCCACAATAGTGAAAGTTGAAGGCCAATCGCGGTACCAGTAACTACACCTACCGCAACCGTTATTACGAAGCCGCGTGCCCAGCGTCTGGCAAGCAAAATATAATGTTCATCATTTTTCTTTATACCAACCCATTGTGCAATCATGATCATAAGTGGAATACCTACGCCAATGGTGGCATAAATAATATGAAATGAAAGCGTCAATTCAGTTAAAACTCGACTAAAAAATAAAGCCTCTTCATTGCCCATTTGACTTTCCCCCTATTAACGGCCGAAAATACGACCCAGTATCGACAACAGCATGATTGCGGCGACAATAATCACAATCCACATGAGAATTCGTTCTTGCTTCTTATACATAACGTCACCTTCCTTAATTCCTATCATACCTCATTTGGGGTGCTTTAAAAAAACGTGACGGGTTCATTTCCTGCACAGTTGTGAAGGAACTGTGAATACCTGCAAAAAAATAGATTGCGAAAGTTTTGAGTATTTTGTATTCTTAATAAATCATACTTTAGTTTAGAGGTGCATGCGATGAAAACGAAGCGTAAAGTGCTCGCTTATATTACAAGAGGTCAAGAACCAAATTTAGAACTACTCGTTTTCGAGCATAAGAATCATCCAGAAGCTGGTCTTCAAGTTCCTGGAGGAACAATTGAAGAAGACGAAATGCTAATCGATGCCTTGTATCGAGAGATTGCGGAAGAAACGGGCATCGTGAAAAATGATCTTTCCTTCATTGGTAAAATTCATAAATATAATTTTTATCCAAATGGCAAACAAACGGCGTATGAACGAAACTTTTTCCATTTAAATTATGAAGGCACGCAACAAACTTGGGATCATCAAGTCATTAGTGATGGACTAGATAATGGACTTACGTTCCAATTCCGCTGGGAGCCAATTGAGCTGCTACCTAAGCTTGCTGGTGAACAAGATAAAGCGGTGGAATTGTTATAAAGAAAGAAAAAGCGCTTCCCCATTTTTAAAGGAAACGCTTTTTTGTATTTTATGGGCGATCTTGTTCACGGATATCATCGATTGGTACGAAAATCTCAATATGACGGTGTAGGTTTTCAAATACCGCAGGCAGATTTCCACCGTATTCTCCATCGAGATTCAATTGAACATGGTCTTCTGCTGTCACTTTAATATGACTTGCTTTTTTGTAAATAACTAAAGGATCATCCAGGTGGTTACCTCCAATAGCTAAAGTTGCTAAACGAATGAATTCTCCAATATGACATTTTCTCAATATCATCAACGTGAATTTTCCATCATTAATACTTGAATTAGGCGCTAGTTTTTCAAATCCTCCGACTGAATTCGTCAGACCGATTAAAAACATCATCGCTTCATCTTCAAATACCTCATCATCGTATTCAATACGCAATCTTGACGCACGAATCGATGGGATCATCTCTATTCCCTTTAAGTAATATGCAAGTTGACCAAGAACGGTCTTCAATTTACTCGGAACATCATACGTTAGCTCTGTCATTTTACCGCCACCAGCGATGTTAATGAAATGACGATTGTTAACGACACCAACGTCTACAGGAATCGAATCGTTCGCAATGATTATATTGACAGCTTTTTCAATATCACGTGGAATTCGAAGAGCACGTGCGAAATCATTGGTCGTGCCCATTGGAATTAGACCAACTTTCGGACGCTTTTCAAAACCGCTAATTCCGGCAACTACTTCATTTAGGGTACCGTCTCCACCCGCTGCAATGACCAGGTCAAACCCGCGTTCTACTGCATGTTTTGCAGCTTCTACCGCATCGCCTTCACAAGTTGTTGCGTGACAAGACGTTTCGTATCCAGCTATTTCTAGTTTTTCTAATACTTCTGGTAAGTGTTTTCTAAATAACTCACGTCCCGAAGTCGGATTATAAATAATACGTGCACGTTTCATACACATTTCCTTCCTGCTTTACATATTCATCAATTCATAAGACTCTGCTTCTTCACAAAAAGTTGCATATCCCACGAAAAGAAGCCGTGCAAAGTCTGCCGGCTTCATTTTCTTTATTATAAACCAATGCATGCAATCGAACAATTATGACTGTTTTTGCAGGGCTGCTGTAAATTCTTTTCGGATGTCTTCATATACCCACAACCAATATTCTGGTGTCGAAACATATTCATCCGTAATGTTTTTAATGAATTTTTGTTGTTTTTCTTTAAAAGTTGGATCTTCAGTAGCTGGTAATTCTTTTTTTAACTTCATCACGTATTCTTGTAATTTAGTTGCTCGTGGTCCCCATTGGCTGATGACTTCTCCATCTTTATTCAAAAGCAAATAGATGGGAATTGAACGGCCACCATTTGTTAAGTATTGATCCATTAAATCCAACGTTTGGTCACGATACACGACATTCACATCGATACTTGCTGCTTCTGCTATTCGACGTAAAATCGCATTATTCATCATTGCATCGCCACACCAATCTTCTGTAATCGCTAAAATGCTTGGTTCTTTTTCTTTTAATAATGAAATAAATTCATCATCCTGAGGGACATGAAATTGCTCATATACACGTTCACTATTTTCTTTATGTTGATCCATTTTCTCCATATATGTTTGCAGCGAAATGGCTTCATCGAAGTATTGTTTTTCAGTTTTCATTCGGTTTCCAACTCCTTTTTTACAGTTTACTCATAAAAAATATAGGAATCAATTTTGAGCTTCAAATCCTTTTGGCTGTAAGGATTTTGTCGAATAAGTTATTGACCAAAAAACATTTTTTGAAAAATATTTTCAAAAGTTAGGTTTTAGATTTATTTTCTAGGGGTAAATTTCAACTAGAACACAAGCAAAACAAAAACAAACAATTCGAGGAGGAAACAAAAATGGCAGAGTGGAAAAAGAAATTATTAGCTAGTGGATTTGCAGGCGGATTAGTATTAGCAGGATTAACTGGATGTGGCGACGGTGTTGACCAAGACAACGGCGTAGACGACGGTGAAGAGATGGACGATGTGGATGATGAAAACAAAAATGAAGAAACAGAAGGCGAAGAGTAAGTCGTAGAATAACTTTTCTATTCGATACTTCGTATACTGAATTCATTTTACGCATTCATATGAAAGGTACTTCTACTAACTTTAGGGTTGGTGGCAGTACCTTTTTTATTTGTGAAAGCTAACTATGTAGAGCACTTAGACAGAATCAAAAATCCTATTACGACAATAACAATTAATAAGATTTTTTCCATACATACACCTTTTGTGAGCGCGGTTAAATCACCTACCATGGAACGGTTAATGGAATCAGATAAGTGAGGAAATGGGTTTTTCTCTCTGTTATGACGTTGACTTGAATTTTCATGGTCATTCATTGAAATTCACCCCTTTTTCGATTTCGAATTATACCTTATTTCAATTCAAGTCCCGTTTTTATTCCCATGTTTCATCCAATTTATCTGCATAGAATGTGATTGCTTTCTTGTACCTATGAATATCTTGAACAGCAGAAGTATCTACAAGAGAATTCAGAAGAATCTCCATAGCTGAACTATGTTTTTGTAAGTTATATAATGTCATCGAAAAGAATACTTTGATCGCTTGATTGTCTGGAAAAAGTTCTATTCCTTTCATGAAAATACCATGTGAATTTTCATATTGTCCAAGTGTTCGATATGTACTTCCTAAACCTATGATTGCTCCCTCTAAATCTTTTGCTGATAGACCCAATTCAATTGCCTTTTCATAATAAGGAACCGCTTTTGATTCCTCCCCCATAACGTCAAAACTCCATGCACATTGGTAATTAATATAGGCATCGGATGGAAAGCTTTGAACCAACTCAGTTAGAATACTATTCGACTTCTCTAATTGCCTAGACTCTCTAAGTTTTATTGCGTAATTTAATTTTTCATTCATACCTATCACCTCACCTATGCAGTTAATTAATTTCATTGCATTTTTTCTCTGCTATTTCTTTTAATGCTAAAGCTCGATTCACAATAAATGCCTGCATGTATTTCTCTAGGAATAGTCGATCGGCTAGTTTGCCCAATATGCCGAGAGGTGAAATGTATGCAAATTCATCCTTCATGACAGTACCCGTTTCACTTTCAATAAATTCGTGTGTATGTTTAAACGAATGAAATGCGCCTTTGACCATTTCATCAGTAAATCGGTATGGCTTTTCCATTTCAGTAATCTTCGCAGTCAACTTTTGTTTTATTCCTAAATGGACCGCTTCCCACGTAACACTTTCACCTAATTCAATCAATCCTTCAGTTACTCCACCAATTGCTCTTTCCTTTGTTTTTGATGTGGTTTCCATATGTACTTGAATGTTTCTAGCAAAATCAAAACAAACATGGATAGGTGCTGCTATATAAATTTCGTGTTTTATCACTGGCATTTTATTTATACCTCTTCATTAGAATGAATATGCGTCGCTAAACTTAAGCAAATTTATTTCAAAGATGAATAAATTTCCCCAATAATTCCTTTTAGTTGATGAACGCCTAAGTCTGTATTTGTCATAATGATTGCTCCTTTTCCCAAATACGGATATGCGACCATCATACATTGAAACCCAACACCCCAACCTAACGAAGAAATTTCAAGTTCTTGATCTGATCCATCCAAAAACATCCCTAAACAGTTCCAACCTTTACAGCCTTTTGAGTCAAAAAAAGCTTGGACACTATTTTGCGAGAGACCCAGTTTACTTTCACCGTGTAAAGAACTCATTAGTTCCAAAACTAATTTGCCTATATCTGTAGGTGTGGTCCAAAGTCCAGAAGCTGCCGCGTACGGATATATCGGATATTTCTCATTCACTACATTCCCATCTTTATTATGGCCACAAGAAAATTTCCCTTTGATAGCATCAGAAAGTATTATTTCGTATGTGCTGTTATTCATTTGTAAAGGAGCAAATAGAACTTCTTTCATTATGTCCCCAAACTGCATATCAAAAATGTCTTCAATTAATTGTTGAATGATACAAAAACCTGCGTCTGAATATTGAAAGTCGGTTTCTGGTATATATTTAACTTCAATAGGATCATTACAATACGAGGTTTTCCCCATTAATAAATCAATCATGTTTGGAACACCATGTGTAGTGTTCAAATTACTAAAACTACCTTTTGGATCAACGATTCCTGATTCATGACTGAGTAGGTTTCGTATAGTTACCTTTTTCGTTTGAGTAAACTCATTTTCAGGAACCTTCCATGATGTTAATCTATTATTCACGTTGTCATTAATATCAAGTAATCCTTGGTCGGATAACTTTAAAACGAGAATCGATGTTAAGAACTTACTAATTGAGCAAGCATTAAATATAGAATTTTCGTCGACCTTTTTAGTAGTCCCTGCTTTAAGTACACCAAAGCTACTAGTCATGTTAATTTCACCATTATTAATTAAAGACATGCTTAAACCAGCTATGTTATAATATTTCATTCTTTCCTTAATATCGATATTCTTCATCTTCATTTGATTTTAGCGCCTCCAAATTTTTAAAACCGACAAAACTAAGATATCATCTCTAACTTCCACAATTTGTTTCTTCATATCATACTGGCTATATCTAATGAATTCGAATGTATACCATATTAGGAAGAGTGATATGAGTGATATAAAAATCCTCTTGAAATAGTTAATAGTAATCAACTCCCTCTATGTTTTTTTATCCGTTGAATATCATACTTACTGTCATGTGAAAATTACGGTTTATTTCTTCGCATATTTTTTCTCGAAATGACAATATAAGTAATGCAACAAATAATCAAACCTAGACCAAATATACGTGAGTATAGTGGTTGATTTTCAAATACAATCTTAGAAACGCCGATTGAAAAACCCAAAAATAAAGTAAGTGCATCTACTAGATCATCCGAATCTCTTTTTAAGTATGATTTGATTTTTCCCATAAAATCTCTCCCTAAAATTTCAGCGTACCTAAACTTGACGATTAGTCCTACTATCCAAGCGTAATAAATGAATTTTCATAGCTTCGAAATTTTCAACATTTACAAATCATCAAATGATTTCCGTCTGGATCGGTAAAAGTAAAATAGTGGTTATGTTCAATTTCAGTTAGTAAATTAACGTCCTTTTCCTTCATATACAAATATGCTTCTTCAATATCCTCTGTGTTGAAATGAAACAACGGCGTTTTTATTACCTTATCTGGCGAATAAATTTTGCTGTCTAATACGATTCCAGTTCCATTCATGGGTATTACATAAATATGTCCAAACTGGATGTCTCCGTTAGCTTCTATACCTAGTAGATCACAATACCAGTCCCTGGCTTTATCAATTTCACTTACTGGAATAAAAACTGTGCCGATCTGATTTAAAATTGGACTCTTCAAAAAAGCTCCCCCTATTCTTTACTGTTGACCATATTTTTTGCAATGAATATTAGTAGGAATACAATTACCCAAGGCAGTATAAATTCTGTAACCCATTGGAATCCAACAAGAAATAAAAACCATAAATCGCTTTTCAAGTATCCTAATGATGTAAAGATGATTAGAAAGACAACCAATGACAATAAAAACATGATGAAATATTTCATATTACCCTCCAAAATCTTTATTTAACTTCCACTACAAACGTGTACGAGACTTCACCTCTGACATGACCATTCGACCAATCTGCAATTACTTCATAAATGTATCGTCCTTTAGTTGATGGGGCAGAGAATTTATTATCACTTAATGGAATGTTATTAATCCTTCCATTTTCATTCCATAGATAAGCGGATAATTCAGGATCATCTTCTACCACTATAGTAATATTGGAACCTTCTTTCATTGGAATAGCTGTTAAATCCATTGCAATTTGATTGGGTGAAGCAGCATCCGTAGTTATAGACTCTGTTCCCGCACCACTTTCCTTCGTCCACCTATAACCACCTTGTTTCATATCGTATTCTTGATTGTTAACCAGAACGACTCCATTCATTGTTGGGGGGAATTCTTCACGATTAGCATCCGCACTGGTACATGCAGATAATGCTAATGAAGAAAACAGGAACAATATGAACAACCATTTCTTACATTTCATCAATCAAACCTCCCTTTCTTCATTAGACTTGTAATTTCTAACAAGGTTTCGTCGTTCATAGGAAATTTTCAATTTAATTCATCAGATTGTAAAAAATGTTATTTTTGTATATTCTAAATATAACAAATTTATTATTAAAGTTGTGGATAAATTAGAAATTAGTATGGGGTTAAAGTTAGGGGGACTTCTGTGTTTTGGCTACCGGTATTATTGATTCTGATTTTCGGCACTGCTATGTCTTATGTTGGGGAGAAAGGTTGGCCAGGTGTTAGTTTAACCTTAGTATTACTTCATACAGTTATCGTAAGAATTGCTTTTTTGGACCATCCTCTTTTTTGGATCATCCTATTTTCAACTATTCTTTTATGGGTCGTTTTTATCGTTACCTACTTCCAACGAGATCGTTGGCGAAATATCGAAAAAATAAATTAAAAAACATTCATCTCAAAACGGATGAATGTTTTTATTTGTTACTCCTCTTATTAACCTTTAAAGTTCCTTTTCTCAACTCGACGGATAATGTAAATAGCAACCACTATCAATATTATCCCTAGGATACTAGAGAAAATGAATCTATTAGTAAAGGATATACTTTCCTCTTCTGAATCATTTAAGTCTATTTTCACTACTTCAGTGGGTTTTTCGCCTAAACCTAATTCATTTAGATCCTCTTGAGCTGAGGATAACAAAGTTGTTCGAGAACAAAGACTTGCTCTTAAATCTCCATCAGATTCATTTGCATAGACTAAATATTTAGTTGTACTAAATTCATAGCCACAACTCTCCGGGAATCTTGAGGTATAAACAATCACTTGTGTTTGATTAATTCCTTTCCAAACTTCATCCACTTCAAAAACAACACCAATGGGATCAGACGAAGATTGCACGGGATTGAATTTATTTTCATCAATGATTCCAATCACTTTGCCAGAGAACACAGCTGCACTTCAGTTGAATTCTTCTTGAACAGGCTCAGGTTCTTCACATGAACAGGCATAGCTTGTATTTGGTGAATAATTGAAAAACATAAATGTTAACAAAACCACTAATGTTAAATTAATCTTCCATATCCTAAGCCACCATTTTTTCAAAGTAATTCTCCCTTTATCAATGTGATTAACTATTCCCCAGGCATATGACCAATTACTTTATTTGTCTTTGGATCGACTAAAATAATCGGCGTTCCTACCACAACATTATCTTTATCAACAAATGAGACGGACCATGCTGCGGTTCCTTCAAAACTACTGTCTATTAATTCATAGTTATCATTAACAACTATTTTCGTCACGACTGCACTATTCGAATCTTTAGCGTTTTCACTCCATCCTTGTTCATTTAAATAATCCCAAGCGACTTTTTTAACATCGTCATAACCCTGTTCGTTTCCTGTGTCTTTTTCAACATCATTACAACCTGTAACCCAAATCATTATCATGAACAGAAATAGCCATTTTCTTTTATTGATAAGAGTACCTCCTTCTTCATTGGAGACTTATGCTTTTATTGAAATTATACTAAAGCTTTGAACTCTTAATAATAATCGTAGTGGGAACCACTTCTGCCTTTTCTAATGAATACCATCGATTTGAATGTCGCTTGAGATCTTCATCCGAGCAACTTACATCTTCTATAACTTTCTCAATTTTGAATCCGTTTTCGATGAGCGTATTCAGATATGTACTTAACTTAAATTGCTGCATAATCGCTGGATGGTTCCATGCCTCGTGATCATATGGACCTTCTTCATGATAAGATTTATTAACAACAAGTGTTCCTTCCATATTGCATATGCGGCTATATAGTGGGTGTTCCCAACTGAAAACAAAGACTCCTCCTTTTTTTAAATATTTACTGACGTTCGATATAGTTTTATTCAAATCAGTCGTCCATCCTAAAGCGTAAATTGAATACACGATATCAAAATAGTTTTCCGGTATTCCTGGGTTCTCCTCCATTGGTGATTCAAATAAATGCAAGGGTACAGTAGAATTTTCTAATACCATTTTTGCTGTATCAATTTGTTTTTCAGAAAGGTCTATTCCCCATAATTCAGAAGCATTTCTTTGGTTCATGTACTGTAATGAATGCCCACTTCCACATCCAATATCTAAAACTTTGAGATTTATGACATCGCCTAATAAATTCAAATCATTTTCACTCGGTGCCATGGGACCATATTCAGGCAAAGGATTTCTCCCGAAAAATCGTTCAGCAACATCATCCCAGCTTTTCTTGTTCGTATTTAGTGTCGTTGTATTCAATTCAATTGCCCCTTTATTAAACGTTGAAAATCTTTAGTTTCACTATAATTAATGAAAAAAAAACCTATTTGGAATATTCTTTTTCCCCTACCATAAATTAGACGTGATTAAATTATTGTTGTTTCACTTTTTCATTTGATTATAGGCTTCAAGAAGCTCTTCAATTGGAATATTGTTTATTTTCATGCCCTTCATTTCACTATCCGTTATTTCAACATCTTTGAGATTACAATTAGTCAGTTTTCCACCTTCAAGATTGCACCTTTCAAATAAAATCGGATCTGTTATGTCTCCAAGATTAGTATCCGAAAAACGCACTCCACCTAATGTGACATGGATAAATTCACTTTTGGAAAGATTAAGATCGGCAAAAAGCGCATTCCTAAAGTTAATATTTTGGAACGTTGATTGGCTTAGATTACAGTTACTCACGTGACTACTCATTAAATTGCTATTGCTAAAAGAGCTACCTTGCAAATTCACTTGGTAACCTTCCGTGTTTGACATGTTGCAATTTTCATATTGTCTATTCGAGATGTTTTCATTTTCGATTAAGTTGTTCTGTTGATTTGAAGTTGCTATTCGTTTGATGTAACAAAATTCATCTTCAGTTTCAAATGTTGTTTGATAGCCCATTTTTTCATAAAAGCGATGGTTACTGATTTGCCTACTCGAAGTTTCTAAATCCCAGGCTCTAACATTCGGAAACTCTTTTTCAATTAACGTGATAACAGTTGAACCAATCCCTTTCCCTTGGGATTTTGGTTCAATAAAGATTCGGTCAATTCTTGCGTACGATTCCCCCGAAATCGTCACGATAATTCCACCAACAATTTCTTCATTCTCTAAAACCTTAAAATAGTTCAAATGATTAATCATATACAAATTCATTTCTTTCGATGAATACCCAGGTGGTTGAATATTGTAATCCGTTATATCATCTTGATCTGATAGCCATTTCTTTGCTTCTTCATCAAAAGTGATTTTCATAATTTCGGTTAATTTTTCTGTATCCTGAATAGCTGCTCTTACAATTGTTATATCTGTCATTTACTAATTCTCCATTTCGTTGAAACTATACAAGCTTCTATTTCCTTTTCATATGATTTCGTATGAGGTTTATTTGTCCCCGATGATTTAATTCATCTTCAAAAACATGGAACCATTTAAAATAATTATTCGCTAAATATTCTGGTCCAAACGGTGTAACTTTGTCTAACCAAGTATCCTCAATCCCCTTAAATAATTCGAGCGTTCGTTTCCTAACGATGTCTAACTTTTCCTTATAGAATTCTATTTCTTTACCATGTATTTCTTCATGTGCTTTTTCACCAAGTTCTAAACCCACAGTTAACCTTTGCTCCTCTTCTTCATTCGGTTCACGGTCTTCTAATGATGTAATTACATAGATTTCTTCCAAACATGCCATATGATATAACAGGGCACCGATTGAATTACCCTTCCCGTCTATGCGATAATCCAACTGCTCTTGCGTTAAATTATCTACTGCTTCTAACGTTGTCAGCCTCGTATACTCCATCATTGAGAGTAATCTTCCAACCATTGGTGTATAACCGATTTTTTCTTCGACAATGTATCTCTTGCTTTCCAATGTTTTCATATCAACCATCCTTTTTCTACCTATTCACTCAATTCCAATTATTTCAAATAACCGACTATAACTCAATCTTTTATTAAAAAAGGACGCAATCCTTTGTTGGATATGCGTCCTTAGTTAGAAATAATTATTTATTTGTACCACTCTATTTTTAACCACTGTTCAATCCTTTTTCCTGTAACTTTGAACAGAGTATCTTTCCCACTCTTCTTTCAACACATCCCAGTGAACAATTTTCCACGGGTTAAAGAAGGTTTGTCCATTTTTATTGAAAAACAGGTTGTTCCCTAAATAATACGATGCGTGTTGAATAGTTCCTGCTTCGTTAACCCAAGTAACGACATCACCATCTTGAAATTCATCGTACGTTTTTACATACCCTGCTTTTTCAATTCCCTTGATGAACGTTTGTTGATGAATCCATTCATGAATTATCCACTCCTGGTTTATTGGAGAAGTACTAATTGCGTATAGAGTAGCTGCTAAACAATTTGCACCGGCATCTGTTGAGAATGTATTTGCATATTTTTTAATATGCATTGGTACTCCAAAAGGCACTTCTATTGAATTCCAGCTATCCCATTCCAATGCATATGCTTTTATGATTTGTTCTCTAACGGTAATCGGAAGCCTTTTCCACATGTGATGTTGAATAACAATGTGAAGTTCTTCATCTTTTTTTACTATATGCTCTTTGGGAATGATATTTAAATCTGAAATTAGCTTGGTTGATACAATTAATCCTCTTCCCACTTCTACTTGTAATAGGAGAAGCTTTTCTATTTCTTTCGGTTCTAATTTATTTATCCAATCAGATTGAGCAACTATGACAATCTCAATCTCCTTTGAAATATTCCAGTGCTCATAGCTGTTTGCGAATTGAATCTGTCTATAGGTAGCATGATTGAAAAACTCATCTTTAGGCATAACTAGTGTTTCATTTAAATATTTCTTAAAGTAACTTAAATCCTCTTCTTTCATAAAAAAGAAGTCTTTTTCTGGTACATATGCCGAAATCCAACTGGCAATTTGTTCTCTAGTTGGATGTAGTTGAATGTTCATTCTAAAATCCCCTTAGTAATTTACACTTTTAATAAATGAGTATTACAATAACTAATTATGTACTTTGAAAACCCGATCGTATCTTTCACTCGCTGCTCCTCAGAAGTGTAATGGTTATTTTTAACTCCCTTACGAATGCTAATTGCTTCTTTAATAATCGGATGCCACTCAGTAGGGACATGCTTTAAACCATATTCACCTGCATCAACTTTTGAAATGATGTCGTGTTCCTTCAAGGTATAATATTGACGTATTAATCCAAGGACTGACCATTCGATTGCAGTATCAATCTCTTCCTTAGAGTATTTGTTTATTTCACCAAAAGCACTTTCCAAACTCGTTGTTTGATTTGCCCAATAAGAATTCATGTTGCTATTAACATATGCGGTTAAGTCACGTGGACTTGTCTCATATGTGAACGATGTACGTTCCGGTCCGACAATGCAAATGCCCTTTGTCTTTAACAGCCACCACGTAATCGGATTTATGTATGTTTCAATTCTGATTTCCCCACTGTTATAAACAGGATAGCTATTTTCATGAATAGCCAACTTGCCAAGGTCATCCCAAACAATATAGACTCCATCCATTTCAATAGAGTTGTATGTATTCGCAATTTCCCGATGTATTTCAGATAATACATCGATATCAACCTCTAATAAACGTCGACTCATTACTGTAACGAAATCAATATCACTGCTACCTTCAACATAAGCATCTAATGCAATTGATCCCTGAATATACACTCCTTCAAGGAGTTTTGGAAATCGTTTATTTACTAATGAAATATAGTCATTCATTACTTCAGTTACTAACTGTGGTATTTGTTGCTTCATATCAGTTTCCCCTTTGCTACAATTGAATGGCTTGAATCTCAGTCCATCCATACACAATTTCGTTTAGTTTGTCTCCAGCAATTTCAACCTCAATGCAATCTAATTGCTTTCCACCAAGTGCCTCATAAAAGTGACATGAGTTGTTTTTCTCCAATACTAGTACCAACATTGAATTTATATTTAAGTTTAATAGTTCATCGATGACTGGTTTCACGAGCAATCTACCTATCCCTTGTCCTTGATATTCTTTTAAAATGTAAATGGCGTAAGGTTCACCGTCAGTTCCCGTGTAATTCCCACTTCTTTCTTTACCTCCAGTGGAAAACCCTACAATATCACCTTCATAGGTTTCAGCTACATACACATTCATATTAGACAAATTTGATACCCATAATTTTTCTCGGCTTTCGTATGACAATTTGTTTAAGAATTCATCAGAAATAATATCCCTATAAGTAGTTCTCCAACTATCCACGTGGACCTTAGCTATTCCTTTGACATCAGCAATATCGGCCTTTCTAATTTTCATGCTTAAATCACCTCACATTGATAGTTGAAAATACTTTCCGATAACTCTTCTGTAATTAAATGTTATTACTCATTAATATCATAAATTAAGATATCAAATAATTTATCGTCTATATAAAGTAAAATAGCCCATTCTCCTTTTTCTGGTATTTTAACAGAAGATGGTGAATGAGAATCTGCTCCATTATTGGGACCACTTAGTTTTAATGACCATGAATCTTCAAATAAAAGGGGATAGACTTTTTGGGTTTCTTTATGAAATCCTACTATTGTTACTTCGGCATTTGGTGGTACATCCCATAGGTGCCACATCCACTTTTGTCTATCTAAACTCGGCATATCTGCACCGATAACACCTGACTTATTTTCATTTCCGACGACACCATATTCGCCAAATTCAACTGCTTTCTTTTGCCAATCAATGTTTTGAAAATCACTTTTTTGAATAAAATCAGGTGCAGTATCAGGAATTTTCACCTCTTGATTTGTACAACCAGCAACAATTACTAAACATATTAGTAGAAGGAATAACTTGATGACTTTTTTCAAAAAATCGCCTCCATAAAAAAAATTCTATGAGTAATCAGTTCAACAAATTCCCGATGATCACGATAACGATTGAAATGGCAAAAAAGCCGAATACGAAATAACCAAAGAATCGCAACGGTTTGGGCAATTTATTCATTTCGATTTGGGAAGGTACACTTCCTTCTATATTACTCATATGGTCAATTGCATCATTCATCGGTTTTTTATCAGTCATTTCAATTCCTCCTGTATTGGAATCCCATCTACATCGAAATATTTAAATTCAAATCTTAAGCTATCTCCATCACCATTAGTTTTCGCTATATTAATCCAGGATACATTACTTTGATTCACATCAAATTCCTCTTTAAATATGCGTTCATTAACACTCAATTCCATTTGAGCAATCTCGTTAAATTGATTCGAAACAATCAACATTCTTAGAACATCAGATTTTTCATCTCGTAAGTTAGGAATGAAAACAGCAAATGATTCTCCCTCTTTCTTCTCCGCATAATTCCACTCATAATTCCCTGCAGGGTTTTTATAAAACTTAATAAATGCTGGACTGTCATGAAGTAAAAAACTCACAATCCTATTATTATGAATATCTTTGATTTCCAAAATCTCAATCGATTCGCTATTGTAACCATCTATTGATTGGATGACTTCAATTATGGACTCTTTGTCATTTCCGTACGCTTGTTTATTAATAACTGATACATAAATAATGATGATAGCAATTAGAGTAATGTTATCATTGTATACTTACTGTTACGTTTATTTATAGAACTTTTAAACACACTCATTGTTGGCTATTGAACCATTCTTTGTACTCTGCTTGCGTGTATTCGTCTGTTTTCACTACAGTCCATTGACTGTTCGTTTTTTCCAAGAAAATCTTCATTACATACTCTCCTCCAGACTCATCAAAGTCCTTTCTTAAATAGACAGTGCTTCCATGAACAAGAACGATAGCATTTTGATCGTCTATCGTTTTGATTTTCATTCGATCATAACTTTCAATATTGTAATTGGCATCTATTAAATCAAAATGTTTATTTAAGGATTCCATCTCTTCTTTCTCGACGTTAACGCCTTCATTGAAATCGAAATCGTTTTTCAATCTCGGATATTGGTTCCACAAGATTTGTATATCATTTTTAACCACCGCTTGTGTTCGATAGTACATATACTCTCTAACAATCTTTGAATATTTGACCCAGTCAGATGGTTCAGGCTCAATAAAATCTTTCAAATCTTCCTCGGCATTCAAATTTTCAGTTTGTGTCGGTTGCTGGCAGCTTACTAATAATGACAAAGGTATGATGAAAACGATTACTAAAAAGAATCTTTTCACTTTTACACCTCCAATTCCGACTTCACTATACCGATTACATCCATTGGTTTTTTTAACTTCGTAAAAACATCCCCATGCAAATTTGATTGCCTAAACCATGTCGCTTGATAGGCATGCATTCCAACATCACTTGCGCCATGTAATTCATTAGAACCTCCATCGCCAATAAAGATTGAATCTTGAGGGGCAACTTGTAATGCTTCACATGCGATTGAGTATATCTTGGAATTGGGTTTAGCAAATTTCACTTTGTATGAAAAAATAGTAGTATCAAATATCTCTGCAAGTGGAGATTGAGACCAGCTCTCCACTTCTTCTGGTGCACAATTGCTAATCAAACCAAGTTTTATATTCATGTTTTTTAAAAGATGGAGAGTTTTCATAATCTCGGTATCAATATTTAGAAATGGAACAGTTTTCACATGAACTCTTTGTAAATGAATTTCATCAATTATACTTTTATCAACCATTTGATTATTACTCTTTAAAATATCCTCTAATGCACATTGATGATTTTCAAAAGCTCCTGTCATTCTTCGATCCATTCTTTCTGCCCATGCTTTTCTATAAACTTGCTCATCTAATCCCAATTTAGCGACGGAATATGTTGCCTTCTTTTGATCGCCTTCCCATTCAGTAATCAATGTTTCATACAAATCAAAAAATACCGCTTGAATAATATGAATCCCTCCCCAAAAAATAAATATAATTGTTTGAAAGTCTGGCACGCAGAAAGTAGGAAATTGATTAATATTAAAACTGTGGTGCATTTCCTCCGAAGATTGTCTCCTATTTATCTATTTACCTTGACCTAAAACAAATTCACGAAATAAGTTCAGGATTTCTTCTTGAGATTTTCCTGTGTTGTTTTCATTGGTTAGCTGGTAACCAGCATGATAAATTTGTCCCTTATAGAAGGTATATAATTCATTTGCAGATGTGGCGACTGTCGCTATTTCGTTTTTGTCTTTGTTGTATTGATAATAAGTGTAGACGAGCGATCCATTTGTCGTTCTCACTTGATGGAATATTGGAGTATCTTCAATTAATACTTCCCTTCTCAATTCATTGCCTAATGTATCTTGTTTTTCTTTAGAAAAATCATATTTTTCTAAAGGGTTTTCTTTTACGTCCGTTATCGAAATAATAAAAAACTCTTCAGCTTGTTCATATACATCATTACTTAAATAGGTGAATTGAACTTGATTTTGTACGTTACTCTTTTTATCTTCAGAAGTAACCAAATACACAGATTGCTCATTCGGTTCAAATGGTAGCTTCACTGAATCTATAGGATAAATTTCGTTTTCTACCGAATCCGGTGCAACATTCATAAATTTATCGATCAAAAGCGGTTTAAAATAGGTTACATTTTCTCTCGTATCCAGTTCGTCGACATTTTTAAAATATTCACTGTAGGTCAATCCATCTCCTTGGACTTCCACCAAACCGGCTTCTTTATTAGTACAACCTATGAGCAGCATACTCATCGTAAAGATGGACAACGTTATCTTAAATAACTTATTTGGGTTCATTTGATTTTTACTCCTTCACATTACTACTGCACTGGTCGAACGAATCTTTCAATTTCATTTGAAATAATTGAAGTATCCCACGGATGCCAATACCACACTTTAGAATCGAAAAATAAGTTAAATTTGTAAGCGATTTGTTCATCGCTATAGAAAACCATTTGATAGTGTTCCGGGTCACCATAGGCCATGTCAGGATTGAACTCAGAATTAATTTCCCCATCTCTAATCAAAGCAAAAAAATCGTTAATCTCTTCCTTATTATTTAATGTATTTAGCACAAGCGGTTTGTTATAACCCTTATAAAATTCTACTTTGTTTACGATGTCTAAATCTAAATCTTTAAAATGCTGTTTATAATCTCTTTGCATAGATTCCTCATGATAGATCCGGTAGCCATTAATTTCATTTTCATCTGGCACAGCAATCAATTCAGGCATATTGAGTACTTCAAATATTTCTGTTCCCGGTTCCCAAAATGCAGCATCCCCATTTTTTATCTGATATTTCGGGTTTGATACATTATCCGCTACCTTGAAATCAATTTCTCCAACTTTTTCACCAATATAGGATTGGTCAGCAATTAATGCAGAATATATGACCTCGTATTGAGTTCCATTTATTTTAATGAAATCAACCCAGTCAATTATCGTATGTTGATTTGTAAATGAAGTTGGATTTGTAGACGAAGTTGGATTATTACAAGCAGTTAGGAACATACAACTAATTAGAAAAACTAGTACCTTCTTCATATAGGTCCTCCTCAAACTTATTTTTGTAAACCACAATTCTCTTTAAAGTTTAGACGAACCATATTTACAAAAGTTACCTATTTTAATTGTAATCCATTATTAAGAAACAATGTGAATAAATTAAACGTCTAGTTGTTTAAAGGGGTGAGTAGAATAAAGAAGCTACAAAAGATTATGGTTTGTTTGCTCATAACGATTTTTTTGATGAATTATTTATATAAAAACCTACCAAAATTATCAGCAATGGACGTTTCACAATATGAAAAAGTACAAACCTTTTATTCTCCATCAGAAAATAAAATATTAACTGTTTATTTTAGGGGTGGAATCATTTTTCACACTGATTACGCTTATGTTGGTGAAATACAAGATCTTATAAATAATAATCAGCATTTGATTTTCTTATTACCTGGGGAGGATTTCGATGTTAGTTGGATCGATGAGAATCATTTAATGTTAAATGGAAAGAAGATGAATATTAATAGTACTTACGATTTTAGAAGGGACTAAAAAACCAGCACTAAGAAACACTACAGTGCTAGTTCTTATTTTGAGTATCAAGTTAATACATTTATTCACTCATTCAAAGTACTTTCCGGCTTGTTGTTATGAATGAAAACAAGATTTTTGCGTCGATACACACTTAATGCTACTCCAATTAAAAAGGCATTAAGTAAGGTGGGCATAAGACCATAACTGATAAATGGCAATGACATAGACATTAGAGGTATCCAACCGAAGGTCATTCCAATATTAGTTACTAATTGAACCAAGTAAATCGCAACCACTCCGATTAAAAGTAATTTGCTATAGGAGTCTTTGATTTTCGTTATTAACAAAACGATCCTAACCACAAATAGTAAGAGGATAATGACAATTGCGCTAGCAAAAAGCCAACCATAATAATAAGTTAGACTTACAAATGCAAAGTCAGTAAAAGCCCCTTGAAGAAATGTCGTATCACTTGACTGACCAAACCATCCAGCATTCTCAAACATATTTTTCAATTGAATAATTGTATGATTTTCATATTTTTTTGGATTCAAGAACGCTAACAATCTTGTTATTTGATACTGTTTTATGTTCGGTAAAACTAAGATACTCGTCATTAAAGTGGTAAGTCCTAATACTAAGTGCATGTATACAATTTTCTTCTTATTAAATTTGCTCCACCAAATCATACTAAATATCATGAATAAATATATATAAACAGAAGTCAGATTGGTTACAAAATAAAATAATAAAATTGAAACAAATAATAGAATAGCAAAATGCCAAATTTTTATTTTGTTATTATTGAAAAAAGAAGCCCAAGCAAGGAAAAAGAATGGTATTGCCATTAAACTCTCTATTGTTAAAACTTCTAATTCTATTAGAGGTCGACCAAAAATCATGGTATTTGAAAAAGAATATATTGATATTAAAATTAGAGCTCCAATTGAGTAAAACAGCCATCCAAAGCTCTCCAATTTCCTATAATCTATGAACATCGTTCCGACTACTGTCACAATCCCTATTACAACAATTAATAATTTTTTAATTGCAATTGGCGAATCAAATGTAAATCCTTCTATGAAAATTGGTAAAAAACTTAAACCCATTGTGATGATTAATAAAGTAATCATTAGCCAGTCCACTTTCGGACGATGAAGTTTGTTTAATTGCTGACCAATTCTTATTGGATTACCCATTTGTTTAACTGCTCTTTCTTCAGCCAGACTTTCATTAAGCCCTCTTTCAATCCACATTTTTTTGGACTCCTTCAAATGGTAGTCCAATTCAGTTGAAACAAATTCTTGTGCTTCCTTAGATTTAATTTGACCCTTTACTTCGTTTAGAAATGATTTGGTATCATTTTTCATTTTACGCTTCACCCCCAAAAAGTTCTTTGAGAGAAACTTGTTTTTCAGTATTCTTTATTTCTGATTTTCTCAGTATTCCTATACCTTTTTTCGCCAAATAATAGTATTTTACTTTAGATTCATTCCAATTCGATTGAATACATTTATCGTGTTCGAGTTCGTGCAGCAATGTGTATAGCATGCCTTCTGCATCTACAAACTTTGAAACTCCACGTGCATTCAATAACAATGCTAATTCATGCCCTGTTCTGTTATTAACAAGAAGCTGCAAAATCGCTAAAGTAATTTCATTGTCATTTTCAATTGTATTTTTAGTATTTTCTCTAATTTCATTTTGATGGTGTTCTGTGAAATTCAGATTAGAAAAAACAGTTTGATCCATTGATTTCTTCAACTTTATTAAACGATCTTCCATCTATTATTCCTCCAATCTTTCCTTCAGAAGTTCTTTTGCTCGCCTAAGTCTCGTTTTCACAGTGTTCTCATTCTTTCCAATGAGTACTGATAACTCCCTTAAAGACAAATTTTCGTAATAAAATAAATAGATCACTTCTCGATATTTTATGGGGAGTTTCATAATAGCTGTAACTAACTCATAATCGTCTTCTCTTTGAACAATTAATTGCTCAATCGTTTCTTTATTTGTGTTATTGTTTGTCGATTCTTGCTCAGAAACAATCACATTTTTAGTGTGCCAACTTTTTAAATAGTCTTTAGAGTGATTGATCGCAATACGCCATAGCCACGTTTTTATTTTCGAATTTCCTTTATATGTATGTAGAGATTTATAACATTTAACAAATATTTCTTGAGTAAGATCTTCCGCCATCTCCTTATCGTTTACATAAGAATAGACAAGCCTTAATATTTCTTGACCATATGAACTCATTAAGTCATTCAAAATTGTTTCTTTGTCTTCATTACATAGTATTTCTACTGTCATTTCCCCCACTCCCACAATTTCTCCACCTTTCCAACTATCTATTAGACGATACACATTCATTTAAAGTTTGTATTTCAGTTTTAATAAAAAAATCGGCAAGGCAATTGCCATACCGAAATAAATCTTTTAGCCTTCTAGCATTTCTAGGTAAAAGTATTCTTCCCCGTCAAGTTCAACGATTAAAAAACCACCATATCCTTCTTCACTTGTAGAATAGAATTTTGTTCCAACAGGTAATTTAGTTGCTGTTAAGTCCTTGAATCCAAATCTTTTAGTCGTTTGGTATTTTATTTCACCTAAAAGTTCGTACTTTTTATATGAACTTGTTTCTTGTTTGACCCATTCTACTTCAGTCACATTACTAAAAATTCGACCTTCAAATTGAAATATATCCGCATCAGGATTTTGTTTTAACAACTCACGGGCGGTTACTCTTCCTCCATCAGCCACACCGCAACCGACTAAAAGGAGAGTTATAATCAAAAGTATAGGCTTCACCAAAGTTTTCATTGATTTACTCCTCTAACCTAATACTTCTCAATTGATAGCATTCCTTTAAAATCCAATTTGCGAATCGAAGTAATTCTTCAGGATCCAAATTAGTTTCTGAAGTTTTTCCTATATAGACATCTAAAGTTTCTCTGACAATCGTCTGAAATTCACTTGGAAGATTTTTAAGCCCCCATAACCCGCCTTCTTTTTTCGAAGATATCTTGTCTTCTTTGAGATACAGTAAAACTCTACATAAATTCAACGTGAAATAAACGGGATTTTTGATAATCCCTTGTTGTGCATCTTCAATATCATTCATTATTGATTGGATATAATAATCTCCCTTCATCGGCTTGAAGATGGTTTTTATCTCTTCTCCAAATAATGTTCTTCCCCGGTGATAGGTAATCATCATATGTGCTGCTAAATCATAATCCTCAAAGCCTGGTCCTCCACATATGTAGTTTTCATCCTCTAAATATCGAGGATGGAAATAGTGCAACTCAAAAGGTGTAGGGTAGACAAATGTAGATACATATTTTTTTAAAACAATACTCATTTCCAATTGATTTGCATTTCCCGATGTTATCTCTAACAATCTCTTAATAATGCTCATTTTGATGTCATTTGAGATTTCCTTTTCACAAACAACCAATACATCCACGTCACTCTTCTTTGGATTGAAACAATCCATAGCTAAAGATCCATGCAAATAAACACCAACTAAATTGTCATGTAATTCATCTTTAAATACTGCAAGGATTTCAATTAGATATTGTTTAACAGACATCTTTTCACCTACTTTTTTAAATCTCCGGCAAAGAGGATTATGTTTATTTGAATTAACTTTAAATGATTCGATTATAATGAATCATTATTAAAATTTGATAATCTCATATATTATTTTTGTTGTAATAAATACTCTTTATAAAGTAAATTAATTGTCTCTATTATTATTAAATCTGATTCTTTATTATCTGAACGATTGGGCACGTTCTTTGCCCCTAAGACAAATATCAATGGATTATTATGAAGTTCGCCGATGAATCCCATATCAATGATTACCTGCTCAAGTCCTCCAGTCATATGATTTACTAAATGATTGTGAATCCCATGAATGAAATCTTGTTGTCTGACAAGACCATTCATTATAGGAGCCCATATAAATGGATTTTTTTCATAGCCTTCATTGATTGAGCACAAAACTTCAAGTAATTGACTGACTACCCCCTCGTTGCCAATATCTCTTGGGTTTTCAGTTACACGTATATTTGGGAAGTATGTATTTATTTTTAAATTCATTCTATCCCAACCACCACAAAATTCTACAATTCCATTTGCGACGAAACTATCATGACAAGCAATCATCACTTCAACCGATTCATAAAGGGATAATGATTTTCTACCTTGTAGATGGGGATACAGTATGTGACTGTCTTCATTTGGGTTCAGCTTGACCCCTTCAATAATGTCGTTCCACATAATGGATTCATCTTCTACCCATTTGGCTACGCAGAAAGCAATTACTAATTTTGCAGCGGATGCTAGTGGTATTGTCATCTCACTATTTAGAGATTCTATTAATTTTCGATCTTTAATTGAATAAATAAGAATACTTACATCTGGAGATTCAATCTCTCTTATCTTTTGAACAATTTGTTTCATTTCATATACTCCTTATTTGATAGGTAATCAAAGTTCTTGATGAAGACATTTGTAAATAACGAAAAATTTCTATTGCATAGAAGTCTGTAGTATCGAACTCACCTACAATTGATTTTATATTATGTTGAACTGCATATTGTAATTGTTTCCTTATTAATTGCTGAATCAATTCAACATTTTGATATTCATCTGCTCCGCACCAACCGAATTCCATAGTGTCTAATTCTTCATGTATGTGAAAGAATGAATAGGCTAATATGTCGCTTTCTTCATTGTTTAATAAAACATAACTTCCATTGAGGTCTATATCTTCTGAAAGAATAAGTAGTTTCCAGACACTTAATTCTTTATCCGCAACTGGATTTACTATATGAGTTTGTTGATAATTACGTTTAACGAGCCCAAATAGATTTTCAAATAGTAATTCATTGGTAACGATTTCTTGTAATGATTTGATTCTCAAATTCTCGTTAATTAATGGCTGAACTTTAAAATCGGTAGTCAGTAATTTTGTCAAAAACGTTCGTCTTATTTCTTTAAATCCCTTTTTTTCATATAGTATTTTCAAGTTTATCGCAGATTCCCATATCGAAGTTTGCAGTGGTAATTTCATTCCTTCTAGCTCATCTAATTTCGATAATAATTTCTCTGCAATTTCCGTTTCGAAATATTGTGGATGAATTAAAATTTTGAAATAATTGCAATGAGGATGAAATTTATTGGTCCAAACAATCATGCATCCAACAAGTAGATTTTCAACAAAAACGGTCACAGCAAGTTTTAAATTAGAGGAATCTACGATATTTAATAAATGTTCTTCTGAACAAATAGTCATTAATTTCTTTATCTGACCTTTATCTTTCTTTTCATAATTACGTATTGTAATTTCCATGATTTACTCCTTATTAAACACTTAAAATTAACGACCCTCCCCTTTATATTAACAGATGCTGGTAATTACTTTTACCTATTTTTGCACTTATCTGAATTTAATAATTGAAAAACCATAAATAAATATTCTTATTGACATCCCTTAAAAAGAGGCATAATGTTTAGTATTATTTTGAATTCTTTCAACTTAGGAAGTGTCTGTATGAGGACCATTAAAAAGAAACGTTTTTCGATCTCACCTCCGCTAGCTATTGCTGGAAGTTTTTTATTCCTTATTGCACTGGGGACGGCGTTATTGAAGCTGCCATTTGCAACGACTACTTGGATATCATGGACGGATGCGTTGTTTGTAGCTACTTCAGCTACGACTGTAACTGGATTAAGTGTATTCGACCCTGGAACAACTTTGACATTGTTCGGAGAGCTCGTATTATTGGTTCTCATTCAATGTGGTGGGATTGGGTTAATGACATTTGCCGTCGCGTTGCTGATTGTATTGGGAAAGCGAGTGGGACTGCAAAATCGAATTTATTTACAGGAGTCATTTAATCAAAATTCGGTTGGTGGGATTGTCAATTTGGTTAAATTAATCCTCACTTTTGTTCTAACAGTGGAAGCGGTAGCCACCATGATTTTGACGATTTACTGGTTTGAGGATTTTGGCTTGAAGGATTCGTTTTATTTGAGTTTATTTCACGTCATCTCCGCATTTAATAATGCAGGATTTTCTTTATTTCCTGATAATTTAATGAGCTTTGTTGGCGATCCGATCGTGAACTTGATCTTGTCATCGCTCTTTATACTCGGTGGTCTTGGGTTTACTGTCGTGATCGACTTGTATCAAAAGCAATATTTCCGACAGTGGTCATTACATACCAAGTTAATGATTGCTGGTACAGTGATAATAAATATATTAGCGACACTTGTTATTTTTGCTCTTGAATTTAATAATGCTCAAACGATAGGTGATTTGCCGATGTATGAAAAAGTAATTGCTTCCTATTTTTCTGGTGTGACTCCACGTACTGCTGGATTTAACACATTAAACTATGGAGTTATGGAAGATCCAACTTTGTTATTTACAATGTTTCTCATGTTCATTGGAGCTGGTAGTGCATCTACCGCCTCAGGAATAAAATTAACCACTTTCATTGTCGTTATTTTAGCAACTATGGCATTTTTACGTTCACGTGGTGAGCCAGAAATCTTTGGTCGTTCTATTCGATTAGAAACGGTCATTCGTTCCTTGGCGATAACCACGATTGGGTTACTGCTAGTGGTGTCATTCATATTCTTACTAACTGTAACGGAGACATTACCATTTTTACCGCTCGCTTTTGAAGTCGTATCGGCATTCGGTACAGTCGGACTATCAATGGGCATTACGTCACAACTCTCTGATCTAGGGGAAGTTTTATTGAGCATGGTCATGTTTGTAGGACGCATAGGTCCGTTGACGATTTTCTTTATTTTAATGAAACCGAAAAAAGTGAATTACCGATATCCTTATGATCAGGTGTTTACGGGATGATATATGACGACTCATTGACAAGCAAATTGTCGATGGGTCGTTTTTCTATCGTCCTGAATTGTGTGGAAATCATGAATTTTTGAATTGGACTGTTGAATGCTAGAATGTGGTGGATGAAATGGAGAATACGGCTGCTGAATCCTTGAATACACCCAGCGAATCCTCGAATACACCCCACGAAATCAAGAATGTGCCAATTCCTCTCACGAACAAAAAAAGATGTCCTCACTTTCGGGAGAACATCTAACTAACTTCATATTCTGTAATATGCATAAAACAGTGTAATTCATTAAGAAATGCACTGTTTCATACATATTATGTCTTAATCACAATCATTAATTGCCTGCATTATTTTTTGAACTTCCCTTTCCTGGATTCGAAGGATCGATACCTTTAATATCTGTACTTGTTCCATCTGCTGGTTCAGAACCATTTCCAAGACCGTTATTGTTTTTTTCTTTTTTCTCTTTTGATTTTGTTGAAGTTGAATTGTTCTTAGTTGAATTTGTTGATTTCACACTTGAAGTACTATTTGTTGTAGATTTTGATTTTGTTTGTGCTTTACCTGGATTTGAAGGGTCAACACCTTTGACATCACTGCTTGTTCCATCTGCTTCTTCTGATCCATTTCCTAAACCGTTATTATTTTTTGTTTTCTTTGTTTCTGTTGTTCTTGAAGATTCTTGATTCATAATCGTGCTAATTCCTAATATTGACGTTAAACCATTGTTTCTCCCTGTAACTTCTTCAGTTTCAATCACTTCTTCAGATGTTGTTGATGTGCTGCTTGTAATGAAACGTTGAATCATTTCTCGATAAGAGTTTACCGTCGCAGTAGTTTCACTTTCTGGTAATTCAGTTGAAACGCCCATAACAGCTGTTTGATCATTTAATTCCGCTTGTTCAGTTTGTATTTCAGTTAAGATTGTTACCAGCTCTTCTTTTGATAGTGAATTGTCACTATCATTTGAGATCGCTTCGATTAAACCAGTTGTTAATAGCATGTCACTTCCTGTTGGCATAAGCATAACGGTTGTTTCACCATGACCACATGCACAGTTGCAATTATCATTTTTTGAATCCTCTGAATCTGCCATAACCGTAGGCATAATCGTTCCACCCGCAAAACCTAATCCAATAAGAGCTGTAAATAACAAAACTTTTTTCATTAATAAATCCCTCCAAATTAGTATTAATAGTCTATTGACTAATTTGAATATAAGTAAACTCTTATTTTTATAATAACAATAGGTCTATAGATTCTAATTTTAAATAGAGTTTTATGTAACTTAAGAATCAATACACTTACTAATAAAGGGTTCTGAGTACTTTTCCAACTATTTTAGGAGTTTCAAACAATTAAAAAACATAGGGCTTTCTAGTAAATATCTAGATGAATTTAAGAATAGAATTATGGGGTTGTATTCTATTTATTTTTGATGTGCATTTTGTATACCAATATCTTAGGTAGGTAATGGATTGGAGTGAAAGATGGCGACTCCAGCGGGAATAGCATGAGCTGAAGGCCCCGGAGAAGCGAAGCGACGAGGAGACTGAAGCCATGCCCGCGGAAAGCGTCCATCTGAAACGGAAATTAAATCGAAAAAGGGACCATCTCTAAGTCACTAATTGACTTTTGAGACAGCCCCATGTTTTTTAAATTTTATCGCTTCGCAATTTCTTCTTGCAAGATTTTATTTACAAGTGGTGGGTTAGCTTGGCCTTTTGTTGCTTTCATGATTTGACCAACTAAGAATCCAATTGCACGATCCTTACCGTTTTTGAAGTCTTCAATTGATTGTGGATTCGCATCCAACGTTTGAGTTACGATGTCACGAAGTGCACCTTCGTCTGAAATTTGAACTAAGCCTTTGTCTTTTACGACTTGTTCAGCAGTTCCACCGTTATCAGCAAGTTCTTTGAATACTTTTTTCGCGATTTTCGAAGAAATCGTCCCATCGCTGATTAGCTTGATCATTCCCGCTAATCCTTCTGGGGTAAGTTTTGTGTCATGTAATTCTTTTTGATCAACATTTAGATAAGCTGATACTTCACCCATCATCCAGTTGGAAGCAAGTTTCGTATCCGCACCCAAGTGAATCGTTGATTCAAAGAAATCGGACATTTCTTTCGTCAAAGTTAAAACCATTGCATCGTATGCTGGTAAGCCTAATTCACTTACATAACGTTCTTTACGAGCGTCTGGTAGTTCAGGAATTTCTGCACGAATACGGTCCATCCATTCTTGGTCGATCACAAGATCTACTAAGTCCGGCTCCGGGAAGTAACGATAGTCGTCAGATCCTTCTTTGACACGCATTAATAATGTTTTCCCTGTTGACTCATCAAAACGGCGCGTTTCTTGTAGGATTTCTCCACCTGAAAGAAGTACTTCCGCTTGGCGAACTTGCTCATGCTCTAACCCACGACGAACGTAGTTGAAAGAGTTTAAGTTTTTCAGCTCTGCTTTTGTACCGAATTGTTCTTGACCGTAAGGACGTAAAGAAATATTCGCATCACAACGAAGTGACCCTTCTTCCATCTTACAGTCAGATACACCCGTGTACTGGATAATTGATTTTACTTTTTCCAGATAAGCATAGGCTTCTGCAGGCGTGCGAATATCTGGCTCTGAAACGATTTCGATTAGCGGCGTTCCTTGACGGTTGTAATCGACAAGTGAGTAGCCTTTATCCGTATGAGATAGTTTACCTGCATCTTCTTCTAAGTGAAGACGTGTAATTCCGATGCGTTTTTTGTATCCATCTACTTCAATTTCAACCCAACCGTGTTCACCGATTGGCTTGTCGTATTGTGAGATTTGGTACGCTTTCGGATTATCCGGATAGAAATAGTTTTTGCGATCGAATTTCGTATGCGTTGAAATTTCACAGTTAAGTGCCATTGCAGCCTTCATTCCGAATTCGATTGCACGTTTATTTACAACAGGTAAAACACCTGGGTATCCAAGGTCAATTACATGTGTATTTGTATTTGGTTCTGCACCAAAATGTGCAGGTGAAGGTGAGAACATTTTAGAATCTGTTTTTAGTTCAACGTGGATTTCTAATCCAATAACTGTTTCAAAGTTCATTATTTTGCTCCCTCCCAAATTTGAGGAGTTTGTTTGTGGAAGCTTGTTGCTTGCTCGTAAGCATGTGCAACACGGTATATCGTTGCTTCATCAAAGTGTTTCCCGATAATTTGCAAGCCTAGTGGCATACCATCAGCAAATCCACATGGAATCGAAATTCCTGGTACGCCCGCTAAGTTAACAGGAATCGTTAAAATATCATTTGCATACATCGTTAATGGATCATCATTCTTCTCGCCTACTTTGAATGCTGGAGTTGGAGTAGTTGGTCCAATAATAACGTCATACTTTTCAAATACTTGATCGAAATCATTTTTGATCAATGTACGAACTTGTTGTGCTTTTTTATAGTACGCGTCATAAGAACCTGCACTCAACGAGTATGTTCCAAGCATGATACGACGTTTTACTTCGTCACCAAATCCTTGTGCGCGTGTTTCTTTGTAAAGATCCATAAGAGATTCTACATTGTCAGCACGGAAACCATAACGAATTCCGTCAAAACGAGCTAAGTTTGATGATGCTTCAGAAGATGATAGTAAGTAGTAAGTTGCTAAACCATATTTTGAATGTGGCAATGAAACTTCTTCCCATGTTGCGCCTAAAGTTTCAAGTACTTTCAAAGCATCCAAAACAGATTGTTTCGCTGCTTCTCCAACACCTTCTCCTAAGTATTCAGATGGTACAGCAATACGAAGTCCTTTAATATCACCTGTTAGTGATTTAACAAAACTAGGCACATCAACATTTGCCGACGTCGTATCACTTGCATCTACACCTGAAATCGCTTCAAGTAAGAAGGCATTGTCTTCAACTGTGCGTGTAATCGGACCGATTTGGTCTAAAGAAGATGCAAAAGCGATAAGGCCATAACGTGAAACGCGACCATATGTTGGTTTCATACCAACTACACCACAAAATGCTGCAGGTTGGCGAATCGATCCACCTGTATCTGAACCTAGAGAAAATGGTACTTCACCAGCAGCTACTGATGCAGCCGAACCACCTGAAGACCCTCCAGGTACACGATCTAAGTCCCAAGGGTTACGAGTGATTTTATACGCAGAGTTTTCATTCGAAGAGCCCATTGCGAATTCATCCATATTCAGTTTACCAACTGTTACGAGTCCAGCTGCACGAAGTTTGTGCACAACTGTTGCGTCATAAATCGGGTTAAATCCTTGGAGGATTTTTGATGCACTTGTTGTTTCTAATCCTTCTGTCACGATGTTATCTTTCACACCGATTGGCATACCAAATAATGGACCACGTTGTTCAAATGGCACTTGGTCCATTTCGTTTGATTGAGCTGTTGCTTTTTCTTTATTTAAAGCCAAAAAGGCATTTACATCCGCGTCTACTGCTTCGATTCGTTTGAAAGATTCAGCTGTAAGATCAGCAATCGAAATTTCTTTTTTATGTAGTAGAGCTTGAAGTTCAGATGCTTTGTGGTTGAATAATGTCATTAGGTTCACTCCTTGCTCTGGTCTATTCTAGAATGGTTGGTACTTTAACTTGTCCCGCTTCTTGCTCGTGAACGTTTTTCATCATTTTTTCTCGGTCTAGACCAGGAATCGATTTGTCTTCGCTTAACACATTTACAAGTGGTAAAACGTGAGTAGTAGGTTCTACATCCGTTGTATCAAGCTCATTTAATTGCTCCGCAAAATTTGTAATCGCTGCAAGCTGACCTGCAAACTTTTCAGCATCTTCCTCTGTAATGGCAAGACGCGCTAAATGCGCAACGTGCTTCACTTCTTCTTTTGAAATATTCGCCATTTTATACACCTCCGAATTCGACAATCATACCGACTATCATATCATTTTTCACCCTAAAAGAATAGAGACAGCTCAAGTGCTGTCTCATGCATTAAAACCATTCTTGCATTAAGGCCCGCTAGAAATGCTGATGCGAAAGCCTGTTTTCGGTTGGGATGTTTCCTCTTTTACAGAACGTCTTCTACCAGTATCGATATATTCATGAAAAATCAATCATAAATATGAACGTACGGCTCTTTGTCGCCTGCTTTTTTAATCAAGAATGCTTCGGGTCCGTTTATGGACGTCACGCTCACTTCTACCTGAATCGAATCAGGGAAGCGCTTAATAACAGAGCCCGCCATATATTGCGTGAAACCTATAATTTCTGCTGAGCCATAAAACTGAATCGGGATATCAATGGTCACTTTTTTTACAAGATCATCTTGATAGAAACCAGTGGCAATTACACTTGTATAATTCGAAAAATATTCATCAATGTCTTGCTTAAAGTTTTTAAAAGCATTATCCATTTCACGATATTTCTCTTCTGTAATCGGTTGCGGGAATAATATAAATTCCTCGTTTATAGGAGTCCATCCTCCAATACTACCTTTACCTTCAGATGCGTTCCCAAATGCCATATAGGTTCCCGGCACAATCGAGTTGCGACTCTCTTGTTTGAATAAACCAATCGTAATTGGCACATTCTCTAGCCCTTCCATTGTTCGCATTCTCGCAACAATTTCATTGGCCATTTTCTTACCTTGTTCCAACAAAGCACTTTCTGGTATAGGTTCCTCGAATGTTGGACCGTATTGGATTTTTTGATAATAATAAATCGAGTTTAATGCCAGCCCAATCGAAATTCCGGCAAGTTTAACTTTGTTGTCATCTGTCTTAACTAAATAATTTTGTTCTAATATGTGCGCCAAGTACATCGGTGCTTGTGTAGCTCTTTGTTCTGGGGTCATGCCTTCCTTCACTGACGGGTTTAAGCCAAGCGGTTGTTCTTCAGATTTTCTTGATAACCAAGAACTGATCACTTCAGCATCTAGCATTTGACCTTCTTGGAAGAAATATTTATCGGGTGAATATGAGCGCTGCGAAATACGAGTCAGCCCATTTTCTACTTCCTTGACATCATACTTTGAGTTGACATTTGAAACGATCATGCCTCGGCTTGCACTCTTTTCGTAAGGCAATAACGTACGGTAATACTGATCAGAAAGTTGAAGATTTGGAATGGTGGTTGTTTCAACTTCACTATCGATTTCTTGAATCACTTCTGTATCGTTGGTAATGGATGGAACACATCCGACTATTAAAGATAAAGAAATCATGGCCGGAATCCAGCTGATTCGTTTGATCATATGAAGGACTCCTTTACTGGTTTAGTTCTTCGATTAAGCGGTTTTCATCCCACACAGGAATATCTAAGCTATTTGCTTTGTCGAGTTTAGATCCAGCATCTTCACCTGCGATGACGATGTCGGTTTTTTTACTAACACTCCCTGATACAATGCCGCCTACTTGTTCTATTTTCTCTTTTGCTTCTTGACGTGTCAATTGTTCTAATTTCCCGGTTAATACAACTGTTTTACCGGTTAATAGATGATTTAAATTAGAAGTATCCACTTTTTTACCTGTATAAGACAGGTTGACTCCATATTCTTGTAGACGTTTTAGGAGGTCTTGAACTTCTTCATTATCAAAATAACGAATAACGGAATCCGCCATTTTATCGCCAATTTCATGAATCGAAACGAGTTGTTCACTTGTCGCATTTGATAAAGCGAACATATCTCCAAACTCTTCGGATAAAATTTTAGCTGCCTTCTCACCGACATGACGAATCCCTAAACCGAATAACACACGTTCCATCGAATTTTGTTTAGACGCTTCAATCGATTCCACTAAATTTGTAGCTGATTTTTCACCCATGCGATCGAGTTGAACAAGCTGTTCTTTCGTTAATGTAAATAAATCAGATACGTCTTGAATAAGTCCTTCGCGGAATAATTGCTCCACGACTTTTTCACCCAGACCATCAATGTTCATCGCATTACGTGATACGAAATGAATCAAGCCCTCTGTGATTTGGGCAGGGCATTGTGGATTCACACATCGTAACGCCACTTCCCCTTCAATGCGAACAAGTTCACTTTCGCAAACCGGACAATCCGTTGGCATTTCGAAAGGGATGGTATCTTCATTTCGTTCAGCCATTACTACAGCCACTACTTCAGGAATAATATCTCCTGCTTTTCGAATAATCACGGTATCGCCAATACGAATATCTTTTTCACGAATAAGGTCTTCATTGTGTAAAGAAGCTCTCCCAACTGTCGTACCCGCTACTTGAACTGGTTCTAAAATAGCCGTTGGTGTTAAAACACCTGTACGACCAATCGTCAATTCGATCGAAAGAAGTTTCGTTTTCACTTCTTCAGCTGGGAATTTGTACGCAGTTGCCCATCTTGGGCTCTTTGCGGTAAAACCAAGATCTTGCTGGTGGACGTAGCGATTAATTTTGATCACAATGCCATCAATTTCATACGGCAGGTTTGGTCGTTGCTCTGTCCATTTCTCGATGTAAGCTTGCACTTCATCAATGGATTTGCACAGTTTACGTTCTTTATTCGTTTGAAAACCAAGTTCATCTAAATAATCGAGCGCTTCAGCATGACCATCAAGTCCAAGTGCTTCTCCGTCTCCGCCAATACCGTAAACAAAAATAGAGAGGTTGCGACTTGCTGCGATTTTAGGATCCAACTGACGAAGTGAACCAGCTGCTGCATTTCGAGGATTCGCAAATTTTTCTTCTGCATTAGCCACTCGTTGTTCATTCAAAGCTAAAAATGATTTTTTAGGCATATACGCTTCACCGCGAACTTCAATCGTGACAGGTTTTTTCAAACGTAACGGAATCGCTCGAATGGTTTTGAGGTTTTCGGTAATATCCTCACCCACTCGACCATCACCACGAGTAGCGCCACGAACGAAGACTCCCTCTTCATAGGTAAGGGAAATCGCAAGTCCATCAATTTTCAGTTCACATACATATGAAAATGAATCGCCAATGCTTCCACGAATTCGGCGATCAAAGTCATCTAAATCATCACGGCCAAATGCATTCGATAAACTTAGCATTGGATGCGTATGTGCGACCTTTTTGAACCCTTGTAAAATCGTCCCTCCTACACGTTGAGTGGGCGAATCTGGGAATATTAAATCAGGATATTCTGTTTCAATTTCAATCAGCTCATGTAAGTACTGATCATATACAGCATCTGGCACGAGCGGTTTGTCCAGTACGTAGTAGGCATATCCAGTATCATGCAACAGCTGATTTAATTCTTTTACACGTTGTTCCAATTGCACTTTATCCATTTTTGTTCCTCCGCTCGGATCATATAATTCAAGTTTTAAAGGGTTTTGCAAGTAGCCATCCCTTTAAAATTTATACTTTTTCAATCGGCGCAAACTTCGCTAATAATCGTTTAATACCAGTTGGACTTGGGAAAGCGATGTCTAGTTCTGTGTTTTCACCTTCGCCACGAACACTAACGACAGTCCCTTCTCCCCACTTCTTATGAAGTGCTTTACTTCCAACTTGCCATCCCAGTTTGTCTCCACCAGATGTTTTATAAACGGGACGTTGAACGGCAGCACGTGTTGTGGTGCCAGTTGAGCGACTTGTTGTCGTCGTTCGATTCGACCCGGCTTTTTGTTTTAAGACCACTTGCTCCATAATATCATCTGAAATTTCAGCGATAAATCGCGATGGGTTGTTGTAACCGCTACGTCCAAACAATGTACGGGACTGAGCACATGTTAAATACAAGCGCTCTTCAGCACGTGTAATACCTACGTAAGCAAGTCGACGTTCTTCTTCCATTTCGTCGGTATCGCCAATGGACCTTGAATGAGGAAACACATTTTCCTCCATACCTACGATAAAGACCACTGGGAATTCAAGTCCTTTTGCAGCATGCATAGTCATTAATACGATATTACCTTTCGACTCATCTTCTTCGCTTCCTAGCTTGTCTAAATCGGAGATAAGAGCTAAGTCGGTTAAGAAAGTAACGAGCGATTTATCATCACTGCGCTCTTCAAAAGCTTTCGTTACGGATAAAAACTCTTCTATATTTTCTAAACGACTTTCAGCTTCGATGGTTTTTTCATTGCGAAGCATATTACGGTATCCGGTTTTGTCTAGCACTTGTTCTACAAGTTCTGTCACCGATAAAAATTCCTGCATTTTCGAAAAACCCTCAATTAATGCATGGAACTTGGCCGCCTCATTTGCTGCGCGTGCAGGCAGTCCCATGAAATCAACTTCTCTAAGTGCATCAAAAATTGAACGATCTTGTTCAATCGCAAATCGAGCCATTCGCTCAAACGAAGTAGCGCCAATGTTACGTTTAGGTTCGTTAATAACACGTGACAACGACAAATCGTCCTCATTGTTCGCGATAAGACGTAAATATGCGAGTAAATCTTTAATCTCTTTTCGATCATAGAACTTCGTTCCGCCGACAATGGTGTAACCCATGTTCGACTTCACTAAAACTTCCTCCATTACACGAGACTGTGCATTTGTTCGGTAAAGAATCGCAAAGTCGTTTAATGTACGTCCATCGGTTTCCATGATTTCTTGAATGGTTTTCACAACAAATTGTGCTTCTTGTTGCTCATCATAAGCTTTATACACTCGAATCGGTTCACCCGACTTATTTTCAGTTCGAAGTTCTTTCGGATAACGACCCGTATTATTTACAATGACGTCATTGGCTGCTTTTAGGATGCGTTGCGTCGAACGATAGTTTTGCTCAAGCATAATCACGCGTGCTTGAGGATAATCTTTTTCAAACGACATGATGTTTTGAATATCCGCCCCACGCCATCTGTATATGGATTGATCGGAATCTCCTACTACACATAGATTGCCAAACTTTTTCGCCAGCATTTGAACTAGATCATACTGAGCTTTGTTTGTATCTTGGTACTCATCCACATGAATATACTGAAACTTGTTTTGATAGAATTCCAGTACTTCAGGAACACGTTTAAAGAGTGTCAACGTCGTCATAATCAAATCATCAAAATCGAGTGACTGGTTTTTCCGTAGGCGTTTGTCGTAGGCAGTATACACTTCCGCCGCTGTTTTCTCGAAAGGATTGAATTGATTGGCTTGACTTTGGAATGTTGCCGCATCAATACATTCGTTTTTCGCTGAACTTATGGCGTTTAACATCGAGCGTGGATCATATTTTTTGGGGTCGATATTTTGATCTTTTAAGATTCGTTTAATGACGGTTAGCTGATCACTTGTATCTAAAATCGAAAAACTTTTTGAAAAGCCAATGCGGTCTATATCTCTTCGAAGAATACGGACACACATAGAGTGGAAGGTTGAAACCCACATACGGTCGCCAGTTCCATTCCCAAGTAATCCATCGATCCGATTTCGCATTTCACGAGCCGCTTTATTCGTAAATGTAATCGCTAAAATTTTTGAAGGATAGACGTCTTTTTCCACAACTAAATAAGCGATGCGGTGCGTTAAGACACGCGTTTTACCAGATCCCGCTCCTGCCATTATCAGAAGAGGTCCTTCAGTTGCTTTTACTGCTTGTTCTTGTTCAGGATTCATCCCGTTTAATAAGTTTTTTACGAGTAATTCCATTTTGCACCGTCCTTTACCAAACGTTTGTTCTTCTATTATAAGCTGTTTTGAATCAATGTCAAAAAGCCTCAGATTTAACTGCATCTACTGTTAATAAAGCTTCATCAAGATTGTCATATAGATGATTTCCGATGACAATTGTATCTGCGTAAGTGGCCATTTCTTTCGCTTGTTCGATGGTCGTAATTCCACCACCATAAAATAGACGCGTGTGGTTTAGCACATCTTTTGCTGCTGCAACCATTTGAGGATCTCCATATATACCGCTGTATTCCATGTAAAATATCGGTAACTTGAAGAAATTCTCGGCTAATCGTGCATGAGCAACGACGTCCTCTTGTAAAAGCTCTGTATTCGCATCCGTCACGATGGCCGCTTTACAATCTTTATTCAAAATACAATAGCCCTCAGGGATGAGCTCGTCCCAATCCATAAAATCGCCATATGCTTTTATGGCATCCAGATGGAGTTCCTTCACCCATTTCGTGTTCGAGCTATTGAGTACAGTGGGAATAAAATAATAGTCAAACCCTGGTGAGATTGACTCTACATTTGAAATCTCTAGGACGACTGGGAGCTTATAATGACGTACACGCATGAGTAAATCCAAGACTAACTCAAGTGTCACTCCATCTGTACCCCCAATGATGATGGCATCGGTTCCAGACTGACACACTTTACTTAAGTTTTCGTCAGATATCTCTTTTGCAGGATCTAGTTTAAACACATGTCGCCATTTCAAGTAGTCCATGGTCAGCCACCTATCGTTAAATTCGGTATTAACATCCAATACGAAAATCAATTTTTATCTATCTTATTAGTATAACAAAAAAACTGACTAGAGATGGTCTCTAATCAGTCTTTAGGGAATTGAAATGGTTTTTCGTCAGGATATAATCTTCCAAGCATCTCATCATATGTATCATTGCCGTAATCGAAACAGCGTCGAACACGCGAGATAGTTGCTGTACTTGCCCCAGTTTCGTTTTTAATGACTTCATATGTCTTTTTCAGACGAAGTAAATGGGCCACTTCAAATCGTTGAGCAAGAGATTGAATTTCGCTAATTGTGCATAGGTCGTCAAAGAATCGATAACATTCCTCGATGTCTTTTAATTCTAAAACAGCTTTAAATAATTGTTCGGTTTGATGTCCGCGAATTTTTTCTATTTGCATGAATGGACCCTCCTTTCTTATGTTTCTTAAGGACTAAATGTCACCATCTGTTCCATACCCGGTTTTGTTTTCACTAAGTGAACCCAAGACTTTCCTGGAACTAACATGGCCGGCAATCCGTTTTCCATTGGAACGAGAATGCCATCTATTTGTTGCCATTCAATTTCTTTCATAATTCCTGCTTGAAATAAATATGCACGACCGCCAGATGTTAGGTTAAGCTGTTGTCTTCCTTGGTCATCGATGGTTTGGTGTGGAACTTCAAAAAAGAGTACGTTTGACAAACTCACTTGTTCAAGCGTGTCTTTATCCGTCGTTAAATGACCACCTGAAGAACGCGAGTATTGTTGAGTAAGTGTATCATACGTGTAGACATGGTGGAAGTCTTCACTTACACCAAAACGAACATCAATCACACTTGCGATCGCACCCATTTTCGCCCCTTCTTCAGACTCATAATAAGAAAAAGGCGGCATCTTTTCGATTTCGATACTCGCTCCTACTTTTTCCATCCCTTGCAAAACGTGTTCCCCAGTCGTATATGAATTATGTGGCGCTTTTCGATCCTTCGATCGATTAAAAAGCGTTCCATCATACTGCATCCCATTTATATGGTCGACGACACCTGATGCGAGAATTTGGCGGGCTTCCGGACTGTATCCATGTGCTACGTAAAATGCATCAAGTCCATTTGCGATTTCAATGAAATAATCACGCGCACTTCGAACCGGTCCAATTCGTTCAGGCAGTTCGCTTTGATATAAAGCTAGTAATCTCGTTACGTTAGCTTCCGCTACCATTTCGTAGACAATATCTGCTTCCGCAATGCCAGATTGCGGACGAGCGTGTGGATGATTATTAATCGTGACTAGGACTGGACGATTGGTGAACTCTTCTTCTCCGCGAACGCCAGTAAATGGCGCTTGAAAGGGAAGAACAACTTCGACTTCTTCTTCATCTGTCATGTCGACGACTTCAATTTCTTTTTCTTCATCGTCTTTTGCTATTTCGGTTGATTCTTCTTTGTCTTTTGAACAACCTGAAATAAGTAATACCGCGAACACAGCTACTAAATACTTCTTCATTTCCCCATCCCCCTTACGATCTCATAAACGAAGGGAACAATACTGATTTTTTCATGACGTCATAAATGCCACGTTGTGTGATCCGAACGTATGGTAGATGCGTAGATTGTAAGAACAACAAAGTGTAGATGGCATCGCCATATTTATAGCCTCGCTCTGAAAGTGCTTTTTTCAAGGCTAATTCTTGTTCAATCAGTACTTCAACACTCTCTGATGAAAGACCCCCACCAATCGTCAGAGGAATATCTGCTACCACTTCGCCTTCTTCAACTAACACTATTCCACCTTTGCGACGCTTCATTTCATTGAAAGCTATCAGCATGTCTCTTCGACTCTTTCCGATCAGAATGATATCCCCTGTATTCGAGTAAGACGAGGCAAAACCCTGCACAGATGTGGCAAACCCTTTAATCATCGTATTGACACGCCACTTGCCTTGTCGATCTACGAGCATTAAAAAGCTTTCGTCATGATCACTGCTTAATCGATCTTCCCCAATATGAATAGAAACACTATACGGTTTCGTAATCACATCGTTGACCATTTCAATTCCAAACGGCATCGAGAATTCAAAATCGCCTTCGTGCATATCAAACGGCAGCTCAAGTTCACCGAGCCCCGACCAATCGATTTTCGGAAGATTCATCACTCTCTCGCCATCACGTTTTAACCAAACACCTTTTGAAAGAACACTCACTGGCACTGGATTTGTTTCTGATTCTAGGAAGTTCATAGTGGCAAATCTACCTGTGGCAATAAAACCATGTAGATTGGACATATTGTAATACCTCGCCACATTGTATGAAGCCATTAAATACGCATCAATTGGTTTTACCCCAGCATCAAGTGCGACTTGAATACACTTATCCATCACGCCATCTAAATGGAATGATGGTGTTGAGCCATCTGTTGTCATCATGACATGATCGAAGACGTTCATTTCCTTCTCGACCATTTCTTTTAATAGATTTGGCAAGTCTGGACGAATCGATGAATGTCTTAATGTAACCGCATATCCATGAAGCAAACGGCGTTCCACTTCCTCAAAAGTCATGGCTTCATGGTCACCATCTGAACCAAGTAAGCGCATGCGAGCAAGAGTTCGCTCAGATGCACCTGGGAAATGACCTTCGATTTTCTTGCCTTTCATTTTCGCTGATTGTAACCAATACAGCATCTGGTCATCTCCAGCTAAAAGTCGTGGCCAAGCGGTTAATTCGCCGCCCATCAACACTTCAGGTCGCTCTAACCACTCACCAATTGATTTCGTGGTAAACAACTCATCTTCATTTTCGAGTTCCGTTTGCGAATCAAACCGAGCCCACCAATAAAACGAAAATGGTAGTTCATTTAACTGATCCAAAATTGAAAACGCTTTCTCATTTTCAAGCAATAAAAATAAAATTAAATTGTCTGATAGAAAAGTAGTCGTTCCTAATTGCGACGCATAATCAGCAAAAGATTGGGGATGATAAAGCTGGAATGGATGAACATGAGGCTCGATATAACCAGGCACAATATATTGTCCACTGGCATCAATCACTTCCGCCCCATCAGTTGAAGCTGGGAGTTCAGGTCCGGCATAAACAATTCGGTCTTTGGAAATCCAAATATTCCCTTGTACCCATTTTTTAAAAACACTATGTAAGTATGTTGCATTTGTAACGACCTTATCAGGACAAGCTTTTCCATCAACAATTTTTAGTTGATGACGAATTTCTTCGATTTTCCACAATGGATGTTGCAACGATTCCATTCTCCTTTCATGTGCCGGATTTTAAGGATTCCATACGAATCGATTATCCGTATTAGAAAAGATAGCAGCCCATCCTAAGTTCTGGACAAGCTGTATATCCTTTATCTTAGCATAGCAATATTGGAAAATACAGACTGCAAGGACACAATTTTGAAAATTCAGATAGGAGGAAACACGAAAATGTCACAATCTCAAAACATCAGCACTCGCAACGCACTCGCACGACTAACAATGGGTCTTAGTATGCTCGCTTATGGCACGGCTAAACTCTCTCGAAACCCACAATGTAACAAAGGTCGATTATTAGTCGCTCTAGGCGCTATGAAAGCAGCAGAAGGCACCGTCAAATATTGCCCAATGAAAGCCATGATGCAACAAAGTGGCATGACAGGTCATACTGGCGTACCCGAAGTCGGCCAACTCATGAAAGACTTCGCAAGTAAAGGAATGGATATGGCTAGTGGTGGTGGGACGGCTGGGGGGACTGCAGGTGGATCTAGTGGTGGCATGGCTGGTGGAACTATGGCGAATGCTGCCATGGGCGTAGCTGGTATGGCCGCTAACGCTATGAGTGGCAATACTTCTACTGGGACTGGCATGGGATCGAGTAGCAATGCAGGGAATAGTGGGAATTCTACGGCTAATAAGTCGACTGGTTCATCAACGAACAACACTGGTATGAGTAATGGAACTGGTGTAGTTGGAACGAAAGCTGGTTGGTCGAGTTCTTGATGGTGCCTGCGGTGTAACGCCAAATTATAGACGGTTTGCGCAAGAATAATTGGTGGTAACGCCAGATCATGATCGCGTAACGACATAATATCTAACTGAACGACATATTATACGTATGTATCGCCAATATAAAAAAACAGCTACTCCCAATGTTTCGTGGAGTAGCTGTTTTTCGCTTTTAATAAATGTAGTCACTTCTTGATGTTCATAGTTTACTCAATATGCTAATCGTCAATCTCCATTGGAATTAGTAGCAGTGTCCGCTTCCTTGAACAACATTTCAGAATTCTCGGTCAGCTCCAGCTCAATCACTCAAATACTTGACGCAATTCAATCTGACCTTCACCATGTCCTTGCGGGTCCGGCGCCCGCATAGCCCACTCGATGGCTTCTTCTCTCGACTTCACATCAATCAGAAAGAACCCTGCAATCAATTCTTTCGTTTCTGTAAATGGTCCTTCCGTAACCACTGGTTTTTCCCCAGGATTCGGATACGAAATGCGAATCCCATTTGAACTTGGATGAAGCCCTTTAGCCATTACCCGCACGCCAGCCTTAACTAATTCCTCATTGTACTTCGTCATGGCTTCAATGAGCTCAGAGCTCGGGAGCTTTCCGGCCTCCGAATTTTTCGAGGCTTTGACAATCATCATAAACAGCATAATAATTCCCTCCTTTTTTTAGAGTCAAATCCCCTTTTTTATATTCTCTCACTATCCTGCTAGATTCCTTTAAAAGCCACGCCAATCAACTTTATCTTCTGCTCTCAATCAGAATAATAAATATCATAAATATCAATACTCCAATCCCAATCATCGAAGTGAATTTTACATAACTGATTGCACCTTCAGTTATTTTCGGTTCTTCCTTATAAGCCCATCGTCTTCCCCATAAAATACTTTCCTTGGGATTTCTGTAGCTCCAAATCAGAATACCAATTAAGGGTCCAATGAATATTAAAATTAAAAATAGTTCAGTCACTTAATCACCCTCAATCCCATGTCATTGGATAAATCATTTTCCATATCATTACCTCACTTCGGTTCAAGAACTAGGCATTATATTAAATAACTTTATGCATGGATATTGAGGATGTCGTATACCCTAACTTTTTATAGAGGTAATAAGCACCCTCATTTTTTCCGAACACGCTAAGAGCTAAAGAATCCATTCCGAGTTCCTTTACCCTAGCCTCTAGTGCCTTCAGAGCTTTTGTTCCGTATCCTTTATTTCTATGAAGGTCATCGATATAAATATGATATAAAAACGCTCTATTTATTTCAGTATTAACATTGAACCAAATAATTCCTACGTTCCTATTCAAATCTGAATCGCTGATGTTATATATGTATTGTCCTTCTGTTAATAAACCGTCAGAAAATGTATTCTTCACCATTATCTCTGATTCTTCTAAAGCTTTATCCATTTGAAGAGAAAAATTAACCGAAATGTCTTGAGCATATTCCATCTTCATAAAATCTATATATTTTTCAAACTCTTGATTATTCATTTTTTCAAAATTAATCATTTTATAATCATTTTATAATCATTTTATAACTCCTTTAAATAGCATCCATTTAATGACTTAAGTTTTTAAATAGGTATTAATTTCATATGGTATAATTAGTAAAATTGTTTTAGGAGGTCAATATGGACGTACTTTCATTTTTCTACATAATCTTTTTCTTAGCTTCGTTAGTAATCGGGGTAATTTCTTTCACGTTGTTTATTAAAAGATTATTAATCAATGGAACAATGCGAAACAATCATTCGAAAGAAATTGAACTAAAACTAGATCGAATCATTGATCTACTCGAAAAAAATTCTAAGTAGTTATTAAGGCATCCCTTGATGTCTTTTTTTTATTTCAATCAAACTTTGCAAAACCTTTTCCGCCCATTGGTGTTAAGGTACTGATTCTTTCCATTCCCGTAATGAGTGGCATCGCTTGTTTAATTAAGGTTTTAGTGGATTCCAAGTTTAAAGATGCTTGATGAGCTGATTCATTGCTCCATACTTCATATACAAATACAGAATTTGGCTCATCTTCTGAAATGTGCACATGGTAAACTTCACATTCATCCAAGTCTTCCATTGATTTCGCTGCGTCTAACAATATATTCACCATCGTGTGACGCTCGCCTTCTTTTATAACGAACTTCCCATATAAACCGAATTTCATAATAATCCTCCTCGTATTTTCTTTATTCATAAACTCTAATCAAAATCATGAGTACGGGTAGCGCTAAGAAAAAAGAGTAGACAGCGCCAAGTAATTTTTGGTTATGATTATTCTTACCATCTTTCATTTTCTCTAACAATGCCACTAGATTCAAAAACCATAGAACTGCAATCACTGGATATAGCAATATTAGATAAAGCAAATTAATTAGTCTCCTTTTTTTCTATTCTCAAAAGCTTTTTCGTTTTTGGCAAATAGCGAATAGTATAGGATTCCCCTTCTTTTACATCATGGAATCCTTTGCCTCGATACCCTTCTTCAAAAGTTCTTCCATCTTCAAACGTATAGTAATAAAGCGGTCCATCTGGGGTTGAGACATTTTGGAATTCTGTTATTACGACATTCTCTTCCCTCACATTCCCACTCAAATAACTACCAACATCTGATAAATCATCAGTTGTATTCTCAGCTAACAAGAATCCAAGTATGAGTAATATGGATGATAATAAAACCGTTGGTATGATCATTCCCTTTGGGTTCACCGCCTTTCGGCTGATAATCATGTAAACACCAAAGATTATTGCAAAAAGTCCTCCTAAAATTAAAACGATACCGACCACATTTACTGCGATGACATCAAATAGTAGAAACTTTATAAATTGGCCGATGTCTTCCAGCATACTGATTAGTACAAATGCCAATATAATTAATGTAAACATCACGATTTTTAATTTCTTTTTGTTTTTATTTAAATTAACTTCTTCCACATCAAATCACTCCTTTCATTAAAAGAAGATATATTAAGAGTTTGAATAGAATACGTTTCAACCACAGGAAGGTTTCAAAGTATAAATTCAACATATAAATTGGTAATATGAATTAAAAAGCAGTATGGGGGTAGAACATATGACAATTAACATTATTATTACAATCGCTTTGGTTTTGGCTATTTTTGCATCAATTGCAGCTTGGTTAAATACACAAATCATACTCAGAGAGCTATCTGAGATTAAGGCAAAGTTAGGTATTGCTGAAACCAAGAAATCTTCATTTCTAGATAAAGACCTAGATAATGACTAATACATTCTAAAAAACGGTTACTCCTTATGCTGGAGAAACCGTTTTTATTTGTTATAAGTTACTTTGAAAGAACTGAAAGACAAATCGAGATACTTTCCAATAAATCATTGTGAGAACAGCTAGCAACATTGCCATGCTCAATCGCAAGTTCGTGAGATGCAGGGATATGAATGAACCCACTTGGAATCGATAGATTATTTGTCTGTAAATAGTGAAGCGCTTCGTACATGACGTTGTTGCATAAGTATGTGCCTGCGGTGTTCGAAATAGTTGCCGGGAATCCAGACTCATTTAATTTGTCCACCATCTCACGAATCGGCAACGTCGACATATACGCAGCAGGACCGTCCGTTTGAATAGGTTCATCGACAGGTTTATGTCCTTCGTTGTCTGCATCGCCATCCTTCACATTTACGGCAACACGTTCAGGCGTAATTTTCGTCCGACCACCCGCAAGACCAAGTGAAACAACAGCATCCGGTTTGATTTCTCGAATAAATTCAAGTAACTGTTTGCCAGAACGAGCGAAATCTACAGTCATCGTCTTTCCAACAATTCGATACTCCCCAATCGTTTGACCATCTAATTCTTCGACAATTTTCATTGTAGGATTGATCGTAAATGAAAGAAACGGTTCGAAACCAGTTAATAATAATGTTTTCATCTTAAACACCTCATCAAATTAATCTATTAATCACTTGAATTTCCACTAAAGTAAAGATCGAACAGAAACAACAACACACATGCTACAAGGATGATAATCGCAAATAAGGTTGACTGAAAATCATCTTTCCAATTTGTCATGATAATGTACATTTGGAAAAGCATCAACAAGGTTATTCCCAATCTAAATGGCAATTTTCTTATTTTAATACCGCTCACCTATTTCATTTGTTATAGATACTTTAAGATTAACAATTATTTTCCATATAGCAACTCTTAATAGCGCTACCTAAGAAATTTTCTAAGCCATTCACCAACAGCAACAACCACTTAGCGACAGCGTGCGGGGCATTCCAGGCTTTAAAAGCATAATTTGGGCTGCACACTTCGTTTTCGCAGCCGTTTTCTGTGACGTTCAATTTTTCCTACTCCTTCATAATTACAACTGAGATGGCGATTATTCTAACTGAGATCGCTGTTTTTCTAAATGAGATTACCATAATTCTAACCAAGACTCCCAAAATTCTAACTGAGCGGCCATTCAACCCCCAACTCACCAAAAAGACCCTTGAAAAACAATCGTTTTTCAAGGGTCTTCCTATTTTTATTTAAAAGCACGCCAGCCAATGTCGTGGCGATAGAAGAATCCATCCCATGAGAGCTCAGATAACGCTTTGTATACTTTTTCTTGTGATTCCTGTAGAGATAGTGACTTGGCAGTGACTAAAAGCACGCGACCACCGTTTCCGACAAAGTTCCCATCGACTTCTTTCGTTCCTGCATGGAAAATTTGCAAGCTACTATCTAACTTCGATAAATTCGGCAATGGTGCACCCTTTTTCACATTGTTTGGATAGTTATCTGCAGCAATTACGACACCTAACATTTCATCATCCGACCATTTTAAATCGTATGGGTTTTCATTCAGAAGAGCATCCATGAATTCACCGAAATCGGATGCCATACGAGGAAGCACAACCTGTGTTTCCGGATCGCCAAAGCGGGCATTGAATTCGATCACTTTTGGACCCTCATCAGTCAAAATCAACCCGGCATATAGAATGCCCGTAAAGGCATATCCTTCTGTTGCCATTGCTTCTACAGTCGGTTCGATGACAGATTCATAAGCTTCTCTAATCACATCATCTGAGATATGTGGAACTGGTGAATACGCCCCCATGCCGCCTGTATTTGGACCACGGTCTCCGTCATACGCTCGCTTGTGATCTTGTGCGATGACCATTGGATAGATTTGCCCTTTGTGGACAAATGACATGTATGAAAATTCTTCACCTTCAAGGAATTCTTCGATGACCACGCGTGAAGAGGATTCACCAAATTTTTGATTGCCAATCATATCTTCAACCGCATTCAATGCTTCTTCCATGTTCATGGCAACGATTACGCCTTTGCCTGCCGCTAAGCCATCTGCCTTAATAACGATTGGTGCACCTTTTTCACGAATATATGCTTTCGCTTCTTCAACATGTGTAAATGTTTCGTAAGCTGCTGTAGGGATTCCGTATTTCTTCATAAGTTCTTTCGCAAATGATTTACTGCCTTCAATTTGAGCGGCTGCTTTTGTAGGACCAAAAATGCGCAATCCTTCTGCTTCAAAAACATCAACGATTCCTGCAGCGAGTGGTTGTTCAGGTCCGACGAATGTAAGATCAATCGCATTTTCTTGAACGAAGGCAACCAGCATATCAAACTCTAACGCTTCAATCGCCACACAAGTAGCGTCTTGTTTCATGCCGTCATTTCCTGGCGCTACAAATACCTCTGTTACAGACGGAGAATTTTTAAATTGACGAACGATTGCATGTTCACGTCCACCACTACCAATTACTAATACTTTCATTCGTGTTTCCTCCTTCAGACCTAAGCTATATCGGACGACTTTAGTGTTTGAAATGACGAACCCCAGTAAACACCATCGCGATTCCATATTCATTTGCTTTTTGAATGGAATCGTCATCTTTCACAGATCCACCTGGTTGAATAATCGCTGTAATTCCTGCTTTAGCTGCAGCTTCTACTGTGTCATTCATTGGGAAAAAGGCATCGGATGCGAGTGAGGCACCTTGCGCTTTATTCGCAGCTTGCTCTAATGCAATTTTGGCTGCACCTACGCGATTCATTTGACCCGCTCCGATTCCAAGAGTCATTTGAGCATCTGTTACCACAATGGCATTGGACTTCACGTGTTTGACAACACTCCATCCAAGTTTTAATGCTGCCCACTCTTCTTCAGTCGGTTCGCGATCCGTTACTACTCGCACGTCAGCTTCAGCAAATCCGTAGCGATCAGGTTCTTGTATCAATAAACCACCTTCAATGGACACCGTGTTCCATTGATCTTGTTTATTTTGTTCAAAAGGAATCGTTAACAAACGGATGTTTTTCTTTTTCATTAAAATCGATAGTGCTTCTTCTGTAAATGAAGGAGCTAAAATAATTTCTAAGAAAATGCCTGAAAGTTGTTCCGCCGTTTCCACATCGACTTCGCGATTTAGTGCCACAATGCCACCAAAAATGGACATGCTATCCGCTTCATACGCTTTCGCGAATGCTTCAGAAATTGTACGCCCAGTTCCCACACCACATGGATTCATGTGTTTAACTGCAACGGCTGCCGCTAAGTCAAATTCTTTTACGATTTGAATCGCCGCATTGGCATCTTGAATGTTATTGTAAGACAGCTCTTTCCCATGTAACTGCTGAGCTGATGCAATGGAAAAATCTGAACCTAGTGCACGCTTGTAAAAAGCCGCTTTTTGATGTGGATTTTCGCCGTAACGTAGTGGCTGTTTTAATTCATATGTAAATGTAACTTGCTCTGGAAATTCTTCGCCCGCAAGATCTGTTAAATAGCCTGAAATATAGGCATCGTAAGAAGCCGTATGACGGAATACTTTCGCAGCTAAACGTCGACGGGTTTCAATCGTTGTTTTGCCATCCGATTTTAATTCAGCCAAAACTGCAGGATAGTCTGTTGCATCTGTGATAACCGTTACATAAGCATGGTTTTTAGCGGATGCACGAAGCATAGCTGGGCCACCGATATCGATGTTTTCAATGGCATCTTCTGCAGTGACGTCTGGCTTAGAAATTGTTTCACGGAAAGGATATAAATTCACACAAACCACTTCGATAGGTTGAATGCCATGCTCAAGCATTTGCGCTTGGTGATCGGTGTCGTCATGTTTAGCAAGAAGACCACCATGAATCATCGGGTTCAACGTTTTGACACGCCCACCTAAAATTTCAGGAAAACCTGTTACTTGGTCAACTGGTGTAATCGCTACCCCATTTTCTTGTAAGTAAGCTTTCGTTCCACCTGTTGATAAAATTTCATAGCCTAACTGTTCCAGTTCTTTTGCAAAGTCAAGAATTCCTGATTTATCTGATACACTGATAAGCGCTCGTTTCGACACCCAAAGACCTCCATTTTAGAAAAGATTTTTTAAAGGAACGAAGACTAAGTTCGCGATCTCGTTTCGCAACGCCTTCATGACCCACAATACGCGGGCCTTTAACTCCATAGTTGTTGTAATGTTTTTGTATATACCTCATGCTCGATTGCATGAATGCGTTGTTCAGCTTGTTCTCGACTACAGCCTTCAATATCGACGGCTTTTTGCGCTAAAATTGGCCCTGTATCCATGCCGGCATCAACCGTATGAACCGTTACTCCTGTTACTTTGACGCCGTGAGCAAGTGCTTGCCCAATCGCGTCTTTACCTGGGAATGAAGGAAGGAGCGACGGATGGATATTGACGATTTTATTCGCATAAGACTCAAGCAATGTTTCTCCAATAAGACGCATGTATCCAGCCAGCACTAACCAATCTACATCTAGTTTTTTCAATTCAGTTAAAATTGCCTGCTCATACTCCGTTTTAGAAGCAAAGTCCTTTGGTCGAATGGCAATCGCAGGAACCCCCACCGCTGCTGCACGCTCAACTACATATGCTTGAGGACGATCAGTTACTACTGCAACGACGTCCGCGTGTAAATCATGCTTTTTCGTCGCATCTACTATCGCTTGAAAATTGCTGCCGTTTCCTGAAGCGAAAACGGCAATTTTCGGCTTACTTTTCATCGCCTAGACTCCCGTCATGTCTTCCGTTGAAATGAACACCTGTGACATCCACTACTTCTCCTATTTCATAAGCTTTTTCACCATGTTGAAGCGCTAATCGAATCGCATCCTTCGCTTGTTCAGCAGGAAGCGCAATGACAAACCCAATGCCCATATTGAAGACATTGTATAAATCTCGATCTGATAAAGAACCCTTATCCTTCAACATTTGGAAGACAGGAAGTACTGGCCATGATCCAAGATTGATTTCAACGCCAAGCCCTGCAGGCATCATCCGTGGCAAGTTTTCATAGAAACCGCCACCTGTAACATGAGCCATTCCATGGACATCTAAGTTTTGATGGATGTCTAAAACAGGTTTTGCATAAATTTTCGTTGGTTCAAGAAGTCCCTTACCAATGCGACCTAATTCTTCATAACCCGCAACATACGAATCGATTTCATATCCTTGGTCTGCAAATACGATTTTACGCACTAATGAAAATCCATTGGAATGAATTCCGCTAGAAGCAAGACCGACTAAAACATCACCCGCTTGAATTCGTTCGCCAGTCACTAGTCGAGACTTCTCCGCAACACCAACAGCAAAGCCAGCAACATCATACTCATCTTCTTCGTAAAGTCCAGGCATTTCAGCTGTTTCTCCACCGATTAAAGCAGCACCAGACTGTACACATCCATCTGCTACCCCTTTAACGATTTGCTCGATTTTTGCAGGTTCCGCTTTCCCAACTGCTAAATAGTCGAGGAAAAACAAAGGTTCTGCGCCTTGAGCGACAATATCGTTTACACACATTGCGACACAATCAATGCCAATTGTATCGTGTGTATCCGTCATAAAAGCTAATTTCAGCTTCGTACCGACACCATCTGTTCCAGAAATTAGAACAGGTTCTTTATAATCTAAGGCTGACAAGTCAAACATGCCGCCAAAACCGCCGAAAGCACCCATAATCCCTTTACGTGCCGTGCGGTCAACATGCGATTTCATTCGTTTTACAGCTTCATAGCCAGCTTCAATGTTCACACCAGCTTGTTCATATGCTTTCGACACACAATCGCCTCCTAGCGAGCCAATTCTTTTTCGTGCGGTAAAATCGTATCCGGGTAAATTTCTGTTGGGTAATTATTTGTAAAACAAGCTAGACAATGCCCAGCTTCAGGACCTTCATCTGTTCGTCCAATCGCTCGCACCATTCCTTCAACAGATAGGAAGGTTAATGAATCTGCACCGATCAGTTCACGCATTTCTTCAATACTGTTATTAGCTGCAATTAATTCAGCATTTGTACTTATATCGATCCCGTAAAAACAAGGATTTTTAATTGGCGGAGAGCTGATGACTACATGGACTTCCGTTGCTCCCGCTTCTTTTAACATCGTGACAATTCGGCGAGAAGTTGTTCCACGCACAATCGAATCATCCACCATGACTACTCGCTTACCGTTTACCACTTGTCGAACGGGTGATAGCTTCATCTTCACACCACGCTCACGTAAATCTTGCGAAGGTTGAATGAACGTACGACCTACATAGCGATTTTTTATTAATCCTAACTCATAAGGAATGCCTGTCGCTTCTGAAAAACCAATCGCTGCAGAAATACTCGAGTCAGGAACACCTGTTACGACATCTGCTTCAATTTGGACTTCTTTCGCCAATTCTTTTCCTAATCGCTTTCGTGCTGTATGAATATTGATGCCATCAATGTCTGAATCCGGACGTGAGAAATACACATATTCCATCGTACAAATCGCGCGTTTCGCAGGAAAAGCAAAGCGTTCCACACGCAACCCTTCATCATTAATGATTAACAATTCCCCAGGTTCAACTGAGCGAACTACTTCTGCCCCGATAATATCGAATGCACATGTTTCTGAAGCAACAACCCAAGCATCTCCAAGCTTTCCAAGTGAAAGTGGACGTAAGCCGTTCGGGTCAAGTGCGACCGTCATTTCATCTTCTGTCATCATAATGAATGCATAGGCACCTTTAAGTAAGGACAACGCATTTTTAGCCCGTTTTTCAAAGGTCGAATAGCCACTCTTTTTAATTAAATGCGCCAATACTTCCGTATCTGAAGACGTTTGAAAAATACTTCCTTGGCGTTCTAAATGTTGCTTTAAATGATTGGCATTTACTAAGTTACCGTTATGGGCAATCGCTAAACTACCAGTTGTCGAACGAAACAGGAGTGGTTGAACATTCTCAATTCCACCACCACCTGCAGTCGCATAACGGACGTGGCCAATTGCGCCACTTCCTTTTAAATGGTCCAGCTTACCGTTACTAAAGACTTCATTCACAAGACCCTCGCCCTTAACAGCTTGAAGAGTCTTGCCATCAGTCACGACAATTCCTGCACCTTCTTGTCCGCGATGTTGCAACGCGTGCAAGCCATAATACGTAATTTGCGCCGCGTTTGGGTCACCCCAAATTCCAAAAACGCCACACTCTTCGTTTAACCCTCTGAGTTCAGCAAGCATGGAATAGCTCCTTTCCAAGCAGCTTTAAATTCTTCAACAGAACCTGAAATCCACTCTTCGCCACGTTCATTTCGAATGATGACGGCATGATCTGATGTGACATTACCTATTTTCACTGCATCTTTGACGATCTCTTCAAAGCTTTTCGCGTTTTGTTCTTTAACAGTAACAATGAAACGTGATTGTGATTCGCTGAATAAAGCCGTAATTGCTGAACCAGAAATCGTAACGTCTACTCCAAGATTGTTAGCACCAAACGTTTTTTCAGCCAACGCAACAGCAAATCCACCTTCTGCAATATCATGTGCAGAAGCAACCAAGCCTGATTGAATCGCTGTTAATAAAGCTTCTTGTCGAGCAGCTTCAACCGTTAAATCGATAAATGGTGATTTACCGAAAATGCGTCCTTCGACCATCTTTTGTAACTCACTGCCACCGAACTCTGTCATCGTTTCTCCGATTAAGTAAACGAAGTCTCCAGCAGATTTTACGTCTTGTGTTGTTACATGTGATAAGTCTTCCACTAATCCGACCAAACCAATAGTTGGTGTTGGATAAACAGCGACACCGCTACGTTCGTTATATAAAGATACGTTACCGCCAATGACTGGTGACTCAAGTGCTAAACAAGCAGCAGCCATCCCATCAGCCGATTTTTCAAGTTGCCAGAAGATCTCTGGTTTCTCTGGATTACCAAAGTTTAAGCAATCGGTAATCGCAAGGGGTTTCGCTCCTGAACACACAACGTTACGTGCAGCTTCTGCCACCGCAATTTTGCCACCCATTTCAGGATCTAGATAGATGTAGCGAGAATTACAATCTGTCGTCATCGCTAAGCCTTTGTTCGTTCCACGTACTCGAACGACTGCCGCATCTGAACCAGGTGTAACAACTGTGCTTGTGCGTACTTGATAATCATATTGATCGTAAACCCATTCTTTCGAAGCAATGGTTGGTTGTTTCAATAAATTCAGGAGTGTTTCTTTATAGTCAGAGACTTGAGGTTCCACATTATCCATCGCTTGGTATTCTGTGAAGTAAGCTGGAACACTTGATGGTTTATGATAAACAGGCGCTTCTTCAGCTAAAGCATCAGCAGGAACTTCTGCTACTACTTCACCTTTATGAAGCAAACGAAGCATTTTATCATCCGTAACATGTCCAACTGACACAGCATCTAAATCGTATTTTTCAAATAGCTCTTCGATTTCTGCTTCGCGTCCTTTTTTCACAACGATTAACATACGCTCTTGTGATTCAGACAACATCATTTCATAAGCAGACATACCAGTCTCACGCTGTGGGATAAAGTCTAAGTTCATTTCAACACCAAATCCAGCTTTAGAAGCCATTTCGGCTGAAGATGATGTAAGACCTGCAGCACCCATATCTTGAATCCCAACAAGGGCATCTGATTTCACTAGCTCTAAGCAAGCTTCCAGTAATAGCTTCTCCATAAATGGATCCCCTACTTGTACGGCTGGACGTTTTTCTTCAGACGTTTCGCTTAACTCTTCAGATGCAAAAGTAGCACCGTGAATGCCGTCACGTCCTGTCTTCGCTCCAACATACATCACTGTATTGCCAACACCCGAAGCAATTCCTTTTTGGATGTCTTCATGGTTAATTAAGCCGACACACATCGCATTCACTAATGGATTTCCTGCATAACAGTCGTCAAACTGCACTTCGCCACCAACGGTCGGAATCCCGATACAGTTACCATATCCGGCAATTCCCGCAACGACTTCTTCAAATAAATAACGTACGCGCGGGCTTGTTAATTCCCCAAAACGAAGGGAATTTAACATCGCAATCGGACGTGCTCCCATTGAAAAGACGTCACGGATAATTCCACCAACACCTGTCGCCGCGCCTTGATAAGGTTCAATTGCCGACGGATGATTATGTGATTCCATTTTGAAAACTACTGCTTGTCCATCCCCAATATCAACAATCCCTGCACCTTCACCAGGTCCTTGCAAGACACGAGGTCCTGTCGTTGGGAATTTACGCAAAATCGGTTTCGAATTTTTATAAGAACAATGTTCAGACCACATAACCGAGAATAAACCCGTTTCCGTGTAATTCGGCAGTCTACCTAAAATGTTTTCCACCATTTCAAATTCAGCATCGGACATACCCATTTGTGTATATAGTTTCTGATCTTTAATTTGTTGCGGATTTGGTTCAAGCATGACTGACATGAGATTCCCTCCACTGTTTAACGATTGATTTGAAAAGTGCTAATCCATCTGTTCCACCAATTAGTTCATGGACAGCACGCTCAGGATGCGGCATCATGCCAAGTACATTTCCTCGTTCATTGATAATCCCTGCAATATCTTCTACACTGCCGTTCGGATTATCATTGTATGTGAAAACAATTTGGTTGTTTGCTTTTAATGAAGCTAGCGTTTCTGCGTCACATGTGTAGTTTCCTTCACCGTGAGCAATCGGAACTTTAAGAACGTCCCCTTGTTTATATGAATTCGTAAACATCGTATTTGCATTTTGAACTGTTAACTCAGCTGTGCGACACATGAATTTTAAATTTTTATTGCGAAGTAAAGCACCAGGTAGAAGACCCGCTTCCGTTAAAATTTGAAATCCGTTACAAATACCAAGAACAGGTTTACCAGCATCCGCGGCTTTCTTCACTTCATTCATGACATTTGAAAATTGAGCAATCGCGCCACAACGTAAGTAGTCTCCATACGAGAATCCACCTGGTAGTAAAATACCGTCGTACCCACTTAAATCTTTCGTATCATGCCAAACATATTCAACTTCTTCTCCCAGCTCGTCTTTGATCGCGTGATACATATCTATATCACAGTTCGACCCTGGGAATACGAGGACTGCAAACTTCATTTGCTAATAGCCTCCTCGACATCGTATCGATAATCTTCAATGACTGTATTTGTTAATAATTTCTCGCACATTTCCTTTACAATCACATCTAGTTCACGTTCTGAGTCATCCACTTGAAGCTCTAAGTATTTTCCAATGCGTACATCTGCTACTTCGCCATAGCCCATTGTATGAAGTGCGCCCATCACTGCTGAACCTTGTGGGTCTAATACGCTTTCGCGAAGTGTTACATAGATTTTTACTTTTTTCATTGTGGTTGTCCTCCTAGACGGGAAAGTATAATTTCGTATGCGTCCGTTAATTGACCAAGGTCACGTCGGAACACGTCTTTGTCTAACTTTTGTTTTGTTTTTTCGTCCCATAATCGGCACGTATCAGGTGAAATTTCATCAGCAAGTAGAACATTTCCTTGTGCGTCTCTACCAAACTCTAACTTGAAGTCTACGAGAATCACACCAATTTCATTGAAGAAACGAGTCAACACTTCATTGACTTGAAGACCCATTTTGTAAAGGGTCTTCACTTCAACTGGTGTAGCGATATTCAATAGTTCAATATGTTCTTCCGTAATTAAGGGATCGCCAAGCTCGTCGTCTTTGTAGTAAAATTCAACGATTGGTCGAGGCAGTTGTGTTCCTTCTTCTAAACCTAAACGTTTCGCTAAACTCCCTGCTGCGATTTGGCGAACAACGACTTCTATCGGAATGATGTCTACTTTTTTTACAAGTTGTTGATGATCAGATATCTGTTCAACAAAATGTGATTCAATGCCAGATGCCTTCAATTTTTCAAACAATAAAGAAGTGATTCGATTATTTAACGTTCCTTTTCCAGCGATTTCCGCTTTCTTCTCTCCGTTAAAAGCAGTTGCACTATCTTTATATTCCACAAAAAGAATGTCCTCTTTGTCTGTTGTATATAATCGTTTCGCCTTACCTTCATACAAAAGTTGACCTTTTTCCACGTGAATTCCCCCGATTAATTTAGTCCGAGACGCTCAAAAATCATGTCGACATGTTGAATATGGTAGTTATAGTCAAAGCAATCATCTAATTCTTCTTTATTCAAATGAGCAGTGATTTTCTCATCTTGATCGACCACACCACGGAATGAAATTTGGTTTTCCCAAGCTTCCATTGCGCAAGGTTGAACGGTATCGTAGGCTTCTTCGCGAGCTAGTCCTTTGTCGATTAAAGCTAGAAGTACACGTTGTGAATAAATCAATCCTAATGTACTGTCCATATTGCGTTTCATATTATCTGGGAACACCGTTAAGTTTTTAATGATGTTGCCGAAGCGATTTAACATGTAATTCAAAGCAATCGTTGCATCCGGTAAAATTACGCGTTCCGCTGAAGAATGAGAGATATCACGTTCGTGCCATAATGAAACATTTTCATAAGCAGTTAGCATGTATCCACGAATTAATCGAGCAAGACCCGTCATATTTTCTGAACCGATTGGATTACGTTTATGAGGCATTGCTGAAGATCCTTTTTGCCCTTTCGCAAATGACTCTTCCACTTCACGCGTTTCTGATTTTTGTAAACCACGAACTTCCGTAGCAAATTTTTCAACAGAAGTAGCGATTAATGCAAGTGTGCTCATGTATTGTGCATGGCGGTCACGTTGAAGTGTCTGTGTAGAAATCGGTGATGCTGCAATTCCTAAGTTTTCACAAACATACTCCTCGACGAACGGATCGATGTTCGCATATGTACCGACCGCACCAGACATTTTTCCTGTTTCAATCGATTTCGCAGCCGCTTCAAAGCGCTCTACATTTCGTTTCATTTCTTCATGCCATAAGGCAAGTTTTAAACCAAACGTTGTTGGTTCTGCATGAACGCCATGAGTACGTCCCATCATAACGGTGAATTTATGTTCTTTTGCTTTATTCGCCAAAATCTCAACAAAGTTATTTAAATCCTTACGAAGAATTTCGTTTGCTTGTTTGATAATGTATGAAAGGGCTGTATCCACCACGTCTGTAGAAGTTAAACCGTAGTGAACCCATTTGCGTTCTTCACCTAATGTTTCAGAAACAGCACGTGTGAATGCCACTACATCATGACGTGTTTCTTCTTCGATTTCTAAAATACGATTCACATCGAATGAAGCATTAGCGCGAATTTTCGCTACGTCTTCTTTAGGAATATCGCCAAGTTCAGCCCATGCCTCACATGCTAATATTTCAACTTCTAACCAAGCTTGGTATTTGTTTTGCTCTGTCCAAATTGCTCCCATTTCAGGGCGTGTATAACGTTCAATCATATTTGTTCTCCTTCTATTCTGACCAAATGCCAGAATGCTCGATTTGTTTTAGGGTTTCATTAAGATCGTCTGTCAAAATTGTGACATGACCCATTTTACGTTTTGTTTTTGCTTCTTCTTTTCCATATAAGTGAATGGACCAATTCGGATATTTGGGAATCGCGTTTGATAATGGAACAACATGTTCACCTAATACATTCACCATCACCGTTTGTTGGTGTAACACGGGCTTTCGAAGCGGCCACCCGCAGATTGCACGAACATGCTGATGGAACTGTGAAATCGTACAACCTTCTATTGAATAGTGTCCTGAGTTATGAGGTCGTGGAGCTAATTCATTGATCACAATCGTATCGTCTTCTAACACAAACATTTCGACTGCTAAAGTACCCACGAGATTTAAATGATCTGCAATTTTTTCAGCCGCTTTTGTAGCTTGTGTTAAGACTACGTCTGTTACTCGAGCTGGCACAATCGTTTCATGTAAAATATGATGTTTGTGAATATTTTCTCCAGCAGGTAAACAATACGTTTCACCACTGCCATTACGCTGAACAATCACTGAAATTTCTTTCGTAAAAGGAACAAAAGCTTCTGCAATGCAGGCACCATGTTCGAATAAAGGCGTTGCTTCAGGTAAATCTTCTATTGAATTCAGTTTGACTTGGCCTTTGCCATCGTACCCACCGAAAGCCGTTTTGACGATACAAGGAAAACCGATCTCTTCAATCGATGCTTTTAGTTCAACATGACTTGTTGCTACTACGTAATTGGCAACAATGACCCCTGCTTTACGAATCTCAGCTTTCTCCGTAATGCGGTTTTGTGTAATGCGAACCAAGTCTGCACCTTGAGGTACGTAAGCATATTCAGATAACCGTTTTAAGCCCTCAAAATCAATATTTTCAAATTCATACGTGATGACATCGCTGACTTCTGAAAGCTCTTCTAAAGCCGTCTCATCGTCAAAAGAGGCGATAATTTGAATGTCAGCAACTTGTCCACATGGAGAATCCATACTCGGATCAAGAACGGCAATTTTAAATCCAGCTTCTTTTGCAGCAAGTGCGATCATACGACCTAATTGCCCGCCACCGATAATACCGATTGTTTGTCCAGGATAGATGGTTTTGATCATATTAAATCACCATTGCTTTCAAACACTTTTTGTTTCGTCGCTTCACGTCTTAAATCTAAATTATGAGCAAGCGTTTGATCGGTCATCGCAAGCATTTGTGCCGCAAGTAAACCTGCATTTGTTGCGCCTGCTTTTCCTATAGCAACTGTAGCAACAGGAACACCGCCCGGCATTTGAACGATTGATAATAAAGAATCCAGTCCATTTAAAGCTTTCGATTGAATAGGTATACCGATTACTGGCAATGTCGTTTTTGAAGCAACCATCCCTGGTAAATGCGCTGCACCACCTGCACCTGCAATAATCACTTGAATACCTCTTGCTCTAGCAGAAGAAGCATATTCAAACATTAAATCCGGTGTTCTATGTGCCGATACAACTTGTTTTTCATATGGAACTTGGAGTTCATCTAAAATGTCACATGTATATTTCATTGTTTCCCAATCACTTGAGCTTCCCATAATGACGCCTATTTTCGCATCCATCGACTATCGCCCCTTAGATTAAGTTTCAAAGTATAAGGTATTTTCATTCCGCCCGAGTATGTAATTTCACTCTTTAGCTTTCGCTTACGGAAGGTCCATCATGTATCCATCAAAAAATCCCCAAATAAACTGCTCATTATGCATGAAAAGCAGTTTACTTGAGGACTTTAAAGAACTAGGGCTATGAATACCTGACATATACGTATATAAATACATATACCGACTCACATCCTTTGCTTTATCCAAAAGTTGCTTTCCCGCATAGTCCGGTCATTTACGGTGACCTGGTAGAGACGCTAAAGCCAATTCCTTAGCATATATGGGGATATTTAATGTTTACCTACTCATATTCTAACAAGTGCTGATGGTTCAGTCAACGTTAAAATGCGAACGATTAATTTTCAGAAAACATTATTGTTCGGTTTTTAGCCCATTTATTGGTTATTCAGAGATGTACGTACCTTTAAATTGGATAATTTGGCGAATCGGAATAATTTCACCATCAACTTCTTGGAATACAGGCTCTTCTCTTCTGCCCATAGGCATATACCCTTCCGTTTTCATCCGTTCCAGACATTCATCAATCGATTCTGTTTCTCCAACTTCAAACCAAACAGTCTTTTTCTTCATTTAAATAACTTTCCTTTCCGTACCGTTTTGACCCAAAATCCACCATGAATTGCTTTTGGTTCATACGCAATGATAAATGCTTTTGGATCGAGTTCCTTAATCGTGGCATAAAGCTTCAATTCATATTTACGAGGAGTCAGAATTTGCATTGCTTTGCGATTCCCCTCTAAACCATTCGCTTCCCAATCGGTCACACCATAACCTTTATCGCGTAATAAACGGGGTAACGTTCGATTCTCTTCCGTCGTGATTACATTTACCGTGATATAGCCAAGTGCCATTTTTTCTTCAATCTTTGTTCCGATAATAACACCTGTTCCATATCCAAGTGCATACGCAATAAGATTTTGAATTTCATTTAAATTATCAAGAACTAGTCCAAGTCCAACCACATAGACTACAACTTCAACAACGCTGAGTGCTGCAGCAAAATATCGATATCCTTTTAGCGTCATAATCATTCGAATAGTAAAGAACGTGACGTATACGATATTAATCGTGAATATGATGAGTATCATTAAAAGTGCTTCCGAAGTCATAATAACCAACCTTTCCCAAACTCCATTAAGCCCCTATCTTATTAGAGTTGTGCCCATATTTCAAGGAATAAAGACAAAATACCACGGATACCGATTAAAGTATTCCGTGGTATTTTGATTATTTCCCTAATGGAGCTATCACTGTTTTAACATATTCAGCAATGGCATCGATCTCTTCATCTGATAATGTCCCTTCAAAAGCAGGCATTGAAGAACCACCATTTTTAATACGATCGATTACCGCATTTTTATCCGAAGTCATTTTACTCTTTTGTAAATCTGGACCATTATGTCCGCCCGTCCCTAAATTACCATGACATGCTAGACAATTACTTTCAAATAAAGCTACGCCTTTATCTGTTTCAGCACTCGCTGTATCCTCAGTTTCTTCTTCTTTAATATCTTTATCTGAACCTTCAGTTGATGCATTTTCTTTTCCTTCACCGTTTAAAGCAAATGTATAAAGCTTGTCACCATGTTTAGAACCAGCCAATGTATTGCCTGCAGCAAGGACAGAAATATATTGTACCCCATCGATTTCATACGTAACAGGAGGTGCATTAACACCTGCATCCGTCATGTATTCCCAAACTTGATCACCCGTTTTTGCATCATAAGCAATTAATCGTCCGTCATTATGTCCGACAAACACCAAATTACCTTTTGTCGTTAATACGCCACTGTATGCAATAGCATCCCAGTCGACTTGCCACACAATTTTATTCGTTTTTACATCTAATGCAGTTACGGTACCTCGTTGTGGTGCTTCCAAAATGGGTTGGAATACACTACCGATATATTGACTACCTTCATCAAACTCTTCTTCACTACGTGTGAATGAAAAATAATTATCATTTCCTAGCACATAAAACAATTCTGTATCCGGATTATAAGCGGATGGTGGCCAGTTTGCTCCACCTTGCGGAGAAGGTTTAATCGTTAAAGGTACTTCCCAGAAAGGATCAAACAATCCCCCCACTTCACCTTCAAATGATTCGGGTAAATCATTTTTAACATCTTCTTCAGTCACTTCTTGAGGAACAAAAGAGTCTCCCACTGGATATGGTTGTGTTGCAGCAGTTTTTTGTCTTTCATCCTGTGGTACTTCTTTCTCTTCAATCCCAACTAAAGGTTCCCCGTTCGTGCGATCCAAGAAATAAACCCATCCAGTTTTACCTGCCTGAGCGATTCCTTTTTTCATTTCTCCATCCATTTCTACATCATATAAAACGACAGGATTGGCAGGGTCCATGTCCCAAATATCGTGATGAACTTCTTGGAAATGCCACTTATACTCTCCTGTCTCAGCATCAATGGCCATAATTGAGTTCGCAAATAAATTATCACCTTCTCGATTACTTCCATCTAAATCAGGTGCCGTATTTCCTGTAGCAAAATAAATGTACCCTAATTCCGGATCAACAGCAGGCGTTTGCCAAACCGGTCCTCCGCCAGTCATCCACGCATCATTATCTGCTGGCCACGAATCAAATCCAAAATCGCCTGGACCTGGAATTGTATTGAACCTCCAGATTTCGCGACCATTATCAGAATCATACGCCGTCATTCTTCCCCTGATTCCAAATTCCCCACCTGCAACACCCGTATAAACTTTGCCGTTGTAATAAAGCGGTGCATTCGTAACAGTGTAGCCTTCTTGCCAATTTGCCACTTCCGTTTCCCAAATCACTTCACCAGTTTTAATGTCTAAAGCTACTAACCGTGCATCAAGTAATGTGGCATATACTTTGCCTTCACCTATTGCAACGCCACGGTTTGTCCAACCACAACAGACGGTATCTAGTTTTTCATCAATCTCAGGACGGTAATCCCACAGCATTTCACCTGTGATTGCATCTAAAGCCAAGACATCATTTGCACCAGTTGTAACATACATCACTCCATCAGCTACTAATGGTGTAGCTTCACCTGAATACTTGAACTCGATTCCTGATCCAAGACTTGTAGTCCATGCAGGTTTCAAATCTTTTATTGTATCAACATTGATCGCTTCTAACGGAGAATACCTACGATTATATAAATCCCCTCCGTGTGTGGACCATTCACTTCCGGGTAATTCTACTTCTATTCCAGAGTCTTTCGTTGTAAGTTTATTCTCATCATTATCCTTTGCCACATCTTGATTCGGGTCAATTATCTCTTTTACTTCCTTATGTCCATATGTAACGATTAATATAACTAAAGCTGTGATAACTACGATAATACCAGTGATAATTGCATACATTGCTTTATTATTTTTCAATGTTGGAGCCTCCTTTATATAGTTTTTTTTAAAAGCTGATAATCAAAATTATAATTTCAGTTTCATTTCATCCATTAATAGATACCCTTATTTCCAGAACATTACACTTATTACGAATATATTTTTTATAAATAATTTTTGCATATAATGTTTAAAATTTTTTCCTCTTCGCTCTTTTTCGTCATTCAAGTAGATGAAAAATCCATCACTTAATCCGACTTGTTTATAATAGTCTTTTCATTGAAAGTTGATCGAACTAACAGAAAACGTGTCAGTTGGTTAGCCAACTGACACCATTCTTGCGCGTTAAATTGTTTGGAAATCGTGAATTTTAGAATGGGATGCCCGAATCCTTGAATAGGCCTGGCCAATTCTAGAATAGCATTGGCCAAATGGAGAACACCATCAGCCAATCCTTGAATATGATCCACGAAATGGAGAATGTCTTTTTTCTGGCAACTCTATATCTAAAAAAAACCGTATCGTCATAGATACAGTAGAAAAGACCGCACGAACCGAAAACGTGTCAGTTGGTTCACCAACTGACACCATTTTTGCGCGTTAAATTGTTTGGAATTTATGAATTTTAGAATGGTATGCCCGAATCCTTGAATAGCCCAATCGAATTTGAGAATAGCACCGTCCAAAAGTAGAACACCGTCATTCAATCCTTGAATAAGACCCGCGAAATATAGAATGACACGATATCTCCTACCACGCTCAACCTAAAAAAGAACACAAAAAAACCAGTACCTCTCGGTACTGATTTCTTAGTGCCTAGCGACGTCCTACTCTCACAGGGGGAAACCCCCAACTACCATCGGCGCTAAAGAGCTTAACTTCCGTGTTCGGTATGGGAACGGGTGTGACCTCTTTGCCATTATCACTAGACTATTTGAGTGTTTGTTCACTCAAAACTGGATAAATCTTCATTGAAAGCATTCACATTCATTATGGTTAAGTCCTCGATCGATTAGTATTCGTCAGCTGCACGTGTCGCCACGCTTCCACCTCGAACCTATCTACCTCATCGTCTTTGAGGGATCTTACTTACTTGCGTAATGGGAAATCTCATCTTGAGGGGGGCTTCATGCTTAGATGCTTTCAGCACTTATCCCGTCCACACATAGCTACCCAGCGATGCTCTTGGCAGAACAACTGGTACACCAGCGGTGTGTCCATCCCGGTCCTCTCGTACTAAGGACAGCTCCTCTCAAATTTCCTACGCCCACGACGGATAGGGACCGAACTGTCTCACGACGTTCTGAACCCAGCTCGCGTACCGCTTTAATGGGCGAACAGCCCAACCCTTGGGACCGACTACAGCCCCAGGATGCGATGAGCCGACATCGAGGTGCCAAACCTCCCCGTCGATGTGGACTCTTGGGGGAGATAAGCCTGTTATCCCCGGGGTAGCTTTTATCCGTTGAGCGATGGCCCTTCCATGCGGAACCACCGGATCACTAAGCCCGTCTTTCGACCCTGCTCGACTTGTAGGTCTCGCAGTCAAGCTCCCTTCTGCCTTTACACTCTACGAATGATTTCCAACCATTCTGAGGGAACCTTTGGGCGCCTCCGTTACACTTTAGGAGGCGACCGCCCCAGTCAAACTGCCCGCCTGACACTGTCTCCTGCCCCGCTAAGGGGCAAGGGTTAGAAGTTCAATACAACCAGGGTAGTATCCCACCGACGCCTCCTCCGAAGCTGGCGCTCCGGGCTCTTAGGCTCCTACCTATCCTGTACAAGTTGTACCAAAATTCAATATCAGGCTACAGTAAAGCTCCACGGGGTCTTTCCGTCCTGTCGCGGGTAACCTGCATCTTCACAGGTACTATAATTTCACCGAGTCTCTCGTTGAGACAGTGCCCAGATCGTTACGCCTTTCGTGCGGGTCGGAACTTACCCGACAAGGAATTTCGCTACCTTAGGACCGTTATAGTTACGGCCGCCGTTTACTGGGGCTTCAATTCGCACCTTCGCTTGCGCTAAGCACTCCTCTTAACCTTCCAGCACCGGGCAGGCGTCAGCCCCTATACGTCACCTTACGGTTTTGCAGAGACCTGTGTTTTTGCTAAACAGTCGCCTGGGCCTATTCACTGCGGCTCTCTCGGGCTTTAACACCCTAATAGAGCACCCCTTCTCCCGAAGTTACGGGGTCATTTTGCCGAGTTCCTTAACGAGAGTTCTCTCGCTCACCTTAGGATTCTCTCCTCGACTACCTGTGTCGGTTTGCGGTACGGGCACCTCCCACCTCGTTAGAGGCTTTTCTTGGCAGTGTGAAATCAGGAACTCCAGACCTTATGGTCCTTGTCATCACAGCTCAACGTTATAGGAACGGGATTTGCCTCATTCCACGCCTCACTGCTTGAACGCACATAACCAACAGTACGCTTACCCTATCCTTCTGCGTCCCCCCATTACTCAAACGGTGGGGTGGTGGTACAGGAATATCAACCTGTTGTCCATCGCCTACGCCTATCGGCCTCGGCTTAGGTCCCGACTAACCCTGAGCGGACGAGCCTTCCTCAGGAAACCTTAGTCATTCGGTGGACGGGATTCTCACCCGTCTTTCGCTACTCATACCGGCATTCTCACTTCTAAGCGCTCCACCAGTCCTTCCGGTCTGACTTCAACGCCCTTAGAACGCTCTCCTACCACTGACACCATAGGTGTCAATCCACAGCTTCGGTGAATTGTTTAGCCCCGATACATTTTCGGCGCAGCGTCACTCGACCAGTGAGCTATTACGCACTCTTTAAATGATGGCTGCTTCTAAGCCAACATCCTGGTTGTCTAAGCAACGCCACATCCTTTTCCACTTAACAATTACTTTGGGACCTTAGCTGGTGGTCTGGGCTGTTTCCCTCTTGACTACGGATCTTATCACTCGCAGTCTGACTCCCAATTATAAATCTCTGGCATTCGGAGTTTGTCTGAATTCGGTAACCCGGGATGGGCCCCTAGTCCAAACAGTGCTCTACCTCCAGGATTCTCAAAATTGAGGCTAGCCCTAAAGCTATTTCGGAGAGAACCAGCTATCTCCAGGTTCGATTGGAATTTCTCCGCTACCCACACCTCATCCCCGCACTTTTCAACGTGCGTGGGTTCGGGCCTCCAGTAAGTGTTACCTTACCTTCACCCTGGACATGGGTAGATCACCTGGTTTCGGGTCTACAACTACATACTCTATCGCCCTATTCAGACTCGCTTTCGCTGCGGCTCCGCCTTCTCAGCTTAACCTTGCATGCAATCGTAACTCGCCGGTTCATTCTACAAAAGGCACGCTATCACCCATTAACGGGCTCTAA
>FWWM01000083.1_pt1:250000-295857 | contig 295857 bp, 301 predicted proteins | sample 2228351 | NCBI WGS metagenome assembly FWWM01 (sample SAMEA103939774, study PRJEB20133) | metagenome
AGCCAGGATCAAACTCTCCATAATAGGTGAGTCGATTAGCTCGACTTTGTTGCTGGCGTCAAAAATTTTGACGTTTATAATGAACGTTTAAGTTCAAGTTTGTTTTCGATACCGACAGGTGTCGGCGGAAGAAAACGTTTTTTGCTTTGAGCACCGAAGTGCTGTCCGCATATTTCGTTGACGTTTTGCTGTTCAGTTTTCAAGGTTCATTTGTTGGTCACTCTCGCGACAGCAACTTTTATATCATACCAAATCGTTTTGTTTATGTCAACAAAAACTTTTAAGTATTTAATATTCATTTCGTCGCTTTCAAATCAGCAACTTTATTAATATATCAGCCTCGATAGAGGAAGTCAACATATTATTGAAATGTTTTTGTACTCATAATATTAACAGAAATTTCGATTAATTCAAGTAACAATTTCATGACAATAATGAAAATGCTGGTACCATTTTCAAAGCCTTCTATATAGAGAAGGCGGTTGATGTTTCATCGAGAATCTATTTCAAGTTCAGAAATATAATCCCTATCTCTCTATCATCACCCAATCATTCTTTATTAAACAAAAAAGAACTCCACTTAATGAAAAGTGAAGTTCTTCCTTACTATTAATGTCCTTCTACGAATACGAAGTACAAGATGAAGATTACAAACATTCCATACATGATTGGATGTACTTGTTTTCTATTCCCACTTAAGATCATGGTAATCGGGTAGAAAATGAAGCCCATCGCAATACCTGTTGCAATACTATACGTTAATGGCATTGCAATAATCGTTAAAAATGCTGGAACGGCAATTTCAAATCGATTCCATTCGATTTTATTCAGAGATGAAACCATCAACACACCTACAATAATTAAAGCCGGTGCTGTAACAGCTGACGTCATCACGGATAAGACAGGTGAGAAGAACAAAGCTAGTAAGAAAAGAATACCTGTAACGACAGCAGCGAATCCTGTTCGTGCACCTGCAGCTACTCCTGCACTTGACTCAATGTATGAAGTAGTTGTTGATGTACCAAAGATTGCTCCAGTTACAGTTGCTAAAGAATCTGCCAATAAAGCTTTGCCTGCACGTGGCAACTTATTTTCTTTCATTAGTCCTGCTTGGTTCGCTACAGCAACTAATGTACCAGCAGTATCAAAGAAGTCTACAAACAAGAAAGTAAGTACTACGATTAAGAATGGAAGTGTAAATAAAGAACCTGGATCATTAAGAATTGGGTCAAATGCTGCACCAAAAGTCGGTGTAACATCTGGAACTTTTCCTACGATTGCTGAAGGAACTTCTACTAACTTGAAAACCATACCAACAATAGCGGTGATAAGTAGACCATAGAAGATTCCACCATTAATTCCTCGAACCATAAATATAACTGTTAACACAATACCAAAGATTGCTAGCAACGTATTACCCGCTGATAAATCGCCGAGACCTACTAATGTTGCATCATTATTAACGATAATTCCTGCGTTGCGTAATCCGATAAACGTAATGAACAAACCAATACCGGCTCCAACCGCATATTTTAATTCAGCTGGAATCGCATTAATGATAGTTTCACGAATACCTGATAATGAAAGAATGATAAAAATAAGTCCAGAAAATAGAACGCCTGTTAAGGCAGTTTGCCATGGAATGCCATATGTTAAAACTACTGTATATGCAAAGAATGCATTTAAACCCATACCAGGAGCGAGTGCTATCGGATATCTGGCTATGAGTCCCATAAAGAGCGAACCTACTGCAGCAGCTAATGCTGTTGCGACAAAAACTGCACCTGCGTCCATGCGCATTGCGTCTGGTAAATCAGGTACCGAGTCTAACGAAAGTGTTAATGGGTTAACGATTAATATGTAGGCCATAGACAAGAATGTTGTTAACCCACCGATAATCTCTCGACGAAAATTGGTTCCTAGCTCATCGAATTGGAAATACTTTTTCATTTTGTTCCTCCACTTTTTGTCGCGTATAAATCGGTTTTCTTCTATATAAAGAAGTTTAAGCAATAAATCTAGCTTTCTTCTTTATACAAATAAAAAAGGCATGCAACAAAAAAGTCGCATGCCTCCGATTTACTTGATGGTTTGATCATCAAGATAGTAGAAAAATGAATTGCTTCATCTATCTAAAAATCGTAGTCGAGTCATTTACGGTAACTCGGTAGAAACTTTCGGGCCATATTCCCGACTTTATACGACGACAGTATTTAATTTCAATAGTAATATAACATCTTATTTTAAGTATTTCAATCCCTTTTCCGAACAATTATTAAAAAATATCGATTAAAGTTCGGAAAACACATTAATACCAATATAAATTGCGTCTGCCGCTTCGCTTTCGACGCAAACATCAACCTTGCTCACGCAAGAGATTTCTCCGGTGCGGTGGCTCCTCGAAATCAAGTTGATGTTTATTCCCACTCAATCGTCGCTGGTGGCTTACTCGTGATGTCGTAAAGTACGCGGTTAATGTTTGGTACTTCATTTACGATACGAACACTGATTTTTTCTAAAACATCCCATGGGATACGTGCCCAATCGGATGTCATTCCGTCAATTGATGTTACGGCGCGGATACCGATTGCATAATCGTACGTACGAGCATCGCCCATTACGCCAACGCTGCGAATATCCGGTAGCACCGTAAAGTATTGCCAGATGTCGCGTTCTAAACCGGCTTTTGTTACTTCATCACGTAAGATCGCATCCGATTCACGAACGATGTGAAGTTTTTCTTCCGTGATTGCTCCAAGTACACGAATTCCTAAACCTGGTCCTGGGAATGGTTGACGCCAAACGATTTCATCTGGCATTCCTAACTCAGATCCGAGTGCACGTACTTCATCTTTGAACAATGTGTTTAATGGTTCAATGAGTTTGAACTGCATGTCTTCAGGTAAACCACCAACATTGTGATGAGATTTAATCGTTTGTGCAGTTGCTGTTCCACTTTCGATGATGTCTGTATAAAGCGTACCTTGCGCAAGGAAATCCATTCCTTCTAATTTGGCTGCTTCATCATCAAATACATAAATGAATTCATTACCAATAATTTTACGTTTTGTTTCCGGGTCAGATACACCTGCCAGCTTATTCATAAAGCGTTCTTGAGCATCAATTTTAATCACGTTCATGTTAAAGCCGTCAGCAAAAGTCTTCATTACGCTTTCTGCTTCACCTTTACGCAATAATCCATGATCGACGAACATACATGTTAGTTGATCTCCGATTGCTCTGTGGATTAAGACTGCAACAACAGATGAATCGACTCCACCACTTAAGGCACATAATACTTTTTTATCGCCAACTTCTTGACGGATTTTTTCGATTTCTAATTCAATGAAGCTTTCCATTGACCAGTCGCCTTTTGCTTCACAAACACCAAATACGAATTGACGTAGCAAATCAATCCCATAAATCGAGTGACGAACTTCTGGGTGGAATTGTACTGCATATAAACGACGAGCTTCATCTGCAATTGCAGCCACTGAACAAGATGGGCTAGTTGCAATTACATCAAAACCTTCAGGTGCTATTGTTACATGATCTCCATGACTCATCCATACCACTTGTTCGTTAGGTAATCCTTTGAATAAAAGATTCTCTTTTAACACGGTAATTTCAGCTTTCCCATATTCACGGTGTGACGCTTTTTCTACTTTCCCACCAAAGTGTTGAGACATCAGCTGCATTCCGTAACAAATACCTAAGATCGGAATATTTAAATCTAAAATTGCAGGGTCAACATGAAAGGCATTTTCATCATATACGGAATTGGGTCCACCAGAGAAGATAATACCAGTAGCATTCATTTCCTTCAGATCTTTAGCCGTTACTGTATGAGGATGTAGTTCGCTATAAACACCAAACTCACGAATACGACGAGTAATTAATTGATTGTATTGACTTCCAAAATCGAGTACGACTATTTTTTCTTGTTCTTTTAATAACGGAGTTGCTGACAATGCGTCCACCTCTTCACTATGATATCCGAACCCTTATATAGAAAAAGCGCGTACGAAAGTAAACCTTTCTACGCGCTCTTTTGCTCTCTACTTGAAAAAGGCGAATGCAAATAAACGTCTTAAATAGACATATTGCATCCACCTTCATAGTCAAGTCATTTTCGGCAACTTGGTAGAGACATCCGAACCATATCTTCGGACATATATGAGGGCAAACCGGTCTGTATAATTTTTTTCAATTTTACAGGTAGTTTGCTGTAAAATCAACCGCTAGTGCGATTGATTAAATATTCCCAACTTTCTCTTAGTTTTGCCCATTCATGCTTATCAATATTCCCACCATAAAATCCTTTTTCATAAGCTTTTGTTAGATCTCTCATATCATTCGATCCAAAGAAAGTATCTACATATTTAGCGTATGTTTTTAACGTTTGGCCATCTCTTCGTTCAATGCCATATAAAGCTAGTTGTTTTAACAAATGGTGGTAACTTTGTTCGAACGAATTCCAGTTTTCTTTCCGTAATCGGTAATACGGAACCAATATTTTTGGCATCCATCTTTTACGAATACGGTACAGTAACGCGATAATAGCAAGTCCAACGGCAGTCCAGATAAGTATTTTGACTTTATTATCCGAAATCCATGAAACTACATCTTTCAACATTTCTGAAAAACGTTCTGAAATTGATTCTTTCTTTTCTTTCGGAGCAGCGTCTGGTTTGTCAGCTTGCTCAGGTGTTACTGGTTCTGGTGCTTCTGTTGAGTCAAACTCCACGTCAAAATCAATATTGCCCGCTCCACTAAAACCAATCGTTGGCTCAAAAGGCATCCAACCTACTCCAGGTAAATAAGCTTCCACCCATGAATGGGCATTATTGTTTGTGACTTCAAAGATTCGGTTGCCATCTTGACGGCCAATCTCTTCTCCTTCAGCAAAACCTTTTACCCATCTTGCTGGGATATCTAATGAGCGAAGTAAAACAACCATTGAAGATGAAAAATTATCACAGTATCCTCGCTTCGTTTCAAAAAGGAATTCATCTACATAATCCTTACCCGCAGCAGGAACTGAAACGTTTCGCTGATCATAAATAAAACTATTTTGCGCAAAATACCGTTCGATTTCTTTTACCTTGTCATATAATCTTGTTTCATCTGCGGTAATAGATGCCGCTAATTCACCTACTCTTTCAGGCAAATTCTCAGGTAATTGTAAATATCGATCGAATTCAGCAGGAACATTTGCCAAGGATTCAGTTGTTACTTCACGTAGAGCAGTGAGACTATACGTAGGTTCACTAAAAGTCACACGATAGTTCGTTAACTCGACTTCCTCATTTTGTTGGAACGTATTGATTTTTTGTGTATTTACATCTTGTGTAAATGTAGTATCTCCATCAGCCGTCACCACATCCGTCCCATAAGGTTGCATGATGAACGGGTATGGCTTGGTGAACACTAAAGATGCTTCAAGGCTTTCTTCTTCGCGATTAGGTGGGTAGTCTGTTTCAATCGGATCTCCAACTGTGTAATTTCTACGTTGATCAGACCCTATAGACTGTTCCCAACCTCTTGATGTATACGTATCTTTCGTTTCAATTTTCCAATATTGAGGTGTGCGCACAACCGCTTCAAAAACAACTGTGTTGTCTCCTGCAAATGCACCACCTAATCTCGAATCATCTTCGTCGTATCCTATTTTTCCAATGACGCCGTTTCCGCCAGGGCCTCCACCTGCACCTTCAGCAAAAGATTGAATGAATGGCACGGGGTCTTCCCATACTGGGCCTGCTTTTGGTAATAAATAACCGAGAGCTCCACTTAAAGAGATTAATAGAATGAGAGGAACGATGAGTGTCCCATAAGTCGATCGTGGAAGACCCACTTCATTTTTCTTAAACAATTGAGCAATTTTAAGCAATCCAGACAGTAATAGCCCGATGATCATAACTCTTACAATCGCTTTATCACCTGCGTAAGGACTAAAGGTATCCAAAGCGGCAATAAAAACAACCGTCATAAAGAAAAATAAGAATATATTTAACCGAATACTAATCCAATGATGAATCAGATAGGTCGTCATCCAGATTAAAGCAAAGAACAATACCGTCCTAAAGGAATCCGTAACTGAATTCCAGTCTTGCGTAACTAAAGCTTGAACATTTGTCGTGAAATCCATGATCAAAAATTGGATGGCTGGCGCACTAAACAACATTGTTTCTGCGTAAATATAAATGAGTACCCACGCTATGTACAAAATCTTTAAAGGTGCACTAATCCAACCTTTTACATGAAACAATGACAATAGAAAACACATGCCAATAAACACTAAAAACACGTTTAAATAATTGGTTTCCGTAAGTTCCATAACCGGTAATAACCACTCGCGGAATAGGAAAAACACCAAAACATAGAAAAGAAGAGATAGCCATTTGTTTTCTAATGTTGCTTTCATGATCTCCCCACCTCCGTAAACGCATTGGCAAAGTGATCTTGTGACAACACGTGAACAACCATTCCTCTAGACCTTGCTAATTGATGCATGGTTATATCTTGTTTTGAAAGCTTTACACCTTTTTTCACTACCACAAAGCAAGTGCATACACGTAAATTCTTCGCTGCCTTCGGTATGGCATCAATCCAATTAGCAGTTAATTTACCTGTAATGAACAAAACTGAAGTCGCAGTCGACATCGCCGGGTCAGTAGGCAAAACCTGTTCAATTGGCTGTTTTAGATCAGGAGTAACTTTTGCTAAATGAAACATTGATTTCTGCAAATGTTCTTCCCCTTGAATAGCTGGGTAATAAAACCGATTGGCACCTAAAGATAAAAAGGCAGCACTCGCTTGATGTCGCACAACTGCCTGTAAAACAGACGCTGTAAGTTCAATCTGCTCTTCAAACATTTCGGATGGTTGACGGTCAATGAGGATAAACAAATCTTGGGACTGGCGATCCTCAAATTCTTTCGTCCGAAGTGTTTGAGTACGGGCAAATGACTTCCAATGTATCCAAGAGACGCGGTCACCTGGCTGGTAATCTCTTATCCCTGTTGCCATTGTCGTATCTTTGACAATCGTAAATGGAGAAGCAGCCGCACCCTGATCGTATCTTGTTTCAATTGGCATATAAATCATGTCCGTAACATTTGGATAAACAATAATACTTTGACTAATTGGTGTGAAATGTGATTTCTTTACCCACCCAAAAAAGTCACTTACTTCAATTTCAATCCCATCTAAAGCGTGTTCGCCACGAGGCATATGTTCAATTTCATACGTCCACTCGATGACTTTCTGAAATCCTACTAGTTTAATCGTTTTCAATTCGTTCCCTGCATGCTTGGACAAAACTTCACTTTGAGTCTTCTCTTTTATTAATAAATAAAGCATTGGAAATTTAGAAGGTCTAGTTAACTTAATCGTGACAATCAACTTCCCACCGTTTCTAACTTGAGCCGTTTGAATATATCGCTCCGCTTCTATTTTAGAAATAGGACTAAAGAAAAATGCAATTGAATACGCTGCAAATGGCAACAAGGTGTAAAAAATAAACCAACTAACAAATCCACCTTGAAACATTGCAAAAACGAAAGCAAATAGAACAATACAAAGGACAAATATTAATCGTCCTCCGATTGCCCACGTTATTTTTTTAAGCTTCATTGTTTCACAAGCCTTTTAATCGGTACATTCGTTTTGGCTAAAATTCGTTCCGTGATTTCTTCAGGAGTGATACCGTCATATCTAGCTTCAGAACGCAAAATCATACGATGACTGAATACAAACGGAGCTAAATATTGCACATCATCAGGTGTCACATAATCTCTACCTTGTAACATCGCATAGGCTTGAGATGCTTTCATTAACGCAAGAGATCCACGCGGACTCACACCTAAATAGACATAAGAATCTTTTCGCGTACGGTTCGCTAAGTCGACGATATAGTTTTTGATCGTGTCATCAACTGTAATTTCTTTCACTTCTTGTTGTAAACGAATCAAGTCTTCTAATGAAAGAACGGATGTTAAATCCTCAATTGGCGCTTGTCTTTCCGCGCGTTTTAATACTTCAATTTCCTCTGCGTGAGAAGGATAGCCCATTCTTAATTTCAATAAAAATCGGTCTAATTGTGCTTCAGGTAATGGATACGTTCCTTCATATTCAATCGGATTTTGAGTAGCCATAACAAAGAAAGGCTTTGGAATCATCATCGTTTCACCATCAATTGTGACCGACGCCTCTTCCATTCCCTCTAAAAGAGCGGATTGTGTTTTCGGAGAAGTACGGTTAATTTCATCTGCTAAGACGATATTCCCCATAATCGGTCCGGGACGGAACTCAAATTGCATATCTTTCGGGTTATAAATCGATACACCAATAACATCGGAAGGTAATAAGTCAGGTGTGAATTGAATTCGTTTGAATTGCGCACCTACTGATTTAGCTAGTGCTCGAACCATCATTGTTTTCCCTACGCCAGGAACGTCCTCTAAAAGAACATGGCCCTGTGCTACTAATGCCACAACACTTAACTCAGCAATATTTCTTTTACCGATCATTACTTTTTCGATATTATCTACTATTAGCTGTAATTTCTGTTGATTGTTCATCTCTATTTTTCCCCCAGTTGTCTTGCTAAACTATTGCATTTATTAGAAAATTGTCACAATGTAAATTAATCATACCTAAAATTTTCCTATAAGACAACTTCTTATGACCTAGAAAAAGTAGTAACTGATTTCCAGTGCTACGTACGCTTTCTTACATTTTTCAATAGTTTTCCTGTTTATTTTTCATAATAATATGGGTAGACGATGCTATGAGCTCGCTTTCCGTTTCGGCACTTGCTTTCCGCGGGCACGGCTTCAGCCGCTTCACTCGCTTCGCTCGTTGCAGGGTCTTCAGCTCGCGCTGTTCCCGCAGGAGTCACGCGCCTGCATTCCAAGCATAAAAGAATTGGTGTAGACGACATCATATATTTCCCCCCACCGATATCAAAAGCAAGGACGTGTTTCATACTTTTCCCCTGTTCATTCTTCAAAGAAGTCCATAATTATGCCTTATCGAGTCCAATCATTAAATACATATTTGAAAAACAAATTTACTCAACTGGTTCTAGCTTTGTTTTTCAAATACTGATATCCGAAATCTCAATCTGTTGGTCAGAAAAAAAATACTCTATATAGTAAAAATTACTGGCGAAAACAAAAAACAAGCGGAGAGAATCAATCATTTCTCTCCGCTTGTTTTATAAGTTACTTAATTATATAGCCTGGTATAGTTGCAGACTAAATTGATTATTGTTATTTCCAAAAATCATCAAAAACCGTGATCGGTAAGTGTCGTTTATGTCTCGTACGATTGAAGTAACCTTCTATTTTTTCACGAGGTTCAGATGGTATTTCTTTTCCTTCTAAATAATCATCAATATGATCATAGGTTACGCCTAATGCAATTTCATCGGGTACTGCAGGACGGTCCTCTTCTAAGTCAGCAGTTGGTATTTTCATATATAAGTGTTCTGGACAATCCAATACCTTTAAAAGTTCTTTGCCTTGTCTTTTATTCAGACGGAAAAGAGGAACTAAGTCTGCCGCACCATCTCCAAATTTTGTATAAAAACCTGTGATAGCTTCAGCTGCGTGATCTGTTCCAAGTACTACACCGTTATGCATAGCTGCAATCGAGTATTGAACCTTCATACGTTCACGCGCTTTTTCATTCCCTTTTGCAAAGTCGGTTAATGTAATGCCTGATAAGTCCAACGCTTTTTTACTAGCATCAACAGCATCCTTTATATTAACTGTGTAGATTTTTGTAGGTTGAATAAAGCTTAATGCATCTTGACAATTATCTTCATCAAACTGCACACCGTATGGTAAACGAACAGCGATAAATGAATACGTGTCATTGCCCGATTCTTCATTCAGTTCATCAACAGCCATCTGAGCCAGTTTTCCTCCTAAGGTAGAATCTTGTCCACCTGAGATGCCAAGGACCATTGACTTTAAAAAAGCATGTTTTTTCATATAAGATTTTAAAAAATCAATTGTGCGACGAATTTCTTCTTTCGGATCGATGACAGGTTTTACTTTCAACTCTTCTATAATTTCTTGCTGTAAAGTTGGCATTGGTTTTCCTCCTTAAGCGAAATTCATGTTATCGACGATTTCTTTGACCTCTTGAATATTTCGCATTTTATTGTCCCAACATTTTTGACTTAAATCGACTGGGTACTCTTCAGGGTTGAGTGAACGTTTATATTCATCCCATAGCAACTCTAAATTAGCTATCGCATAATCGCGCATTTCATTTAAAGTTGGATTTTCATAAACGACTTGTCCTTTTTCAACCACGAGTGTATGAAGGTCTATCGCTTCAAAGTTGGTTACGAATTTAGAGACAAATGTATGAACAGGGTGGAACATTTTAAGACGTTTTTCAGAAGCAGGGTCTTCGTCATACATCGTGATGTAATCGCCTTCTGCTTTCCCATTCTCACGGTCAATAATTCGATACAACTTCTTACGACCAGGTGTGGTCACTTTTTCAGTTGTGGAAGAAATTTTAATTGTGTCTTCCATTACTCCTTCATCACTTTCAATTGAAACGATTTTATAGACAGCTCCAAGGGCAGGTTGGTCATAGGCAGTAATTAGTTTTGTACCAATTCCCCACATATCCACTTTTGCACCTTGAGCTTTTAAGTTCAATATTGTATATTCATCTAAATCATTTGATACGACAATTTTAGCATCTGTATACCCTGCTTCATCTAACATTCGTCGAGCTTCTTTTGAAAGGAAGGCAATATCCCCACTATCCAATCGAATGCCCACAAAATTGATTTTGTCTCCAAGTTCTTTCGCCACTTGAATTGCCGTAGGTACACCAATTTTCAATGTGTTATATGTATCCACTAAAAACACACAGTCTTTGTGACGCTTCGCATAAGAATGGAATGCTTCATACTCACTCTTATATGCTTGAACAAGTGAATGCGCATGCGTTCCCGCTACAGGAATACCGAATTTTTTCCCAGCACGTACATTACTTGTCGCTTCTAATCCGCCAATTATTGTTGCACGCGAACCCCAAATTGCAGCATCCATTTCTTGAGCACGACGCGTTCCGAATTCCATAACGGTATCCGTTTTTACAACCTGTTTAATGCGACTTGCTTTTGTCGCTATTAATGTTTGGTAATTTACGATGTTCAAAAGCGCCGTTTCAATTAACTGAGCCTCTATAAGTGGGGCTTCTACTCGAATGATGGGTTCATTCGCAAAAACCAATTCGCCTTCCACCATTGAATAAACATCACCAGTGAATCGAATGTCTTTTAAAAAATCGATAAAATCATCTTTATAGCCCAGTTCGTTTTTCAAATAGGCTAAATCACTCTCTGAGAATCGGAAATCTCTTAAGTAATCCAGTACACGCTCTAGTCCCGCAAACACAGCGTATCCATTACCAAAAGGTAAATTACGGAAAAATAATTCAAAAACAGCTTTTCGATTATGTATGCCATCCGCCCAATAAGCCTCGGCCATGTTAATTTGATATAAATCTGTATGCAACGCTAAACTGTCATCTGCATATGGAGACTTCATATTCATCCCTACTTCCACCTTCATAATTGACATAAGTATACACTATTTACCCTTTTTCATGCCTTTTATAAACGCTCTGGATAAGGTTCGACATTTCACGCATATTAAAAAGAACCGATAGCTTGTTGCCATCGGCTCATTGTATGTTGAATTATTGTCCACGTAATTGGTTTTGTGCTTGTTGTACTAATCGTTTAGTGATTTCTCCACCAACAGATCCATTAGCACGAGATGTTGCATCTGGTCCTACTTGAACACCAAATTCTTGTGCAATTTCGTATTTCAGTTGATCCAAAGATTGTTTTGCACCTGGAACCACAAGTTTGTTATAACTACCGTTCGAATTGTTGTTTGCCATATGACTCACCTCCTTGTGACTATTATGTTGTGCTATTTTCATTTTTTCATGCACGTTAATTCAAAAATATTTTAGACTACCTTTATTTAATGGTTATTGGTAAGTTTCGTTGCAACACACTTTCATGTTTCTAATAATAAAATCCTCCGAAGAAAGTTGATTTCCGCTCCATGCGGACGCTTTCCGTGGGCACGGCTTCAATCTCCTCGCCACTTCAAAACATGTGCTCCTGCGGTTACTCGTCGCAAAGACACTGGCTCCTTGCAGCATCTTGTCTGCGGGGCTTTCAGCTCGTGCTGATTCCACTGGAGTCGCCGCCTTGCGCTCCAATCAACAATACCTACTAAAGGACAATTAAAAAAAAATCACATAAATGTTTCCACGAAATCATGAAATCAACTCATCTAAGCCTACAAATAAAAAAAGACTCACCTATTGGCAAGTCAGAGTTGTTGATATGGTACTTGATATTTTCCGCCTTCTACGTCGGAATGATACATCGCTCTTAAAGCTGCATCTTTGTCGATATCAAGCTCGTCCATTAAATCGCGTAAACGCTTTTTAAGTTCTTCATTTTCTTTAACGAGTATTTTCATTTTAGATTTTACAAATTTCATATTGGGTAAACTCCTTTCCGGTACACAAACTGTTGTCTTAAGTATACCATTGATTAGTGAAATCCATGAAATACAATAAAAAAAGGCGAGAAAAATTGTTCATTTCTCTCCAACTATTTATATGAACAAAACGCTTTAGTATCTAAAAAATCAAATCAAAAACATGGCAACAATCGTTGTTACAATTAAGCCAATCGTTACCGGTAAAAGGTTTCTTCTTGCAAGTTCAAACGGGTCAACTCCACAGATAGCTGCTGCAGGAATTAGCGCCCAAGGAACTAAAGTTCCTCCACCGACCCAGATTGCAGCAATTTGACCAAGTGCAGTTAAAGTTGCGGCTCCTGCTCCAATTGCCGTCGCAAAGATATTAGCTACAGATCCTACTAACGAGATCCCAGAAAATCCTGATCCATCTAAACCAGTGATTGCACCTGTCACGGCTAAAGTGACTGCCCCAACCTCTTTACTTAAAGGGACGACCGATGCTAGTGCTACGCCGAGATCATTGACAATCCCATGAGAACCTTTTGGTAATAAATCACCGACGATCGTTAAAAATCCTGAGTCTCCTAAATAGAAGAAGGCTGCAATTGGGATAACTGCTCCAAATACTTTAAACCCAAACTGAAATCCCTCTATTAAAAAGGATGTCGCTTTTTCAAGTCCTTTATTCCCATGACTAACCATGGTGATGACTAACAAAATGAAAACTGCCGTACCTCCGATTAACGCTGTTGCATCGCCACCCTGTAACTTAAGAATAGACATTGCCCACACATCAATCGCAAATAAGGCTGGGATAAATAAAGCAAAAAATCGTTTTTGTCCTTTTGATAATAAACTTTCCTCTTTATCTTTAGGTTCAGTAATTGTTGTAACAGCTAGACCTGTATCCATTGTTAAGGCACCTGACTTCAAATCCCTTTTCAAGAAATAAAATGCGAGCACAGTCGTAACAATCCCCATAACAAACACCAGTGGAATACTCGCTTGAATTACATCACCCACAGGCAATCCAGCAGCATCAGCTGTTAACTTAGGAGCACCTTGAATGATGAAATCACCCGACAAGGCAATCCCATGACCAAATAAATTCATCGCCATCGCAACACCAAGTGCAGGTAATCCTACTCGAATAGCTACCGGCAATAAAACCGCACCCATTAATGCCACAGCTGGTGATGGCCAGAAAAACCACGAAATGACCATCATTAGAATCCCAATCGTCCAGTAAGCAAGTGCTGGCGTTCGAATCAATTTTGAAAATGGGGATATCATGACATCGTTAATACCTGTGGTAGTTAAGGTTCGACTCATAGCCACAATGATCGAGATGACCAAAATCGTTGGGAGTAATTCGGTTATTGCGTATATAAAGCTGGTGAAAATGCTACTGATTGAATCGCTTAAAGAGCCCGTTGCAAATAAAGTGATTAAAAATATTCCCGAAATACTAATGAGCGTCGTATCTCGCCTCATCACCATAAATCCAATAATCAAGAATATGAACACGACATATGTCCAATGCAGGGCCGTTAATTCAATGCCCACTTTCATCTTCTCCCTTCTGTACTCCTTTTATGAATGGGTTAATCACCCAATCGGTATGTACTATAGGATATGAGGATGAAAAAAAGGGACGTGAGGAATTATTGGGTTTCAAAATTAAAAAATTAATGAGGTACAAATTAAGATAAATTACTTTATCAACCAATTCTATGTTAAACAAATGAAAAGACTGGAGTTGATGAATTCCTTTACTGATTCAACGGTGTGGTTAATTGTTCAAAAAATTGATCAGAAGTCTCATTAAGCCTCAAGACCTATTTTAAAATACTTCTAGGGTTCATTTCTAGGAGTTCAATCCATAGTTAAAATGGTAAAAAAGAAAGAAGGTCTTAAGAATTTATGAAACAAACTAAAAAGAAATTTAGACTTTGGATAGTTTTAAGAAATATATTATTATCTGTTCTAGCTGCATTTGTTATTTGGATCATTTTCAGTAACTTGATGACTGCATATGAACAAAAAAAACACACTGCCAAAGGGGAATTAATTGAGGTTGATGGGAAGAATATGCACATTTATACAAAGGGTGAGGGCGATAACACGATTGTTTTATTAAGTGGTCTTGGGACTGCAGCACCCGCACTGGATTTTGAACCTTTGATAAATGAAATGTCAAAGCATAACAAAATAGTAGTGGTAGAGTTGTTTGGTTACGGATGGAGCGATATCACCAATAAAGAACGAACAGTCGAAAACATAGTAGAGGAAATTAGATTTGCTTTAAAAAGCTCTGACATACAGGGACCATATATATTAATGCCTCATTCAATATCTGGAATTTATAGTATGTATTACGCTAATAAATATCCAGAGGAAGTTAAAGCAGTCATAGGAATCGAACCCACGTTACCACAGGCATTGGCGTATTTTGGAGAAACTGCTCCTGCAATGCCTCAGTATTTAAGTTATTTGGCACCGCTTGGAATTGCAAGAATTGCCTTACATATAAATTCAGACAGTTTTTTACCCATTGCTGATGAAGGTACTTATTCCGAAAAAAATATAAAAATGACCAAGGCTATCTCGGCTTGGAAGGGTTATAACAAAAACGTAGTGACGGAAGCCAATGAAATAAAAAATAATATAGATAAAACAGTCGACATGAAATTCCCTTCTAATATGCCAGTTTTATTCTTCACTAAGAAAGAAGACAAGGTAAATGAGGATGGTAAAAACAATGTGACTTTTTATAAAACACAATTAACCAATTCCCCTGTTAGTAAAATCGTTACATTAGAGGGTCATCATTATCTTCATTGGACTTCTTATAAGGAAATAAGCAACGAAGTAAATGAACTTACAGAATCATTTACTAATGACTAATAACATAAATTGGAATTTGATTCTTAAGGAATCTTTTAACTGGAAAATCTCCTTCTAAAGAAAGTTAATTTTCCACTAAATAATTTAAATTGAAACTTCGAGATTGCTTAATCGTCTAACTTGAATAATTAAGCATTACAAAAAGGAGTTTATAATATATGAGGAAAAACATTCTAATTATTTTAATTGCGGTTTTAGTCTCTTCTTTTCTTTTTGGTTGCCAATCAGAAGATAACACGGCATTGGATATAGAAAAACCAACACCTGAAATACAAGTAGCAGATACTAATTTGAAATTAGATGGAGAAATTACAAAAATTATCGTTTCTAAAACAAAAGGAGTTAATGCAACTGTTTTTGAAAAGTATGAAGTTATTGAAACATTTAAAAACATAATTTCAGGTGCTATTAAAGAAAGTGGCATAGTAAATATGGCTAATCCAGAGTTATATATGGATGTTGTTTATGAAAATGAAAATAAACAAAGTTTTTATTTATGGATAGGCGAAAAAGGGCAAAAAAGTACATTGATGAAAACCGATGATACACATACAATTTATACTGTTTCAGAAGGAATGAATGATATGGTAATTGAATTAGTTGAAAGCATTGAGAATTGACCTCTAGTGAGAGGTCTTTTATTATGCACTTCTTAAGTTAAAAATTTGATACCAAATCGCCAAAATTGTTGGCTGTAAGAAAAAAGCGCACCTACAAAGTAGGTACGCAATTAGTGCTTATAGAAGGCTTAAACCGTAGCTTTTTCGCCTTTTTTAATTTGTTTGCTTCGTAATTGACCACACGCTGCATCAATATCTGCACCTTGTTCATGACGAACACCACAGTTGATTCCTTTTTTCTTTAATGCATCGTAAAAGGCACTGATGGCTTCAGGGGTACTTTGTTCGTATTGAGCATGTTCATCCACTGGATTGTAAGGGATTAGGTTGACGTATGATAAATGACGTTTGTTTTCTAACAACTTGGCTAATTTGTTTGCTTCTTCCACATGATCGTTTACATCGCGAAGTAAAATATATTCGAACGTAATACGACGGTTGGTTTTCTCCAAATAGTAGTCGATTGCATCCATTAATTTCTCGATTGGATACGCTTTGTTGATTTTCATAATACGCGTACGTAACTCATTTGTTGGTGCGTGAATAGAGATTGCTAAATTTACTTGAAGACCTTCGTCCGCATAATCGTAAATTTTAGGAACAATACCACTTGTTGAAACTGTAATATGACGTGCACCGATCGCTAAACCTTTTTGAGAATTTACTACGCTTAAGAAACTCATTAAGTTTGTATAGTTATCGAATGGTTCACCGATACCCATTACCACGATGTGACTGACACGTTCTTCTTTTTTCACAGCATCTAAATGTTGTTGAACTTGCATGATTTGTTCTACGATTTCTCCAGAATTCAAATCACGACTCTTCTTCAGTAATCCACTTGCGCAGAAACTACAACCAATGTTACAGCCCACTTGCGTAGTTACACAGACGGACAAGCCATATTTAAACCGCATTAAAACGGTTTCGATTAAGTTGCCGTCTTTCATTTTGAATAAAAACTTAATCGTTCCGTCTGATGATTCTTGTTTTACTTCTTGCTCCAATGTGTAAAGAACAAAATTATCTTCTAATAATTGAATACATTCTTTACTGACATTGTTCATTTCAGAGAAATCTGTAATACGTTTGATGTATAACCAATCCCAGATTTGCTCTGCTCTATATTTTTTTTGTCCGTGATCTATAAGCCATGCCGTAAGTTGCTCTAATGTTAAACTAAAAATTGATGTTTTCATTTGTATACCCTCTTTTCAAAAAACGAAATTCCTATCCATTCTACTAGAAATGAACTTATATCACAACTGATTGAATTTTGCAAAGACTTTTTAACAGAAGAAGTTGTGAGTAGTATTTACCGAACAAGAGAAATTACACATTCGCTTTTTCCGATTAGGCGCATGACTTTATTCGCACAAAAAACCTGGCCCATTGCTGACCAGGTTTTAATGAAAGTATGTTCCTATTCCTTTGAGTCCTTGCGTGGACCATAAATTTTTTCACCTATTTTAGGCGCCATTTGAACCAAAAACATACCAATTAAGGCTGCAATCAATATATACATACCCGCAAAGATCTGAACGACTCCAGATGCTAGAGCTGCAATGATAACAGAAAACTCCCCACGCGGGGTTAGTACGAGACCTGTCTCAAAGGATTCACGCTTGTCCAAACCGTACCATCTACCACCGAAGTATCCTACAATCATTTTCGCCAGTATTGACCAAATGACAATGACGATTAAAAGACCAAAGGCTGGCACTTCATCTGTGAATTCCAGTGTTAGTCCAAAATTCAAAAAGAAGAAAGGAAGGAATAAGTTGCGAACTGGCATAGAAACTTCCATTACCTTATCCTTAAAGTTCGTTTCAGCCATCATAATTCCAGCTAGAAAAGCACCAATGACTTCTGATAAATGTAAGTAGTAAGCAAAACCACCATAGGAAATTGCCACTCCAAGTATAAATAAGACAAAATAGTCTTCATTCAAAAATCTTGTAATCACTTTATGTGCTTTCTTAAAGACGACTTTCCCAATAACAACAGCCCCAATAACTAAGAGTGCTATCTTAAGAATAATGAACACAAAGTCCATTCCTTTAAAACCATCTCCGCTTAACCCAATTAAAATTGTAATTAAAATAGGAGCGATTAGATCTTCAAATATGAGTAAGGATAAAATAAATCCTGATTCTTTATTGTCTAGTTTGTTCTTATGTTCCAATAATTTCACTGTGATAGATGAACTCGTTGCATAAACAAGCCCTGCAATTAGAAGTGATGTAAAAAGATCGTGTCCAAAAATCATGGATATTCCAAAGGTGACACCTATGCCTAATATGATGTCTAGTAAACTAGCCTTCCATACTTTACGTCCTTTGCTTCCAAGTTCTCGAAACGTGAACTTCATTCCTAGTAAAAAGAATAAGACGATTAATCCGATTTCACCTGCTATTTTAAACGCATCGGTATCACCAAAATAACCAGTTAAAGAAAGTCCCGCTCCAACTAGTATGTATATAACGATATCCGGAATACGCAATAATTTGATTCCAATGAAAGCCGCAACAAATAAAGCAAACAATGTTAACCCTATGGCTAAAGGTAAATTCATCCCCATATCACATCCAATCACTTCTTTATAAAAGGAGTATACCCGTTTGAATGAAGATTACATAAATTAAACTCATTTAAATGACCAAAGCCAATATACGTGACTTAACTCATATTTTAAATTATTATGAATAGGTATAAATACATAAATTCGTGATAGGAGAAACTAATGAGTATATATGATTTTAATTTCGAAGCAACAAGCATGAATGGACAAGCTCAATCTTTGAAAGACTATAAAGGACAAGTAGTCATGATTGTTAATACAGCGAGCAAATGTGGTTTTACTTATCAATATGAAGATTTACAAAAGCTGTATGATCGATACAAAGACAAAGGATTCGTCATTTTAGGCTTTCCATCGAATCATTATGATAATCAAGAACCCGGAAATAATGATGAAATTAAAAGCTTCTGTAAAGTTAATTATGGTGTTACCTTCCCGTTATTTGAAAAATTGAAAGTACGCGATGAAGGTGCACACCCTTTGTTCCAGTATTTAACCGCAGTTAAACCATTTAAAGGCTTTAATCCCTTTCATCCGGTGACAAAACTGTTAAAATCACTTATTGATGAAAAAGTTCCACATTATATGCATGGCGATTCAATCAAATGGAATTTCACAAAATTCTTATTGGATCGTGATGGGAATGTGATACACCGTTTTGAAGCGACGACGGATACGATTAATATGGAAAAAGATATTGAACAACTTTTATAATCAGAACGCAAAAGACCGTTTGGAGAAGAAAACCTCCAAACGGTCTTTGTTATATTTTTAATGAGTTTACTCTTCTCCAGCCTCTTTAAACGCTAAAGATACCATCTCGAATTCTTCATCACTTTCGATAATCGATAATTCTTCTCCTTCTTCAACTCTTAAAAAGAAAACATCGATATCATCTGTTGAATCATCTTGTGTTTCTTCAGCAAAACCAACTGCTGCATATTCGATGCCATCGATACTTAGCGTACCTAATACTTCGATTTCTTGTTCCTCATTATTCTCATCAAACAATGTAAAAATGTCGCCTACTTCGATTTTCTCCATTGGTTTTCCCTCCTATAACTTGTACTTCATATGCTTATCATACCACTTCATGATTTTTCAAAACATGAAATGATTGCATGTAAAAGTGTACGTTTCCAAGTTGAGTTTTATAAGTCGAGTTTTATAAGTCGAGTTTTATAAGTCAATAATAGATGTTATGTGGAATGGAAGGCAAATTTATGATGAATTCCGATTTCCTTTTTGAAGAGTTTCTATAAATAAGAATAAACCGCTCTCAGGTTTCCCTTCAGCGGTTTAGTGTTCCATTTATATGGCTTGGTCAATGCTTCGGATCAGTCGATTTTCTACATCGGTCGCAATTTCAGTTAACTTATCGTTATTTGCTAATTCAATAAGCGTCGTTGGTTTCGGTAAACCAATTTTCGTTTTGCCTTCATCTTCGTACACGACAATTTTACAAGGCAAAAAATAGCCCACTACTTTATCTTCTTGTAATACTCGATTCGCTTCTTTTGGATTACACACTTCGAGAACTCGATACCCTGTATTAAAGTCCAATCCTTTTTCTTGCAACTTCGCTGTTAAATCAAAGTCCCACAAAACACCAAATTGTTCTTCTTTAAGTGATGCCTCAAGTGCCTTTACCGCTTCATCCATTGATTTCTCGGTTTCGACCGTATAATGAAAATTCATTCGTATCGCTCCTTTGAAATTATTATTGAAATAAAACACACATTTCAGTATACCCAAGTCGGTATAAAGAAAAACACGGAACCTCGATGGATTCCGTGTTTCGATTCTTTCTATTTATATAGTGACTATTTTCTATACTTAATCGCTAACCCTTTTAAGAAATTTCGTGCGTATCGATCGCCGCATTCTTTATAATTTTTGTGTCCAACTTTTCTTAATAGGGCACCTAATTCACCTTTTGTGACAGTGACGCCAGCTGATTCTAAAATTTCGAGCATATCTTCACTGGTTAAAGAGAGGGCGATTTTTAATTTCTTTAAGAGCATATTATTCGCTCTTTCGTTTGTCAGTGCGGGTCTTTCAGGTTGCCCTGGTTGTGGCTCTTGTTTGCCTCTTTTGAAAACAATAAACCCATTTAAAAACGACTCTAGCATCGCATTATCACATTTGATGTTTTCTTCGTTTTCGACTTCATCATCATAATCAAAGTCATCATAATAATCATCTTTTGATTTCGTAAGAATCAATAGCACTTCTTCTTTTGTGAATTCCATGCCACCAAGTTTAAATATCTCAATCATATCTTTATTTTTTATATCTAGTGCATATCTTAATCGAATTAATATATCGTTATTATCCACTACTAAACCTCCTAGTACATTCCCTGTTCATACGTTTTTACGGTGTGTTTTTACCCTAATTATTTAATTGAATTCAACCTAATAATAGCACAATTAGGGAGGTTTTATTCAAATGGACTTGCTAAGAGTATTTCTACGCACTCCAATTCATATAGATCTTACAAAACTCGATGCCCACTATCCATGAAACTTAAAGATTTCCATGATATAAAACGGACTTTGTCGTATCATTGTAGATGGAAAGTATTTTAGCTTTTAATGCATTTACTTAAATAAAAGACATTTAGACAAGTCAGCTATTGTTAACCAATCAAGTTAAGTGGTGGTAAGATAAAAGTTGAAGTTAAAAGGAGATGTAACAGATGACCGTATCATTTAATTACAACAATGCTTTATCGTTTATGAAAAATAGTGAAGTTGAAAATTTAAGTGAATTTGTCAAACAAGCACATCATCAAATTCACCAAAAACAAGGGCCTGGTTCTGATTATTTAGGATGGGTTGATTGGCCAGTTAATTACGATAAAGAAGAATTTTCTAGAGTGAAGCTAGCCGCAAAGCGAATTCAAGAACAGTCAGACGCATTGATTGTTATCGGAATTGGTGGCTCTTACCTAGGTTCTAAAGCGGCAATCGAGGCTTTATCACATACGTTTCATAATCAAATTAAAGGCAATACAGAAGTGTATTTTGCAGGACAAAATATTAGTTCTACCTATATCGAGCATTTAATGCAGGTATTAGAAGGAAAAGACATTTCGGTGAATGTTATTTCCAAGTCAGGTACAACTACAGAGCCTGCATTAGCATTCCGTATTTTCCGTGACTATATGGAGAAGAAGTATGGAAAAGAAGAAGCAAGAAACCGCATTTATGTGACGACTGATCAGAATAAAGGCTCTCTTCTAAAACTTGCTGGCGAAGAAGGATATGAAACATTTGTTATTCCTGATGACATTGGTGGCCGTTACTCGGTTCTTACACCAGTAGGCTTACTTCCGATCGCAGTTGCCGGTCTTAATATTGATCAAATGATGGCTGGTGCAAAACAAGGATTCGATAAATATAATAATCCTGATTTGGCAACGAACGAAAGTTACCAATATGCCGCTATCAGAAATATTTTCTACAACAAAGGCAAATCAATTGAGTTATTTGTAAGTTATGAGCCTGGTTTAAGCTATGTGGCTGAATGGTGGAAACAACTCTTTGGAGAAAGTGAAGGTAAGGATGAAAAAGGCCTCTTCCCTGCCTCAGTTAACTTTACAACCGATTTACACTCGATGGGACAATACGTTCAAGAAGGACGTAGGCTTTTAATTGAAACAGTTCTACAGGTGAAAAAACCGGCAATTGAACGTATTATTGAAGCGGATCCTGAAAATATTGACGGATTAAACTTCCTAACTGGAAAAACAATGGATGAAGTGAACAAAAAAGCCGCTCTTGGAACGACCCTTGCTCATATTGATGGCGGTGTTCCAAATTTATTAATCGAGTTAGACGAACTTAACGAATTCACTTTTGGGGAATTGGTTTATTTCTTTGAAAAGGCTTGCGCAATCAGTGGAACTTTACTTGGCGTTAATCCATTTGACCAGCCAGGAGTCGAAGCGTATAAAACGAATATGTTTGCATTACTCGGCAAGGATGGTTTTGAAAAAGAAAAAGAAGAATTAGAGAATCGACTATCCACATTAGGGTAAGAATCAGGAAGAAATGAGGTAATTATATGACGAAACAACAAATAGGTGTTATCGGTTTAGGCGTAATGGGTTTGAATTTAGCGTTAAACATGGAAAGCAAAGGCTTTTCAGTTTCAGTATACGATTATTGGACAGATCGAACAGAAGAATTTTCTACGAAAGAAGCGAAAGGTAAAAACATTCAAGGTGCCTACAGCTTAGAAGAATTTGTCGCTTCTTTAGAACTTCCACGAAAGATTTTATTGATGGTCAAGGCTGGAGAGACAACTGACTCGGTCATCGATTCTCTTATTCCCCATCTTCAACAAGGGGATATTCTGATGGATGGCGGAAATTCATTTTATGAAGACACGAATAGACGTACCGCAAAATTACAGGCACTAGGTCTGAATTTCATTGGCGCAGGAGTTTCGGGTGGAGAAGAAGGTGCACGAACGGGTCCTTCTATTATGCCTGGTGGCCCAAAAGAAGCTTACGAGCAAGTTCAACCAATTCTTGATGCCATTTCTGCAAAAGTCGACGGCACTCCTTGTAGCACATACATGGGACCAAACGGAGCAGGACATTATGTGAAGATGGTTCATAATGGGATTGAATATGGAGATATGCAACTGATTTCTGAAGCGTATTTTATCATGAAACATGCACTTGGTCTTACAGCCAAAGAATTACATGAAATCTTTTCTGAGTGGAATAAAGGAGAACTTGATAGCTACCTGATCGAGATCACTGCGGACATTTTCACTAAGATGGATGAGGAAACTGGAAACCCACTTGTTGATCAGATTTTAGATGTAGCTGGTCAAAAAGGGACAGGAAAATGGACAAGTCAAAATGCTTTAGATTTAGGTGTCTCTCTCCCAATCGTTACTGAATCCGTATTTGCGAGATTTATTTCTTCTATTAAAGAAGAACGAGTTGCAGCAAGTAAAATACTTAAAGGTCCTGATTCTAAAAAGTATGAAGGTGATCCAAAAGAATTGATTGAAGCGATTCGTAAAGCTTTGTATATGAGTAAAATTTGTTCATATGCCCAAGGTTTTGCACAAATGCGTGCAGCATCTGAGGAGTACGGCTGGAACATTCCTTACGGGGATGTAGCGATGATTTTCCGTGGAGGGTGTATCATTCGAGCACAGTTCTTACAAAAGATTAAAGAAGCTTTTGACCAGAACAGTGACTTGCCTAACTTATTAGTTGATCCGTACTTCCAAGAAATCGTTGGTGACTATCAGAGCTCTCTTCGAGAAGTACTAGCCTTGGCAATCCAAAAAGGGATTCCAACGCCTGCTTTCTCAAGTGCATTAGCTTACTATGATAGCTATCGTACAGAAACGTTACCAGCTAACCTTATCCAAGCACAACGTGATTACTTTGGTGCACATACGTATGAGCGATTAGATAAAGATGGATCGTTCCATACGGATTGGTCGGCTAAATAAGTAGTAGCAATAATAAAGCATCAGGTAGCGAAACAACATAAAGTTGTTTCGTGCCTGATGCTTTTTCCTGTTCTTGAATTTGCACAAAAAAATCGTCTATAAACAACTATTATTTAGATATTTCAACCTTATCATCTATAATAACCCCTTGTTTAACGTAATTTATTAGTTTGCCTGATTCCATCTCTACTCTTTTCCTGCCGTACGGATAATTAAACCAGTTATCTTCTCTAGTTGTTTGGTCATTAACTGTACACAGAGAATATTCTATCCACTCTGGCATAAACGTTTTTAGTGTTAAATGGAATCTACGCATATGAAAATTTGTGGTAACCACAATTATTCTCTTTACATTATGTAAATAAAAAGCTCTATCCAAGACTAGCAAAGAAGCAAGAACATTTTCTTTCGTATGAAGGGATATATCCTCCACTATTATGTCCTCTTCTGGTATCCCTTGTTCAATAGCTTTCTCTTTTAATAATTGTGCTTCTGATAACTTGTTACCTTCCCACATTACTCCACCTGAAAACAAAATCTTATTTGCTCTACCTTGCTTATAAAGTTGTATAGCTTTTGGTAAACGATATTGCACGGCCTTATTACTACCTGGAACAAGAATGCAATCACCATTCTCGTTATCATCTTCCAAATTTTTATAAATGAGTTCGGTCATTTGTAGGTCAGTAAGTTTATTAGGTTCTAACTGAGATATATTTATTAACATATTTCACCTCGACAATTGATTAAGCCATTCACTCCAATAATGCTGATTTTACTTAATGATACCTTTTCTTAAAACCGCTTTTGCTTCCGCTGATATAAGCGTAATGTTATACAGTTGTACGATGATTTTCATCATATCAATTTCATTGAAAGCAGGAGCATTATTAATTGTTTTTCCGTTTTTGGTGTACCTCATTAATAGTTGTTCATCTTTTTGTGAAACACCGTTAACAATAGCCGTGCATTTATCAAACACAATGTCATACTCACTATCAACATTATGTGAAATGCGATTATGCAGTTTATACTTCATTGTAGGTTTAATCACTTTTTTCCCTCCTTTCCTTTCTCCTTCCCTACTATCTATCTACAAGGAGATTCGTAATTGTCATTCTTGCACTACCCAGAATTTATTTAGTTCTCTAAAAATACTGCTTTTCCTTCTTGAAATGAAAAAAGAGGCTTGGTATTAGATTAATTGTAAAAATTCAATTATTATTCAACCAAATTTCAAGAAAAAGAAGCTCTAGGTTTTCCTAAAGCTAAGTTCTAAACGAAGAGTTATAAAAATCGGTTGGATCAGCATTCTCAATTTTTCCACCATAAGTGGACAAGGCCAAAGTTATCAAAATCTCAGGTTATTGGTCAGACTTAAATGTGCCAGAGTACGTTTATTTTAAAAAGGGATTTAAAAGCCAGACAATCGTAATGATGGGGACAGACTGATGAAAAAAAGAAGGCTCATTTTTGAGCCTTCATTGAATACCAAAAAGTATTTGATTGATTAAGGTTTCCTGCTTCAAAACAGTCTCTTAGTTAATGTTACAATTCATTTTTCGCTTTTCTTCCACTATGCCATAAAGTAATTTCAAGTATTACGATACAGCTGACAAGCCATGTCAGACCAAGTGCCAGCCCACCCAAAACGTCTGTAAAGTAATGAACGCCTAAGGGAAGGCGACTGAAGGCAATTAATAAAATCAGGATTCCAAGGAAGATGTTGATCAGCCATTTTGCTAAAGCATTCAGTTTACTTCTGATGACCAAATACATAATAAATCCGTAAAAGACAATCGGGGCGGTTGAATGACCGCTTGGAAAACTGTAGCCGATTCCATCGTACTCCTCTAGTATGTTCGGGCGATCTCTTGAAAATGCAGCTTTAAGCCCACTAATCAAGATTGTAATTCCACCCATTGCAATAACAAAATAAACAATCCTCCACTTTTTCCGCTCATAAAAATACCACAGTACGCCAAGCATGATTAGAGATTGTACAGTCAGCGCCCAGACCGATCCGAATTCTGTTATCCATGCGAAAAAGGTCTTAACTCCAGGTGTTGCAAGGTTTTCAGCAAAGTCCGCGGCATGCCGGTCAATCATAAATTTTTCATTCTCCAGCACCCCTTCACCAAGCTCTTTAAATATGTAAAAACCTCCGCCTATTATTAAAAGTGCAGTAACAATTAAAATATAAGTTCTGGCAGGGATTCCTTTTAATATATTTAGCATCCTTTACACTCCTATAATTCATTCGTAATAATACGTTTTCCCTAATTTGAGACATGGGAAACGTGCTAACTGTAGTGAACATCCCCCTGTCCTGCACACAATAATGAATTCAATTCAAATTATTTAAATTGAAAAAACAAGTAAAGACCACAGTCCTCACTTGTTTCCGTTTTTCTAAATATACAATTGTAGTGTTCAGAATCCTCTTCAGGGCAGGGGGAAATTTAAAATACTTATATATAAATTGTATCTTAATCAATTTTTAAATAACCACAATTTCAGGAGATTTATACACATTAGTACTAGAAAAACAGCCTCACATTAAACTGCGTAAAATTTTTAAAAACAAAATAAGACTACCTCCTTTTACTTAGGGAGTAGTCTTATTCTTACTAACTATTTATACAGTAGACAACTTCACAAAACGGGCGTGAAAAACTGCCACCCATATAAGGCATGCCCATACCACCAGCATTTTTGTCAGGAATATCTGCAACTACTGCTTCAGTAGTTAAGAACATAGCTGCTACCAATGCAGCAATTTGTAATTTGTAATGCTGAACGTGTAACTTTCGCTAGTTCAACCACGTTCATAAAAGTTTTCCGTTCGCTGATGCACCCGTTTTATGTTTTCATTGATATTATTTATCTTCTTGTTTCTTTTTTAGATACTCCGCACGTATTTTTTCTAGTTGCTGCTTTTTATCAAATTTGGCAGGCTTCTGTTTTTCATGATACTTTGTCACAGCTGCCTTACCTTTGGTATCCAAATGATATTTTCCCACTATGTTCACCTACTTTTCTTGTCCTGAAAGAGAATCTATTCAACAAATATAATATACCTTATTTTACTGAAGTAAACCTTATTAATGTACTGCTGACTTTGCATATATCCATAAATACATTAAAAATCATTAAATAATTCGTCGTTAAGTGATAATTCATTATACTTATCTCTACGATTTCCCCAGTAATAACGTAGAGAGTGTGGTCTTTCCTATGAATGGTTAAATATCTCCATCAAAGTGGCTACATCTTTTGTGGTTTGATAATATGTATAGCTAAACGCCTTACGCATTGTATGTGTACCGATGGATCCTCTATATTGTTAAGAACTCGTTGCAAGCAAAAGCAAATTCTGAAATCCAAGAGCAAAGTATGAGCATAACACGTTTTTCAGACAAAATAAAAAGAGAGAAAACCTTATTTCTCAAGGTTTCACTCTTAATAGTTTGGTGAGAATTAAATAATTCCAATAATTCCTTACATGTCTACGTGCATCACTTCTTCTTGTATTGATAATGGTTGGTCGTTTATATGGATTCTTTGGCGGTAGCGACATTCGGGTTTGCTTTTTCAGAACTTCCGTTTATATTCCTTCTTTCTGCCTCCCCATAAAATTATTTTCATTATTCCACATCACCAAGTATATTGAGAGTTGCGTACATATACATGTATGTCCGTACATGGTAAATCCCATATATTCTCGGTTTGCGTTGCTAGTTGACACTAATATATGGCTCAAATTCTATTTGTGGCTTATGTAGTCCCATTGACAACCCGTTATCTATTCTGCTTATTATTTACCCTTACAGTAGTTCCTCTTTCTTTGTAGCTAGAAATGACTTTCTTATCAATTAACTTATCGAATAGTAAGTGCGAGTCATCATTATTCACGAAAACCACACCATTTCCTCCGCCTTTTTTAATACGATTAAATGGATTCTTTAATTTACTCAATAAATTGTAAATAGCTTCTTCTTCATAATCAAAATGTTTTATATAGCTCATTACTACTTTTATAATATCAATTTCATCATCTAATAGAAGAAGAAATTGGTTTTCGATAAGTTCAGAAGCTATTATTTCATATACAACCGATTCATCTTCACGAATACATTCAAGGATTATATTTGCTAAATCCTTATCAAATTCTACACCATACATGACATAGTTATTTATCAACAATAATTTTTTCTTAATTGAATTAATTCTTTGTAAAATACTTTTGAATAACTCGTTGTTTAAATCAATCTCTTGTAAAATATCCTCTAAACTTTCTTCATGCTTAATCAAGTAAGTAATCGCTATATTTTCATCAACAACTTGTATTCGTTTAAATAATTCTGCCTTCCAATCTACCAAATTAGTTTTAATAAGATTTAATACATTGGTTATTTCAATATCCTTATCTTGGTCTAAGATATAATTTATATAATTGATTAGCTTCTCTTGATGCTCTTCATAAAATAATTCATTAAAAAGGGATTCAGAAAATCCTAGTACATTTAAATCTAAAAATTCATTAAAATTACCTTCATTTAATTTATTAACGTGATTTATTAGATATTCGTACATTATATCCGCGGAAACTTCACTAAGTTTGTTTATTAGTTCTATCGACCATGGTAATTTATTATCTGCATTTAGACCCGAAATGCTATCTTTTGAATCACTAAATTCATTTAATAAGTATTCTATTTGTATTTTAGAATCGCCAATTTCGTATAATTCCGCAAATACTGCTTCATCCCATATTAACAATCCAGTTTCTACCAAAATTTTATAAACATTACATGAAATTTCATTTGGATTTTTAATTTCTACTTTCCAATGGAGAAGTGGAATAAATTCTTCAAGTTTAATATTTTCCATTTCTTTCGATTCAAGTAACAAATTAATTAATAAATTATATTCTTTACTATCCAATTCTTCTTGAGTTGTGAGACTACAATTTTCTATGAATTGCTTCCACTTTTCTTCATTTCTAAAAAGATGATAAATAATAAACTCTAGATTTTCTTTCTCAAAAATTTGGTGACAGTAAAGTATATTTTTCCAATTCAGATCAAAAGCCACATTGTAATAGAAAATCGGTATTAATGATACATCATCTAATTCTGTTAATTTAGATATGTATCCACTCCACTTTTCAATTAAACTTTTTTTAATATCAAGCGAAATATCTTCTTGCAATAGTTTTTTAAATTTATCTTCATCTTCATTATAAATTTCTTGTTTTAAAATAACATTTTCCAAAAACTCTTCTAAATTTTTACTCACATAAAGAAAAACCCCTTCTTTACTTTCTATATCTTCCATATTGATTAAATTTTTTCCAAATATTTTAGCTAAATTTTGCAAATTTATCTTGTATGCATTTAATTTAATAACTAAATCTACTAGTTCTTGTGTTGCATCATAAATTGACTGGAATTTAACTCTTAGCACAGCTAGTGAAGATTCTACACTACTATTAATAGTGAGTTCAGTTACATTCATTTCATTCGCGATAAATTCGGTCAATTCATCTGTGCTTTGTAAATATAAATGATTTGATAAATTACTATTAAGGAGTTTAAATACATACTTCTGTTTTTTCTCATTAGAAACTCCTAGTGAAATAACATCATTCCAGATGTTTACACCACAATTCACACAAGCAATAAAAAGATTTCTAACTAATGAATATGAATTTGAACTACTATTGAGTTTTTCTAATAAATTCCAATAAAACTCTATATTTGTTTCTACATTTTTATCAAAAATCAAGTTTATAATTTTATAGAGCTTTTGTTGGTTTAATTCATTATTCTTTCTTCCGATTAAAAAACTTACAAAATCAAAATTTAACACTGCTATTGTATTTATATCGTCTAATCTAATTCTATTAGACACCTTCTCTTTATTCTTTAGATTCAGATGTGAAGTCTCTGGCATACCAGTGCGAATTGATTGTAAAAACTTATTGTCATTATCACTCAATGTACCAGGAATAAAATATGTAATATATTCTTCATAGGATTCATTCAGCCAATTATTTCGAATTAAAAAATATAATAAATTTTTATTTGTAAAATCAATTCCCAAGTCTAGATTCTCATTAATTAAAAGTGATGAAATAGATTGTGTGTGAATTTTTTCGATTTTTTCTTTCAATTCAGTAATGCTTTCTTCCAATTTCTCAATAGTATTTTGCTTTTGAGAATTAAATTCTGTATATGCTTCTAAATAATTAAAATCATAATTCTCATTGACAACAAATTCTTCAAAAGAATATTGCTTTATTACATTATTACTTGTGTCTTTAATTTCAAATGTACTGTTATTAGCAATTTGAAGTAGATGATTAAAAAGAATCTCCCCTGTACCAACATTATTTACACTAATATGTCTAAAAGAATGACCATTAATAAATATATTATGATTTAATAATTTGCGGTAATTAATAAACAACATCGGAATATCTTCTTTTGCTACAATCAAACTCCCAAAACCACTGTCAATTTTTTGTTTTAAAACACTAATATCATCTTGACATTGTAATATCAGTTTATCTTTAATGTGAAAAACATCATATATAAATCCTTTATTTATTAATAGATTTGAATAATCATTTGGATATATATTTTTATAAACGATAAAAGCAAATAAATGATTTAATGTAATTCCTGATGTCTTCAACGCTTTTCGAAAAACTTCAAATTCATTACATATATTTATTAAAGTTCTCATGTCATTAATAAATAATGCAATGTCCATAACCAAATATTCATTTAGTTTCCCTTTCGAAAGTACAGGAGCCAGTTTTTTTATAAGTAGATTTTCCGCATTAGAGTTATGCATAAATTTAACAGTTGGAATAATAAAATCAAAGAATTTTGTTCGATTATGGATAGATTCAGATAAATTTTCATCAGAAAACATATCATCTCGTAAAGCATAAATAAATCTTATATCTCGTCCTTGTGTTTGCTGGGTAGCGTTTAATATATCATTTAACCCTCTTAACCTTTCAAATATCCCTACATTTTCAAATCTATCTAAATCTTCAAATATTACATATTTAAAATCTGTTTTTGAAAACATATATATAATTTCATCAAGGTAATGATTAAATACTGTACTACCATCTTTGAAATTAAATTCTATTGATGTTTTACCTACTCCAAACTTCGTTACACCCATCTTTCTAAACACATGGATTAATCTATATATCGTATAACTATATAGCCATAAAACAGCTATTACCCCTAATAAAATTAATACACTATTATCTACTCCATACACATTATTACGTATTAAATTATATGTATCTATTACCCAATTATTTATGACTATAAGAAATGTCAGTAACGCCATAAACAAAAATCCACAGATGTTCAACATTACATGTTTTCTTGATAATGCATTTATATTTATAAACCTTGAATTTGGAATCTTATTGGGATTTATTTTATGAATCATTTGTTGTAAGATCTGTTGTTCCAAAACATTCTCTAATAAAGGGGATTTTTCATCAATATGGTTATTGTTTATTTCACTATTAAGACTCTCCTTTTTAAAAGTAGAAATAGCAATTTTCAACACTTCTGATTCCTTGCAATTTCTATTTATATAAGTATTTATTATGCTACTCTTCCCTGCACCATATGCTCCTGTAATAGCGATATTTTTATTTTCCTTATTTTCCAAAGCCCACTCTAAAGCATCTAGGTATACTTGCTTATCTACATCTAAGTTTTTATTTGGTACTAAACTTTCATATTGAATACCATCCAATTCGAAATCCCCCTATTAATGTATTATTTCCATTTTATCACAAAAAAATAAGTATAATAATTTAAATGAAGTAACTCCGATTAAGCTATATACACAACAGAAAAGTAACCAAGGAAATCAAGTTTTCTGTTAACAATAAATCAATATTTCAAGTTTAAGCTTATTTTTATATAATATAATTTCGATTTCATTTCCTGCATGTTAGAAATGAAAGTTAACTTATTGCATAAAAACTATATCCCGGTGGTGATTTTTTTGAAAACTATGAGCATTCTTCATTTTCAAGACAATACAAAAAGAGCTAAAACCCAGATATATCTAGGCTCTAGCTCTATTATTGTTTGAAAAATCTACATCATGCCGCCCATGCCACCCATATCAGGCATGCCCATTCCACCACCAGCATTTTTGTCAGGAATATCTGCAACTACTGCTTCAGTAGTTAAGAACATCGCTGCTACAGATGCGGCGTTTTGAAGTGCAGAACGTGTCACTTTCGTTGGATCCACGATTCCCGCTTCCATCATGTTCACCCATTCGCCGTTAGCTGCGTTGAAACCGATTCCGATTTCTTCACGCTTCAAGCGGTCAACGATGATTGAACCTTCAAGACCTGCATTGTTTGCGATTTGACGAACTGGCTCTTCAAGTGCACGAAGAACGATTTTCACACCAGTTGCTATGTCGCCTACTTCAGATGAAGTCATTTCTACTACTTTGTTATATACGTTAACTAATGCAGTACCACCACCAGAAACGATACCTTCTTCAACTGCTGCACGAGTAGAGTTTAATGCATCTTCAATACGAAGTTTGCGCTCTTTTAGTTCTGTTTCAGTTGCTGCACCGACTTTAATTACGGCAACACCACCAGAAAGTTTAGCTAAACGTTCTTGTAGTTTTTCTTTATCGAATTCAGAAGTTGTATCTTCTAATTGTGAACGGATTTGGCTTACGCGACCAGTGATTCTGTCAGGTTGGCCAGCACCTTCAACAATTGTTGTGTTTTCTTTTGTAACGACAACTTTCGCTGCGCGTCCTAATTGAGAGATATTAGCTGATTTCAAATCTAATCCAAGTTCTTCTGTAATTACTTCAGCACCTGTTAAGATCGCGATATCTTCTAGCATTGCTTTACGACGATCACCGAATCCTGGTGCCTTAACAGCTACAGCATTGAATGTACCACGTAATTTATTCACAACTAATGTTGCTAATGCTTCGCCTTCAACGTCTTCAGCGATTAAGATCAACGGTTTACCTTGTTGAACTACTTGCTCTAAAACCGGAAGGATTTCTTGAATGCTTGTGATTTTTTTGTCTGTGATTAAGATATATGGATTTTCTAAAACTGCTTCCATTTTCTCTGAATCTGTCACCATGTATGGAGATGCATATCCACGGTCGAATTGCATACCTTCAACTACATCAAGCTCAGTCGTGAATCCTTTAGATTCTTCAATCGTGATAACGCCGTCGTTCCCAACGCGCTCCATAGCTTCAGCGATTAATTGACCTACTTCTTCGTCAGCTGCAGAGATTGCTGCTACTTGAGCAATTGACTCTTTGCCTTCGATTTCTTTAGAGATTTCTTTTAACTCAGTTACTGCAGCAGCAACTGCTTTTTCGATACCTTTACGGATACCTACTGGGTTTGCTCCTGCTGTTACGTTTTTCAAACCTTCACGAATCATTGCTTGCGCAAGAACAGTTGCAGTTGTTGTACCGTCTCCAGCGATTTCATTCGTTTTAGAAGCTACTTCAGCAACTAGTTTAGCACCCATGTTTTCAAATGGATCGTCAAGTTCGATTTCTTTTGCAATTGTTACACCGTCATTTGTGATTAGTGGAGAACCAAATTTTTTCTCAAGAACGACATTACGTCCTTTCGGTCCAAGTGTTACTTTAACAGCGTCTGCTAATTTATCTACACCGCGAAGCATTAAGCTGCGCGCGTCTTCGCTAAATTTAATTTCTTTTGCCATTTAATAAACCCTCCTAGTAGTTGGTTGATTATTTATTTATTAGCCAATTACAGCTAAAACATCGCTCTCGCGTAAAATTAAGAATTCAGTGCCTTGGAATTTCACTTCTGTACCAGAGTATTTAGAGAAGATGATTTTGTCTCCTTCTTTAACATCTAGCTCGACACGTGTGCCATTGTCTAAAATTCGTCCAGTACCAACTGCTACTACTTTGCCTTCTTGTGGCTTCTCTTTAGCAGAGTCTGGAAGTACAATACCGAATGCTGATTTTTCTTCAGACTCGACTAATTCAATTACGATACGATCGCCTAATGGTTTTAACAAGTGAAACAACCTCCCTGATTGGTTAAATATGTTTTATTAGCACTCTCAGTCTTTGAGTGCTAACACAAGTATTATCATAATGAATTGGCTGAATTTTTGCAAGTAGGAACTCGTAAATTTTTGTATTCTTTGCGAGGCTTTCCAAAAAGCCCTACAATATAAATAGAACTTCTTAGAATGAAAGGACTTACCTCGTGAAAAATAACAAAACCGCATTTTATTTAATCATGGTATATATCACTATGCAGCTTTCTGGACTACTTTTTGCACCCTTGCTATACATGTTCTTTTCTTCTCAGAATGGAACATCCACTGAGCGTGCTGAATTACTCGCGAGTGGTTGGTGGGTATTCATCAGTATGTCAGTAGCTACACTGATCTTTGTCGCCATTATTCGAAAGGATAAAACCTTTTTCAATAACTTACGCGGCAAACAAAGCTCCATTGGAGTTTCTGTCCTTTACGGAATTCTAGGATTCTTCCTTGTTTTATTTGGCCAAACGATGGCTGCTTTAATAGAACAACAACTTGGAATTGACCCTGGTTCAGAAAACACCACCATGTTCATGACGATTGCAAAAACGGCTCCTGTTACAATTCTTTCAATTGCAATCTTTGCTCCGATTTTAGAGGAACTAATCTTTAGACGCGTAATCTTTGGAACTCTTGTCCAAACGACTAATTTCTTTATAGCTGGATCTGTTAGTGCAATTGTGTTTGCGATTATCCATTTTGATTTTACACACATACTACTCTATGCGGTATCAGGATTTATATTCGCCTATTTGTACTATAAAACGAAACGAATTCTCACTTCGATTATTGCCCATATGTTATTAAATGGCTTTGTCGTCCTTGTTCAACTAAATCAAGACGTCATTCAAAAGATGCAACCGAAACTTGAAATGATTTTGAATTTGTTTTATTGAAATCAAACCTAATTGAAATTAAGAGAAAGCACATTTTAGACTAATCTAAAATGTGCTTTCTTTTTGAATTTGTCTAGTGAGAAATAAAATACCTTTCCTTGAAAACTGGAGTTAATTCACTCCATACGTCAAATTTATTGCCATCTAGATCAGTAAAAACAAAATTTTTGCCAGAGTGACCTCTCTCTTCAATTACACCAACACTTATTTGCTTATCAATAAAGTCTTTATGTATAGCTTCTAATGCATTTAACCCATTCACTTCAAATGTGATAGAAAAACGCTCCGTATCGTAACAATCATGAAAATTAGCGCTCTGGTTTTCATTCGATTTAACAAGGAAGAAACTTTGGTTTGCAAAGTTTAAAATTGCTTTATCTTCGTCCTTATAGCTTAGCTCTGCCCCTAATTTACTGACATACCAGTCAGATGAAAGTTCAACATTGGAAACTGGGATATAAATAGTTCCAACCCTCAATAATGTTTCATTCACTCTGATTGCCTCCTTTAACCTATATCGAAAGTTATTTACTATCAGCCAAAACGTTTAGTCCACCAGATATGCCGAAAGGAATTTCCTTGTTTCCTTCTTTCACAAAACCTTTCAGTTCTACATCCGGATTCTCAAAATCAAGTAAATCATTATCTGAAAAAACCTCTTTTATTGGTGCAGAAATGGAAAACTGAATGGACTCTCCTGATTTTAAAGTTACCGGGTTTGTCGTATTAATTGTTTTCCCTTCAATTTCGAAAGGATTTTCCTTGGTGCCATTCGATTTTTTAATGGGATAACTCATAGTAAACATTAAATGAGTTAATTCAAATCCCGTTTCATTTTTTATTTCAATAGTATAAGTGGTATATTCACTCGTTGATTTAGTATCGACTACATTAAACACAATTTTGTCCTCATTAAATTCATCTAAATTAGGTGAACAACCGACTAATAAACTTGCTAAGAACATTACAGTGATTTTCATTAATAGCCTATACTTCATTTTCTTCCCCCTACGTAAAAATTCGAGACTTATTGACCAAACTCAATAAATTCACCTTTGTCTGGTGAAAGTTTATTCCACGTGTATTTAATTCGATATTGATTATTTAATTCCATTTGATTAAACGTATCTAAGGATACTTCGACTTTCTTACCTTCAAGAAATAAATAATATTTATCGTTCTCATACAATTTATTCTGATTTTCAATCGTATAATAACCTTCCGTTATACCATCATTAAACTCATAAAAAGTCTCTTTCACAAAGAAGATTGTTAGGCAAATTCATAACACATGTCTTAAAGTAACCCACGAACTTGGTTTCTCTTTGTTCGTAAGGGTGTATTTGATTTGAAAATATAGATAGGTAAAGAAGGCAAATGGAAAGAAAATTATACAAAGAAAAAAATATCCATGTAACATTTCAGATAAGTTATAGTAAAATTCGTTTATAAATGGAATCTCTGCAATTCGAAGACTTACAAAACCAGTAAATACAAGGCCAAATAAAAAGTATAAAGTGTTTGTTTTCTTTTGAAATAGCATTCGCTCTTTATTTTTTGACTTCAAGTTTTCATCCATCTCATTTGGCCCCGCTTCAATTTATAAATAAATAGAAATCACCGTTAATCAAACTAATTCAACACGTTCAAACAAATACCTGCATTTTAATTCCGCAGTTTTATTCGAGAGTTTGACTTGTAGCATACCTCTCCCCATTTTCATCTTGCAAAATACGTTCACCGATTCGTTTTAGTTCCAATGACAAATCATTTCCACTTGTTATGAAGTACGTGTCCCCTTTTGTTTTAACTTGAATATCTTGATATACAACCTCAGAGCGTTCCTTCCCTTCTCCATCCTTAGGATTCATATCAGGTTTTATTTCAAGACCACTTTGGATAATTGTTAAGCTACCTTCACTGAAAATGAGTTGATTACTTTGGTTATCTTGCTCAAAAAAGATGATGTCTTCTAAGTGACTTTTCTCAGCTGGATATTCGTTTGTACATGCTGCTAAAAACAACATTGAGAATAGCACTACCCACAATTTTTTCATATCTCTCACCTCTAATTTTTCAAAATGCTTTCGTTTATTTACGAAATGAAATCACTTAAGTTTCAATATTTGGTAATTAATGAAAACAAAAAAACCTTCCACCAGATCATTCCGGTGGAAGGTTTTCGTTTCGACGTCTATTTGCTTCATCAACTAGTGATTGGTGCTCTTCACGTTGACGTAATTCTTCTGATTTCAAATACTTTTTATATCCGACACGTGAAACCATGACACTCAGTTCATATAATGCGAACAAAGGCACCGTGACGATTAGGTGAGAAATAATATCTGGTGGCGTGATAAATGCCGCTATGACAAATAAAACAAAGTATGCATATTTTCTCACTTTCACCATTAACATTGGTGTGATCACGCCAAGTCGAGTTAGAAATAATAACACGATTGGTAATTGAAAAATAATACCGAAGGGAATCGTAATTTGGAATAGGAAATTGAAATAGTCATTGATTCCAATCACTTGGTTTATTCCTAAATCTTCAGAAAGTATGATCATAAAGTGAATGACATAGGGAAATAACACTTTATATGAAAACATTATTCCCGCTACAAATAATAAGAAAGTAAAAGGAATATAACTTAGTGTTGCTTTTCTCTCAGGTTCATAAAGACCCGGACTTACAAATCCCCATAGTTGATATAAAATAACGGGAGATGTGAGTAAGAACGCAACAAACAGTATAACTTTTAGGTAAATCATAATTGGATCTGTAATCGTAAATGCGTTAAGCGTTAACGATTTGGCTTCTTCACTATACTGCAAAAAGTGGATTAGAGGCTCAGCTATAAAGAAACTTCCTATCACCGCAATAACAAAGAAAACGACGATAATCATCAGTCGTTTTCTTATTTCATCTATATGTTCAACGAGTGTTAAGTCTTTTTCATTCATTGAATGTTCATCCTAACTTACTTCAGTTCGTCTTTTTGAACGTCTATTTTCTTTTTATCTTCTTCGTCATCATCTGCTAAACCTTTTGTAGCATTTTTAAACTCACGTAATGACGAACCAAACGCTTTACCTAGTTCAGGTAATTTTTTAGGACCGAACACAAGTAATGCGACGATACCGATAATGATTAAACTTAATGGACCTGGAGACATTGCAGACACCTCCTTCTAGTGTGATTTCATTTTAACGTATTTGCCGAATCTATGCTAATGCTACTATGAACGATGTGTGAACGTTTCCTCGTCCTGTCTAATCAAGTAGATCAAGGTCTGTAATTCAACTGATAAATCAATCGTATGTACACGAATAGAATCAGGCACGGATAAACGAACTGGGGTGAAATTAAGAATCCCTTTTACATTCGTTTTGGTTAGTCGATCGGTTACTTCTTGCGCAGCGCGTGAAGGGACAGTTAAAATGACTAGTTCGATTCCAAACTCTTTGATTTTTTCTTCTAACTTACTAGGTTCGAAAACAGGAATATCACTCATCATCGTACCGTCTTCAGTGGCACTTGTATCAAATGCGAGCACAATACGTGTATTGTGGTTTTTGTGGAAATTGTATTTCAAAAAAGCAGTTCCTAAACTACCTACCCCAATCAAAGCGACATTCGTTTCTTCATCTTGGTCTAAAGTTTGACGGAAGAATTCTAAAAGATGAGGTACATCATAGCCGTATCCTTTTCTTCCTAACGCTCCAAAATGAGAAAAGTCTCTTCGAATCGTTGCAGGGTCGATTTTCATGGCATCACTTAACTCTTGTGAAGACACGCGTTTTTTTCCAGTGCTCGATAAATTTTGAATGAAACGATAGTAAAGTGGCAGTCGTTTTGTCGTGGCTTGTGGAATTTTAATCGGTTCTTGTTTCATGCAGTTCCTCCTGCGATTTAAGCGAAATCGATTCCATCTTACATCAGTCGTTTGTATAAGTAAAGTTCGGTCGTTGCAAGTGTTTGAACCATCCTTTAAACTAAGTGAGAACTGAGGTGGAATTATGATTGTCTTACAAGTGAACCAATTACATAAATCGTTTGTTGTAGATGAAATATTAAGTGGGGTAAAACTCGAAATTAATCACCGTGATCGTGTTGCGTTAGTCGGTCGAAATGGTGCTGGAAAATCTACGCTCTTAAAAATTATAGCTGGTGAAATGTCGTACGATTCAGGTGAAATCATCATTCCTAAAGGAACAAAGGTTGGCTACATGGAGCAACACGCTGGAATCGATTCCGACCTTTCCATTTGGGATGAAATGATGACCATATTTGCACATCATCAAGCTGCAGAACAAGAACTTCGAACCCTTGAAAAGCAAATGGCGGACCCTTCAATCTATGAAGATGCAGAAGCATACGCCCGTTTAATGGCTGATTATGACATAAAACAAGTGAATTTTAAGGATTCAGGTGGTTATCAATACGAAGCTGATACCCGCTCCGTGCTTCACGGGATGCAATTCTTCCCTGAAGATTTCACAAAACCAATTCAATCGTTATCTGGTGGTCAAAAAACGCGATTAGCATTAGCTAAACTCCTTTTAACAAAACCAGACTTGTTGATTTTAGATGAGCCTACTAACCATTTAGATATCGATACATTAAGTTGGCTTGAGCGTTATTTACAAGGATATCCTGGTGCTATTTTAATCGTTTCCCATGACCGTTATTTCCTCGATCAAGTTGTCAACTTTGTGTATGAAGTATCTCGTCATAAAGTAAAACGCTTTGTCGGGAACTACAGTGCCTATTTGGATGAGAAAGCGAAAACGTATGAACGCGATTTAAAAACGTTTGATAAACAGCAGGAAGAAAAGACGAAATTAGAAGATTTCGTACAACGCAATTTAGCTCGCGCGTCCACAACGAAAATGGCACAGTCCAGACGTAAGGTTTTAGAAAAAACAGATTGGATGGATTCACCTGATGGATCGGAGAAATCCGCAAATTTCGGCTTCTCAATTGAACGTCAAAGCGGAAATGATGTTTTAGCAATAGATCAGATGACCGTTGGTTATGCTGGGAAACCCGTTTCAACAGATGTGAATCTTCGTGTATTCCGTGAGGATCGAATTGCTTTAGTCGGACCAAACGGGGTGGGTAAATCCACTTTATTAAAAACAATCGTTAAAGACATCCCGCCCATTAGCGGAAATATCAAATACGGCACGAATGTACAATTTGGCTATTATGACCAAGAACAAGCCAAACTAACCGGCAGCCGTTCTGTATTAAAAGAACTGTGGGATGAATGGCCGCTGATGAATGAAAAAGATGTTCGGAATGTATTAGGTCGGTTCTTATTTAGCGGTGATGACGTGACAAAGTCCATTTCTTCATTGTCAGGTGGCGAAAAAGCACGCGTTGCCTTAGCTAAATTAATGATGTTGAAATCAAATGCGTTAATACTCGATGAGCCAACCAACCATTTGGACCTTGATAGTAAGGAAGTTCTTGAAAACGCATTGATAGACTACCCTGGAACCATCCTTTTTGTTTCGCATGATCGATACTTTATTAACCGAATTGCAACTAAGGTTATTGAGTTATCAAGTGACGGCGCATTTGAGTATTTAGGCGACTATGATTACTACGTAGAAAAGAAAAAAGAGTTAGAAGAAATTAGATTAGAAAAAATGGGGCTTCAAGAAGTTGAATCTCCGTCTGTTAAACAATCTACTTCAACGATTGATAAAGATGCGAAGAAAAGAGAACGTCAAATCACACGTCGATTAGAAGATTTAGAAGTTGAATTACAAACAATTGAAGGTAAAATTCAACAGGTTGAAGAAAAGCTTTGCGATCCAGCTATTTTTCAAGACCACGAACAGTTAATGTCCCTTCAAAAAGAATTAGATTCAGTTAAACAAGAGCAAGACGTCTACATGACTGAATGGGTTGAATTAGAAGAAGAATTGGAAAATTTATAAATTTTATCATTCTTGCCACATGGTCTCCCATGTGGCATTTATTTCGCCTTCTTTCGATTATATATATAGGTCAATAGCAAATTTCGATATTTTTCTTTCCACAAATTTATTCACATCAAAAACCTTGATATATCAATCTATCAACAGACTTATCCACACTGTCCACAGGTAAAAAAGTTTTTGTACACAGTACCGGTGGATTAATGACCTACTATATATTGAATTCCACCTACTTATACACAAGTTATCAACAAATTGTGCATAAGTACAGATGTTCTCTATTGACACTGACCTACTTTTTTGTTTATCTATATTGGAGTTTGGGGATAACATATTCTTCATTAATCTTAAAATACAGCTTGATAGACAATGGCATAAGTTATGTATTTCCTATATGGAATTTCTAAAACTTATTGTTTTTAAAGTGCCAATTCATATTTACAATTAATGTAACGATTTAAAGGGAGATGGTTTTATTAGAAAGAAAAGTACCCCATTACGTGTTGCTTATTGGATCCCAAATATTTTGTTGTACTTAGGTTTTATTTTCTTATGTTTTTACTCGTTAACTAATCTTGAAGGGTTAATCGAAATCAATCAACTGGGAATATATATCTTTATGTCATTTGCATTCCTTGCGGTTGCACTCTTCGGTACTTATCGTATTAATCGTTGGATAAAGAATGGTCAGTTATAATAATCAACCTAATACAATCACAAATTTGATTGGCGCAAAAAAAAAAATCGACTTCCTCTTCCGAGAAAATCGATTTTTCTTATTTCCAGTTAAATAACGGCATTCCTGGCTTCCCATTCATAGCCATCGTACTCAAGATTCCTTTTTCAAACATAACCGACCCTGCAGCTGCGATCATCGCTGCATTATCCGTACATAAAAATAACGGTGGTACTGTAAATGGAATGCCTTCATTTTCAAATGTCGTTTCTAATGATGTACGCAGACCTTTATTGGCAGAAACGCCTCCAGCCGCTATAACATGCTTCACATTGAATTCTTTTGCAGCACGTAGCGTTTTCGCTGTCAGCACTTCGACAACACTCGCTTGGAACCCAGCAGCAACCGCTCCAGGTTTAATGTCTTCTCCACGTTGTTCAGCATTATGCATATAATTGATCACAGATGATTTTAATCCACTAAAACTAAAATCATACGATCCTTCTTCTAACCAAACACGAGGGAATGCAATGGCTTCTTCTTTAGATTCTTGTGCCAATTTATCAATATGAGGACCGCCTGGATACGGTAGCTTTAAAACTCTTGCTACTTTATCATAGGCCTCTCCTGCTGCATCATCACGTGTTTCTCCAATCAACTCAAACGAACCATGTTCTCGCATCAAAACAATCTCTGTATGGCCTCCAGAAACCACTAAAGCTAACAAAGGAAATTGCATCGGTTCCACCAATTGGTTAGCATAGATATGTCCTGCAATATGATGGACGCCAACTAGAGGCAGTTCATTCGCAAATGCAAATGCTTTAGCTGCGTTAATGCCGATTAATAAAGCCCCTACAAGTCCTGGACCTTCTGTTACAGCGACTGCATCTAAATCAGCTGGTTGAAGATTTGCTTGCTTCAACGCTTCCTCAATCACAAGAGTCACTTGTTCCACATGATGACGGGAAGCAATTTCAGGCACTACTCCTCCAAAACGCTTATGACTCTCAATTTGTGATGAAACCACGTTCGAGATAATCTCTGTTCCATTTCGTACAATGGAAGCAGCTGTTTCATCACAGCTCGTTTCAATTCCTAAAATCAGTTGATCTTTGCTCATTTAAATTCCACCCACATAACTAAAGCATCCTCATTCGTATCGGTATAATACCCTCTTCGGATGCCTCCATTTTGAAAATCCAGTTTGCGATATAAATTCTGTGCAATTGTATTACTTACTCGAACTTCTAAAGTCATCACAACAACTTCATGTTCTTTCGATACTCGGATGGCTTCACGCATAAGCCCTTCCCCAATGCCCTGCCCTTTAACCGCTTCCGTAACAGCCACATTGGTTATATGACTCTCATCCATCACTAACCACATCCCACAGAAACCAACAATTTGTTTGTCATTCGTTTCAGCAACTACATAATAAGCATGTAAATTTGTTGTCATTTCTTGAACAAACGCATCGCGAGTCCAAGGAAGGCTAAATGCCTCATGTTCTATTTTTAAAACGGCATCAATATCTTCCACCGTCATTTTACGATAGGAAATCGAGTTAGTCATGCGTATTTCCAGCCTTTTTCTGATCTTCTCTCCAGTTAGCTTCAGCTTCCGTAATACGCTTATAATCAGGCACAAAATGATGCGTAGCTTCATTGGTCGGGATTTCTTTCAACTTCGCTTGAGCAATTAAAACGGATGCGCGAGGCAAATCTTGATAGAACGGCGCTCGAACAGCACGGTCACCTAAAGCTGATTGAATCGTATCCCAATGATTCCCAACATCTTGGCCAACGAATAAAATATCCTCATCAATATCTGAAACTTTGGCTAATAAATCCTCAAGTGCATAATGACCATCTTCTAGCTTTTGCTCACCTGTATTCGAATAGATAGCAGAAAACACATTTTGTCGACGCGCATCCATAATAGGACAAATCAGTCCTTTAAACATGGAGCCATTTCCAGCTAATGTTTCTAAGCTCGATACGCCGACTAATGGAATCTTAAGAGTCCAAGCTAGCGTTTTTGCAATCGTAACGCCTATACGAACCCCAGTATACGATCCTGGTCCCTCAGCAACCGCAATTGCATCCAAATCAGATGGCTTCAAGTTAGCCTGTTTCAGAGCCTCTTCTACAGCAGGCATAGCCCCGACTGAATGAGTGATCTTAACAGAACTTGTCCATTCAACTAATAATGTATCATCTTTAACGACAGCCACTGATAAGGGCATATTCGATGTATCAATTCCTAACCAAATCATTCAAATAACTCCTTACATAATTGCTCGTATCGTTCTCCGAATGGCGTAACTTCAAAACGGCGAGCAAATTCATCTTCATAATAGACTTCAATTTGTAATCGTTCTTTTGGCAAATCATGTTCAATCAGCTTTGCCCACTCGATGACCGTCACTGCTTCCCCATAGAACAGCTCATCCCACCCTAAATCTTCTTCACTTCCTGCGAGACGATACACATCTAGATGGTTAAAAGGCAACCTGCCTTCATATTGTTTTAATATCGTAAAAGTCGGACTGTTCACATTGCGAAGAACGCCTAAGCCTTTTGCAAAGCTTTTGGTAAACGTCGTCTTACCAGCTCCCAGATCACCTTCAAGAGTAATAACATCTTGAGCTTGAACCAAAGATCCGAGCTTCTGACCAAATTGTTCCGTTTCTTCTAGTGATGCGACTTGTTTAATGTATGTCATAATTTCATTTCCTTCGCACATATTTTCTCTAGTGTACCGAATACATCACAATACTTCACTTTATTTATATTAATAATTTCATTAATCAACGAAACAAAAAAATCCACATAGAAAGTTTCCTCTCTTTGCGGATTGATAATTTAAATTAAAATGGCGGTCCCGACGGGAATCGAACCCGCGATCTCCTGCGTGACAGGCAGGCATGTTAACCGCTACACCACGGGACCTCAAATATTTAACGACAAGATTTATTATACCAATGTATGAAATAAAAACAATAGTAAAATTGAAAATAGTTTTAAATATAATAGATTTATTTTTAAAGGTTAATTAAATGAGTTGAATTTTATATATAAATGGTATAATTTAGTTTAATTTCTAACAATTTTATATGTAATTAGGGAGTGTTGATGATCAGAATAAAAACTTTCAAGAGGATCACAGCCTTATTCGTCCTATCGATAATTACCCAAGCATTATTCGCAACAAGCATATTTGCATCTATGGACCCTGCAGAAATCAAAAAAAGACATTCGGAAGCACCTTTTCATATCACAGGAGAAGTAATTGAAGATGTGAAGATTAAAGATTTATCAGAAGAAAAAGATGGCGCTTATCAATTAAGGAAAATGACAATTGAAATTGATGAAGTGATTAAAAGTGAGGATAGTGAGGCACAGGCTAAAAGTGTCGAAGTATTCTACTCTTATCTCCCTTCTTGGCGTGCGAGAGAATTTGTTGGTGGAAAGCCAATGGATATTACGATCAAGGACGTCATCGAAATTTGGCTAGACTTGGGAGAATACGGTTGGGAACCGGTTCTTTCAGGATATTCTGTTGAACATATAAGATATATAGAAAAACGCAATGAACCCATTCCTGAACCATTTTTTCACTATATGGAAAGAACGATGGCAACCAACATTCAATATAATTTAAATGGCGTCGTGATGATTGGCATCGCATTTTCATTACTAGTCATATTCTATATTGGATTTAGAAAGCGAAGCACCCGTTAAAAATTCGCTCAAACAGAAAACGTGTCAGTTGGATTGCCAACTGACACGTTTTCAAGCGCGTTAAAATTGTTTGGATTTCGTGAATTTTAGAATGTGTGGCTCGAATCCTTGAATACACCTGCGAATTCTAGAATAGCACCCTCCAAATGGAGGACACCAGCATCCAATCCTCGAATATGACCCGCGAAATGGAGAATGTCACGTCACTCCTACCACGCTCAACCTAAAAAAGAACACAAAAAAACCAGTACCTCTCGGTACTGATTTCTTAGTGCCTAGCGACGTCCTACTCTCACAGG
>FWWM01000079.1_pt1:0-30000 | contig 287790 bp, 272 predicted proteins | sample 2228351 | NCBI WGS metagenome assembly FWWM01 (sample SAMEA103939774, study PRJEB20133) | metagenome
GCCGGTCTCCTGGCACACTCCGGTGCTCATTTGACAAAGCGGATGGGTGCCGCTATACTAAACACTTGGTGTGTCTAGCGATGCGCTTGGAAGCTCCGGAGCCGGAGCTTCTGGCACCTTAGGGACCCTCAGAGGTTCTGCGGGCTTCGCTTCAATTCCAATGAATTTTACGGATTTCAGTGAGGTGGCAGTTTGCCGACCGTCAACCAGCTGGTCCGGAAGGGCCGTGAAAAAGTAACAAAGAAGACGAAGGCACCGGCACTGCGTTTCTACTACAACGCCCTCAAGCGCAGGCTGGTCCGTGGCCAGGGTTCGCCCCAGAAACGGGGTGTGTGCACCCAGGTGCGCACCATGACCCCCAAGAAGCCGAACTCTGCCCTGCGAAAGATAGCCAGGGTGCGGCTGACCAACGGTATCGAGGTCACTGCCTACATCCCTGGCGAGGGCCACAACCTGCAGGAACACTCGGTGGTCCTCATACGCGGCGGCAGGGTGAAGGACCTGCCCGGCGTGCGCTACCACATTATCCGGGGCACCCTCGACGCCCAGGGCGTCAAGGACCGCAAGCAGGGCCGATCGAAGTACGGCGCCAAGGCGCCCAAGGCCAAAAAGTCCTAGGAGGAGAGCATGCCGCGGCGGCCACGCCCCACTGAGCGGGTAATCATGCCTGATCCCAGGTACGGAAGCGTAATGATCGCCCGCTTCATCAACAAGGTCATGCGCAACGGGAAAAAGCGCCTGGCAGAGCGGATCGTCTACATGGCCTTCGACAACGTTGCTCGGCAGACCAGGCGCGACCCGATAGAGGTGTTCGAGCAGGCTATCAAGAACGCCACTCCACTCCTGGAAGTCAAGCCCCGGCGCGTGGGCGGCGCCACCTACCAGGTGCCCGTCGAAATTAAGCCGGAGCGGCGGCTCTCGCTCGCCATGCGCTGGCTGATAGAGTCGGCCAAGGCCAGGAGCGGCCATTCCATGGCCGAGAAACTCGCCGCGGAGCTCATAGATGCGGCCAACGGCGTGGGAGCTACCATCAAGCGCCGCGAGGATACTCACAAGATGGCGGAGGCCAACAGGGCCTTTGCCCACTACAGGTGGTAAGAGTTAAGTGCCAAGGGAAATACCGATAGACAGGACAAGGAACATCGGCATAATAGCCCACATCGACGCGGGCAAGACCACTATAACGGAGCGCATCCTGTTCTACACGGGCCGGGTGCACCGAATGGGAGAGGTGCACGAAGGTGCTGCCACCATGGACTGGATGGAGCAGGAGCGTGAGAGGGGCATTACCATCACTGCCGCTGCCACCACGTGCTTCTGGCAAGACCACCGGATCAACATAATCGATACTCCGGGCCACGTGGACTTCACCGTTGAGGTCGAGCGGTCCCTCCGCGTCCTCGACGGCGGTGTGGTGGTCCTCGATGCCGTGGCAGGTGTCCAGCCCCAGTCCGAGACGGTGTGGCGCCAGGCCGACAAGTACAGGGTGCCGCGCATCTGCTTCGTCAACAAGATGGACAGGGTTGGCGCCGACTTCGAGCGCACCATCGAGTCCATCCGCAAGCGCCTGAGGGCCAATCCAGTGGCCATCCAGCTTCCCATCGGGGTGGAGGATTCTTTTCGCGGGGTTATCGATCTCATCGACAGCGAAGCCATCATCTACACCGACGACCTGGGGACCCGCATGGAGGAGACGGCCATCCCGGAGGAGCTGGCCGAATTGGTGGCCTCTAAGCGGGATGAGATGATCGAGAAGATCGTGGAGACCGACGAGGCCCTCCTCGAAAGGTACTTGGAGGGAGCGGAGATCTCGGCCCAGGAGCTGAGGGCTGCCCTGCGGAGGGCCACCATAGCGGGCAAGCTGGTGCCCGTGCTGTGCGGCGCGGCGCTTCGCAACAAGGGCGTCCAGCCCCTCCTGGACGCTATCGTGGCCTACCTGCCCTCTCCGGTCGACATACCGCCCGTGCGCGGCGTCGATCCGCGCACCGGGGAGGAGGTCCAGAGGCTCGCCGCGGACGACGAACCCTTCGCGGCGCTGGCGTTCAAGATCGTGGCAGATCCCTTCATCGGCAAGCTGGCCTATATCCGCGTTTACTCCGGAGTGCTCACCCCCGGCACCGTGATCCTCAACTCCACCCGCAACCAGAAGGAAAGGGCGGGGCGCATTGTGCGCATGCACGCTAACCACCGCGAGGAGATAAAGGACGCCATCTATGCCGGCGATATAGCAGCCATAGTTGGCCTGCGCAGTGCCTACACCGGCGATACTTTGTGCGATCCCAACTACCCGGTAGTGCTGGAGTCCATCAAGTTTCCCGAGCCGGTCATCTGGGTGGCCCTGGAACCCAAGACCAAGGCCGATCAGGACCGCATGGGGGTGGCCCTCCAGCGGCTGGCCGAGGAGGACCCGACCTTCAAGGTGCGAACGGACGAGGAGACGGGTCAAACCATAATAGCTGGCATGGGAGAGCTCCACCTGGAGGTGCTGGTGGACCGCATGCTTCGCGAGTATAAAGTGCATGCCAAGGTCGGCAGGCCCCAGGTTGCCTACCGGGAAACCATAACAAAGCCCGTGGAAGTGGAGGGCAAGTTCATTCGCCAGACGGGCGGCCGAGGCCAGTACGGGCACGTGTGGCTCAGGCTCGAGCCCCTGCCCCGAGGTGCAGGCTTCGAGTTCGTCAACAAGATAGTGGGCGGCGTCATCCCGAAGGAGTTCATACCGGCTGTCGAGGCAGGCATTCGGGAGGCCATGGAGACGGGTGTGGCAGCGGGGTTCGAGGTGGTAGACCTGCGGGCCATCCTCTTCGACGGCTCCTATCACGAGGTGGACTCGTCGGAGATGGCCTTCAAGATTGCCGCATCCATGGCCCTTAAGCAGGGCGTCCTCAAGGGCGACCCCATAATCCTCGAGCCCATAATGAGGGTAGAGGTCACCTTGCCGGAGGAGTTCCTGGGCGACGTGTTGGGCGACCTGAACTCCCGTCGGGGGCACATCATCGGCATGGAGGCCATGGACGGCATCCAGATCGTGCGTGCCATGGTGCCCCTGGCCGAGATGTTCGGCTACGCCACGGACCTTAGGTCCATGACACAGGGTCGCGGCGTGTACTCCATGGAGTTCGACCACTATGAACCTTTGCCTCAGTCTATAGCTGAGGAGCTGCTGGCTAAGGCCAGGGTATAAACTTAGCGTACTGCTTTGCGGAGGTTGAGAGGTGGCGAAGAAGAAGTTTGAGCGTGTGAAGCCGCACGTGAATGTGGGGACGATAGGGCATGTAGATCATGGGAAGACGACGCTGACGGCTGCGATCACGAAGGTATTGAGTTTGAAGGGGTTAGCGGATTTTACGCCTTTTGAGCAGATAGACAAAGCTCCTGAGGAGAGGGAGCGAGGGATAACGATAGCGATCAGCCATGTGGAGTATGAGACGGAGAAGCGTCATTATGCGCATGTGGACTGTCCTGGGCATGCGGACTACATAAAGAACATGATAACGGGTGCGGCGCAGATGGATGGGGCGATACTGGTGGTGAGTGCGCCTGATGGTCCGATGCCGCAGACGAGGGAGCACATATTGTTGGCCAGGCAGGTGAACGTACCTGCGATGGTGGTGTTTTTGAACAAGGTGGACCTAGTGGAGGATGAGGAGCTTTTGGAGCTGGTGGAGCTTGAGGTTAGGGAGCTTTTGAGCAAGTATGGGTTTCCTGGGGACGAGGTACCTGTGGTTAGGGGTAGTGCGTTGAGGGCGTTGGAGAGTGGCTCGAGGGATCCTGAGGCGCCTGAGTATCGGCCGATCTGGGAGCTTTTGCATGCTATAGACGAGTACATACCGTTGCCCATCAGGCCTGTGGACCAGCCTTTCCTGATGCCGATAGAGGATGTATTTGGGATCAAGGGGCGTGGTACGGTGGTGACTGGGAGGGTAGAGCGTGGTCAGGTGAAGGTAGGGGACGAGGTAGAGATAGTGGGGTTTAGCGATGAGGTAAGGCGGGTGGTGGTTACTGGTGTGGAGATGTTTAGGAAGACGTTGGATGTGGGGCAAGCTGGGGACAACATAGGTGTGTTGTTGAGGGGTGTAGAGAGGGACGAGGTAGAGCGTGGTCAGGTATTGGCGGCGCCTGGGAGCATAAGGCCTCACAGGAAGTTCTGGGCTGAGGTATACGTGCTGACGAAGGAGGAAGGTGGGCGGCACACGCCTTTCTTTAGTGGTTATCGGCCGCAGTTTTACATGAGGACGACGGACGTGACGGGGACCATCAAGCTGCCCGAGGGTGTGGAGATGGTGATGCCTGGGGACAATGTGAACCTGGAGGTGGAGCTGATAGTTCCCGTGGCCATAGAGGCTGGGCTTAGGTTTGCCATACGGGAGGGTGGCCGCACTGTGGGGGCAGGGGTGGTCACCAGGATAGAGGAATAGGAGGATGGCTCGTCAGCGCCTGAGGATCAAGCTCAAAGCCTACGATCATAGGATATTGGACAAGGCCGCCGCTGAGATCGTCAGCGAGGCGGAACGCACTGGCGCCAAAGTGGCTGGGCCGGTGCCGCTCCCTACCAAGATAGAGCGGTACACCGTCATCCGGTCGCCCTTTATCGATAAGGATTCTCAGGAGCAGTTCGAAATCCGCACCCACAAGCGGCTCATCGACATCCTAGAGCCCAGCCCGAAAACTATAAGCAACTTGACCCGATTGGAGCTCCCGGCGGGGGTCTCCATCGAGATCAAGGTGCTCTGAAGGTGCGCTGACCGATGATCCAAGGATTGATCGGCAAAAAGCTGGCCATGACCCAGATCTTCGATGCCGAGGGAAGGGCCGTGCCGGTGACGGTCCTGCAGGCGGGTCCGTGTTGGGTCACCCAAGTCAAGACCGCCGAGAAGGAAGGCTACGTTGCCGTTCAGCTCGGCTTCCAGGAGGTTAAAAGGCTGAACCGGCCCGAGCGCGGCCACCTGGCCAAGGCTGCCAGCTCCGGGACCAAGGTGCCCCTTCTTCGGCATCTGCGAGAGTTCGGGCTGGATGACCCGGCCGAGGTGAGCCTGGGACAGAAGGTAACGGTGGCCGATATCTTCAAGCCCGGGGACCTGGTGGATGTGACTGGAACGTCAAAGGGCCGTGGCTTCGCGGGCGTCGTCAAACGCCACGGCTTTGGTGGCGGGCCCAAGACCCACGGCCAGTCGGACCGCTGGCGGGCTCCGGGCTCCATCGGAGCTGGCACGGACCCAGGAAGGGTATGGAAAGGCCTCAGGATGGCCGGGCACATGGGAGCGGCGCGCGTTACGGTGCAGAACCTGGAGGTGGTTCAGGTGGACCCTGAACGGAACCTTCTGGTGGTCAAGGGCGCCGTGCCGGGCCACCGCAACGGGCTCGTACTAATTCGCAGGGCCGTTAAGGCTGGGGCAAAGGAGCGATGACTTTGCAGGCACCGCTGTACGATCTTTCGGGCAATCAGGTGGGTGTTGTCGAACTGCCCGACATTGTTTGGGGAATAGAGCCCCACGAGGCCGTGATGCACCAGGCCCTAGTGCGGCAGCAGGCCAACGCCCGCCTCGGCACGGTCAACACCTTGAACCGGAGGCTTGTTTCCGGCGGCGGTAGGAAGCCGTGGCGCCAGAAGGGCACGGGCCGCGCCAGGCAGGGAAGCATTCGCGCACCGCAGTGGAGGCATGGGGCCGTCGTGTTCGGACCCCACCCTCGGAGTTATTATCAGGCGATGCCCAAGAAGATGCGGAGGCTCGCCCTGCGGTCCGCTCTGTCGGCCAGGTTCAGGGACGGGGGCGTGCGCTTTATAGACGGCCTAGATCAGCTACAGCCTCGCACCAAGGCCATGGTTGAACTTCTGAGGGCCCAGGCCTGCGAGTCGGGCAAGACGCTCCTGGTTCTACCAGGGGACTACGAGAACGTCAAGCTGGCGTCGAGCAATCTGCAGCAGGTCAAGACCCTGCACGCAGGCTACCTCAACGTGCGGGACCTGTTGTCGTTCGACCATATTCTGGTGAGTCGGCAGGCGTTGGACGTGATCCACGGCTACCTTACCAGGGTGGGGAGGATGGGATGAGGGATCCTTCGGAGATCCTGATAAGGCCGATCACCACCGAAAAGACGGTACGCCTCATGCAGGACGGGCGCTACACCTTCGAGGTGGCCAGAGACGCCAATAAACCTGAGATCAAACGGGCTGTGGAGCAGGTGTTTGGCGTCAAGGTGAAGGCGGTGAACACCATGATCGTGCCGGGCAAGCCCAGGCGGCGCGGCCGGATAGTAGGCCGAACCAAGGCCTGGAAAAAGGCCATCGTAACCCTTCAGCCCGGGTATCGCATCGAGCAGTTGGAAGGGGTTTAAGACCATGCCCATTAAGAAGTACAAGCCAACGTCTCCTGGCCGTCGGATGATGACGGTCTCCACTTTCGAGGAGATAACCAAAGAGGAGCCAGAGCGGAGCCTGGTGGTCAGCAAGAAGTCTAAGGCTGGCCGCAACTCCCAGGGCCGCATCACCGTGCGCCACAGGGGAGGAGGGCACAAGCGCAAGTACCGCATCATCGATTTCAAGCGGGACAAGTTCGGCATTCCCGCTCGGGTGGCGGCCATTGAGTACGATCCGAACCGCTCGGCTCGGATAGCCCTTCTGCACTACGCCGACGGCGAAAAGCGGTACATCATAGCTCCTCTGGGGCTCAACGTGGGCGATACCGTTATGTCCGGGCCGGACGCCGAGGTGAGGGTCGGCAACGCCTTGCCGCTGGCGAAGATACCCACCGGCACCCTGATCCACAATATAGAGTTGGAGCCGGGAAAGGGTGGGCAGCTGGTCAGGGCAGCCGGTACAGCGGCCCAGCTCATGGCCAAGGACGACCATTGGGCCCAGGTGAGACTGCCCTCGGGCGAGATACGGTTGATCCACGTGAAGTGCATGGCCACCATTGGCCAGGTGGGGAACGTGGACCACGAGAACATCAGCCTTGGCAAGGCCGGCCGCGCCCGGTGGCTCGGGTGGAGGCCCGCGGTGCGCGGCTCAGCCATGACGCCTAGAGACCACCCTCACGGCGGTGGCGAGGGCAAGGCCCCCATAGGGGGCAAGCCGCAGACACCCTGGGGCAAGCCAGCCATGGGCTGGAAGACCCGCAGGAACAAGCGCACCGCCAAGTTTATCCTGAAGCGGAGGAAGTAGGAGGCAGACGGTGTCCAGATCTCTCAAGAAGGGCCCGTACATCGATCCGAAGCTGAAGAAAAAGATAGAGGAGATGAACGCGCTCGGAGAAAAGCGCGTTATAAAGACCTGGGCTCGGGACTGCGTGATCTTCCCTGAAATGGTGGGCCATACCATCGCCGTGCACGACGGTCGGCGGCACGTGCCCATATACATTACTGAGAACATGGTGGGCCACCGCTTGGGCGAGTTCGCACCCACCCGAACCTTCCGGGGTCACTCGGGCCACCATACCGAGCGATCGACGCGGCTCAAGTGAGGTCCATCGCCATGGAGGTAAGGGCAGTCGCCAAGTACGTGAGGATATCGCCAAGGAAGGTCAGGCCTGTCCTCGAGCACATCAGGGGAAAGCCCGTCTCGCAGGCCATGGCCATCCTGCGGTTCATGCCCAACAAGGCCGCGCGCATAGTCGCCAAGGTCGTAAAATCGGCCGCGGCCAACGCCGAGAACAACTTCGAGATGTCGCCTGAGAAGCTGTACATAGTGAGGGCCTATGCCGACGACGGGCCCAGGCTGAAGCGTTGGATGCCTAGGGCCAGGGGCCGTGTGGACATGATCCAGAAGCGCATGTCCCACATAACGGTAGTAGTGGACGAGAAGGAGGGATAATTGGGCCGAAAGATACATCCCATAGGATTTCGGCTGGGACTGACGAAGGACTGGTTCTCCCGCTGGTACGCTGAGCGGGAGTACACCAGGTACCTTCAGGAGGACATGCACATCCGGCGCAAGATACTCGAGGAGTTGCCCGACGCCGCCATCTCGCGCATCGAGATCGAGAGGACCCCCAAGGAGATCCGGGCAACTATACATACGGCCCGCCCCGGCATCGTCATCGGCAAGGGGGGCCAGAAGGTAGAGGCCCTTAAGAGGGAGCTGGAACAGCTTACCGGGAAGAGGGTATCCTTGCCGGTCGCGGAGATCCGTCAGCCCGATCTGGATGCGGTGCTGGTGGCCAACAACATTGCCGAGCAGATCGGCAAGAGGGTCTCCTACCGGCGCGCCATGAAGCAGGCCATCCTGAGGGCCATGCGCCAGGGCGCCAAGGGGATCAAAATCAAGGTCTCGGGCCGCCTGGGCGGTGCGGAGATGGCCAGAACCGTGTGGGAGATGGCTGGGCGCGTGCCTTTGCACACCATCCGTGCCGACATAGACTTCGGCCTGGCCCATGCCCACACCACCTACGGGCGGATCGGCGTCAAGGTGTGGATCTACAAGGGGGACATTTTGGAGCCGCCGAAGGCCACGGGGCTCGCACAGCAAGCGTCCCAGGTTGAAGCCGGAGCTGAGGTGGTCTGATCATGCTGATGCCGAAGCGGGTCAAGTATCGAAAGCAGCACCGCGGGAGGATGAAGGGCAAGGAGACCAGGGGCACGAAAGTAGTCTTCGGGGACTACGGCCTCCAGGCCCTGGAGCCAGCCTGGATAGACTCGCGGCAGATAGAGGCGGCTCGGCGTGCCATCACACACCACATAAAGCGCGGTGGGCGGGTCATCATCCGCATCTTCCCCGACAAGCCTGTGACCAAGAAGCCTGCCGAGACGCGCATGGGCGGCGGGAAGGGCGCTCCGGATCGATGGGTCGCCGTGGTGCGGCCTGGCCGCATCCTTTTCGAGGTTGCGGGGGTCCGTAAGGAGGTGGCGCAGGAGGCCCTAAGGCTGGCCTCCCACAAGCTGCCCATCAAGACGAAGTTCGTGGAACGGGAGGGCCTCGCTGCGGAGGCCGCAGTGCAGGAGGTGACCGCCGGTGAAAATGAAGGAGATTAGGTCCAAGTCCGATGCGGAGCTCCACCGGCTGCTCGCCGAGGCCAGGAGAGAGCTGTTGAACCTCAGGTTTCAGCTTGCCGCCAACCAGCTCCAGAACGTGAGCCGGATCAAGCAGGTGAGGCGGACTATCGCGCGTATCCTCACCGAACTACGGGCACGACACATCGCCCGCGAGATGGGGGAGGTTGGCTGATGCTGTCCAAGGTCCAACAGGAAGTGGGCCGAGTCGTCTCGGACAAGATGGACAAGACCGTGGTTGTGGAGATAGAGAGGTTCCGCCGCCACCCCCTGTACAGGAAGCTTATGCGCAAGACCAAGAGGGTGAAGGCCCACGACGAGAACAATGAGTGTCGTGTGGGCGACATCGTGCGCATAATCTCCACAAGGCCTCTGAGCAAGGAGAAGCGCTGGAAGGTCTTGGAGATCCTTCAGCGCGGCACTCCCTTGGAGGAGGTGGCGGAGCCTGAGGAGGTGGCTGAGAATGATTAGGCCTCAGACGCGCCTGAAGGTGGCCGACAACACCGGCGCTAAGGAGATCATGTGCATCAGGGTCCTGGTGGGATCGAACAAGAAGTACGGCACCGTAGGGGACGTCATCGTGGCGTCCGTGAAGGATGCGGTGCCGAACACCTCGGTCAAGAAGGGTGAGGTGGTCAGGGCCGTGGTCGTGCGGACCGCCAAGGAGATCCGCCGGCCCGATGGGTCCTACATTAAGTTCGGAGACAACGCGGCAGTACTTATAACGCCGCAGGGCATGCCCAGGGGCACCCGTATCTTCGGGCCCGTAGCCCGCGAGCTGCGGGAGAAGCAGTTCATGCGCATCGTGTCGCTGGCTCCGGAGGTCCTCTGAGCCATGATGAAGATAAAGAAGGGTGACACGGTAATCGTCATAAAGGGCAAGTGGAAGTCCGAAGGAGGGGTGGAGCACAAGGGCCAGGTGCGCCGCGTATTGCCGAAGGAGAAGAAGGTGATAGTGGAAGGCGTCAACCTAGTGAAAAAGCATGTGCGCCCCAGGCCGGGCGTCCAGCAGGCCGGCATAGTGGAGATGGAGGCGCCCATCTCCATATCGAACGTGATGCTGGTGTGCAAACACTGCGGCCGGCCCACGCGGGTGGGCTTCCGCTTCTTGCCCGACGGGACCAAGCGCCGATACTGCAAGAAGTGTGACCAGGTTATCGACTGACGGGGTGAAAGAGCTTCCATGACCACGCAGGTGATCCCTGAGCCCAGGCTTCGTGTGAAGTACCGTGAGGAGGCAGTGCCGGCGCTGATGCGCGAGTTCGGGTACAAGAACCTCATGCAGGTGCCGCGCCTCGAGAAGGTGGTAGTCAATATCGGTGTCGGAGAGGCCGTGCAGAACGCTAAGGCCCTGGACTTTGCGGCCCAGGACCTGGCCGCCATAACCGGCCAGAAGCCTATAGTGAACCGGGCAAAGAAGTCCATAGCGGCCTTCCGCGTTCGCAAGGGCATGCCTATCGGCGTGAGCGTCACCCTGCGAGGGGCCCGGATGTGGGAGTTCCTGGACAGGCTCTTCAACGTGGCCCTCCCCAGGATCCGCGACTTTAACGGTGTCAACCCGCGCTCCTTCGATGGGCGGGGCAACTACACCTTGGGCCTCAGGGAGCAACTGGTCTTTCCGGAAGTTGACTACGACAAGATAGACAAGGTCCGCGGCCTCGAAATAACCATAGTGACCACGGCCAAGACCGACGAGGAGGCCAGGAGGCTCCTCGAGCTGATCGGCATGCCCTTCAGGAAGAGATGAGAGATTAGGAACGGAGGCTCCATGGCGAAGAAGGCGGACATTGTAAAGGCCTTCATGAAACAACCCAAGTACCCGGTGCAGAAGCGAAACCGCTGCCGAAGGTGCGGAAGGCCCAGAGCATACATGAGGAAATTCGGCCTGTGCAGGATATGCTTCCGGGAGCTGGCCCACGAGGGCGTGATCCCGGGCGTCCGCAAGGCGAGCTGGTGAGGCTGCAGCATGACAGGCACCGATCCGATCGCCGACATGCTCATACGTATCAAGAACGCCTCCCGGGCCCGGCACGAGGCTGTGGAGATGCCTGCATCCAAGCTTAAGCGGGAGATAGCGCGTGTGCTGCGGGAGGAGGGCTTCATCGCGGGCTACGAGGCTGTGGGCGAGCCACCGAAGGAGAAGCTGCGCGTCTACCTGAAGTACACGCCGGACAAGCGGCCGGCCATAACGGACGTCCGCCGCATCAGCAAGCCGGGCCTGAGGATCTACGCAGGTTGGCGCCAACTTCCCATGGTGGCCGGCGGCCTGGGGATAGCCATCGTGTCTACCCCGCGCGGGATCATGCCCGGCTACGAAGCCCGCCGGAGGAGGCTCGGCGGCGAAGTCCTCTGTTACGTGTGGTGAGGTAGCCATGTCCCGCATTGGCAGGAAGCCGATACCGATACCAGCAGGTGTAACCGTTGACATAAATGGATCCACGGTGAGGGTTAAGGGTCCCAAGGGCGAGCTAGTGCGCACTTTCCACCCGGACATGGTAATCGAGCGCGAGGACATGGCGTTGGTGGTGAAGCGCCCCGGCGACGATGGCTTCCATCGCAGCCTCCATGGCTTGACCCGGACCCTTCTCGCCAACATGATCGAAGGCGTGACACAGGGATTCTCGAAGGCCCTGGAGGTGTCGGGGGTTGGGTACAGGGCTGTCAAGGAGGGCAAGACGTTGGTCCTGACGGTGGGGTATTCCCACCCGGTGCGCATTGAGCCGCCCGACGGCATCAACTTCGTGGTGGAGGGCACTAACAGGATCCTGGTGCAAGGGATCGACAAGGAAGTGGTGGGCGAAGTGGCCGCCCGCATCAGGGCCGTGCGGCCGCCGGATCCCTACAAGGGCAAGGGGATAATGTACGTTGGCGAACGGCTGAGGCGCAAGGCCGGAAAGGCTGGCAAGGCCGGAGGTAAGAAGTGAAGGTAGGAGGCTGGAGCAGGTGATCAAGAAGGTCACGCGCCGTGAGGCGCGGATCCGGCGCCATCTTAGGATAAGGAAGAAGGTTGCGGGCACACCCGAGAGGCCCAGGCTGTGCGTTTTCAGGAGTTTGTCGCATATCTATGCGCAGGTGATAGACGACACGCGGGGGCACACTTTGGTTGCCGCCTCGACTCTGGATCCCGAAGTTCGGCCGCTGATAGCGGGCAAACGCAAGACCGAGCAGGCCCAGGTCGTGGGCCAGGTCCTGGCGCGCCGATGCCTCGAGCGCGGCATTACCAAGGTAGCCTTCGACCGAGCGGGTTACAAATTCCACGGTAGGGTCAAGGCCCTGGCCGATGCGGCGCGCCAGGGCGGACTGGAGTTCTGAAGATGCCAAGGATCGATCCGACGGGGCTCAATCTCAAGGAGAAGGTAGTTCAGGTCAATCGGGTGGCCAAGGTCCAAAAGGGCGGGCGGCGCTTCCACTTCAGCTCCATAGTAGTGGTGGGAGACGGCCAGGGCTACGTGGGAGTAGGCCACGGCAAGGCCACAGAGGTGCCGGAGGCAATCCGGAAGGGGATCGAGGACGCCAAGAAGCATCTCATCAAGGTCCCCATAGTCGGTCCTGGCACCATACCGCACCAGGTCATAGGGGAGTTCGGTGCCTCCAAGGTCCTTCTCAAACCTGCAGCCGAAGGCACGGGGGTGATAGCTGGTAGTTCCGTTCGCGCCGTCGTGGAGGCCGCGGGCTACCGCAATATTTTGACCAAATCGTTGGGCTCCAACAACCCCGTGAACGTGACCCGGGCGGTTATCCGCGCTCTGCTTCAGCTGAAGTGGATAGAGGATGAGGCGGCCAAGCGCGGAAAGACCGTCGAAGAGCTCGTTCGCGAGGGCGCCCGCTTGGCCGCAACGCCGGCCATCGTGGGCCAGTGATAAGGTGGTGACGGAAGTGGAGCAACCCAGGCTTATCAAGATCACGTTGGTGAAAGGCCTCGTGGGCCAGAGAGAAGAGCACCGCAGGACGCTCCGCGCCCTAGGCCTGCGCCGACGACATCAGACGGTGGTCCACAGGGACACTCCCACCATCCGGGGTATGGTGGAGAAAGTGCGGCACATGGTGCGCGTTGAACCTTTGGAGGTACAACCCGATGAGGCTGTGGGAACTTCACGCCCCTAAGGGGGCGCGGAAGGAAAGGAAAAGGGTGGGCCGGGGCACCAGCTCGGGCCACGGGAAGACCTCGGGTCGCGGCCACAAGGGCCAGAAGGCTCGAAGCGGCGGCAACGTTCGGCCTGGCTTTCAGGGCGGTCAGACGCCCCTCACTCAGCAGCTGCCGCAGAAGCGGGGCTTCGTAAACATCTTCAGGCGCGAGTACAACGAGGTCAACGTGGGCCGCCTCAACGAGGCATTCTCCGCCGGCGACGAGGTCAACCCCGAGGTGTTGAGGGCCCGCGGCATCGTTAAGCGCGACCTTCCGGTCAAGGTGCTGGGCGACGGAGATCTGGACAAGCCATTGACCGTCAGGGCCCACAAGTTTTCGGCTTCCGCAAAGGCCAAGATAGAGGCGGCCGGGGGAACGGCAGAGGTTCTGACCGAATGATAGAGGCCGCAGTAAGCGCCTTTAAGCTTCCCGACCTTCGGCGCAAGATCCTCTTCACCCTTGGGCTGTTGATCGTCTTCCGCGTGCTTGCCCACGTGCCCATCCCAGGTGTAGATCTGGAGAAGCTGCGGGTGCTCTTCCAGCAGAGCCAGCTTCTGGGCATGTTCGACCTGTTCTCCGGGGGCGCCATGTCCACCTTTTCCGTGGCAGCCATGGGGGTATACCCGTACATTACAGCTTCCATCATCATGCAGCTGCTGATACCGGTGATCCCCAGGCTGACAGAGCTCTCTAGGGAGGGCGAGTACGGCCGCCAGAAGATCAACCAGTACACCCACTGGCTGACGGTGCCGCTGGCAGCCCTGCAGGGCATTGGGCAGGTGTCGCTCCTTCAGAGCCAGGGCATCATTAGCAACTTCGACCTTTTCCGAGCCGACACGTTCCTGCCCAGCTTCGCCATAGTGTGTAGCCTAGTTGCCGGCACCGTATTCCTGATATGGCTGGGGGAGCTCATAACCGAGTATGGAGTGGGCAACGGGATTTCCATCATCATCTTCAGCGGCATAGTGGCTCGCCTGCCGACTTTGGTCGGACAGCTCCTGGGCGGCACGGCGGTGACCAATGCCGCTGGCCTGATAGCCTTTGCACTCCTGGGGTTGCTTACGGTGGCGGGCATTGTGGTGATCCAGGAGGGGACCCGGAGGATACCGGTCCAGTATGCTAGGCGGGTTAGGGGAAGCAGGGTGTACGGCGGCGTCAGCACCCACATTCCCCTGAAGGTCAACTCGGCGGGAATGATCCCGCTTATCTTCGCCATCAGCGTGCTGATATCGCCCAGCATACTCGCCAGCTACGTAGCACTGTCGCCCAATCCGACGGTGAGATCCGTGGCAGAGTTCGTGGTCCAGCTTTTCCAGCCCACCTCCCTGCTCTACCAGGTGCTTTATTTTTGGTTGGTTGTGGCCTTCACGTACTTTTACACCATTGTGCTTTTCAGCCAACAGAACATAGCAGAGAACCTTCAGAAGACCGGAGGATTCATTCCTGGGATAAGGCCCGGGCGTCCCACCAACGACTACCTGAACAAAGTCCTCATGCGGATCACTCTGGTGGGAGCGCTGTTCCTTGGCGCCGTGGCCGTGATGCCCTACTTCGCGGGGCTCATCACGGGGGTCACGGCGCTAAACCTCAGCAGCACGGCCCTGCTCATTGTGGTGGGTGTGGCTATCGACACTATGAGGCAGCTCGAGGCCCAGCTCATGATGCGGCATTATGAGGGGTTCTTGCGTTAGCGCGAGGGGGGAAGCATGTTGGAGGACGAACGACCTATCGTGGTAATGCTTGGACCGCCCGGAGCCGGCAAGGGCACCCAGGCGGAGCTGCTTTCCAAGAAGCTGGGCCTAGACCATGTGGCCACCGGGGATCTGCTGAGGGAGGAGTTGGCGCAGAACACACCGTTGGGGCAGCTGGCCAAGAGCTACATGGAACGAGGCGAACTAGTGCCTGATGATGTGGTGGCGCAGATGGTGGCAGGCCGGCTCTCTGGGGACAGGGGGGCTGTGCTGGATGGTTTCCCGCGGAACCTGAACCAGGCGCACATTCTGGACAGGCTGCTATCCGAGAGAGGGCTGAAGGTCACACTGGCCGTAGAGTTCGTGATCGCCGAGGAGGTGCTGGTTCGCAGGCTGTCGGCTCGCTACCTGTGCTCCGAGTGCCAGGCGTCGTACAACATGGTCACGAACCCGCCGAAGGCTCAGGGGATCTGCGACCGGTGCGGAGGCTCCCTTTACCAGCGGGTGGACGACCAGCCGGATACCGTCAGAAAGCGGCTACAAGTCTACAGGGAACAGACAGAGCCAGTGGTTGCTTACTATCGGGAGCGCGGGCTACTGCGCACCGTCGATGCCGACCGACCGATCGAGGCGGTGTCTGAGACGCTCTCGGCCATTGTGGCCGACCCAGCCTAAGGTGTCGGCGGGCGGGCCAGTGGCCATCATTCTGAAGAGCCCTCAAGAAATAAGGCGGATGCGGCAGGCAGGCATCATAGTGGCCCACACGCTGGATATGCTGGCAGAAAGGATCAGGCCTGGGATCAGCAGGCGGCAGTTGGACATCTGGGCGCACGAGTTCATCGTGTCTAGGGGCGGCTACCCCACCTTCAAGGGCTACAGGGGCTATCCCGCGTCCATCTGTGTGTCCGTGGACAGCGAAGTGGTCCACGGCATCCCGGACGAGCGTATCCTGGAGGAGGGCCAGATCGTCAGCCTCGACGTGGGCGTCACGTACCGGGGTTGGATAGCCGATGCTGCTGTTACCGTGCCGGTGGGGAACGTGTCACCCGAGGCTCAGCGCCTCATTGCAGTGTGCCGAGGTGCCCTGGAGAAAGGCATCGAGAAGGCGATAGCTGGGAACCACCTTTCAGACATATCGGCGGCAATACAGCAGTATGTGGAGGCCAACGGCTGCTCGGTCGTTAGGGAGTACGTGGGTCACGGCGTGGGGAGGAGCATGCACGAAGAGCCGCAGGTGGCCAACTTCGGGCCGCCGGGGATGGGGCCGATCCTCAGGCCTGGCATGACTCTGGCCATCGAGCCGATGGTCAACCTGGGAGGGCATGAGACCAGAGTGCTGCCCGACGGGTGGACGGTCGTCACGGCGGACGGGAGTCTGTCGGCCCACTTCGAGCACACTGTGGCCGTGACGGATGCGGACCCCTTGGTGCTCACGGCGCCGGAGGCTGACTTGTAAGTTGGGCACACATGCCTTATAATTGCTGCTTTGGGACGCGGTCTAATGGAGGGCTGCACCGATATTGGCTAAGAAGAAGGATGTGATAGAGCTCGAGGGCAAGGTCGTGGAGGCCCTGCCCAACGCCATGTTCAGGGTGCAGCTGGATACGGGACACATGGTCCTGGCCCATGTGTCCGGCAAGATGAGGATGAACTTTATACGCATCCTGCCAGGAGATCGGGTCCTTGTAGAACTATCGCCCTACGATCTGACGCGGGGGCGCATAGTGTATCGCTTTAAGTAGCAAGAGCTACGTCCTAGCGGGAAGGTGGAGTGGCATGAAGGTACAGGCATCGGTGAAGCGCAGGTGCGAGAAGTGCAAAATTATCAGACGGCGCGGCGTGGTGCGTGTGATCTGCAGCAACCCCAAGCACAAGCAGCGCCAAGGGTAGGTGCACCGTGGCGCGTATAGCTGGGGTCGATCTGCCGCGCGACAAGAAGGTGGGCATAGCCCTCACGTACATCTACGGCATCGGGCCGTCGAACGCCAAAGTTGTGCTTCAGAAGGCTGGGGTAAACCCGGATACCAAGGTCCGCGACCTTACGGAGGATGAGATCACCCGCATCCGCGAGGTGATCGACCGAGAGTATGAGGTCGAAGGTGAGTTGCGGCGGCGTGTGGCCATGAACATAAAGCGCCTTATCGAGATCGGGTGCTACCGGGGACTCCGCCACCGCAAAGGACTGCCTGTCCGAGGCCAACGTACGCGCACAAATGCACGGACTAGGAAGGGTCCACGCCGGACCATCGGCGTCAAGAGGAAGAAGAAGTAGAAAAAGTTCTTATGGGGCGGGAGTATGCCAGAAGAGAGAGGACGAAAGAAGGGAGCTGGCCGGCTCAAGCGACGTGAAAAGAAGAATATACCGAGGGGTAGGGCTTACATTCAGGCCACCTTCAACAATACCCTTGTAACCATCACGGATCCCAATGGCAATGTGGTCACTTGGGCCAGTGCCGGCACGGTGGGCTTCAAGGGGTCTCGAAAGTCGACGCCGTATGCAGCCCAGATAACCGCCGAGACGGCTGCCCGAAAGGCCATGGAACATGGCATGCGCCAGGTGGACGTCTTCGTAAAGGGTCCTGGCGCCGGGCGCGAGGCGGCCATTCGTTCCCTGCAGGCGGCAGGGCTCAACGTGACGTCCATCACCGATATCACTCCCATACCTCATAACGGCTGCAGGCCGCCCAAGCGTCGCAGGGTCTAAGGAGGCAGGATGGGACGCTATCTAGGTCCAGTGTGCAGGCTGTGTCGCAGGGAAGGCATGAAGCTCTTCCTGAAGGGGGAAAAGTGCTTCACGCCCAAGTGTCCCTTGGAGCGTCGCTCCTATGCCCCTGGCATGCACGGCCAGCTTAGGCGCAAAGTATCGGACTACGGCATACGCTTGAGGGAAAAGCAGAGGGCCAAGCGCATATACGGCATCTTGGAACGACAGTTCCGCCGCCACTTCGAGGAGGCAGAGCGGCGACCTGGCGCCACAGGCGACAACCTGCTCCAGATCCTCGAGACCAGGCTTGACAACGTGGTCTACCGGCTCGGCTTTGCCTCCTCTCGGGCACATGCGCGTCAACTGGTGCGCCACGGCCACTTCGAGGTCAACGGACGCAAGACCGACATTCCCTCCTATCAGGTGAAGCCTGGCGACGTGATTGCCGTGCGCGAAAGGAGCAGGGACCTCGAGTACTTCAAGATCGTGGCCGAGGAGCTTTCTCGGAAGCAGGTGCCCAGCTGGCTGAGCCTGGACCCTCAGGCCATGACGGGCAGGGTCTTGGGGCTTCCCAGGAGGGACGAGATCGACGCCCAAATAAACGAGAACCTGATAGTGGAGTTCTACAGCCGCTGATAGCATATATCTGCGGGACTGGCTTCAAAGGAGGCAGATAGCCTTGTTCGATCTGAGTTTGCCGAAGGTAGAAGCTGTGCTCACGGCCGATACGTACGGCCGCTTCAAAATTGAGCCGCTGGAACCAGGCTACGGCATAACTGTGGGGAACGCGCTCAGGCGGGTGCTTCTTTCATCCCTTCCTGGAGCGGCGATAACGACCGTGCGCATAGATGGGGTGTACCATGAGTTCTCCACCATTCCCCACGTGCGCGAGGACGTGGTGGAACTTGTCTTGAACATCAAACGCATCAGGCTGCGGTGCCACACGGACCGCACGGTGAGGATGCAGCTTAGGGCCCGCGGCGAGGGTGTGGTACGCGCCGGCGATATAGAGACACCTGGCAACGTGGAGATTGTCAACCCCGAGCTGGTCATCGCCACCTTGGATAGCCCAGAGGCTCGCCTGGATATGGAGTTCACCGTTGAAAGGGGGAGAGGCTACGTGCCGGCGGAGGCCCGGACCGGCCTGCCCATAGGGGTCATACCGGTGGACGCGGTGTTCACACCCGTGCAGAAGGTGAACTACGTGGTGGAGCATACTAGGGTTGGCCAGCAGACGAACCGGGATCGGCTGATCCTGGAGATATGGACCGACCGCACCATCGCGCCGGCCGAAGCCCTTACTGAGGCAGCCAACATATTGGTGCGTCACTTCCAGCTGGTGGCCGACTTCGGGGCCGAACGGGGAGGCCCGGTCCAGAGGCCGGCGGAGGTGTCTCTGCAGGTCCCAGGCGCCGAGGACCCCATTGAGGACCTGGAGCTCTCGGTGAGGACCTACAACTGCCTCAAGCGGGCCAACATCACCAAGGTGGGCAACATCCTGGCCATGGAGAAGCGGGACCTGCTGTCCATTCGGCAGCTGGGTGAGAAATCCCTCGAGGAGCTGATCCAGAAGCTTGAGGAGAAAGGCTACATTAACAGAGAAAAACCCGGAAACACTGTTTTGGAACGGAGCCTCCTGCGCGAGGCCCAGGGAGAGGCCTCGGAAGAGGTTTTGGAAGAGCAGTAGGGCAGTCTGTGGAGGAAGCTGTGCGTCATAGGGTCGCTGGCAAGAAGCTGAATCGGACCAAAGACGAGGCCAAGCAGCTGCGCCGCAACCTCATGGTCTCTTTGATACTGCATGAGAAGATAAAGACCACCGAGGCTAAGGCGAAGGCCATCAGGGCCGAGGTCGAGAAGCTGGTCACTGTAGCCAAGGAAGACAGCCATCACCACAGGGGACTGGTGCTCTCAGCCTTGGCGAACCCGAGGGCGACTGCCAAACTCTTCGAGGTCATCGCGCCCCGTATGGCCGATCGGCCGGGTGGCTACACCCGCATGTTCAGGCTGGGCCAGCGCCAGGGGGACGGTGCCCAGATGGTCCAGCTGGAGTTCGTCGGCAGGCAAGGAGCCTAGCGATAGCGTGTGTCCCGGCTAAAGCTAACCCTGGAGTATGACGGCACCGACTTCTCAGGGTCTCAGCTGCAGCCAGGGCGGCGAACGGTTCAAGGGGTTCTAGAGGTTGCACTGGCGGAGCTGTACGGCCAGCGGATCAAGACCCTTTTCGCTGGCCGAACCGACGCCGGCGTCCACGCACTGGGGCAAGTGGCGGTGTACGATCCGACCAAGACGTACGACCTGGCAACCGTGCAAAGGGCCTTGAACGCGCTTTTGCCCGACGACCTTAGGGTGGTACGCGTGGAGGAAGTGCCCGCCAAGTTTCATCCTAGGTACTGGGCCCGGGAAAGGCACTACAAGTACCTTATTTGGCAGTCAGCCATCGCAACGCCTTTGGTGAGGAAATACTTTCTGATTGTGGAAAGGCCTTTGGACGTCGTGGCTATGGATCTGGCGGCAAGGAGCCTGGTGGGCACGGCCGATTTCGCTGCCTTTGCTGGGAAGGGGCAAGGTGTGCCCAGCAACTCTCTGAAGCAACGTAACACCGTGAGAACGGTCTTCGACGCCCGGGTCCACTACTGTGAGGATTTTGCGCCCGGGCAGGTCGTGGAGTTTGCGGTGGTGGCCAACAGCTACCTGCCGCACATGGTGCGTAATGTGGTAGGCACTTTGCTTAATGTGGGATTTGGGGAGATGACCGTGGAAGATTTCAGGGCGGTGCTTCAGTCTCGCGATAGGAGGCTGGCCGGCCCGACGGCTCCTCCCCATGGTCTGTACCTGGCCAAGGTGGTATACTGACACTGGCGGAAAATGGAGGTAAGCCTTGTGATGCGGACGTACATGCCCAAGGCATCGGAAATAGTGCGCGACTGGTATGTGGTGGATGCCGCGGGCCAGACATTGGGCAGACTGGCTGCTAGGGTCGCTCGACTGCTCATGGGCAAACACAAGCCTACATATACGCCCCACATGGACATGGGCGACCACGTGATCGTGGTGAACGCGGCCAAGATCAGAGTCACGGGAAAGAAGCTCCGCGACAAGCTGTACATTTGGCACACGGGGTACCCTGGTGGCCTGCGCCAGCGCACCCTCGAGCAGATGATGCAGCGCGACCCTGCCCAGGTGGTCAGGATAGCCGTGGAAGGCATGTTGCCCAAGACCAGGCTTGGGCGGGCCATGGCCAAGAAGCTCAGAGTATATGCCGGCCCTGAGCATCCGCATCAGGCGCAGAAGCCTAAACCCATCGATCTTTCCACTCAGGTGTAGAGCATGGCGATGCCGCAGACCGAACTCCAGCGATACTACTACGGCCTCGGACGCCGCAAGACGTCGGTGGCCCAGGTTCGGCTCTATCCCGGCTCCGGCCAGATGACGGTCAACGGCCGCTCTTTCGACGAGTATTTCGGCGGCAGGGAGTTCTACAGGGTGCTGGTGACCGAGCCCCTCCGGGCAACCGGCATGGAGGGCAAGTTCGACGTGGTTGCCAAGGTGGTGGGCGGCGGTTTGAGCGGCCAGGCAGGTGCCATCCGACACGGGATCGCCAGAGCGTTGCTGGCCATCAGCGAGGACCTCAAGAGGCCCCTCCGTGAGGGAGGCTTCTTGACCCGAGATCCACGGGTGAAGGAGCGGAAGAAGGTGGGCCTCAAGCGGGCCAGGAAGGCGCCTCAGTACACCAAGCGCTAGTCCGCACTGCTCATTGCTGGGGGACCGGCGTGCGGAGCCACCGCGTGGTGTGCTATGAGCTCCGCTATCTGTGAGAGCTCGGCCATCAGCCAATCTCGGCGCCAGGGCTTCAGGAACAGCGGGTTAACCTCCACCGTCACGGGGCCGGAGTAGCCGGACGCGGCCAGTTCGGCCAGAAGCCCGCCGAGTCCGAGCTTTCCCTTTCCCGGCCGCTCGTGCTGTTCCAGGTAGCCTGCCACGAGTGGGAACTTCGACAGGAGGCCCAGGGAGCGGGTGTCGCTCAGGTGGAGGTTTCTGAGCCGCGGTCTCACCACCGACAAAGCCCGGTGTGGGGGCAGTCCGCTGGCCGCCGCGTGGCCCGTATCGAGGGTAACCGACGCCCCAAGGGCCTCCGCCAGCTCCACAAGGGGATGCAGGTGTTCTTCGAGGTACCGTGTGGCTCCCGCCCTGGGCAGGGTGACGTTCTCCAGCCCAACGGTCAGGCCGGCGGCCAGGGCTGCATCGAGGGCCGCATGAAAGTCCGCCAGAGCCTGTTGGGATGCCTCCGGGCCGGGCATGTGCAGCACCACCAGGGGCTTGGTGCCAAGACGTTCTGCCAGCCTAACGGCAACCGTCTGCCGTTGGCGTGCCCGGAGCAATGGTATGGGCGAAATGTCCGGGTGCACGCTGACTAGCTCGAGGTTGTGGGCGGCGAAGGCCTCCAAGGCACCTTCGGGCGGTCGCCCCGCGACCGCCGGGAAGGCCACGACTTCCATGCCGCGAAAGCCAGCCGCCGCGGCAATGCACGCCGCTCCCTGGAGGGACATGGGCCACAGCGAAGCGGCCGAGAGGGAGGGCACCATCTTAGAACAGTGTGGCGCTCGAGAAATTGAAGGCCTGCAGGGTCACCGCCGGCACATAGGCAGGGCCCAGAGGCCCTCGCGTAAGCAGGGACGTCTCAGATATCCTTACACAGGAAGCCAGGGCCTCCAGGATGTTCTGGGTGAAGCGGAGGTTCCTCACGGGCCTGGTCACCTCGCCGTTCTCGATGAGGAAGGTGCCGTCCCGGGTCATGCCTGTGAAGGTTGTAGCTACGGGATGGATCACGTTGGTGTAGTGGAAACGGGTCACCCAGATGCCGCGATCGATGTCCCTGGCGAGATCTTCCTTGGCGTCGGATCCTGACGCCATGAACAGGTTTGTGGGCAGCGGGCCGTCGGGATTTCCGCCGGGGAAGAGGTGTCCTGGAAGGGCGTGCCCGGTGCTCTCCTTGCCCTCCCTGCCCGCAGTTAGCGTGTCGTAGGCCAGCCCGACTGCCACGCCATCCCGTATAAAGTCGACGCGGCGCTTCGGCACACCTTCGAAATCGAAGGGCACGGGAAGGCCCCTCTGGTCAAGCCCGTCGTCCCAGATGGAGATCCTTTCGCCGGTAATCTTCTCGCCAAGCTTCATGAAACTTCTGCCTTCCTGGTAAGCCAGCGCCCCGAAACCCATGTAGGCCAGCATGCCTATCATATCCGCCACCGCGTACTCTTCCAACACCACTGGGTAGGGGCCAGGTTCCAGGGGCATGGGGTTCTGGGCGCGGAGCGCTTTTTCAATGGCCTCTTGGGCTACCCGCTCGGTGTCGATCTCGTCCACATCGGCCGTCAAGCGGGCCGCGTATCCGCTGGAGGTATCCGACATGACCACCGCAGTGAGTTCTGCCTCTGTGGCCTCGGCGTAGGCCTGGACGCCCAAGGAGTTCACGACGGCGATCTGGCCAACGCTGGTGGCGTAGCTTCCAGAGGCCGTAAGGCCCTTCTCGCCTGCCAGATCGCAGATAGCCTTGACGGCAGCGGCCCGCCTGGCAGGATGGCACCGGGCAGTGCCCTCGTAGTATGCCTTGACCTGAGGGATCGGTTGCGGCCCCGGAAGCGACCGAAAATCCGGCACCTCGGGCTGGTGCTTGGCCTGTTCGGTCACCTGCTGTATCAGCTTCTCAAGGCTGTCGTCGGTCAGTATGTTGGTCGATCCGGTTCCGATGCGCTTCCCAAAGATCAGCCGCAGGAACAGCTGGTAGTCTGTCTCGGCCACATTCTGGTGGATGTATGAGTTGGCGTACCGCGTCAACTGGAGGTCCCTGCCGATGAGGATGATCTCGGCCTGATCGGCCTTGCATTTGGCCAGGGTTCGGTTGAGAAGCTCGAAGGTTCGCCGTTCGCCTAGCATGGGTGTTCGCCCCCTTCTACAGTGAGGAAACCCCGACGCGCACGTTGCGGAAGCGAGCCGGCGCTGCTCCGTGGCCCACGTGGGCTACCTGCATGGGCTCGCCCTTTCCGCAGTTCGGCAGGCCCCACATCTTCCACTCCGCGGGGCCGCCTATGGCGTCGCAGGACTTCCAGAAGTCGGGCGTGAGGCCCGCATAGCTGGGGTTCTTGAGCATCTCGGTGAGCTTCCCGTTGCGGATCTCCCAGGCTATCTCCAGTCCAAATTGGAAGTTGAGCCGCTTGTCGTCGATGCTCCAGCTCTTGTTGGTCTCCATGTAAATGCCCTCTTCGGTCTCCTCTATCATCTGCTGGAGCGAAGAAGTGCCGGGCTCGAGGTTTACGTTCACCATGCGAATCATGGGGATCCGGTTCCAGCTTTCGGCCCGCGAACAGCCGTTGCTCTTGCGTCCAATCCTCGCGGCTGTTTCACGGTCCATAAGGTATCCTGACAAGATGCCGTTGGTAACGATGGGGGTCCGTTGGGCCTCCACCCCCTCATCGTCGTAGCCGAAAGTCCCAAGGCCGCCGGCAACGGTGGCGTCGGCCGTGATGTTCACAATCTCCGACCCGTACTGCAAGGACCCGAGCTTATCCAGGGTGAGGAAGCTGGTACCTGCGAAGCTGGCCTCCATGCCCAGGACTCTGTCCAGCTCCACAGCATGGCCACAGCTCTCATGGATCTGCAGGGCCACCTGGGAAGAGTCCAGGATCAACGTCGTGACCTTCGATGGGCACGGTTTGGCGGTCAGAAGGCGAACGGCTTGCTCGCCCACCCGCCCGGCGTGGCCTGCCAAGTCTAGCTCGTCGAGGAGTTCGAAGCCCTTGCAGGCCCACTGACCGCCGTGAGAGTTCGGGTAAGAACGGCGTTGCACGTCGCTCTCTCCAACGGCCATGGCCTCGATGCCGGCGCCAGTCTCGACAATCTCCTGCTCTGTGAAGGCGCCCTCGGTGTTCGCGAAGAACTTGGAGGTCTTCACTGCTCCGAAGCTTGCGAGGCGCACGGCAACTCCCTTGACCTTGGCCATCTCCTCGTCCGCTTGGAGCAGGCGGCGGAGCTTCTCGTCGAGCCCTACGCTGAACGGATCGACGACTAGAGGGGTCCTGTAGGTGCCCACGCTGGAGACAGGTTGCCCCAGGTTGACGGGCCTCTTGAGGGTAAGGGCGGATGCTTTGGCAATGTTCACCGCTCTGACGGCAGCTTCGTGCAGGGCCTGAGGTGCGAGGTTGGGGGTGGCTGCGAAGCCCCAGGCGCCGTTGAGCAGGACGCGGATGCCTGCGCCTTCCGTTTCCGTTTGGCTGACGGTCTCCAGAACCCCATTCTTGACCACGATCGATTCCTGAAGCCGGTGGACTATGCGGATATCGGCATAGCTTGCCCCGTTGGCCCTGGCCGTGTCCAGGGCAGCTAGCATCAGTTGCTTCATGGGTCCTCGACCTGCACAAGTTTTGATCCGATGGATGTTACCATATGAGTAGTGCGGTAGGAGCCGCGAGATCGAGGTGGTGGAAGGCGATGCCGAGCTATCTGTACCGATGCAACCAGTGCGGCCACCAATTCGAAGAGCGCCTCTCTGCCGAGGTCAGGGACAGTGTTTCCATCTGTCCGTCCTGCGGCGGGAGCCAGGTGCGACGGCTGTTGTCGGTCTTCTTCGTGGCCTCCAAGGGCAGCCAGCCGACAGCGTCGTCAGCTTCGGGATGCGGATGTGGGGGCGGCTGTAGCTGTGGGGGCCGTGCCAACTGAGTCGTAGTAGTCGCAGAGGTCAGCCAGGGCGCAATCCTCGCAGAGAGGTCGGGCTGCCCGGCAGATCTTCCGGCCGTGCTCGATCAAGTTGATGTGGAAAGGATAGTAGGTCTCGGGTGGCAGGAGATCCTCCAGGATCTCATGGGCCTTCTCCCGGCTGGCTTTCCACGGGACTAGGCCTATCCTTCTGCTTACCCTGTAAATGTGTGTGTCCACGGGGAAGGCCTCGTGGCCGCAGGCGAACAGGAGAACGATCGCGGCCGTCTTGGGTCCGATTCCCTCCAAAGACATGAGCCACTGCCTGGCTTCGTCGCGGGTCATGCGGCAGATGAAGGATAGGTCGAGACGGCCTGTTCGGTCGATGATGGCCCTAAGGGCGGCCCTGATCCGGGGTGCTTTCACATTCGCGAGGCCGGCTGTGCGTATGGCCTGGGCTACTTCTTCGTCGGAGGCTTCCAGTATAGCTTCCCACGTTGGGAACGACTGTCTGAGCTGAAAGTAAGCCCGATCTCTGTTGACGTCGTTTGTGTTCTGGCTCAGGATCGTCAGTATCAGTGCCTCGAGGGGGTCGACGGCCGGCCTGGAGGGTTGGCCGTAGATGGCCGTTAGCCGGCGGTGGACTTCAAGGGCTTTCCTTTGGAGCGTCTGCCTGTCCTTGGCGGCCTCTTGTACCACCTGTGTCCCTCATGCTTGATCTGCAGTGGGCGATAACATAGAATACCATCTGAGTTCAACCTCAGTGTACGGGAGGCCAACAGTTGACACGCAGGATCACCCTCATTCCGGGAGACGGCACGGGACCGGAGATTACCGAGGCGACCAGGCGCGTGGTCGAAGCCACGGGCGTTCCCATAGAGTGGGAGGTCAAGGAAGCGGGCATGGTGGCGCTCGAGAAATATGGGGACGTACTGCCCGGCGATGTGCTGGATTCTATCAAGCGGAACAAGGTGGCGCTGAAGGGGCCGCTCACGACGCCCGTGGGCAAGGGCTTTCGGAGCGTGAACGTCCTCCTCAGGCAGGTGCTGGACCTGTATGCCTGTGTCCGGCCCTGTAAGAGCTACAGAGGGGCCAAGACCCGTTACAGCGATGTCGACATCGTCATAGTGCGGGAGAACACCGAGGACCTGTACGCGGGGATCGAGTTCCAGCGGGGTGCGCCCGAGACCGAGGAGTTCATCAGCACGGTGGAGCGCCTTCTGGGCAAGAGGATCCGTGAGGACTCGGCTGTGAGCCTCAAGCCCATCTCTGAGGGGGCATCGCGAAGGATCGTAAGGTTCGCCTTTGAGTTTGCCCGGGCCAACGGCCGGCGTAAGGTGACGGCCGTTCACAAGGCGAACATCATGAAATATACCGACGGCCTCTTCCTGGCTGTGGCGTCCGAGGTGGCCAAGGAGTACCCGGATATCCAGTTCGAGGACCGCATCGTGGACAACATGGCCATGCAGCTGGTCCAGAAGCCTGAGCTGTACGACGTGCTCGTGATGCCGAACCTTTACGGGGACATCCTCTCGGACCTCGGGGCGGGGCTCATTGGGGGCCTGGGGTTGGCACCGGGGGCAAACATCGGGGACGAGTACGCGGTGTTCGAGCCCACCCACGGAAGTGCCCCCAAGTATGCCGGCCTGAACAAGGTGAACCCCATGGCCATGATGTTCTCGGCGGTGCTGATGCTCCGGCACATTGGGGAGATCGATGCGGCCAACAGGCTGGAGCGAGCCCTGGCGGCCGTTATAGCTGAGGGCAGGTACGTCACCTACGACATGAAGCCGACTCCGGACGACCCTACCGCCGTGGGGACTTCGCAGGTGGCCGACGCCGTCATCGGGAAGCTGGCGGAGCTCAGCTAGGTTCCTGCTGTTCCCTGAAGAAGACGATCATGTCGAGCACGGGAGCCTGGTAGCCCAGCATGCTGAGCATGCTGCACAGCTGTGCCCGGTGATCTGTGCCGTGGTTGACTAGGTGGACCATCTGGCACCAGAGGGGCGTGTCGTAGCGCTTGCCTTCTGTTGAGGTGTATGGCCAGGTGCGGGCCAGATCTTCGGTCGCGAGTTGCTCCAGCAGATCTTGGATTACGTTGTTGGTGGCGACGGAGCGGGCGAGGGCTTCCTGCAGGCTTCCGTAGTCTTTGGCGGTCCTTACGGCGGTTGGGTTGCTGCCTGTCCAACGGGCGTACCAGACTTCCTGGGCTGCCGTTATGTGGGCTGCGGTTTCCCTGATGGAGCCGAGGCCTACCGTTCCCATGGGTCTGTCGAGGTCAGCCTCGGGGAGATTGGCCAGGGCATCGAAGATGCGCTGGTTAGCCCAGTTGTCGTACTGAAAGAGCCGTTTCAAGATATGCCGGTCCATTGGGTGGGTCTCCTCCTTGAGGGCTGAGCTCTTCCGACTGGTAGGTTAGGTAGGGTAAGGCCCCTCGCGGCGGCCTATTTTTGCCTGGGGTTACCCCCTGGCTATTTTTGGCGCTGCGGCCTTTGACTTCCGGGTTCGGGATGGGTCCGGGTCGGGCAGCCGCGCTCCGGCTGCGAGGGGCCTGTTTTTTTGGGCAATCTGGTGGGGAAAGGCCTTTGGTGTACAGGGGGCTTAACGGAGGGGCAAGTCTTTCGGCCCTTAGTACGGCTTAGCTGAGGGCCTTGCGGTCCTTGCACTTGCCGCCTATCGACCAGGTAGTCTCCCTGGGGCCTTATGGGCTTTGGGCCCTGGGAGGTCTTATCTTGGGGAGGGCTTCCCACTTAGATGCTTTCAGCGGTTATCCCTTCCGGACGCGGCCATCCAGCGGTGCGGTGCTCCCACAGCTGGCATACCGTAGGTCCGTCCGCCCCGGTCCTCTCGTACTGGGGGCGGGCTCCCTCAGACCTCCTGCGCCCGCGGCGGATAGAGACCGAACTGTCTCACGACGTTCTGAACCCAGCTCACGTGCCCCTTTAATGGGCGAACAGCCCAACCCTTGGGACCTGCTCCGGCCCCAGGATGGGACGAGCCGACATCGAGGTGCCAAACCGTCCCGTCGATGTGAACTCTTGGGGACGATCAGCCTGTTATCCCCGGGGTAGCTTTTATCCGTTGAGCCACGGCCCTTCCACCCGGTGCCGTGGGATCACTAAGCCCGACTTTCGTCCCTGCTCGGGTTGTGGCCCTTGCAGTCGAGCCCCCTTATACCTTTGCGCTCTGCGGCTGGTTTCCATTCAGCCTGAGGGGACCTTTGGGCGCCTCCGTTACCCTTTAGGAGGCGACCGCCCCAGTCAAACTGCCCGCCAGACACTGTCCCCCTTTTGGGGTTAGGCCCAAGGCCAGGCAAGGGTGGTATTTCACCGTCGGCTCTGCCGCCCCTGGCGAGGCGGCCTCTCTGCCTCCCACCTATCCTACACATGTCTGGCCCTAGGCCAATGTCAAGCTGCAGTAAAGCTCCACGGGGTCTTTTTGTCCTGCCGCGGGTAACCCGCATCTTCACGGGTATTTCAATTTCGCCGGGCCCTCCGTTGAGACAGTGCCCAAGTCGTTATGCCTTTCGTGCGGGTCGGAACTTACCCGACAAGGAATTTCGCTACCTTAGGACCGTTATAGTTACGGCCGCCGTTTACCGGGGCTTCGGTTTGGGGCTTTCACCCCTCCCCTTAACCTTCCGGCACTGGGCAGGCCTCAGCCCCTATACCTCAGGTTTCCCTTTGGCAGAGACCTGTGTTTTTGTTAAACAGTCGCTTGGGCCGTTTCCCTGCGGCCCCCTGGGGCTTGGGGAGCTGGTTCCTTGCACCCCTGGGGGCACCCCTTCTCCCTAGGTTACGGGGTGAATTTGCCGAGTTCCTTAACGGAGGGTTACCCGATCACCTTGGTATGCTCTACCTGCCCACCTGTGGCGGTTTGCGGTACGGGCGCCTCGGCACCTGGCTAGGGGCTTTTCTTGGCGGCTTGGCTGGGGCCCAGTTGCCCGGACCGTGGTCCGGGCTTCCCGTCGCCTCTGGGGATGTGGGCGGGTGGGTTTTGCCTGCCCGCCCTCCCTGGGGGCTTGGACGCCTTTCAGCGCTGGGCCTTACCTGCCGCGTCCCCCCTTTGCTCGTGGCGGTGCCGTGGCGGTACGGGGATGAGGACCCGTTGTCCATCGCCTTCGGCCGTAGCCTACGGCTTAGGCCCGACTGACCCTAAGTGGATTGACCTTGCTTAGGAACCCTTGGGCTTTCGGTGTGCCCGGTTCTCGCGGGCAATGCGCTACTCATACCGGCATTCTCGCTCCCTTCCCCTCCGGCCCCCCTTGCGGTGGGCCTTCCCTGGGGGAGGGACGCTCCCCTACCCAGCGGCCCTTTTTTGGGCTGCTGCCGCAGCTTCGGTGCCGGGCTTTAGCCCCGTTGGATTGTCGGCGCGGGGCCGCTCGACCAGTGAGCTGTTACGCACTCTTTGAATGGTGGCTGCTTCTAAGCCAACATCCTGGTTGTCCTTGCGGTCCCACATCCTTTCCCACTTAGCCCGGTCTTGGGGACCTTAGCTGGCGGTCTGGGCTGTTCCCCTCTTGACGGCGGAGCTTATCCCCCGTCGTCTGACTCCCGGCCCTTCTGCGGCCGGCATTCGGAGTTTGGCTCGGTTCGGTAGGCTTTGGGCCCCCTAGCCGAACCAGTGCTCTACCTCCGGCCGAGGTTTGGGTCGAGGCTAGCCCTAAAGCTATTTCGGGGAGAACCAGCTATCTCCGGGTTCGCTTGGCATTTCACCCCTACCCACAGCTCATCCCACGGTTTTGCAACGCCGACGGGTTCGGGCCTCCACGGGCTTTTAGACCCGCTTCACCCTGGCCATGGGTAGCT